>Ga0155863_123_pt3 | contig 1497 bp, 1 predicted proteins | sample RifCSPlowO2_01_FD_107517 | JGI IMG/M metagenome (GOLD analysis project Ga0155863, IMG submission 107517) | Candidatus Roizmanbacteria bacterium RIFCSPLOWO2_01_FULL_42_14 | reverse complement strand
GCCGACAACATCGACTGCAAGACCCGCCAGTACAAGCGGTACTTCCCGCTGATTGGCGCACCGATCAGGTACCACACCATCTATACCACAGTTCCATTCACCCGTGGAGGTGTTGATAGCCCAGGCTACACTGCACCAACATCGCCACAGTCAAGCGAGCCCCAACCACCAGCCGCTGAGCCAGCTGCACCACCAATGCTGGCCCCGATTCAGCTCCAACTGCAACCTGCAGCTGCCCCGCAGAGGCAGGGCCTGCCAAAAGTAATGCAGTTGAGAGAGAGGCTACCATCGTTCATGCTCAATGCATGCTCGGTGGTCATCGACGAGGATGCTGACATCGCCGTCGTTCTTAACTGTGATGACAGCTTCCAGAACATCCTCGGCCAGTCACTGTCCCCCCAGGATCGCGGTTGGGTTTCCCCAGGGTCCATTGACTGCGACATCGCGTCAGGATCCTGTCTTATCGTCAACTCCAATGCCCTAGCCGGCTGGCAGTTAAGGCTGCACAACGGCAAGCTATGGAGGATCTACTTTACTGAAGGTGAGCAGGTTGCTCACAAGAGTGCGGTCGCAATCCTAGGGCAAATCGGTGCCGGCCTCCACTTCGTGGGGGTTGTTGAGGCGACCAACTGCCCTCTGGATTACTGGTCATGTGGAGACACCCATCTTGTTCACATCATGGTTAATACTGAAACCATGCAGGTGTTCGAGAAGGGTCGGATTCGCACAAACCGGCCAGCTGCGATTGTAGGGATCACAGAGCTCGAAGGTAAGCGCCTACTGCATATCATGACTGCAGAGGGCGAAATCATCACCCTTGATGATCCCACCTACGAAGACGGTTTCACGGAAGCTTTAGGCTACCCTCGCTTCGAGGTCGAGCCTGTCGCAGAGCTGGTAATTGATCAGCCGGGCTGGACACCCGGCAATATGGCCACGATCAACGACTCGTTCGGAGTCACCGGCCAGTACTGGTTCATTGCGGCCGGTGATGACCGGGGCGTGATCTGGGCCGACCTCTGGAACCGGCAGCATGGCATCGCTGCCACCTACCTTGACCGCAACGTGAGCGTTGCGGTCAACTACCATCAGGAAGCCAACTACGGGCATATCGCGGTCCACGGCCAGACCGAGATCGCAGAGTTCGTGTGGAATGGCACAACACGAGCCCTTGCTCGCGTCCATAAGCCGTACCAACTCCCTAGTCCGTGCGTTATCCGCTGGCAGAATGATGACCAGTGTGATATCGCATGGAGGGACGGAACAAGGCTGGCTTTCGGCATGAACGAAAGAGACCCGTACACGGCAGAGTTTGTCGAGTACGGAACCCTCTTCCTGCTCATGAATGGGTGGAACTATGACTTTGGTCTCAACATGAACCCACTCAACATGATGCTGCCGATCCCCATACCACCGCCCGGGAAGTCCTGGGCGGCAGGGAACTCAGCTTGGCAGGCAGAGTTTCCAGGATACAAAGAGCCACCCACACCAACGCCA
>Ga0155863_123_pt2 | contig 1780 bp, 2 predicted proteins | sample RifCSPlowO2_01_FD_107517 | JGI IMG/M metagenome (GOLD analysis project Ga0155863, IMG submission 107517) | Candidatus Roizmanbacteria bacterium RIFCSPLOWO2_01_FULL_42_14 | reverse complement strand
CGTGCCCTGCATCCCGCAGCGCCTGCTAGCAGACGTTGTGCTGGTAACAGACACGTCAAGCTCAATGGAATCTGCCACCAAGCTGCCGGATTCGATCCGTGCACTTAAGGCATTTGTGGACATGCTTGTGGCACCAAACCAAATGGCCATTGTCTGGTTTGCACGGACGGCTGGCATCAACGAGAAGGGGCTCACGACTGACAGACTCCATCTCTTCGATGTCATTGATCGCCTGCAAACAAACCAGGGCACAAGCATTGATCAGGGCTTACTTAGGGCCCGTGAGGAGTTGGCAAGCAGTCGCCATATTCCCACCCACTCAAGGGTGGTCGTGCTCATGTCCGACGGTGGCCAGAACGGGGTGTCGGAGAATGAGGTCCTCCGGATAGCCAATGAAGCAAAGGCTGAGGGAGTAAACATCTTCACGATCGGCCTCGGTGAGGACGCAGACAAGGAGCTGCTCAAGGCTATCGCAAGTAGGCCTGAGCAGTCCTACATTGCCCCAACGAGCGCAGACCTTGAGGCAATCTACCAACAGGTGGCGCGGGACATACCGTGTCCCACCCCATTCCCGTAGTCTAATCCTGAGTCTGAGACAGGCAGTGCTTGCCGGCAAACGCATCCTTACCGCCATGAGCTGTGGTAAGGAGGTTGCAAGCTGGTTGCACTGCCTGTCCTCAGGCACTTGTGCCGTCTGCATCTGCAGGTTGCTCATCAGCCTGATCTTGCTTATCAGAAAGGTCTGTTAAATTTCCGTGTTCCTTCAAAAGTCCCTCAATCTCAAGTAATCGGTTATACTTCACAATTCTTTCTCCTCGTGCCGGAGATCCAAACTTCACAAAATCTGCCTGAACACCCACACTCAAATCCGCAATGGTTGGATCCGTTGTTTCCCCTAATCGCTGTGATACAACTATACGCATATTAACCTCGCGAATTGTTGCGATAAATTTGAGCATTTCAGAGATTGTCGCAAGCTGATTAAATTTCACTACAACAGCATTGCATGCAGCTTTATCAGCCGCTTTTCGCAAGCGGTCTGCACTTCCTGCAATGAAGTCATCAGCCACAACATACGTCTGTTCACCTATTTCCTTGGTAAGTAGCTGCCACGAGGTATAATCTTCCTCTTCAATCGGATCTTCAAGAATGAGCATGTTATATTTTCCGACTGCGTCAATGAGAAAAGCAATGTAATCCTTTGTGTCAAGCGGTGCTGCCTGGTCCTTTATGGCATACCTATTATTTTTGTAGAAATAATCAGGGGCGCAATCTGCTCCCATGTAAATATCAACGCCAAGTCTGAGCTTTTTGGAAAGTAAAACTTCTTTGATGATGTCAAACGCCTCGGTATTGGTAAAAAGGTTTGGCGTGAAGCCTCCTTCCTCTGAAACAGAAACGTCAGCATTTCTTTCCTGAAAAAGGTGTTTAAGACCACTATAGGCAGATACTGCGAAGGCAAGCGTCGTTGAAAAGGGTTTTGAGGTTGATGGAACAAGATGGAACTCCTGGAAATCCAGATTTTTTGTACCATGTTTCCCCCCATTAATCATATTGTAAATCGGAGACGGGACTTTCGTGATCTCAATTTTCTGTCCGTAGAGAGTGTTGTATATTGAATTTATGTACTCGTAGAGGGGTTTTCGCGCCTCTGCTGCTGAAGCCTTTAGAATAAGCTGTGACACAATCATGATGGTATTCACACCAAGCCTACGATAATTATCGGTGCCATCAGCTTTCAAAAGCCATTGATCAATCTCATTCTGGAGCTTGGTGTCAA
>Ga0155863_115_pt6 | contig 2994 bp, 5 predicted proteins | sample RifCSPlowO2_01_FD_107517 | JGI IMG/M metagenome (GOLD analysis project Ga0155863, IMG submission 107517) | Candidatus Roizmanbacteria bacterium RIFCSPLOWO2_01_FULL_42_14 | reverse complement strand
CGATATGGATACAGCAGTGAGAAAGCACCCGGAAATTGTGCAGGAATACTTTGGAAAGCTCATTCCACCGCATGATAATATCTTTGCTGCTCTGAATTCGGCCGTGTGGTCGGGTGGATCGTTTGTGTATGTGCCAAAGGGGGTGCATGTGAAGTTGCCGCTGCAGGCGTATTTCAGGATAAATGCAGAAAGATTTGGGCAGTTTGAGAGAACGCTCATTATTGCGGAGGAAGGCTCGCATGTTCATTATGTGGAAGGTTGCACGGCTCCAATCTATACCACAGACTCTCTTCACGCCGCAGTCGTTGAAATCTTTGTCAAACCCGACGCCCATGTTCGCTATACCACGGTTCAGAACTGGAGCAACAACATTTATAATCTTGTTACCAAGCGTGCGAAAGCAGAAAAAAACGCCTTCATGGAATGGATTGATTGCAATATCGGTAGTAAAGTAACGATGAAATATCCGTCGGTCTATCTTACTGGAGAAGGTGCACGTGGTGAGGTGCTTTCTATCGCCTATGCCGGTGAAGGACAACACCAGGATGCCGGAGCAAAGATGCTTCATATGGCTCCAAATACGTCATCCCGTATTATCTCTAAGTCCATCTCAAAAGGTGCTGGCCGTACCTCATATAGGGGCCTTGTTACGGTCACACCGGCAGCAGATAATGCCCATGTTTTTGTTTCATGTGATGCGCTACTCTTGGACGAAAAGGCCCGAACTGACACCTACCCTTACATGAAGATCAAAAACAATTCAGCTGAAGTTCAGCACGAGGCAACGGTCGAAAAGATTGGGGAGGAAAAGATCTTTTATCTCATGTCACGAGGCGTTAAGAAAGCAGAAGCCGAAGGTATGCTGGTCAATGGTTTTATTGAACCGGTCACAAAGGAAATCCCGCTTGAATATACAGTGGAACTCAATAGACTTATTCAGCTGGAAATGGAGGGCAGTGTAGGGTAAGCATGATAGAAATGTTGAGAATCCATGAGGATCTTGTTAAAAGGCTACGTGTTATTCCTAACCCAGAAGTTCATTGGCGCATTCAATCAAGCTCTGACCCTTTCTTGACAAAGTGGTGTGTGCACGTTGACTGGGAAGAAGATGGATCGTTTGCTGGTGGAAGAATATCAATCGGATACGCACGGACAATTCGAGGTTTTGCTATTGGTCCTCCAAGTTTATATCATATGGTAACCGGAGTTGGTGTGGATACTCGCAAGGTTGGGGAAAATCCCTTGGTGAGAAATGTCTTTGAAGGATTTTCTGCAATTCTTACAGCAGTTGCGACAGTTAATGCAATAGCCTTAGAAACAGAGCTGGGGGTTGTGCATATTGCTCGAGCAAATGGCAATTCGCGCGCTTTTTTTGAGCGTTTTAAAGAGGCGGGCATATACGATCATTGTAACTTTGCCGGCGAAAGGCTTGGTTGGGAGAAATCTGTAAGCGGTTACACATTTTACTCAGCGAGTTACCCAATTGCGGGACTTGAACCTCTTAAAAGATTTATAATTCCTGAGGCACGGGACATGTTGCTTTCATGCCGAGAGGAAGTAATGCGGGCGCAGGTCGAGAAGTCAGAGCAGGAAGAAGAGTGGCCACACTTGTCTTTAGGTTCGGACGAACTTGATGGTTAAGACACTTCATTAGCCTAGGAGTTATCTATGGTATCATTAGTACTATGACGTGGCTCATCTATGCCCTTGTTACAGCCTTTCTTTATGCGGTTTTTGACGTTTTTGTCCGTTTGTCATCAGATAAAATATCTCCCATTACCGGAGCTGTATGGATGAATACTGTCGCAGCACTTACGGTATCAATTTTCTTTATCTATAACTACATAATAGGCACTAAATTACTTGAGGTAAAACAACATGGCTGGCTCTTTGCAACACTTGCGGGTATCTCAGTAGGGCTTCTTTCTATGACATTTATCCGAGTTTTTGCAGAAGGCGCAAATGTAGCGCTTGGCATAACAGTGGTAAGGGCAGTGGGTATTGTAATTGCGACGCTTATCGGTGTGCTGATCTTAAAAGAAGATATCACGCTGCGGACTGCATTTGGAATTCTCCTTTCAGTCGTAGGTGTTTATATGGTTATTGCAGGGCGCTTATAGACTCTTAAAGTATACTCTCGGCAATCATGATGAAATTTACTGCTATAACAGCCCAAAGCCAATCCGCGTTCACAATCTTAGAACCAGGAAAGCATGTCTTTTTTCTTCATAACTATTCAGGTGATCTTACTATTGACATAGCTACTCCAGATGCTGAAATCTTTATATACGGCATCTACATAGGGAGGAACACAGACCATTTCACATTACACACAACGCAACATCATAGAACTGGTAAAAATATCTCAGACCTACTGATTAAAGGAGTTTTTTTTGATGACTCAAAGTTTTTATATGAAGGACTTATTCAGATTGACCCAGGGGCACAGCAATCGAATGCCTATCAAAAGAATCAAAATCTCTTGCTTTCGCCTAACGCTTTTGTTGACTCACGACCGTTTTTGGAAATCAAAGCTAATGATGTCCGCTGCACTCATGGCTCAACAACAGGAAGGCTTAATCAGGACCAACTTATGTATCTAGATATGCGCGGGTTGTCTGCTGCAGATGCGGAAAAAGTGCTTGTTGAGGGGTTTGTGCATGACGTGTTTGCAAAAATGCAAGAAATTGGCTGTGAAACTAAATCTATTGAGGAAGATCTTTTTGCTCTTTTTTTGCAAAAATAGTCACATTTTGAGCCTCTTCAAATCCACAACGAATCATATTGGTCCATGATGCGCTCCCACGAGAAACAATAGAGTATATCCGAGATATGCCGCACGAGTGTGCACGTTGATGATGAAGCTCCCATAATGTTGGAAAATCAGTGGTCATAGTGTACAATCCTCCTATGCTGCAGCAGAAAAGCGACTTCCCTATTCTATCGCAAAAGAACAAACTCACCTATCTCGACTCAGCTGCAACTTCTCTGAAA
>Ga0155863_123_pt1 | contig 3005 bp, 2 predicted proteins | sample RifCSPlowO2_01_FD_107517 | JGI IMG/M metagenome (GOLD analysis project Ga0155863, IMG submission 107517) | Candidatus Roizmanbacteria bacterium RIFCSPLOWO2_01_FULL_42_14 | reverse complement strand
TTTCAATGCCTTCATGTTTCCCCAATGATTCCCCTGATGGAATTTCCGCCCGCACTTCCAAACCATCCTGTGCTATAAGAATTCCCTCAATCGTTGGAACACCACGGGAGTCAAGGATTTCTCGAGCAGTTATTTTTTTAATGAGTGCCATAATTTTTCCTCAAGCTTGAAAATCATCTCTCGTGTTCTGTCTACAGCATCGGCGTTTAATGATAGACTTGTTGCTCCCCACCCCACAAGCGCTTCTGCAATGTCTGGGTAATCAGACGGTGCCTGCCCACAGACAGAAACAGTGATATTATGTTTACGCGCTGTTTTGACAATTTTCTGAAGAGCCCAAAGCACAGCTGGGCTCTGCTCTGAATAGAGATGTGCAACCTGGCTGCTATCACGATCCACGCCTAGAAGAAGCATGGTAAGATCATTGGTCCCTATAGAAATTCCGTCAATCCCAAGTGAAATCATATCCTCAAGCAGAATGACTGCAGATGGAACTTCTACCATAATCCATAACTTGAATGTTGGTGACTGTTCAAGCCCATGCTCTTTAAGAATGCTTTTTATCTGCATTAACTCAACAGGAGTACGCACAAAGGGGATCATGAGCCAAAGGTTTTTATATCCTGCAGCGCGAACCTGCTTTATGGCTTCGATTTCCATTGCGAAGACATCGTGCCATGCGACATATCTTGAAGCACCCCTAAAGCCTATCATTGGATTTTCCTCAACAGGCTCATACTTCTCTCCACCTTTAAGATGACGATACTCATTTGATTTAAAGTCTGTCGCGCGATAAACCACTGGTCGGGGTGCAAAAGGCTTTGCTGCCTTGATCATGGCATTGCTGATACGACGAATGAATTGAGTCTGCTCTCCTCTCTCAATAATCAATTTAGGGTGAATCCCGATATCAGCCATCATGAACTCAGCACGCATGAGACCCACACCATCAACATGAAGTTTCGCAGCCTTAGCAGCCTGATCAACCTGGGCTAGGTTAAGATAGATCTTGGTCAGTGTTTTGTAATGGTGAGGAGAGTTTGATTGAGTATGTGTATCAGACAGTTTAATATTCAATTTACCCTTAAAGACTTCGCCTGTTGCTCCATTAACGGTTATGAGTGTTTCCTGAGCAAGTATCTTCGTAGCTTTTTCAGCACCGACAACAGCGGGTATACCAAGCTCTCGTGATACGATAGCCGCATGTGACGTCCTCCCCCCAAGCTCAGTGACAATGGCAGCAGCTTTTTTCATCGCAGGAACATAATCCGGATCTGTCATTGGAGCAACGAGCACGTCACCCTGGTGTATTTTGTCGATCTCATCTGGAGACATAATAATAATAGGTTTTCCAGCACCAATGCCAGGCGAGGCAGGCGAACCTGTTACAAGTACCTCATGCTTTCCGACATCAAGTTTTGTATAATTTTTCTCTTTCCTTATGGTGGTAATAGGCCGCGACTGGACAATAAATGCGCGTCCTTTCTCAACTGCCCACTCAATATCCTGAGGGAAGAAATAATGAGCCTCTATTGCAGTAACAAGCTTTGCCACGGTTACAATAAGAGCATCTGGAAGCTTTTGGCTCCTGCCTTTTCCTGAAGGAACCTTCACTTCCTTATTATCAATTCCATGCTTTATGAGCATTACCTTCTGCTCCTTTATTTCCTTATTCAGAATGCGAAAATCCCTTTTTGCCAATTCATAGTGATCTGGTGTCACCACTCCACCGACAATATATTCACCAAGACCATGAATTGCTTCAATCGTCACGACATTGCGATCACTGGTCACAGGGTCAATAGAAAATGCAATTCCAGATTGATCCGACTGAACCATGCGTTGTACTACTGCGGCAAGTCCAACCTTTGTGTGGTCATACTTTTTTTGATAGCGATAGTACATGGCTCGCTCGGTAAAGAGAGAAGCCCAGCATTCACGAATTTTTTCAATGAGATGATTCTCGCCCTGAACGTTGAGAAAAGTCTCCTGTTGCCCTGCAAACGATGCATCAGGCAAATCTTCAGCTGTTGCAGAAGACCGAACAGCTACGATAGGATGCTTCAGTGCAGATTGAAGATGTTTTAAAACCTGTGCTGATCCGTGCTCTCTATATATCTGTGCCTCTTTGCGGGCAAGGTGGTTGTAAAATCCATGAATCTCATTTACAAGGTCATGAGGAACATCTGCTGTTCTAATGAGCCTTCGAATTGCCGAGGCACCATCGTTTAACTCCTTTGGATTGTCAAAATTGATAAGAGTAATGTAATGCTTTATATCATTTGTTAGTCTATTATGCTCCATGAGATAGAAATACGCTTGTGATGTGACGACAAAGCCAAACGGAATGGGAAATCCTGCTTGTGACATCTCTCCCAGATTTGCTCCTTTCCCACCAACTAGGGCCACGTCGTGTTTGTCTACTTCATGAAACCAGACAACCAACCGCTTGTGATTCATATAGTTTCAGTATATCTAGAGATGATGATCTATTTCAAGGAGTCAAGAAGTGCCTGCCCTACCGTAATCATCAGAAAGTCGAATAATATCCTCTTCATTTGAGAGGTTATGTGGATCGGTATGCTGCCAAATTTCGGCAATAATTGCCCATGTATCTAAAGCAGTGAGACGATGTCGCATGCCGCTTGGAATAGTAACGACCTCCCCAGGATAATAATGCAGGCCAGGCATCTCACGATCTGTCCAGTTCATAGGAATAGCAACCTCACCGGCAATAACCTTCCATATATTGACACGCCTGTTGTGGTACTGCCAGGAAAGTCTGTGACCTGGATCAATGATAAGAAGCTTCGGGCTTAATGAGGTGGTTGTTGTATCAATGTCCAGATGATGATAAAACTCATTGATGAACGCTGGTAAAGAGTTTATTTGAAAAGTGAAATACACACCCCATGGACGAGTATCATTCTTTTCTTTGACAATAAACCCAAGTTCGTGTATCTGTTTCTCAACAAGCTGAATAAGATCAGACTTACCTACATGTT
>Ga0155863_114_pt4 | contig 3026 bp, 3 predicted proteins | sample RifCSPlowO2_01_FD_107517 | JGI IMG/M metagenome (GOLD analysis project Ga0155863, IMG submission 107517) | Candidatus Roizmanbacteria bacterium RIFCSPLOWO2_01_FULL_42_14 | reverse complement strand
GGCTGAATAATAAGCTTCCCAGACAAGCCAAACAAACCCTTACCTTCCAATTCATTATAGACAAACCCTTCACAAATATCTTTAACGGTGATGTTGGTTATTAAAGTTGTTTTCATTTATTTGGTTCTGTGTTTAATTTAATTAGAACTCTCATGAAAGGGACAACTGGTAGGTTATTGTGATCATAATAGCATAAGTCTGGGTGTCCTTCGCTGATTGCTCCAGTTTGTCCAGATTTATAGTATGCATCAACAAATTCCTTAGACATTCCTCGGGTCTTTGTATACCTACTTAATCCCAATATTTCAAATTGTTCAGGACTATATTTACTCAAAAAACTAATTGGCACACCCATTGTTCCCTGATAATCACTCGGGATATTTTTAACTTGCGAGACTTCTATAGCGTCATAATTGTCATATTTTTGAAATTGCTTTTTTGTTACAAATTTAATCACTTCCTCTTTGGTCATTAGTGGCAACGGTTGATGACGGCGTCCATGATCAAGATTGGTAAACCAGATTGTTCCCGCAACAAATGCGTATTTCTTACCGCCCTCTTCTTTATGAAAATTTTCATAACTACCTGGCACCTGATACCAAACATTTCTTCCATCATTTTTCCCCGCCCCAAGCCACATCTTGTTATCCTTTATAATTGGAAAAATTTCCTTGTATGTAATTGCATTCATGTTTCCGATAATGACAAACTTTTTGTTGTAATCAAAAAGCTGTTTAACGTATTCGCGAAACAGGCTAAACGGCGGATTTGTTACCACGATGTTGGATTGTTTCAGTAGATTTACGCATTCATCGCTGCGAAAGTCACCATCACCTTCCAGTGGTGCCCATTCGTTGTGTTTGTTTGTCTTTAGTTGCATTGCAACATCCTTCAAGTTGAACTCGCCATCGTTATCTATGTCGTGCACTTCGTTTATAATAAATTTGTTGGCGGTTACCTTTGGACGGCCCTTTGGTTTTGTGAGAGTTTTATCATCGCCAAACAATCTCAGTTGGGTATTGGCTACGGGCGATGGCTTGTAGCTTGTAGTAATAAGCTGTTTCAATCCAAGCTTGTTAAAATTAAGCACGAAATAGCGAAAGAAGTTGCTTTCGAATGGATCGTCGCAGTTGCAATACACCACCTTGCCACAGAATACATCAGGGTTGTATTCCAAATACGCTTCAATCTCTTTTTGAATGTCACTGTACTGGGTATAAAATTCGTCGTTTTTTGTCCGTTTTGCGTTTGCAAGATTTTTGTTTGCCATATTATCATTTTAAATAGCACTTTTCTGATTCCATTGTATCAAAAAGTACTGAGGATGGGTTCGAAGAGAGTTCAATAAACGACTGCAACCCCTGATACAGTTTGATAGGTCAAGCTGTTTGATAAAATCAGGGAATTATGGAGGTACACTATTCAAAAATAAACAACACCGAAAGGAGGCAAATTGAACGTTGGAAAAATAAGGGAGTATCAAACAAGGAATGCGCACGACGCTTGGGAGGAAATTCATCAAGCATTGGCCGAGAGCTTTCTCGATATGGATGGATTGAGAATGGAAAACATTACTACGTTGCCCTTGTTGCACAGTCGCAGGCAAATAATGAAAAGCAGCATGCATACAACAGCAAGCAGCCACTGAAAAACAAGAAAATCTATGCACATGTTCTAAGGAAGTTACGTGATGGTTGGAGTCCTGAACAAATCAGCGGACGATTAAAGCGCAAGCATAAAGATGATCCGTCATGGTACATTTCACATGAGGCAATATACCAGTATATCTACCACACAGACAACAAAGAAAAGAAGCTGTGGGAATTCCTAAGAAGAAAACAAAAACGTCGGATCAAGAAGAACGGTAGATCGTCACAACGGTCTAAAATACCTGATAGAGTATCAATCCACATGCGACCAATTGCTGTTGATGAACGTATTGAGGTGGGACATTGGGAAGGAGATAGCATCGTTGGTAAAGGACGTAGGAATGGATTGCATACTGCATATGAACGGGTATCAAGCATGACCCGTATCGCCTACATGAATGATTTGACTGCACAATCATCACACGCTGCGCAAATTGAGATTTATGGAGATTTACCAGCACATATGAAGAAAACGACAACCCTTGATAATGGATCAGAACACAGCAAACATAAATTAATAGAAAAGGAAACGGGTATCGTCTCATACTTTGCTGATCCGTACAGTTCTTGGCAAAGAGGAGGAAATGAAAATGGAAATCTTTGGATCAGATACTACTTTCCAAAAGAGACTGACTTTAGCAAAGTCTCAAAAGAAGAGCTGGAAGATGTAGAATGGGAGTTAAATACAAGGCCAAGGAAAAGATTAGATTGCCAAACACCATTAGAAGTTTTCACTCAGCACCTAGAAGGGGGTTGCAGTCGTTTCTAGAATACAGCCGATAGACCAAAAAGATATCATCATGATCCTAAAAAGCTTGAGAAATTTAGGCATTATACAAGTTACCAACATTGGGCAGGCGAATTGCATGTAGCTTCAAATGAACTGATTATTTTAATGCGTAAAATTTATCATCGAGCTATGCAAGCACCTTCGATGTGGTATACCAATAAAGCAAACCTAAATGAAATTCTCGATTGTTATGATAAACACCAATCAGATCTGAATAATCTATATGATGACATATCTGAGTTTCAAAATTGCATGCTGGTTACAGACATTAATCAAAAGCAAGCGGAAATTGAGACTTTATCTGACCAAGTTAGGATTCTAACATTACTCGAAAGTAAAATCATAATAAAATGCGTTGGGGTGATGGGACAATTTGGGAAAAATGCCCCAATATTATTGAAAGGCTATTGTTTGCAACATCGGATAAAACAGTGGGGATTCAGCTTGCCGATCTTTACTGCTATCCTGTCTTTCATATTTTTTAATACGACAAGAAAACAGATGAATATTGGAGATATGAGGATATTACGCTACCAAAACTTTTTAAAAAGAACTTAAGACTCGATGGGTTCGGTTTGAAGTTTTTT
>Ga0155863_104_pt2 | contig 4910 bp, 3 predicted proteins | sample RifCSPlowO2_01_FD_107517 | JGI IMG/M metagenome (GOLD analysis project Ga0155863, IMG submission 107517) | Candidatus Roizmanbacteria bacterium RIFCSPLOWO2_01_FULL_42_14 | reverse complement strand
TGCTGTTGCGGCTGGTCTTGCCCCGGCAGCGATTGGGACAGAAACTGCAGGTTCAATTCGTTTGCCTGCTGCATGGTGTGGTGTTGTTGGATTGAAACCAACGTATGGGCGGGTCTCCAGGTATGGCATTATTGCTATGGGATCATCATGGGACTGTCCAGGTCCAATTACACAAACGGTTGAGGATGCTGCACTACTACTTGAAGTCATTGCGGGACAGGATCCAAAAGATGCTACATCAATGAGCATCCCAGTTGAAAAATGGTCGAAGCTTCTTAAAACAGAAAAAAAACTAACCATTGGTTATGCAGATGAATATTTTAAGGATGTTGACCCGGAAATAATGGCATCTGTGGAGAATGCAATGCATGCCCTTGAGGACAGAGGTCACACGTTAAAGAAAATTACTATGCTTGACCCAAAATATGCAATTTCTGTGTACATGATTTTACAAAGAGCAGAAGTGTCATCAAATTTAGCCAGGTATACAGGCGTGAGATATGGGATGAATCGTACTGCCTTTGGAAAGGAGGCAAAGAAGCGTATCATACTCGGTGCATTTGTCCTTTCCTCAGGGTATGTTGACGAGTATTACAAAAAGGCTGCAAAGGTTCGCTACCTTCTTGCACAGGATTTCAAAAAAGCCTTTGAGGATGTGGATGTCATTCTCGCCCCAACAACACCAGTAACTGCAACAAGAATTGGTGATGCAGATGCCTATGCATTTTTTGGTGAAATGATGGATGTGCTTACAGAGCCAGCTGCTGCAGCTGGTATCCCTGCAATCTCTATTCCTGCAGGATTATCAGAAGCTGGTTTGCCCATTGGTGTACAACTCATGGGAAAGCATTTTGATGAAACTACTGTACTGCAAATTGCTTATCAGTTAGAACAGGATCTGGCCTTTGATCGCCAGGCGATTTTTGAAAAATATGCATGACTATGTGCCTGTAATCGGTCTTGAAATTCATGTGCAGCTTGGGACGAAATCTAAGATGTTCAGCCGGTGCAGTGCCGATTGCTTTGGTAAAGAGCCGAACTCTGTGGTGTGCCCTGTATCCTTAGGTCTTCCAGGAGCTCTGCCGGTTCCAAACAAAAAGGCGATTCAATGGGCAATTCTTATCGGAATGGCACTGAACTGTAAGATTAATACGGTATCAAAGTTTGACCGCAAACATTACTTCTATCCAGACCTACCAAAAGGTTATCAAATAAGCCAATACGACGAGCCGTTTTCATACGATGGCTCTTATGATCTTCTGAGAAAAGATGGAAGTACAAAAAAAATTCGCATTAAACGTGTGCACCTAGAAGAAGATACAGGAAAGTTGATCCATGATGGGAATGATACACTTGTTGATTTTAATCGTACTGGTGTTCCCCTTGTTGAAATCGTTACTGAGCCTGACTTTGATAACTCTGACGATGTTAAACAATTCCTCGAAGAGCTGCAAGTCATTGTGCGCTATCTGAAGGTTTCGGACGCGGATATGGAGAAAGGTTCAATGCGCCTTGAACCTAATATTTCAGTGCGAAAGCCGGGACAGGTTGAAATTCCAAACTATAAGGTTGAGATCAAAAATATTAACTCTTTCCGCTTTGTGAAGGCTGCCATAGATTATGAAATTAAACGTCACATCGAGCTTCTAGGTAACAGGGAAGTTCCTATTCAGGAAACACGTGGATACCAAGAGCAGAAGGGCATAACTGTTTCACAAAGAGTGAAGGAAACGGCTGAAGATTATCGATATTTTCCTGAGCCCGATATCCCGCCGTTTGAGTTTACCCAAGACTTTATACACGATATTCGGAAATCTATGCCAGAGCTGCCAAACAAGAAGATAGCACGCTTTCAGTCAATGGGGGTCTCACCTCATAATGCCTACATTCTCACTCGGGACCGATCCGTTGCTGATTTTTATGAGGAGGCAGCACAACGATTTCCTGATCAATCTGCAAAAATTGCGATGCTCATCGTGCAAAAATCAGTTCCAATAAATCAAGGAATTGAGGAGTTTTGTCTACGGGCTGTAAAAATCCTTCTACCAATTGAGACTGATCTTATAATCCTTTCTCAAACTATCCGTGATGTGATACGTGAGCATGAAGAACCGGTACAAAGTTACAAAAACGGCAAGGAAAGTGTGCTTATGTTTCTTGTCGGGCAGGTGATGAAAGCAATGCAGGGAAAAGCAGATGCGAAGACTGTGAAAGAGGAACTGCTTAAGGAACTAAAACGCCCTATTAGTTCAACTAGTTATAACTAGTTGAACTAGTTATAACTATCTATGGTATGGGATTTGTACATTTGCATCTTCACTCAGAGTACTCACTTCTTGATGGTCTCTGCCGTATTGATGAAATTGTAGAGAAAGCTCAGGAAAACAGTATGAATGCTGTAGCTCTTACCGATCATGGTGTTATGTATGGAGCCTTCAAATTTTATATTGCAGCAAAAAACGCAGGTATCAAACCCATCATTGGTATGGAGGCATATAAAGCTCCTGGTTCCAGGCTGGATAAGGCCGAAGGAGAAGAAAAGAATAATTATCACCTAACACTGCTTGCGCGAAATTATACCGGCTATAAAAATCTTATGAAGCTTACCACATATGCCCATCTTGATGGTTTCTACTATCGTCCTCGGATAGATTTTGAGCTTCTCAAGCAGTATCATGAAGGGCTTATTGCACTTTCAGGCTGTCCAAATGGGGAGATACCTTCTGCAATTAAGAACAATCAGTTTGATAAAGCTGAAGGGCTTCTCAAACAATATGTTGACCTTTTCGGCAAAAACTTTTACCTTGAGATCCAACGTATTCCAGGCCTTGAGGAGCTTGAGGAGACAAATAAGCATCTCATTGAATTTTCAAGAAAATACAATATTCCGCTTGTTGCAACTGCCGATGTGCACTATATAAATCGCGATGATGCATATGCCCAGGATGTTCTTGTGTGTATCCAAACAGGGAAGACCATATATGATGACAAGCGAATGTCAATGCTGGATACTCCTGAACTTTATTTCAAATCAGAAGCTCAAATGCGAGACTTATTTCGAGATTTGCCGGAAGCAGTTGATAATACCCAAAAGATAGCCGATGCAATCGATATTGATATTCCATACGGGCAGGCTATTTTCCCGAAATATCTCCCTCCAAAAGGAAAATCAGCAGAGGAGCATTTAAAAGACATGACGTATGAACGTGCAAAAAGTCGACTTGACATAACTAATGATGTTAAGGTCCGTCTTGAGTATGAGCTGGATCTTATTAACAAAAAAGGATTTGCGACGTATTTCCTCATTGTTCAGGATTATGTCAACTGGGCAAAAGGACAGGATATCGGAGTTGGTCCAGGTCGTGGGTCAGCAGCAGGGTCATTGGTTGCCTATTCACTTGGTATGACAGATGCCAATCCACTCACTTACAGTTTGCCATTTGAGCGGTTTCTTAACCCAGACAGGCCAACGCCGCCTGATGTTGACACAGATTTTGCAGACAATAGGCGAGATGAGGTCATTGAGTATATTACAAAAAAGTATGGTAAGGAAAAAGTGACCCAAATTATAACCTTTGGCAGGATGGAAGCAAAGATGGTTGTTCGGGACGTTGCTCGTGCGCTGGGAATGTCGTACAGCCTTGGTGATCGAATCTCAAAAATGATTCCTCAACCACGTCAAGGTTTCCATGTTAAGCTGAAGCAAGCAATAGATGAAAATCCGGCTTTAAAACTTGCATATGCTCAGGAGCCCGACACCAAAAAGATCATTGATGTTGCAATAAAACTTGAAGGGCTTGTTCGACATGCTTCAACGCACGCATCTGGTGTTATGATTGCAGATTCAGATTTAACAGAATATGTCCCGCTTCAGAGGGAATCAAAGGGGGAAAGAATCATCACACAATATGACATGACCTGTCTTGATCTGAATGCTGTGTCCAATAACGAGGGGATTGGACTGATAAAATTCGATCTTCTTGGCTTGCGCAATCTTTCAATTCTTGATAGTGCCCATCGATTTGTCAATGAAAGGACAGGGATGAAAATTGATGTGCATACTATTCCACTTGATGACAAAAAAACACTCAAACTTCTAGCTGAAGGGAAGACTATCGGAGTTTTTCAGCTTGAATCAAAAGGGATGCAGCGACTTGCCAGAGACATACAGCCATCAAAACTCTCAGACATTATTGCTATGGTTGCCTTATACAGGCCAGGCCCAATGGATCTGATTCCGAGCTTTATAGAGGGTAAAAAAGATCCTAGGAAGATTAGATACCTCCATAAAGATCTAAAACCCATTCTTGAGGAAACATACGGTGTTCTTGTGTATCAAGAACAAGTCATGGCAATTGCCGTTGCTATTTCTGGATACACCATGAGTGAGGCAGACGGTCTCAGGATGGCAATGGGCAAAAAGAAGATTAAACTCATGAAAATTCATCATGAAAAGTTTGTCAGTCAAGCTGTTGAAAGGGGGTACGAGAAGACTCTTATTGAAAAAATTTATAGCTTTATGGAGAAATTTGCAGCCTACGGATTTAACAAAGCCCACTCTGCTTGCTACGGTCTTATTGCGTACTGGACTGCTTATATGAAAGCAAACTACCCTGTGGAATATATGGCAGCGGTGCTTACGGCAGAGCTTCAGTCATCTGCCGGAGCTCAGAAGGAGGCTAAAGTGTTTCAAGCTATTGAAGAAACACGGTCTCTTGGTACTCATGTGCTTCCACCAGATATTAATGCTTCCATCAAAGACTTCTCAATTGAGGGAGAAAGCATCAGGTTTGGATTGAGTGCAATTAAGAATGTTGGTGAGTCTGCGATTGAGTCAATTCTTGAAGCCCGTCGTGAGAGGAAATATGGCGGGCTTAGAGACTTTTTGGCACGTGTAGACCTGTCTAAGG
>Ga0155863_117_pt1 | contig 5023 bp, 4 predicted proteins | sample RifCSPlowO2_01_FD_107517 | JGI IMG/M metagenome (GOLD analysis project Ga0155863, IMG submission 107517) | Candidatus Roizmanbacteria bacterium RIFCSPLOWO2_01_FULL_42_14 | reverse complement strand
AATACAAGGCGTGAGCACTTTTCTCAGAAAGTTTCAATTCTGTCGAAACAGATGGGGGCGATTGCGATTGTTTCAGCAATCACGACGTTCCTTGTTGGGTTCTTTTTGCGGGGGTTTTCATTTGCGGATATTAGTATCTACACAGTTGCAACGCTGGTTTCAGCACTCCCTGAAGGATTGCCTGTTATATTGGTGATTGTTCTGTCGATTGGCGCACAGCGAATGGCGCGGAAGAATGCTATTGTTCGAAAGCTTGCAGCGACTGAAACGCTCGGAGTCGTTTCTGTCATTCTGACAGACAAAACAGGCACACTCACACAAAATACCATGAGTGTGAAATACCTTGCCCTCCCCCACCAGCCACATATTGTCTGTGATGATACAAGCAAGGAATCTCGGGTACTCTTTTCGCAAAAAGATGAACCACTTGTCTTGCATGAAAACACGCAATTACGCACGCTTATTTCCATTGCGGCCCTGTGCAACAATGTGCGTGTGAAAGGCACACACCACGATGTTGCCTTTCAACACCTGCTTGGCGATCCAACCGAACGTGCGCTGTATCTTCTCGGTCATCAAGCCGGGTATCACAAATTGGCAGCAAAGCATAAGATAAAAAAAATTGATGATCTGCCCTTTCAGCAAGACCTACGTTTGAGAGCAAGTTTAGTGACAGGCAAACAAGGGGATGAAATATATATTGTTGGGGCACCCGAGAGTGTCTTGCAGATGTGTCATTCAGTGCAGCATGGATCTCGAGCAGTAAAGATGAATCATGAAGAAAAGAGAGCGATTGAAGAATCAATTCGTGAACTGTCGCAGAAAGGACTGCGGGTGGTAGCTGCTGCACGCCTGCCTGCCCAAAAAGAGAGCACGAAAATTGAAGTGGATTATGTCAAAAAGTCAAAGGGTATGTTTGTGGGGCTTGTCGGCATGTATGATCCTCCAAGGCCAGAAGTTAAGGAAGCGATTATCAGAGCGCGTGAAGCGGGCATTGAAGTCTATATGGTAACAGGCGATCATCCAGAAACCGCTCTTGCCATTGGAAAGGAAATTGGCCTGGTACCGGCCGATGCTCAATTGTCTTCTGTCCTCACACAAAAAGACATAGACACACTTTCGGATGCTGATATCTACAGCCGTGCGCAACGAGCATGCATCCTTGCCCGACTTACTCCAGAAGCAAAACTGAAGATAGCAGACATTTTTCAGCGGCATGGCAAGATTATCGCTATGACAGGCGATGGTGTGAACGATGCTCCTGCACTTAAAAAAGCAGATGTCGGCATTGCCATGGGCATTACCGGCACCGATGTCGCACGCGAAGCAAGCAAAATCGTTCTCACTGACGACAATTTCGCATCCATCATTTCGGCAATCCACGAAGGGCGGACTCAATTTAACAATCTGCGACGAACAAGCATCTTCCTAATTATGACCAACATCGCTGAGAGTGCCGCATTGCTCATCGCACTTTTGATGAGTTTCCCCCTGCCACTCTTGCCTATTCAAATCCTATGGCTCAATGTTATAACCGGCGGTTTTACCGACTTTGCCCTGTCTCTTGAGCCCACACATGACGACTCTATGAAAGTCCCTCCCCGCTCACCTCAGGAAAATATCCTTGGCAAAAAAGCACTCCCGCTCATTACTGCTGTGACACTTGCAACAACGGTGTGTTCACTTGCAGCATTTGCCATGTTTCTGCCAAACGGCATTGATAAAGCGCGAACCGCTCTTTTCGTCGTGCTTTCGTGTAGCCAGCTTTTGAATATGGTGAATTTGCGCTCCATAAAGAGATCTGCATTTGAAATGGGACTCATCTCAAACAAGCCGGTACTTATTGTGCTTTGTTTCTCAATATTGCTGCTCCTCGGTGCGCTTTTCCTGGGCCCATTCACACGGGCTCTGCATTTTGTACCCCTCACTGTTTCAGAACTTGCACTTCTTGTTGTTCTTTCCACGGGGATATTCGCTACCGCCGAAGCTGTGAAGGTGTATACAAGGAAGGCGTATGGGAGATAAAAATCACTCTCTGAATAGCACAGTTGGTTCGAACTTAGTTCGCTTGGCTCCAGCTGGTTATCCAAGTTCGGACCCCATTCGTAAATCTTTGATCTGTGTCCAACTGCTATTACATGAATTAATTTCTCACGCTTAGATACTTTGTAGATTATTCTATAAGGGCCAACTTTAAATGAAAACCTTCCTGAAAGTTCATGAGTAAGAGGTTTGCCAGTTAGAGGAACTTCCAGTATTTCACCCAATGTTTCAATTACTGGTTTCTGATACAACCTCGGAATTTTCTTTATGGCTATCTGTGCCTTCTTATAGATCCGAAGTTCATACATCTTAATTCTAAGAGGAAAGTTGTTTTTTTAAATCCTCAAGTGTTATGTAGTCATCTCTTTTCATATCTTTTTCACCTTCTTTTATTGCTCTCATTAGCTCAGTATCCGAAAGAATTTCATTTGTTTCTTTCCATGATGCGTATTCATTAGCTGAGATGATAACGGCGGCAGGGGATCCATTCACCGTAATAACATATTCGGCCAGTTTATTTTTAGCATTATGAACAAGAGATGTGAGTTCATCTCTTGCTTGTGTGATGGGCAGTGTCTTTGTCATATAAACACTTTACATAATTCTGTACAACTTGTCAAGCTCTTCGTATCGGATTTTGAGAACAAGCCATATCAGACTTTAATGCACTATGTTAGCTCATACTCACTCAAAAGCTTTTTGTTTCCTTCAATTTGATATTGCAGTAATTCTGCGTAGAGGCCTTTTCTCTTTGCAAGTTCGCCAGGGCGACCCATGTCTGCAATGGTGCCTTTGTCCAAAACTACAATACGATCCACATTTTGGATTGTTGAGAAACGATGAGCAATAATAATGACAAGACGATTCTTAAAAAGTTTTTCAAGGGCATCTTGCACAAGCTTTTCAGATTTTGAATCAAGACTGCTCGTTGCCTCGTCAAGAATGAGGATAGGTTTATTATGGAGAATTGCGCGTGCAATTTGGATGCGCTGTTTTTGTCCACCGGAAAGCTTAACGCCCCGTTCCCCAATTTGTGCATCGAGGCCACCCTTAAATTTCTGAACAAATTCATATGCATGCGCCTGTCTCAGTGCTTCGATAATTTGATCATCAGTTGCATTGGATAATCCATATGTCACATTTTCGCGGATCGTTGATGAAAAAAGTTCGCTTTCCTGGAAAACAAGTGCAATGTGTTCCCGTACCCATGCGTGACTCGCTGTCGAGTAATTTTTGCCGGAAAGGCTGATCTGTCCGCTTGTTGGTTCATACAGCTTGAGAATGAGATTTATAAGAGTTGTTTTGCCAGCGCCGGAGTGTCCAACAAAAGCAACGGCTTCATGATTTTTTAATGTGAGATTGAGATTGGAAAGAACTTCGGTGCCGTCATCATAGGAAAAATTGATATCTTTCAGCACAATTTCAGGCTGTTTGACAAGAGCAGATAGTTTTTTCGTGTGAAAAACCTCCTTACTTTCAAGCTCAAGAACATCAAAAAATTCTTTCGAGTCTGCCTCAGCTCGCTGAATTTGCTCAAGGATAAAGCTCATCCCGAACAGAGGCCAACGGAGTTGGTTCAGTATCTGAATAATCAGCACCATCTCACCGAGTGTGAGTACTCCCAGAAAAGTCTTTTGAAATACCAGAAAGAGGATAATAACAAACGAAATTTCAAGGCCAAACCCGCGAATAAAATTCAAAATATGGTATTGAGTAGATTGTCTATCATACAAACGATTAATGTTTGAATATTGATTTGATACAAAATTCCATTCCCTTCTTTGCGAGTTATATGTTTTAACAAGTCTGATGTTGCTCATGACTTCCGCAATCCTGCCACGTGTTGTGTCTTCATAGACGTTTTTTTCAGCCTGAATGATGCCCCATCTACGGGTTGAGTAGCTTGAGATAGCAATATACAGTGGGAAGACAGCAAGCGCAATAATTCCAATAGTGACGTCAAAATACATCAATATACCAATCCCCAAAATTGCCTGAAGAAAGGCAGGAACAATGAAATTGGTTGATGCACCGATAAATTCCCTTATTGAGGTAATCCCCCTGTTCAGTTGATTGACAATTTTTCCTGAAATCTCCGAATCAAAATAGACTTGAGGCAGGGTAAATATCTTCCGGTAATACATCTCGGTGAGATAACGACCGAGCCGTGATGCAATAAAATCACCCAAACGCTGATTGACGCTGCTAATGGTGACCGTAATGATATTAAAAGCAAGAATAAGTCCGAAAAGCGCAGTCAGTTTCTGAAAATTCCCATTTCCCGAGCTAATTTGCCTTGACAGTTCGTCAACAATATATTTAAAAGTTATCGGTGTAGCTTGCTGGAGCATCGCTTGAGTAGTAATGAGGACGCAGGCTAATGCGATCAACCTGTGATACGGTTTTGAAAGCTTGATTATTTTAAAGATGTTCTTCATCAGGATTGTTTTGCTGGTATCTCGAAATGGACGACCGGACTTTTCTCCATAGAAGATTTATTGTAAGGATTTTTGAAGTTTTTGCAAGGGTTCGCTCTATCTGGATCGGCTATCTATTGTAAGATTTGAAGCCCTTTTTAGCCTCTTGAACTTCAAGATCATGCAATATGAACTACAAATTAGGTTAAAACTAACATTCAGTTCATATATGCAATCAGTCATCCATTGCTTTGTATATAGACTTAGCTCATACTTTCGATAGATGAAAGACCTCCCCAAACTTATCATTTCTATAGTTGGCTGTGAATTAGTTGGGATTCTTGGTACGCTTTTTACCATCGCGGCCATTCCTACATGGTATGCCACGTTGAACAAACCCTTTTTCGCACCGCCGAGCTGGATCTTTGGACCGGCTTGGACACTGTTGTACTTGCTGATGGGCATTTCATTTTATCTGATTTGGAGGCAAGGTTGGAAAACCAAGCGGGCTAGAGCGGCGAAAGTTTTCTTTTTAACACAGTTGGGGCTTAACTTTCTTTGGC
>Ga0155863_117_pt2 | contig 5142 bp, 5 predicted proteins | sample RifCSPlowO2_01_FD_107517 | JGI IMG/M metagenome (GOLD analysis project Ga0155863, IMG submission 107517) | Candidatus Roizmanbacteria bacterium RIFCSPLOWO2_01_FULL_42_14 | reverse complement strand
CATTCTGGAGGCGAGTAATCAAAAATTTGCTCAAGTTGCATCAAATACAACAAATAGACCTACTTCCTAAAATGTCCTAGTGAATATTCACCATCTCAGTGTCATCCTGGAAGGAGTTTGAAAGCCGATTGATAGGATCGAAGTGATTCTATCGCTATTCCCCAGAATGACAGATATTGCCTAAGTTCTAAAATGAAGTGATACCCGTAAGACTCCAAGAGTGATATTACCAGAAAAAGGGATTCCGAGGAAATGTAGAGTTTTTATGTTCTTTCCAGATACTTCTTTATAGCTGCAATATCTTCCTTTTGATGTTTGCCATCAAGTAATGACTTATACTCAATCAGGCTTTGTGGATCTACAACATATATATCAGTGCCAGCAAACAGCATGTGTCTCCTTTTTGAAAAATCCCCAGGGAATGGCACCCAGGTCTGATTAATACTATCGAATATCTTTGTTTCAAACGCCCCACCAATATCAATTTCTTGTCCATTGTAGTTAAGTGTCATGAGTTGAAGATCCCATTTAGCATCTTGATAACGGCAAGGTCCATATACAATTTTGCTGCGCACATCTTCGAGGATAATTTGAAAACTTCCTTCAGAGATATCAATATCTATATCATTAACTTCACGTGTCGAACCATATATGTGTGCTGCGAAGCCCCCCGTAATTTGGTAGGTGATTTTATTATCTTCTAAAACCCCAATGATCCATTTGAGAGCATCTTGTAATGGTTTATTCATACCTTAATCTGGCTTAATTCTAAACAACATATGATCGTGCATATCCTTTTCTCTTCAGTGGATTTCCAATAAGGAGACTGCACCAAGTTCTGACTGGCTTGTATCTTGCTTCTTGAAGCATAACACGAAACCTTGTAACATGAACTGCAAGTTAGGTTAAAACTAACATCAAGTTCATATATGCAGAAGGGTGGCTATTTAAATACTATATTACGCTCTAAAAAAACAGTTTTTTCGTTGACAGATATTGCCATTTTATGGCAGGGAGCTCAGACAGATGCCGCTCGAGTAAGGCTTAATTACTATGTAAGAAAAGGAGACCTTTATCGTATTCGCAGGGGTTTCTATGCTAAGAGCAGGGATTACAATAAACTTGAACTAGCAACCCGCATATTTACTCCCTCGTATGTTAGCTTTGAAACAGTGCTTGCCAAGGAGGGGCTTATCTTTCAATACCAGCAGGCTATTACAGTCGCTACATACTTAACGAGGGAAATTAGCATTGATGATCAAGTGTATTCGTTCAAAAGAATCAAAGAAGTAATACTTTTAGATGGGAAAGGTATCAACCAATCTGAAGAATCAGCTATGGCAACAAAAGAACGAGCTTTTTTAGATACTCTTTATCTAAACACTGACTATCATTTTGACAATCTTCGATCATTGGAGCCAGAAAAAGTGGTCGAGTTATTGCCTATGTATGATAACAAACGTATGAATGCAAAAGTGAAACAATTATTAAAACTATGACGCTAGACATATCAACTCACAAAACCATATTATTTCAGATTTTAAAAGATATCTATTCTGACACAAGCATTGCGCCATTTTTAGGATTCAAAGGAGGTACAGCTGCTTTGATATTTTACAATCTTGACCGGTTTTCGGTAGATTTGGATTTTGATCTTATTGATGATGCAAAAGAAGACTATGTCTTTGATCGTGTCATTGAAATCGTAAAGAAATATGGAGCCTTGAAGGAGTCTCACAAAAAGCACTTCAATTTGTTTTGCCTGTTATCCTACGAAGACACTTCACACAACATCAAAATTGAAATAAATCGTCGACAATTTGGATCAAAGTATGAAACAAAAACATATTTGGGGGTATCAATGCTTGTGATGGTGCAAGAAGATATGTTCGCTCACAAACTCATGGCAATGCATGAGCGAATTGGTAAGACTAGTCGTGATGTGTATGATGTTTGGTTTTTCCTGAAGCATCGTTTCCCGATAAACAAAGAAATTGTTGAGAAAAGGGCAGGAATGCCATTTGATGAAGTGCTTGGGAAATGTATTCAACAAGTAAAAAAGTTGCCAGACAGAAATATTTTAGACGGGGTTGGTGAAATTTTGACTGAGAATCAAAAAGACTGGGCAAAGTCAAAGCTCAAAGAAGAGACAGTTGCCTTGTTGAGGTTGCGGTTAGGGAGTGGAAAGATAGAATAGAGATCGATATCAATGAGCTTCCTCAGTGAAAACTTCTTCTTCATCAGGATACCAAGTAAGCTGAACACCTGCTTCTTTGCAACACGCCAGCATCGATATAGGGCTCTATAACAATCTACTGCTCCAGCGGTTGCACCAAGTTCGTACTGGGAAACACTATTTCCATCAAAACCACGAGATTACGAAGTAAATGAAGGAGAGGCAGCGGCAAAACCAAAGAAGCAGCATGATCTCTATATATCTTCCTCAATGGCCATTGCAAGCGCTAAAGCTGACCAGCTACAGTTTTCAGCTCCAAGACCCTCTCCGGTCAAAGGATTATAATACTCCCAAAATCCATGTTCCAATACTAACTTGATAAAATTTTCTGCTAGATTTTTTGCCACCTCATCGAAATGATACCGCTTTAGGCCTTTGTATATCAACCAATTCACACTCGGCCAGATGTTCCCTCTCCAATATCTATCGGGTGCGAACGTGTCTGATGTTGTGGGTGTTGTGGTAATGCCAAAGTTCGGCCAATATTTTGTACTGGTCATATGCTTGACAAGATCACTCGCTTCATCTTGCGTAATACTTTCGCCAAACATGCTGATAAACTTCGCTGCGTTATTTACTCGGATCGGTTTTTCTGCTGTACCGGCAAGGTCATAAAACTTTTGCATAACCATTTTGTCATGTACTGCTTTTTGGGCTTTTCTGACAATCCCCATCCAATACGTGTGATCGTCATTCTTTTTCAAGATTCGTGCAATCTCTGCGAGCGATTCCATATCTGCAATTCGTATGCTGTTAAAATCAATTGCCTCAACAGAAAAATAATTCTGCTGCTCTAAAGCATCTGGATCACAGTCATATGTTTTTAAGGCTAGGACCAGCTTGAGTCGCTCAAGTTTACTCGCATCATCAGTTGGCTTGTTAAGCTTTAAAATACGATCCCATCGCTGAGATGCGTCCCACCCTGACTCCCATGGGTGAATGATGCTGACCAAGTTGTCGTTGTCCGGATCTCTGGTTTTCCTAAGCCAATGATGATAGTTTGAGAGAGGTTCATAGAGCGAAAACAAAAAGTCTTTGTCAGGACTTACCTCGTAGATCCGCACTGCAGCATAGGCAATGATTGGTGGTTGGGTAATTATGCTGCGATGCGCAATTCCCCACAATTCACTGCCTGCATTGTCCCAATAATTCATATGTGGGATCATACCTGCCTGGTTGCCGGTCTCGACTTGATGTGCAACAACTGCATGGAGTTCTTGTTTTGCCAACTCTGGATCGATCCATCTTTGCACAATTGCATGAAAACACGAATCCCACAGCCACTGCTGCTCATACACACTCGGGGCTGGTTTTGTATAGGTATGGGTTGAGTGCACATCGACCCTGTTGGCCTTAAATAGACGAGCGACTTTCTTCTTCAGTAGTTTGACAGATGAACCCATGAGATTTTATTCAGTATATACTCTTCAAACTGTAGCTTGTAACTACTATCATTGTAGTATCAGCGCAAGATGGGGAAGGCCATACTGCTTATACATCTCGATGGCATTGATTCAAAATCTAGCTATGCTAGAATGTATAGATGGATCAGGCTGAAGCACATACAAGCAAGAAAAGTCAACCAGATAGGTTCTAGCCACAAAAGTATATAAATGACAAGGAAAGCAGTTCGTAATCGGCACATGAGGGGCAAAAGGTACCACTATAAAAATCTCACCTTCCTTGTCGCGAGTTTATGCATCGCATATGCACTTTCGGGTAATGAGACATTCCATTCATATCTTCTCCATCTAGGCAATCTTGGATATGTTGGGGCTTTCATAAGCGGAATACTTTTTGTCTCAACCTTTACGGTCGCTATTGCATCTCTAATACTGCTTGTTCTTTTAGAGGGTTATTCGCCGTGGGAGATTGGCTTAATTGCTGGTGCTGGTGCTGTGATTGGTGATCTCATTATATTTCGGATTATAAAGGACGATCTCAAAAAGGAGATTGTAAGTCTATACAATTTTGTAGATCATAATAACCATCTACGCAAAGTTTTTCACTCACGTTATTTTAGCTGGACATTGCCTGTTGTCGGTGCTATCCTGATCGCCTCCCCATTGCCAGACGAGATCGGGGTAAGCCTGATGGGACTCTCAAAAATCAGTACGATACGTTTCGTCATACTCTCGTTTGTGCTGAATGCGACTGGCATTTTTCTCATTCTCTCCGCCTCACTGTTTATCAAGCCATAAAGTCTCGAAGGCCATTATTGTATGAAGTTGACGCTCATTTTGGTACGATGGATGTATGGTTGTTAAACATTCCAGTCAGGATGCTTTTGCCCCACATAACCTGCCGTGGCAGGAGGTGCTAACAAAGATAGGATCATCTCTCGATGGCCTGACTCCTTCTCAAGTCAGGAAAAACCAGGAGAAGTTTGGGCCTAATGTATTGCCGGAGGACAAGAGCCTGCGTATTATAAGGCTGTTCTTTTCTCAGTTTGTTAATGCGATGGTTGCGCTCATGATAGTGGCAGCCCTTTTGTCGCTTGCGTTTGGACACACGTTTGATGCTGCTCTGATCCTCGGGATTGTGTTGGTGAATGTATGTTTGGGATTTGTACAAGAATATCGTGCGGAGCGCTCTGTTGCAGCTCTTAGGCACTTACTGGTTTCAAAAGTTGTTGTGAGACGAGATGGTAATCTTATTGAAATTCCTCAAGATGAAATAACGATTGGTGACATTATTCACTTACAAGAAGGGGCAAAAGTTCCCGCAGATGCGCGCATTGTCTCTGCGCATAATTGCTCGGTGATTGAAGCTTCTCTGACAGGTGAATCGCTTCCGGAGAACAAGTCGGCTGATATGCTTTCGGAAAATACGGACGTTGCGGATCGAACAAACATGCTATGGATGGGGACGACTATTGCACAAGGGAGCGTTGAGGCAGTGGTAAC
>Ga0155863_109_pt2 | contig 5154 bp, 3 predicted proteins | sample RifCSPlowO2_01_FD_107517 | JGI IMG/M metagenome (GOLD analysis project Ga0155863, IMG submission 107517) | Candidatus Roizmanbacteria bacterium RIFCSPLOWO2_01_FULL_42_14 | reverse complement strand
TACACTTTACAAACAACATAACTTCGACTTTGCCGGAGCGAAACTCCTCAACAAAGACCTCACGCCACAGCTTTCAGCAAGCCGTTTTTATTCATTACCTGTTGCGTTTGCAGCGCTCTTTCTTTTTGCTGACAAATGGCATTTCACACGTTTTTCACCCCGTCACATCAAAAAAGTGGACTGGCTTTCCGGCGCTTGTTTTATCACAACAAAAGACCGGTATGAAAAACTTCACGGCTTTGATCCTAAGATTTTCATGTATTGGGAGGAGGTTGATCTTTTTTACCGAGCTCACATTGCGGGCATGACGACAAGTTTTTTTCCACAACCTTGCTTTATTCACCTCGAAGGCGCCTCAAGTGCTTCGCGGACTCAGCCAATTCTAAAGGTATTTCAGGGTTATATATACTTTTACAAAAAGCACTGCTCCCCCTTGCAGGTCAGTATCCTAAAGGGTATGCTACAATTGAAGGCATTATTGTCACTGGCAATTGGGAAAGCCACTGGTAACACCTATTTAATCGAAACATACTCAAAAGCTTATGAGATTGCTCAAGACCATTGATGAAAATATTCTAAAATGGTTTCTTGGGATTTTCCTCTTCTTCATTCCTCTTTACATGAAATTCCCCCTGCGTAATGTCACATTCACGTATATTTCTATCCGGCTTGATGATTTTGTTGCTATCCTCATTATCGCAATTTTTGTTGTGCAGCTTTTACGAAGGAAAATATCCTTTCAGAATCTTCCTTTTAAAAAATACTTCGGTCTATACTGGCTGATTCTTTTTGCTGCCCTTGCGTCAGGAATATACCTTACACAAACAATCGATTACACTTCTATAGGCTTTTTGCATGCTGCAAGGAGAGTTCAGTATATGATGCTTTTCTTCATTGCTTTTGCCTCAGTACGATCTGTAAAAGATTTTAAGTTTTTTATGTATATTTTCTTGATGTCATTGCTCATAGTGAATATTTATGGGCTTGGGCAAAGGCTCTATGGCTTTCCAGCTATTTCAACCATGAATCCTGAATTTGCAAAAGGTAGGGTTTTATACCTGACACCTGAGGCACGATTAAGTTCAACATTTGCCGGTCATTACGACCTTGGAGCATACCTTGTTCTTTTATTCCCGCTTATGTGGGGATTATATTTTGCCCATGAAAAATTTATCTTATCGCTTCGTGAGAAAATGTTTATTTTATCAGCAGCAGTTCTGCCTGTACTTGTTAATGTCACCACCGTCGCATGGCTGGCATTTGGCTTCTCTTCATTAGATCTCGTGCAAATAATACTTACCACTCGGCTTTTCCTGTTCATCCTTTTACTTACAACGATATCAGCAACTCTACTTCTCTCGCTGAAAGGGCAGATACAAAGGTGGGCAATCTTAGGAATCATTATTCTATCAGTCATAGTCCTTGTTGGAACAGCTTCACGAACATCTTCGATCGCCTACCTTGTTTCCATTTCTGGTTTTTTATTATTCTTTAAAGAGTTTCGCTATCTCATATTTGTTCTCATTTTTTCACTTACCCTGACAGCATTCGACACAGATTTGGTTCAACGCTGGGCGCGAACAATACAGGTCAAACAAATTATTATCAATAGGAAAACGGGAGAGCAGGTTGTTGTCCAGAAAATACGCCCGGATGAGCTGCCAGCTGGCACAGCATTTGTCGGGGAGGGGTCAGCTCTTGATACTAAAGCATCCGCACTTCTTAAGCAGGAACTCATTAACAAAGCGACAATGAGTGGCAGCGCATCAAGTGCTGCAGATTATCAAACGTATTCTGCAGTTGCAGGAGATATATCTATATCTACTCGGTTGCAAGTAAGCTGGCCCCGAGCAATAAAAGCGTTTTTGAGGAATCCATTTTTGGGCACTGGACCTTCATCTATCACAGAGTCTTCTGATGGAGATTACTTTAGAATGATAGGGGAGACTGGTTTACTTGGCTTGGTATCCTTTTTTATGATATTTGTGGTTCTCGGAAAATTTCTTTTTGATAAGCTGCGATTATTGCGTGGCAATGCAAAGATATTGGTTTATGCAGTAGTCTTCGGTGTGATGGGCCTTTTCATTAATGCAACACTGATTGATGTATTCGAGGCTTCCAAGGTTGCATATACTCTCTGGGCAATACTTGGTCTATGCATTGCTTTGGTACATCTTGATAAAACAGAGTTGGAAAAGCTTTCGTAAAGTATTATGTCAGCAAAAAAAGGATTCACTCGTCTTGATTGCATCGTTCTTTGCATTATATTGGTAATTGCAGGTGGTTTAAGAGTATATAAGATTAACAATCCTATTGCTGATTGGCACTCCTGGAGGCAAGCAGATACTGCTGCTGTTGGCCGCAATTTTGTTGAGGGATCATTTGATTTACTCAGACCACGCTATGATGATTTTTCAAACGTCCAAACGGGCCAATACAATCCCGAGGGGTATCGAATGGTAGAGTTTCCTTTGTATAACGCGACTTTTGCAGCGTTGTACAAGGCGTTCCCGGCGATGTCTCTGGAAGTGTACGGTCGGCTGGTAAGTGTCATATTCTCGCTTATTATTATCTCTGTAATATACATTCTTCTTTTATATGAGACCTCACGCACCGCTGCATTGTATGGTGCAATGACATACGCAATTCTTCCCTTTTATATCTATTTTTCCCGTGTTGTATTACCCGAAACAACAGCCATCGGCTTTATTTTTCTTGCAATAGCTACACTCTACTTCTGGAGCAGCAGTTTGAAGCGTATCACACAGTCTCTGCTTTATGTCATGGCAGTACTATTTGCTGCTCTTGCTCTACTGGTAAAACCAACTACAGGATTTTATCTTCTTGTCTTAGGGATCATTTTCCTAAAAAAGTATCGGACCAGAATCTTTGTAAAACCCTGGGGCTACATACTTCTTGCGCTTGCCATTATCCCCTTCTTCGCGTGGAGATTATGGATTCAAGAGTTTCCGGCAGGCGTTCCATCTTACGAATGGCTTATCACATCAGTTAATACCGCCTCTGGCCCTCAAAATATTTTTATGAAACCAGCATTTTTCCGATGGATTTTTTATGAACGTATACTCATACTTATCAGCGGTGGGTGGGCAGGCTTATTTTTGTTACTGGGTGTTATCAGAAACACAAAAAAAAGTGGCCTTATCCTCACCTCTTTTGGTATATCTGCACTCCTCTACCTTTTCACCTTTCAGGGAGGTAATGTTCAGCACGATTACTATCAGACTATTATCCTGCCTGCGCTTGCTATTTTCACGGGACTTGGCATTCATTCACTCTACGAAGCAAAGGCGGTGTTTCTGCATCACATTCCATTGACAGTAATGATAGCTGTTATATTTGGATTTTCATGGGTCATCTCATACAGCACAGTAAAGGGATATTATGGATACAGTGAGCAGCTTATAAATACTGCACGCGTCATTGATACCATTACATCAAAAGATGCGCTTATCGTTACTGATAGTACTGGAGATACAACCCTCCTCTATAACGCACATAGAAGGGGAATGCCCGCTGTTAGTGAGAGCCTCCCGAATCTTAAGCAAAGAGGTATAGACTATTTTGTGACTGGGAATGGTGTGATTGGGGAAAAAGTACAGGAAGAGTACAAAGGCTTGTTTAAGCTTATCTTCAAAAATAATGATGTGTATATTTTTAAGTTGTAGCTCCCACTCCCTTATGATATGAGAATCTTAATGCTTACGCCATATATGCCATTCCCCCCCTCTGCCGGTGGACAGATCCGCTCTTACAACCTTATCAAGCATCTTGGGAAACGACACGAGATCCATCTTGTTGCACTCGTAAAAAATGATGATGAGAAAAGATATGCAAAGCAACTTAAGAAATTTTGCAAAAAAATCTATGTGTGCAAACGGTCTGAGTCTCCATGGACTCCTACCAATATTTTAAAAAGCGTTATTGGGATGTATCCCTTTTTGGTTGTCAGAAACTATTCACGTGAGGCAGAAATCACTGTGCAAAAACTTCTGAGCTCACAGACATTTGATCTTATTCATGCTGAAACGTTCTACATCATGCCTCATATCCCACAAACAGCCATTCCTATTTTTCTTGTTGAACAAACCATCGAATTTATGGTTTATCAGCACTTTGTGAACCGAATTAAGTTTCCATTTCTTCGTCCGTTCTTTCTACCTGATATTCTGAAATTGAAATATTGGGAAAGAACCTTTTGGAAAAGGGCTCGGCTTGTTGGAGCAGTCTCAGAGGAAGATGAAGCAAAAATGCACGAACTGGTTCCACACCTTAAAACAACCACAATCCCTAATGCAGCAGGGGAAGATCTTCTGCACATTTATGCACCTATCAAGAAAACAATTAAACCAGTCTTTCTTTATATCGGCAACTATTCATGGCTGCAGAATGTTGAGGGGGCACAGATACTAATGAGGAGCATTTTCCCTCTCATAAAAAAAATAATTCCTGAAGCTTCATGCATTATCGCAGGTCAGCGAGCTTTTGAAAAGCTTGGACACGAATCCGGCTATGGCATTGAAATTGTTGATATTCCTGCCACTGACACCAAAGAGAAAGTCGTTGACGTGTATTCCCGTAGCAGTATATTTTTGGCACCTCTTGAGGGGCCGGGTGGGACACGTCTTAAGGTACTTGGCGCTATGGCAGCTGGGATACCTGTTGTGTCTTCGCAGACAGGCATTTCCGGACTTGAAGTAACACACGGTAAGGACGTTTTCATTGCTCAAACACGAGAAGAGTTTGCACAATATTCAGTACAACTACTCAAGGATCTCCAGTTATACAATCGTATGCGGCAAAATGCCCATAAACTTATAGAAAATGTATACAGCTGGGATAGTATTTCACAAAAACTTGAAAAGATTTACTTAGCATTGACTCAATCATATCATGCACGTAGGAATTGATATTTCACAGTCCGCCTTCACTGGATCAGGAGTTGCGCGCTACACCACTTCGCTTGTGCATAGCATCACAGAGCTTGATACAAAAAATACCTACACTTTTTTATATAGTTCCCTACGCAGATCTGTTCCTGAAAAAATTATAAAAGCTATCAAAAAACCCCACAGGCTTATACGCCTCTATCTTCCTCCTACATTTCTTTCATTTCTCTGGAACAACATTCACCTA
>Ga0155863_121_pt1 | contig 6623 bp, 7 predicted proteins | sample RifCSPlowO2_01_FD_107517 | JGI IMG/M metagenome (GOLD analysis project Ga0155863, IMG submission 107517) | Candidatus Roizmanbacteria bacterium RIFCSPLOWO2_01_FULL_42_14 | reverse complement strand
AAACGCACCGATCCTCATTCTTGATGAGCCTACGGCATCAATTGATGCAAAATCAGAAGCTGAAATTTTTGAACGTGTTGAGAATTTATCCAGAAACAAGACAACCATCATCATCTCCCACCGCTTCTCTACTGTGAGAAAAGCAGAGACGATCTATGTACTGGAAAACGGTCGTATTATAGAATCAGGAAATCATCAGGAACTTGTGAAGAAAAACGGCCAGTATGCGACACTTTTCTCTTTACAGGCAAAAGGGTATCAGTAGATTTTTTATGGAGCAACGGCCTTGGCAGCATTTACCCGGCCAGATGACCAATAATAACCTGTGCCAGAAATTCTATCTGCTGTAGACTCCAATCGATTGCGCACTGCAGAAGAGGAAGTACCATACTGAGTCGACCACACAAGCGCAGCAGCAGCAGAAACCTCTGGTGTTGCCATAGATGTCCCAGATGCATACGTATAGCCATCTCCAGTCCATGTGGAATAAATGTTCACCCCGGGTGCTGCAATGTCAACCCAACGGCCATACTGAGAGAAATAGGCTTTGCGATCTTGACTGTCTGTTGCAGCAACAGCTATCGCATTAGTATATGCTGCCGGATACAATTTTGAAGATCTTCCACTGTTGCCGGCTGCAGCAACGACAACAGCGTTATGATTCCATGCATATTTAACGGCATTTTCGAGTGTTGTCGACTTTGCTGAGCCGCCTAAGCTCAGATTTATTACTCGAGCATTATTATCTGCTGCCCAAATGATACCGTTTGCGACCCATGAGTATGCCCCGGATCCAGAATCATTCAGAACCTTGGCACTCAGAAGTTGACAACCTGGGCAACCGCCGGCGACACCCTCGGAATTATTTGTCACTGCTGCAACAATCCCTCCAACGTGAGTACCGTGCCCGTTCATGTCGTCATCGGTTGAAGAATCAGTAAAGTTTGTGCGTGCAACAACTTTGCCGGCAAGGTCAGGGTGGGTTTTACTTACACCTGTGTCGACAATGCCAACAATGACACTATTCCCCAGAGTCGTATCCCATGCGACATCAGATCGAATTTTTGGGAATGCCCACTGATCTATGTAGTAAGGATCATTTGGTGTCATCAATGCCGTTGCAACGTAGTCGCGCTCAGCATACTCAACAAACGGATTTTTCGACAAAGCAGTGAGGATTGCGTCCTGATAGCGCTCGGGCACACGAAGAACCAAAACATCAAGTCCTTTAATCATCCGGGCGATTTGTGCTTGATGTATTTTCAACTGAGCACTGATATCGTCCTCACGAGCACTTGATTTGAATTTAACAAGAATATGACCAGGAATGACATCACCTGTTTGAGCCTGCACAGGGCTGATCAATGCTCCAAGCTGAAGCAGAAGGCTAGCAAAAAGGTAAATAAGAAGCTTTTTCATAGAGCTTAAGTAAATGCTAGTATAGTACTTATGTATATAAATATGCAAGTGCCTTTGCTGAGGGTGGGTTGTCTCAATCCGGGGCAATCAAATCCCAAAGCCCGGTTGTATCTGTTTGCTAACTAGAAACGTCGATACATATATTTATTTAACAAATCTAAACGTCGAAACAATGCGATCAAAAAGTACGGGGTCAGATCCGGGTTGGTCAAGCGTCATGCTTATACCTAATACTCTGAACTCTCCGATATCAATAACTACGCCAATTCCTGGAATTGAATCTGTCTGACTGCCTTGCAAAACATCTGATGTTGTCTTAAATGCAGGAAATCCATCAACAGTCAGTGTAGAAACTTTTTCAAGGAATACTTGATCGGCTATCTCCCTGCGTGTTCCTACAGGATCATCAAATCCAATTTTGAGTATGTTTTTATCAAACTCTCCAACAATAACAATGTGATCGGGTCCATCAAGTGCAGCTGCTTGTTTATCAACGAAAATCCTCTGAGAACCGTTGCTGTCAACAAGCTTCCACTCCTCGGGATAGGAAAACGAGTACTTGGCATTGTTATATGTCTTCCAGCTGGAAGATTTACTGGTTGGGAGAGAAATTTGCGCGTTTGAGGTCTGTTTGGTTGAAAAATTTACTCCATCCGGCTTTTGTAAAATTGATCTGGATACCATCCATCCAACAGCAAGAAAAACGATCACGATCACCAGTATAACTGGGATATACCATTTCCAATTGTAATGGCTAGTTACTGCGGGAGAATTTAACGGCTGAACTGATACTTGTTGTTCTCTGGGTATCTGGTTTTGTTGATCCATATCAGTCTAATCTGAAAGAATTGAGCAATAAATCATAAAGTTTGTAAATGATGGATTTACCAGGGTACAAACGGTACTTCCTTTCTCAAGGCCTGAAACGTCCTTTGGAGATCCGTTGCTATCAGTTGTTTTCAACGTGTTTTTTTCAGACACGGTGTACCCCTTATCAAGGAAATACTGCTTAAATCTGTTTAAGAGTGTATTCCCACTTTCAGCGTCCGGTGCAAATTTCCGGTATTGAATAACAGCTCCCATTAGTTCAATAATGGTACCGTCATTTTTGGTCCAATCAAAATACTCGCCACGAATTGTTTCGTAATTATATTCACTCTCTTTTTTTGCAAAATCATTGCTATAATCCTGAACAATTTCCTTGAGGATGGGAATATCCGGTATTTTAGGTTCATCCTGGGTGAAGAAACGCTGATTAGACGGTGAAAGCTGCACTTGGTGATTCTTTGGAAAAAGTCCATCTTTTGGCTTTATAAGTATCCGATTTGAAGCAAGTTGAAAGACCTGCAATGAAATTCGTGTTGTATTTTCAAAGTCTTTGTCATCAAATAGCTGAAAAGAAGTTTGATTACCCTGTTTTGGTTTAATTAAATAGTCAGGATCGTTGCTTATAATCGCTTCTTCCATTGTGCCAGTCCATTGTTTTGGTTGTTCTTTTTGGCGACGAGCCGGAGTTTCATATATATATCGATGTTCATCCAGCAATTCAATAGGTGTTGGGCATTCAAAAACGAGCGCGACATCGTAAGCCCCAGTAAGATCGTATCCATTTTTCTGTGTCAATGCTAATTCGGCTCCATCCGGGTATATGAAGGTACTTCTACACCCAAGCTGGTTCTTATCATCGATACGAAGCTCAAATTTTCCTGTTTGCTGTTTAAACGTTGACACGAGCAAGAAATAATCGCCGCTATATGTGGCATTAAATTCAATAAAAGTCCCTTGTGAACTGCTTATTGGTTCTCCAACAGAGTCATACAAGCGTGACTGTATGAAACTATTAGAATTGGAGGCACGATCCTCGTCCATATATATCTCAAGTTTCTGAGATTTATACGCAGTGAAACGGTATCCTTTGACGAATCCATCTTTGTATACAGGTTCCTTATCAGTTATCTCGTCGGTAAATGGCTCTCCCATAACTTCGATATCGGTATATGCAATCGGGGGTAAACTTTTTGGAGTGACTTCTGCTGCATATGCTGGTTTCATCACATCCCAATGCAGTGTTCTTAACTCTTTGCGAAATGAAACTGATTGTGCAAGATTGTTAAATAGTGAGTTAGGTGTTTTGCCGTCAGTCGAATACACTCTTATGATTAGAATTTTACCATTATCAGTCCAAGTGCCAGTAATCACATCACGTTTGGACTCCAGAAAACTCTCCGTCCCTTTTTCAATGACAACAGTAAGCCCATTAATAACTTTGCTTTCAGTTTTTTCAATGCGCACAAATGGGCTTTTAATATACTTCTCCCAATCCTTGAATGAAGGTGAAAAAGCTTCGATTTCTACTCGATTTTTTTTATCAACCGATGCAATCACAAAGTTATGTATAGGGCGAGAATCAAGTACTGTAATATCCCAATCTTTATTCACAGCGATCTGTGCACCAACGTGAAGTGGCATCATAATCTCATGAGTCAAAGGAATATATGGTTTTGTGACTGTCTGCTCGGTCTTCTGTTTTTGTGTTTTACTTTGAGGCGAGGTCTTACTCCTCATCAAAATCCAAAAACCCGCTAATAACACCACAATAATCCCAAATGCTGCAGCAGCAGCAAGAATTTTTGGCATATTCTTATGTGAAGATAATGATAGAACCTTCGAAGGAGCGCTATCGGAAAGCGGCGTTGGGGAGTCTGTTGATACCTCTTGTTCTTGATTCATAACATCATAAGGGCGATTTACATGTACATACTAGCAATCTGCTATTACACATGTCAATATCTACACATTGGTTGTATCTAACATACGAGTACCGTTAATGTATCATCAGCGAGAAGAGGACAAGCTACTTCCTCCAAAACCTAAGCTGTCCCAAGATGAGTGCTCCAGTTATAAGCATGTACGGCATGATGGTCGATGAGTCCGTAAGAAAGTAACCGATATCAATCGTGGATGTTTGCTTTGACAATCTTAAAATGAAACCAATCGAGAAAGCGACAATAGGCATACTGAGAATTAGAGGCATCGTTATATCGCTAATAAATCTCCTGCAAAACAGGAATATGATCAGACAATAGACTACTGTGACGGCAAAGATAGTTATGACTTGATAGACCATGCAGCCATTGTAGATTTTAAAAAACTATATGCAAGAGGCACGTGAATGCAGACCTATTTCAATGCAATAATCTGAAGACCATACCTTTTGATATCTTCTTCTGGCAAGATTCTTGATACACCTAGACCTTTTCCCCTTGCAGTTCTCGCTCGATGCGCTCGGCGAGGTATATTTTCATAAGAGATTGGTAGGGAATATCATGTGCATTAGCAATCTCTTTTAACCTTCTTAGCATGAAACTTGGCAATCTTAAAGATATCGATTCAGTTGTCGGCTTAAGCTTTGATAGGTCCAACTCGACTTCCTTGTATTGGTCAAGATAATCTGAGAAATCATGATTTCCCCAGAATCTTCTTTCTTCATCCTCGCTTCTGAAGTGTGGTAGTTTCTTATTTTTTTGCATATATGCTCCTCTCCTTTTTGCTTTGGTCCCGGGCGGAAATAACCCGTAAGTACCCTCCTCGAATAGGAAAAGATATATATAAAAGCCTTTTACTATCTGTAATGCCCAACACTGAAAATCTTTTTTCCGTTAATGAATGGACGATATTCCTATAAATTCTAATGGGTCTGTTATAAAAGACCTCTTCTGCCTCCTTGTAATGGACTTGATGCTTTTTCCAGTTCTTATCAATGTTCTCATTGTCCCAATCGAACGAGAGTGGAACTGGCAACCCCATAATTTGAGTATATTATGATCATATACATTTGTCAAGCGAATTTTTATCTCGATGACTGTTCTCCTTTTACACCATAATAAGCTTCTCCAGCCATGGAATATGCTCGTGCTTCCTTCTCCACCATGCGTCTTCCCAGATATAGCGCACAGTAAGCTGTTTGTATTCGCCAAATCTTTCAAAAAATGTAAGAAGCTCTAGGATGGGCGCGGGATTTTTAAGGTCTTTGTTAAAAAAGAGTTTTGAATAAATTTTTTGTTCCCACGGAGATATGTGATTGAAGAAATCCCAATGATGAAAAACGTCAAATAATAGATACCAGACAGTTGTGGGGGCCAACTTCATACAGCTTTAAAAGCTCCTGCATCTGTGTCTCTTAATTTTCTTTTCTTAACTGCACTTCATCTCATCTATAGACCCATTCGCAAAATTGTCATCAATCTTTTCTATAGAGCGTGCGCGATATCCAACTCTCAAACTTCGTAACTCTTCTTCAGAAACATCTTTCAGTGCTCCAGGCTGCCACTTGTTATCTACAGACGTAAAATGATCAGGTTTATGAAATGTTGCATCAAAATTAAACGGTGCAACAGGCGAAATAGATACCGACTCTAAGCGTCTCAATATCATGTTTTCGCAAATACCAAACCTGCGGCATATGCCTCAAGAAGCCCTGTTATGGTCCAAACACCAACCATGAGTGCGGAAATCTGAAAGCTCGTATATGAAATATACATGCCTGGTATAGTTGCAACAATGAAATACGGTTGAGCGAACTGCCAAGCTTTTTGTGATGCAGTTTTCCCCTTCATCTGTCTCTCTGTCATGTTCCATAGGTATGCCAATACAAAACCGAGAACAAACGGATGGGCGAAAAATGCCAGCATGAGAGGATCCTGCTACGGTCTGAATACTGCTGTATTCTGATACTCTTGTGTAAGAGAAGGAAACAAGGCTTGAGTAAATTGGTTCACAAGCATACCAAGAACAAGAATAACACCTCCGGCAATGAATGCTTTTTTTATCATCACCTCCCCTTTTGTTAATCAGTCAAAGCTGTGCTTATTGTTGCAGGAAAGATACTATTGCGACGGCTCCGGTGCAGAAGTTGGAGGTGGTGCACTGGTTGGCGCTGATTGTGAACTCGTGTCACTTGGTCTTTCACAGCCACACGCATCATTCACCCAACTGACACATGTTCCCCCGCCGGATCTGCATGCTGTCTCCTGATCTTCCCGGCTCGGTGTACCGGAACTGCTCCCGCCGGAAGAAGAACCTTCGTTGGTTACACAGCTTGAGCCATTCCAGTACTGTCCTGATGAACAGGAACCATAACCAGACGGAGGTGTGGAGCCTGAAGATGAATTAGAAGTTTCACAACGGCAGGTGTCACCGTTCCA
>Ga0155863_114_pt1 | contig 7020 bp, 5 predicted proteins | sample RifCSPlowO2_01_FD_107517 | JGI IMG/M metagenome (GOLD analysis project Ga0155863, IMG submission 107517) | Candidatus Roizmanbacteria bacterium RIFCSPLOWO2_01_FULL_42_14 | reverse complement strand
CGTTGCTCACAATCCCTGCTATCTCTCCGTCTACTTACCTTCGTAGTTACCAGTTACATATTTTCTTGTGAAAGGGGGTGAAAACGAATGATTAAGCAAACACTTACAGGAATCGCAGTATCAGCACTTGTTCTTGCAACTGCAGGTGGCGTACAAGCTTTTGGTGGCTGGGGCCATTGGGGTTGGAGCACTCCTTCAATGACCAATACCGCAACCGTTCAAAATAATGACGTCGATGTTTCAGCCAATACTGGTTTGAACATGCAAGTCGCTGGAGCCACCACAACAGCAACAGGAGGTAATGCAACAGCAACAACAACCCAGACACAATGGATGGAAACTGGTGCAGCAACTGCTATTGGTGGCCTTGGCATCGAAGCAAACACAAGCAGCTGTGGATGTGAAGGAAAAATCACAAACACTGCTACAGTGAAGAACAATGATGTCACTGTTTCAGCTAATTCTGGTTTGAACATGCAGGTTGCCGAGGCAGATACATCTGCTCAGACATCCTCTCACCACCACGGTTGGTGGGGTTGGGGTTCATCTGGTGATGCAACAGCAACAACAACCCAGTCACAGGGTATGCTAACTGGCCCAGCCGGAGCCTCTGGTTGGACAACCATTGTAGTAAACAGTGGGTTGTAATACCTAACATTTCAGGGCGGTGGGTGCATCCTGCACCCGCCTGCGCTGATGAGTTGATATTTTGAAAGTATTATGAGATTAAGAACTATTGTAACTATTGCTGCAACGGGAGTTTTGCTTGCAAACCAGCTGTTATTGCCAGCCACAGTGCTTGCTCAGGAAGCATCCTCATCGGCCGAGGAGCCTATTATCTCGCCCATCCCGGAATCTCCAACGCCAACTCCAACACCTGTTGAAGACACAAGCTCATTAACAGAGACTGGTGATGCACAATCATCTGCAACGGCCGATATTTCCACTAATCAGAATTATGTTGGGGCTGATGGCAATATCCAAGCTACAGATTGTGCTCTAACGGGTGAGGTTTGTCCAATAAGTATTGATAACTCTTCAGAGACAGATGTTGAAAGCACAAGCTCTGCAACAACAGGAGGAAACGGTGCAGAAGGTTTTCAGGACAGCACTATTGAGACAGGAGATGCCACATCATTCAATGGGGAATCTTCACTCATTAACGGAAACGTTGTGACTGCAGAAGACTCTCAAACTCCAGCCGATGATAGTGAACAGGATTCAACAGTTGCTCTTCAAAATGAAGCAACACATTCTGCTACAACCACCTCTGAGGCAGAAAGTGGTCTTAATACTATTGATGCTGAGGAATCTGGCACCATAGAAACAGGGGATAGCGTTGCTGCTACTGATCAGGTCAATATTATTAATACGAACATTATTGGTTCTTCCGTAGATTATTTTTCATACAACGTTTTTGATGATTCTGCATCGATTGATATTAATGCTCTCTGGAAAGCACTATCAGAGCAGGCCCTACTGCAGGGAAGTACACTTGACCCAGCAGATCCCATATATATCCTTATCGCAAATAATGCTAATGTTTCGCTTAATGCTTCTTCACAAGCAGATTCTGGTGATAACACCATTAATGCAGACAGCGCAGTCATTCATACAGGTGATGCGTACGCCTCAACAAGCGTATTTAATCTTATCAATCTCAATATTCTCGGTTCAACAATCATGTTTGGGGTCATCAATATTTTTGGGAATTTGACAGGAGACATTATTCTCCCCAACATGGACCGTTTTTTTGAACAAAATATTTTACAAAATGAAGCTGCAGAACTTGCCAACCAGTATGCTTTGACATACAATAACACAGCGGTACTTTCTTCAAACATCAGCGCTCAGGCAGATTCTGGCTCAAATACACAAATAGGGACAGATGTTTCACTTCAGTCTGGAAACGCTTTCGCATATGCTGTCCAAAGAAGTTTCCTGAATATGAACTTTTCATTCAATGACATTTTTCTACTCTTTTTGAATAACTTTGGCTACTGGGAGGGAGGTATTAAAGGATGGTCTGCTCCGGACGGAAATGACACTCAATCTGAGGCAACGGGGGAGTATAGCAATGCAGTAGTGCCAGAGGCCTTGATGGCATCAACTGCGCAAGATCCGGCAACGGGGCTTCTTGCTAATAACGTTTATATTAATGCGAACCTTTCTGCTCAGGCTCTATCAGGGCGTAATGCTACACAGGGAACACGGTCGTTTATGACAACAGGGACAGCAATCGCAGCAGCACACTTGATTAATATTCTGAATACAAATCTTCTAGGGAATAAACTGCTGATTCCCATCATCAATATCTTTGGCTCATGGAAGGGAAATTTGATATTTGCATATCCCGATCTTGCTGTCACAATTAGTGCTGATCGTGAAGAAGTTACTGTTGGAGATGCGATTTCGTACACTGTTTACTATATCAATAATGGATATGAGGATGCACGTCATCCTTCAATATCAATCTCACTTCCATCGGGTGAAGTCTTGACAGGTTCATCAATTGCGCAGTCTTCATCTGGCCCTCAGGTGAGTTTTCAGCTTGGTACTGTAGCCCCTCACCAGTCAGGAAATTTCACATTTACCACAACGCTTGCTTCACCACCACAGGATTCGCAAGCATCTTCAAATAGCTTAATCGAGCAGATCAAGGAAACCCTTTTTAAACCAGCACTTGCGGACTCCGGAGATCTACAGGCAATGACAACAACGGCTAACATTGTATCTGAGGACAACGACTCTAACACAAAAGACAACTCAGCCGTATATATTAAATACTACAACCCAAACAAAAATGATTTCGATCCGACAATCATCGATCAAACAGAACCTCAAGGATCTGCGATCACAAACGGGTTGGCACAACTAAGTGTCAACTCTCAAAATAACATTAATGATTACATTTATGCTGGAGATACCATTCTTTACACTGTTTCTGTGTTTAACAGCGGAACAGCCACAGCCCGCGATGTGCTACTGAGACAAACCATTTTAGATGGTCAAGGCCTTGTTGCTGTTCAAAATCTCTTCAGTCTTGGATCTGTCAACCCCAACGAAACACGAAAAATCGTATTCCAACTTCTCATACCTCCTACGGCACCTGCAGGGACATACACAAGTGTGATCGCAGCAAAAGGCTTACAGCCGCAGGGTGGAGAAGTCTTTTCGAATGAATCTCTAACAACAATCAATATTAAAAGCAGGGCTCTTGCACTCGCAAAGCCTGTCCAGGCAGCAGATCTTCCACGACCTGGGCAGATCAAGGGGGCATCAGTCAGACGTATTCCAACTGAGAAGGTTTATTGGCCATTTGTGGTTGCTCTTTTCCTAAGCTCGCTTTGGGCAGCCGAAGTATATCGTCGTCAACGTATTCTTGATCAAACTGTTTAGAAGCCACTTCTTTTTATCCATGGCACATCAGGCCGACAGGCAGACAAATCGGCCCGAAATAGCTTGCTTTCTAGCCTCATATTTGGTATGCTTGAATATCTATGACAGCATCGAACTCATCTGATTATTCTGCAAAATCGATTAAAGTCCTCGAGGGTTTAGAGCCCGTCAGAAAGCGACCCGCAATGTACATCGGCACAACGTCCATTGATGGCGTGTATCATTGTCTGATCAACGAGATTGTCGATAACTCCATTGATGAAGCTCTTGGAGGGTTCGCTTCACAAATCGTCATCACTCTTGAAAATAATGGGTACATGACTGTTATTGACAATGGTCGTGGTATTCCGGCTGAGGAGCATCCGGATAAAAAGGTGTCAACCCTGGAATTAATCATGACAACCTTGCACGCTGGAGGAAAATTTGACAGCGAGTCATACAAATTTTCAGGTGGACTGCACGGAGTTGGTGCCAGTTGTGTAAATGCATTATCTGAGCATCTCGTCGCTGAAGTGAAACGCGATGGCAAGATATTCAGACAGGAATATAATATTGGAAAGCCACTCTATCCCGTTAAGGAGGTTCCTGAATCGCAGCTTAATCTTACCTTTGAAACTGGTACCGCCATTTCATTCAAGCCAGATATCTCGATCTTCACTCAAGGGATTGACCTGCAACTGAAAACCGTGATGAAAAAAATTAAAGACCGTGCATATCTTGTACCAGGAATCTTCTTCACGATTGAAGACCGACGTGAGGATAAGCGCATTGGTTACTACTTTGATGGAGGAATACGTTCACTTGTGCGTGAAATGAATAAAAACAAGAAAGTGCTTCATGATACCCTATACCATCAGGCAGCACTTGAGGGTTTTGAACTTGAAGTCGCTATCCAATATAACGATGGAGTTACGGAAAATGTTTTGTCCTTTGTGAATGTCATCAACACTCGCGAGGGCGGCACCCATCTAACTGGTTTTAAAACCGCACTTACCCGCTCTGTAAACGCCTATGCAAAAAATGAGATTGCTGCCATGAAGGGTGGGGGATTAAGCGGCGACGACATACGAGAAGGTTTAACATCTGTTGTGTATATCCGAATGCCATCCACGTATCTCCAGTTTGAAGGCCAGACAAAATCAAAACTTGGCAATCCTGAAGTACTTGGTCTAGTACAAGCGGAGATGAATAAATTTCTAGACCAGATATTTGAAGAGCAACCAGGTATTGCAAGGGCTATTATGGGCAAGATTTTGCTTGCTCACAAGGCACGTATGGCTGCTCTTGCTGCAAAGGATGCTGTCATTCGAAAAGGCGCATTTGAAGGAGGAGCACTACCGGGAAAACTTGCAGATTGCCAGGAGAGAGATCCTGCGTTATCAGAATTATTTATCGTGGAGGGAGATTCAGCAGGAGGATCAGCAAAGCAAGGCCGCGACCGAAAATTTCAGGCAATCCTACCTTTGCGAGGCAAAATTCTGAATTCAGAAAAAGCATATCTTGACAAAGTTCTTAATTTCAGAGAGATTAAGGATCTTGTTATTGCTCTTGGAATGGGAATCGCTGATCAGATCGACTATGGAAAACTTCGGTACCACAAGATTTTTATCATGACTGATGCCGACGTTGACGGCGAGCATATTCGGACCCTTTTACTCACATTCTTTTTCCGTCACATGCGAGATCTTGTTGATAAAGGTCATCTCTATATTGCACAACCACCGCTTTTTCGTATTGGTATCGGTAAAAAACAATGGTACGCTCACAGTGAACAGGAACGCGATGAGATTATTCAAAAGAATGCGACCACAGATCAAACCGTCATGATCAACAGGTTTAAGGGATTAGGTGAAATGAATCCAGATCAGCTTTATCAGACGACTATGGACCCGCAGCAAAGGTTACTAAAGCAGGTAATGGTTGAAGATGCTGAAGCAGCAGATCAGATTTTTTCAATTCTTATGGGAGATGAAGTGCCACCGCGAAGGAAATTCATACAGACCCATGCCCAGTACGCAGATTTGGATGTGTAGGCTAGTTACAACTAGTTATAACTAGTTGAACTAGTTGAACTAGTTGAACTAGTTGAACTAGTTGAACTAGTTATCAATTTTAACTCATTCATGAACATTTCAAAACTTACAGCAGGGCCAAAAGCACCTGAGGAGGTATACGTATTTGTTGAAATTCCTCAAGGTGGGACTATTAAATATGAACTAGATAAGGATAGTGGAGTCATAATGGTTGATCGTTTTATGCATGGAGCTATGTTTTACCCATTTAACTATGGCTTTATTCCACAGACACATGCTGAGGATGGAGATCCTTTAGATGTCCTTGTTGTTTCAACATATCCCGTTGCACCAGGAACAGTTATACGATCCCGACCCATTGGGATGCTTGAGATGGAGGATGAGGCTGGTATTGATACAAAAATTATCGCAGTTCCTGTCAAAAAAGTTGATCCCTTCTATAGTGAGGTTGAATCGATTGATGACTTGCCTGAAATGCTTAAGTTTCAGGTGAAACATATGTTTGACCGGTATAAGGATTTGGAAGAAGGGAAATGGGTTAAGACAAAGGACTTTCTAGGTAGAGATAAAGCTTTAGAAGCAATTACCCGTGCAATGAAATAACGAATGTGTGAAAAAGGAAGCTTTGATAATACGTACGTGCATCCACATCCAGTTCGAGAAGGGTGTCAAGGGGCATATGTTATTACTGCAAAAGCCCCAGAAGGCGGTGAGGATGTGCATCCATGCACTCAATGTGGCACAGAAATGCCCTTTTTACACGTTCGCCCAAATGTTTCTGGGGTTTTTGATGATGGTGATAATTTAAATTAATACTTCTGCATGACTGATAAACCACTTAATGAAGAAAACATAGAGGAGACCGTCACCTTAGATAGTGCCAGCTCTTCTGTAACATCAATTGAGGAGGAGATGAAACGGTCGTATCTCAATTATGCGATGTCTGTTATTGTCGCTCGTGCTCTTCCTGACGTCCGTGATGGTTTAAAGCCTGTGCACCGGCGCATTTTGTTTGCCATGCACAAACTCGGCCTCAACCACACAGCAAAGTTTCGCAAATCAGCGACTGTTGTTGGAGAAGTGCTGGGTAAGTATCACCCTCATGGAGACACTGCTGTGTATGACTCGTTAGTCCGGCTTGCCCAGACTTTTTCAATGCGCTATCCACTCATTCTCGGGCAGGGAAACTTCGGTTCCATTGACGGAGATCCTGCAGCAGCACATCGATACACAGAAGCAAAAATGACTGCCATCGCCGCACAGATGCTTGAAGATATTGATAAGGGAACAGTTCCTTTCCGCGATAACTTTGATGGTTCACAGCAGGAACCAGAAATTTTACCTGCTCTTTTGCCAAATTTGCTCCTGATGGGCTCTGAAGGTATTGCCGTTGGCATGGCAACCAAGATCCCTCCTCATAATCTTACGGAGGTTGTTGATGCCCTCATTCGCATGATTGATGACACGAAAAGTGATCAGAAGTCTGCAGACACTGCAAGTGATGGAGTGAGTGCTATTTCATACACATCTCCCCTAGATGATTCGCTGCATCAGGTTGTAACGTTAAATACACCATTATCTGCACTTA
>Ga0155863_113_pt1 | contig 7240 bp, 7 predicted proteins | sample RifCSPlowO2_01_FD_107517 | JGI IMG/M metagenome (GOLD analysis project Ga0155863, IMG submission 107517) | Candidatus Roizmanbacteria bacterium RIFCSPLOWO2_01_FULL_42_14 | reverse complement strand
CTTATTGCATCGACAATATCCTTAAGGTATGTGTCCTCGTTTGCACCAAAGGGAAGAAGTGCCCGTGCTGGAATGACAATTTCAATCCGCTGGTGAGCAACTGCAAAAAATTGAGCTGCTTGCAAAACATCGGAAAGAAAGCCTCGCCCTTCAAGTAAATCTTCAATATCCTCCCTCACACGAGAGCCAATATCCACACCAGCAAGTTGGGGACCAAGACGGTTGATTTCCGCAAGAGCAGCTGCACGATGTTCAAGCGTGCTTCTTCCAGGATTACCAGCTGCATGCGGATCAACAAGCCTTTTCGGATCATACCACAACTGGACACCAAGCTCATGCGCCAGATCGCTCACTTCCTCAACAGTCATCACATGCGGCCTGAAATCGCTTTGGGCATGAACGTGAGACTTGGCATAGCGGGCACTCCCAAAATGGGCAGCAATAAAATAGCGATTCTCCTTACGCATGAGCTCGTCAACAATGGCATAAGAATTCGTCGCACTTGGGAAGAGTAAAGTATCCTGCAAGATAGGAGGTTCTGTCATGTCCCCACGTCTGCGCCTTATCGCACCAACAAGACCTTCTCCTGCAGCAAGGACAAGGTTATCACGCTTACCAGGGTTCCACGCATCCTCAACAACTGCAATATCAGGAAAATGCCGTGCATATTCTGTGGCAATATCTCTTGTCCTAAAGGGTAAGGCAGAGATGCCATCAACACCCGCATCCTTCAAATATCTTCCGAGGCGGGAAAAACCAACATGAGGTGGTACTAATGCTGTTTTTCCACCATACGCAACGTTGTATAATATTTTCGGAGCTCTTTCTGTCATAGAAAGCAGTATACACCCGATGAGTTAAAATACTATAAGATTGAGATGCGTGCATTATTTTCATGAATCATCTTGGCCATTCATACGTTGCTTATAAGATTATTGGTCATATGAATTCGTATGTTGCAGCTGGCGCAATTTTGCCGGATCTTATTCCTTTTGTTCACAGCACAAAATACTTCGGGGACCAAGCGTTTACAGATATTCATGAAGCTGGGGAGAAAGTACTGGAAATCAATCGCGATATGGGTCTTGCCATGATAACTCACGGAGTGACATATGGGGTTGATCAGTTTAATAAAGATATAGATGTTTGGCTTTTGGGCAGTGATGACAAAATAAAAAATGCACTTGCAGAAAGGATAGTCAACTGCTCAGGAATCTCTTTTGATGTTGCTTACAAAAACCGCCTGCATAACTATCTTTGGGTCGGTGTAGATCTATATATTTTGTACCAAAGGCCTAGGTTTGTTCAACAATTAGTGCAAGCACATAAGCATATCAAGGCCGCAGAGATTACTCATTTATTGGCAAACGCGACAGGTCTTGACCAGCATGAACTATCTTCCATGATAACAACACTTCTAGATGTCCACAATCCAGACCTTTTGCACTCACTTGATGGTATTACACAGATATGGAAGATCTTTCTTGCAGCATTGCCCGATCGTGATACTATAGATACTGAAAAAACGAGGGTTTTGTTCCAGGATATCTATGAGATGTTCCTTCCACAGTGGCCTCATATTTTGAAACGTGTTATAAGTGATGTCCGCAAAAATATTACCCGATATTTATGAATCTTACATTTCACTTACTTTTACACGTTATCATATCAGCTTTAATTGCTGCAGCGATCTATACCCGCTATCGCAAGTTGATACCCATCATTGCTGGCGTGCTTCTGGGTGGTGTCTTTGTTGACCTTGACCATCTCATAGATTATTTCCTCGCGTTTGGGACAAGCTTCAATCTTAACTATTTTCTCAAAGGCTACGAATTTCTTAAATCAGATAAAATATATGTGCTCTTTCATGCGTGGGAGTGGGTAGCTTTATTGCTTATTATCTCAATGTTTTTCAAGAAGAGGGTAGTATGGAAGATTTTAATTATTGCCGTTGCGCTTGGACTTGCAGGACACTTGTATATTGACACATTCACCAATCAGGTTAGACCGCAAGGATATTTCATTACTTATCGGACATTGAATCGGTTTTACATACGACCACTTGTTACACCAGAGCACTGGATAGAGCATCAGAAAAGAAGGAAGTAGAGGCTGATTGCCGAGGTGGAATGTATTATTACTTTACCCAAACCTTTTCAGATCTTCATCTACCATAAGTTCAATGAGCTTTTTAAATGAAGTTCGTGGTTTCCATCCAAGCTCTTTATTTGCAAGAGAGTAATCACCTTTAAGCTCTTTTATCTCTGTTGGACGAATCAGTTTTGTATCTGAGACAACATAATCCTTCCAATCAAGCCCAACGTGTGAAAAGGCAATTTCACAGAGCTCACGAATTGTGTGCGTTTCATTTGTCCCAATTACATAATCTTTTGGCTTTTTATTTTGAAGCATGAGCCACATTGCTTCTACATATTCTTTTGCATAGCCCCAATCACGTTGCGCATCAAGAAACCCTAAGTGCACCTTGCCTTTTTTGTCAATGAGAGGGCGTCCGAGCTCATCAAGTGGCGGACGTTTATGTTTGTTTTTGATGCAGCCCACAGCAGCCGTAATTTTGCGGGTTACAAAGTGCAAACCACGACGTGGACTTTCGTGATTGAACAAAATTCCGCCACAGGCAAACATGCCATAGGACTCACGATAGCAGCGAACCATCATATGAGCATAGGCTTTTGCAATACCGTATGGATTATTTGCATCAAATGGCGTTTTCTCTGTTGCAGACTCAGCTGCGATATTGCCGAAGATTTCACGCGAAGTTGCCTGATAGACACGCGCATTAGGAGCGAAGTGCCGTACTGCTTCAAGGACACGCACAGGACCCAATCCTGTTACCTCTCCGGTATAGTACGGATGGTTCCAACTGTCTGCAGGCACCGATTGAGCAGCGATGTTATAGATTTCGTCAGGCTGATGCTGATTAATAATGCAGGCAATACTTTCAAAGTCAGTGAGATCAGCAACTTCTATCTGTATCTTTCCAAGAAGGTGACCAATATTTTCCCGATAGGTTGTAGTGCTACGGCGAATACTGCCAATAACTTTGTATTTTTTTTCCAAAAGCAAATCTGCGAGATATGATCCATCCTGTGAAGAGACTCCAATAATCAGCGCTTTCTTTGCCATACGCTCGATCTAAAATTAAGTAACAGTGACTATTGTAACATATGAAAAAGGTGATAATCTCTTATATACATTGAGAGCTGGGAAGGCGCCTTTTCATGATATAATGCAGTTCATGACAGTAGCTTTGACAGAACATAACAACCTGAATGATAAGAAAAGGGAATATTTTTTCAGACTCAGTTTAAAACTTCGCGAGGCTTTAAGACTTCATAAGGAAGCTGGCCTTTGGGCACGAGTAGGAAATGCTGAACGAGACTGGGGCAATGTTACTGAGCACTGTCTTGTTGAGGTCGCACGGGTGGGTGTTTTAGCAGATATGCTTGGATTGTCACATGAAATGAGGGATAAATTACTTAGAGCAGCAGCATTACACGATGTACATAAGAAGACTGAAAAGGATATGATGAATAAAGCAGCTACAAATGGCGGATCAGTATGGACAGCTTACGACGAAGCGGCTTCTATCTCAACACAGAACCTACATGATGTAGGAATTGATCCAGTTACCGTACGACTTGCAGGGGCAGCAGGACATGGCGTTCTACATGAAGTTGAACATATGCTGGATGCCCCCGAGTTAAGCGAGGAAGATATCGCCTTTTTGGCACTTCATTATATCGATGACATTACAATGGGTACTGACTGGGTAGCTCCGGCACAGGTAAGGGAAGACGGTACCCTTCAAAATGCACTTGACTTTAAAATGGGGGAGGGGAATGAGGGGCGAATAAAGCCAGGTAGTACTTATGATCTGCTTAATCAGGCCGGTTCGGATCACTTTGGAGGCGATACAACATGGAGGCATGAGTTGGTCGTTGGACGTCGTGTTGAAGAAAAGCTTGCCTCACTTATCAATGCTCAAACCCCTCAACTATCGATTGACCCCATGAGGCTTCCGGAAATTATCGACAATGGCATCCGCGATGCTATAGATAAAATATAATCTTTTCTTCAATGAAGATCGAAAGCATCGGAAATGAGGCGTTAAAAACTGCAAAGCAGGTGTATGTTTCACTTGGTCCATCAGGACGTGAAGCTGTTACTGAAAATCAGTTCGGTGATACTGCGCTGCGAGCAGACGTTGAGGCAGAAGAGGCTGTATTAGCTGTACTAAAAGCCCATCATCTTCCTATTACTATTCTCTCCGAAGAGCACGGAATTGTTCACTTATCTAAAAACCCTAAATATTTTGGCATGCTTGATGGACTTGATGGCTCGGGCGAATACCTAGAAGGAGCAGGCGGAAGATACGGCACAATGCTCGGTATATATCAAGGTATAGACCCTCATTATATGGACTATATTTATGGGGGGATTATGATCCATTCACAGGGAGGATTGTACTATGCTCGGAAAGGTTGTGGATGTTTTCTATTAGAGGATGGAGAAGAACAATCGATTAAATGTTCAGCAACAAAGAGTCTGGATAAAGGAACAGTGCTTTGTGCTGATTTAAATTATGACAGGGTTTATGGAACAAATATCCTTACAACACGTATACAAAGGCTCTCTGGTTACAATGTTCAAGTAACCCGCTCGTTTGCAGCTCATTTTGCGGATTTGGTGAGCGGAAAGGCTGACTGCGTTATCGGCTTTATCCGGAAAGAGGATTTAGAAATTGCATCAGCTTTCCCGCTTATCACTGAGGCAGGGGGGGTTATTTTTGATATAGATGGTAACTCATTTGGTAAGCAGAAGTATCACGAATTACGCACTAAGAAATATCGGATATTCATTGCCTCCTGTGGTGCAGAACTTGCAGAAGCTGTAAGACAAATATTAGTGGAAGAAAATTCTTAAACTATTTCTTTTTGATGCTCCTTAATCCTTCATCTAAGGACGTTTGAGGTCTAAAGTGAAATTTCTCTTGTGCCCGCGTAATATCGCTACAAAATCGCATTGCACCATCTGGTTTCGATGTGTCCCATCGAATTTCCCCACTGAAATTCAGAAGTTGTGCAACTGCTTCGACTAATGTTTTAATTGGTGTCTCGACACCTGCTCCAAGGTTTACAGGATCTGATTGATCATATTCCTCAATTGCCCGTACAATTCCTTCTGCTGCATCTTCAACATACAAAAAATCCCGTGTGGGTCTACCTGTTCCCCACACATCAATATGATCAGTACCCATATCCTGTGCTTCCACAATACGTCTGATAAGAGAGGGAAGCACTTTCCCATCTTTGAGAGAAAAATTATCTCGGGGACCATAGATGTTTGCTAAAACAATATAGAGACCTCTAAAGTCATACTGCTGTGCATATGCCTGAATTTGTGATAAAAGGAGAAGTTTTGCCATACCATATGCAGATGCACCTGGATTTGGTGGCCCGCTGCCAATGGCATCCTCAACAAGTGGAATAGCTGCGTCTTGTGGATATACATATATTGAACCAGCTGTGAGATACTTTTCAACGCCTGCTTCTCGAGCTGCTTTCAATAGATTGATCCCCATAAGAGCATTATCATCAAATACCTCAGCGGGATGTTTTCGTAGGAACCGTAAACCACGAGCAAGTGCTGCAAGATGAATAACAATATCAGCCCCATTAACAGCACGAACGCAGTCTTCATAGCGACGTAAATCATATTCGGCAGAGCGAGGGATGAGAACATGGGAATCAGGAACGCCTCGGGCATGTAGAACTTCGGCAACATGAGATCCGATAAAACCAGATCCACCAGTAAGGACGATTCTTTTATCTCCCAAATTAAGTATTTCCGGTGATCGTGAGGCAGTTTCAAGTTGTATCATATGGTATTCTACCACCCCCCTTGCAATATTTGAACCTATCTGTTTATAATGCTTCGTGAATCTATGCTTTACACATCTATTCGTTCATGTCGCATCTGCGGAAATAAAAATCTCATTGAAGTACTAAATTTGGGCACCATGGCACTTACTGGAGTATTTCCAAAGCCAGAGGATTCCGTTGATGCGGGTCCACTTGAGTTAGTAAAATGTCATCCAAAGGGGGCAGGAGACGTCTGCGGCCTTTTGCAACTCAGACACAATTACGATCTCACAAAATTGTATGGCGACAACTATGGTTATCGGTCAAGTTTGAATAAATCCATGGTTGATCATCTCAAAAATCGTGCCCGAAAGATTAAAAGAATAGTGAGATTACGGAAAGGGGATTTGGTTGTTGATATCGGAAGCAACGATGGCACACTCCTTAAAAGCTACAATGACGCATCACTTCGCCTGGTTGGAATTGATCCTACTATTGCAAAATTTAGCGAATATTATCCACCACATATTGACCAAATTGCAGACTTCTTTTCGGCCAAGTTGCTCAAACAGCTTATTGATAAGAAAGCAATGGTCATCACGTCCATTGCCATGTTTTATGATCTTGAAAAGCCGGTCAACTTTATGAAGCAGATTAAGCGTGTTTTGCATGATGACGGTATTTGGGTTTTTGAGCAAAGTTATATGCCGCGCATGATTGACAATGTATCCTACGACACTATTTGTCATGAACATCTTGAATACTATACTTTGAAGCAAATGAAATGGATGACCGACAGGGTAGGGTTTAAAATTGTTGATATCGAATTAAATGACGTCAATGGTGCAAGTTTCTGCTTAACTGTTGCAAAGAAAAATTCTTACCATAAAGAAGCCACAGAGAAAATAACAAAAATCCTCAAACAGGAAACGGATCGCAGACTTGATGATCTTGAAACATACCGGCGCTTCAGCAAGAATATTCAACAATACAAAAAGGAACTTACTGCGTTCATCAAAAAGGCAAAGAAGGAGGGAAAAACAATTATTGGCTATGGAGCCTCAACAAAGGGAAGTGTTATCCTTCAGTTTTGTAAGCTTTCAAAAAAGCACATCCCCTATATTGCAGAGGTTAATGAGTATAAATTTGGCAGACTTGCACCGGGGACTGATATATCTATTATTTCTGAAGAAGAGGCACATAAATATAAACCCGATTATCTTTTTGTTCTTCCGTGGCATTTTAAGCAGAACATTATTGACCGCGAGCAGGCTTATCTGAAACGCGGTGGACAACTGCTTTTCCCGCTTCCGCATATTGAAGTTGTTCAGAAAAAATGAAGGTGGTCTTCATCT
>Ga0155863_116_pt4 | contig 7456 bp, 7 predicted proteins | sample RifCSPlowO2_01_FD_107517 | JGI IMG/M metagenome (GOLD analysis project Ga0155863, IMG submission 107517) | Candidatus Roizmanbacteria bacterium RIFCSPLOWO2_01_FULL_42_14 | reverse complement strand
GCGTATGTATCAGGATCTGTCTGTTGAGATTGCTGACCTTAGGGATAAATACGACACCATTGACAAGGGTAAATACGAAGCTGTAGTCAAAAAAGTGATCACGGATACACGGGAGAAAGGTAACATTCCGGAAACGGCACTGAAGAAGCTTGGAGCGTATTTACAAAAAGATGTGAAAAAGATTGTTGCGAGGCCAAAGAAAAATGTCAGAAAAACTGTGAATAAACCTGTCTCTAAGGTAAAAAAATCCCCTCCTCGCACAAAAATAACCTAGAATTTCTGATACGTTCTCACAATTCCAACTCCCTTGAAGTCTTTCTCTTTAACTAGTGAGTATCCATTACCAACGATGTATTGTTCAACGTACCTGTTTGGATCAGAAATCTCAAAAAGATACGAATATACACTTATTGGTTGACCATTAAAAGTCAAGGGCCCAAGTACTTGGCTTACCGATCCTAAAGTTACTTTTTGTTGTGCACTTCCCCCATGATATTGGCTAATGTCCTTGCTGTACCAGTCCATTGGTGCAAAAGGAGCTATGAATTCTGAAACCACGACCCCATCAAGAGAATCTGTATAGGTAACTGCACTTCTCCAGTCTTCCCGATGATTGTGAGGGTTAAAGAGATAGGAGCCAGTGAAAAAAAGGTTTTGGATAAGCATATATATGATGATGACGGTACCAAGTCTGCTTCGAGTTGCGCTTGATGCAATGATCAAATACAGCGCTGGCAGCACAAATTGTACCCGCCATGGTGCAGTCGCCGGAATCCAAATTCCAAAAATCCAGGCTAAAAACAGTGGACCGGCAAACATCCACACGAACACACGTTGCCTACAGCGAAAAAGGCTGTACACACAAATCAGCCCGAAAACTACTACAACCAACCCATACAATATTTTTGGTGTTGGACTGATCTGGCCAACAGCAAACTTAGCAAGTGTGAGCGCTGGGAAGCGGAAAAAGCCTGTATTGCTAACTGTTGCCCATGTGGGCCATGCTTGGACAAGTGCTTGGGAAGTTCGAACCTGCTGTGTGAGTGTCGGCAGCCAAAATGCAAAGATGATCAGGACCAGTTCCAGCGGGACAATGAGACTTTTAAGGAAATTGCGGTGATATCGCAGCAGATAGATTATTTGAACAAGTACATTTATGAAGGCAAAGTAATGCGTAAAAATGGCTGCCAAGGTGATGAAAACATATGCGTGTGGACGTTTTTTAATAAGGAAATACCAGCCAAGCGTTGTCAAAAATGTCAACATTGAATACATGCGAAATTCCTGAGAATAGTAGACATGAAACGGCGCTGTAGCAAGTAAGATGGCTGCAACAGCACCCGATCGTTTCCCGCCCAGTTTTGCATTCAGCAACGCTGTTGCAACAGCAAAAAACACAGATGGAAGCCTGAGGAACCACTCTGCTCTCCCCCACTGCATCCAGAAATGTGCGAGATAATAAAAAAGCGGTGGCTGGAAGTCACCATTGAAATGACCTGGGATAAATGGATTACGTGACAATACCGCCTGTGCTGCTTCATCAAGCCAGAAAGATTGGTCAAGAGATATCAGACGGATGATAAGAGCAATGCAAAGTATCGCAATCAAGTATAATGAAGGAGCAATATGACGTACGAACATGTGACGCTAGAAGTTTATCACACCTTGTGAAAATTCTCTTTCTGACACGTCGTGCATATCCTCATATTGGAGGTGTTGAAAAACACACTCTCAAAGTTGCTCAAGAACTGACTACACGGGGTCATACTGTCACTATTCTTGCAGAAAATCATGATCCTCTGCATCTCTCTTCAGGTCAATATACTTTTCACAGCGTGGATTTTAATTTTTTTTCATGTGGTCGCGACTCTTTTTTAAAAAAATTTCATATTTGGTGGTGGATGATTAAAAATGTGCGTGTATTCGCTCTCGCCGATGTTATCCACATTCACGATATTGTTATATGGTATCTCCCACTGCGTTTTCTCCTGTTCTGGAAACCTGTGTATGCAACATTTCATGGATATGAAGGGGTCTTTCCTCCCACAAGGAAAGCCATCTTCCTCAGGCGACTTAGTGAGCTCTTAACTTCAAAAACAATCGATGTTGGAGCATATTTGCATACGTGGTATGGTACCCATCCAGATGAAGTGATGTATGGTGGAATTGACAACATTGACTTCTCCCCTACTTCAGGGAGACACGTCGTGCTTGTCGGGCGGCTGGAAAAAGATATAGGAATGGAGCTCTATATAAAGTTTTTTAGAAAACTTAAGGGATACACCATTGACATATACGGTGACGGATCATATCGCTCTTCCCTATTACAATATGGCACGGTCCATGGCTTTGTAAAGAACTCAGAAAAATTTATAAAGAATGCTGATATTGTATGTGCCTCTTCATATCTCACCATATTAGAGGCACTTGCATTTGGGAAACGTGTGGTTGCATTATATGATAACCCACTTAAGAAAGACTATATTGAACAAGCACCTTTTGCAAAATGGCTGTATCTCTCTGACAACCCTGAAAAACTTCCTGATTTCAAAAAATTCTCACAAAAAGAGCTTGGAGAATTACAATCAGTATTGCAAACTATGACATGGCATCATGTAACCGATATATATGAATCTCTATGGAAAAAGTAAGTCTTATCACCACAGTGCTCAACGAAAATACTACTATTGACAGCTTTCTTGACTCTATTGCTGAACAAACACACAAACCAAATGAAATCATTATTGTTGATGCCGGCAGTACAGATGGCACGATTGAGAAGATTAAAACATATATGAAATCTATGGCGAGGCTCAATATTCGCCTTTTCTATGAAACAGGTAATATTGCGCATGGGCGCAACACCGCAATCAAAAACGCACGATTTGATCGTATTGCTGTAAGTGATGTCGGTTGTATTCTTCACAAAAACTGGCTCAAACATTTAACTGAAGCCTTTGACAAACATAACGCTGATGTTGTTGCTGGCTATTACACCCCATCGGGTTCAACTTTTTTTCAGAAGTGCCTTGCGACATACACAAGTGTGATGCCAAACAAGCTTAATAAGGCAACATTTCTTCCGTCCTCACGCTCCATTGCTTTTACCAAAACAGCATGGAAACAAGTTGGGGGCTATCCCGAAAACCTTAATACGGCAGAAGACTTGGTATTTGCACGAGATCTAAAACAAGCAAGCCTTCGCTTTGTTCCAGCCTTTGAGGCGCTTGTTTTTTGGCCGCAACGTGAAACGTGGAAAGAGGCATTCCAACAATTTTTCCGATATGCACAGGGTGATGGCAAAGCTCTCTATTTCCGGCCGCAAACACCATTACTCGGTGCGAGAGTATTTTTAGCCTTAACTCTTATAGGATATGCCTTATCAGTCCATAGTATCATAGGTATAGCGCTTTTTCTCTTCTATGCCTTTTTCTACTGGTTGTATGCAGTTCTTAAAAATTATCATTATGTTCCCCAGTGGCGTGCCCTTCTTTACTTGCCTTCTCTTCAGGTTATTTCTGATGCAGCTGTGAGTTTGGGAATGATATCTGGTTTTTTGAAACGATATGCAAAAGTATAATGTGTTGACGCAGGTGGGTTATCAAGTCATAGGAAAAATTTTCATCTCAGCCTGTGGCATTGTTTCCACAATCATTCTTACTCGTCAGCTTGGGGTAAAAGATTTTGGAACGTTTAATTTTATCCTCAGTGTTGTATATTTTCTCTTTCTTGTCGCTGATTTCGGACTTGAGCCGCTCCTCACCAGGGATACTGCTTCAAAGAAAAAAACTTTCGTCACGATAGCACAACTGAGGCTTATTCTCACAGGCTTCACCTTACTTTTAGTCCCGATCTTACTATGGGTTACACCATACGGGTCTATAGTAAAAGACGGTATTGTGCTTGCTGTAATAGGCCAGATGTTATTTCTTGTCATGGGTTTACTATGGGCGGTGCTCCAAGGCCAAGTTCAGTTTGGGAGGATAATATTCGTGCAGATACATATGGCAGTGTTACAGGTAGCGCTCTACATAGCTGCGACAATGATGGACGCAGGCGTTCGGGAGTATGCGTTAATATACTCACTTGTTATCGGGCTCAGTTTAGTTCTTACATGGTTTGTTTCGCGTCGATATATACCACGCTTTTCGTTCCGCATTGATACATCAGAAATTATCAGAAGTTTTCTGCAAGCGTGGCCTTTTGCAATCAGTTTGTTGGTGAGTGTTGCGTACTTTCGCATAGACATGCTTATCTTAGGTTATTACTTCAAACCTGAACTGACTCCGGATGTGGGAATTTATTCGCTTGCCTACAAGCCATTTGAAGTACTTATTGTAGTTGGTGGGTATATCTCAAATACAATTTTTCCGGTTTTAGTTCGGCAGGTTGGGACAAAACAATTTATACCGAATGTCAGGAAATATGGCGCACTTTCCTTTTTTGCTGCGATAGGACTGGGAATTTTCTTATGGATTATGGCGCCATTCATTGTGGCTGTTTTAGGAGGATCGGGGTTTGAAGCTTCTGTTCATGTCCTGCGTATTCTCGCGCTTGCAACAAGTGCAACGGTGCTGGCTGGCTTTTGCAATGCGCTCCTGCTCATTGGTCACCAGGAAAAAGCGGTTATGGTTGTTTCTGCTATTGCTCTTATTGTGAATGTGATACTTAATATTGTATTCATTCCGCATTTTTCATATGGTGCGGCAAGCTGGTCTACAGTTGTGACGCAAGGCATTATATTAGTTGGAAGCAGCATTATAGCGCTGTCAGTGTTAAAAAAACATGCAATCTAAACATTTTATTTCGCTTACAATGATCCTTCTTCTTGCTCTTTTTGTGCGTACACATAGGCTCACAGAACTTATGTCATTTGTGGGAGATCAGGCGTGGTACTACTTATCTGCTCGCGATGCTATCCTTCATGGGAATGTGCCACTTGTTGGGATCACAGCAAGTCGTACCTGGTTGCACCAGGGAGCATTATGGACATATCTGCTTATACCGATTTTAGGGATGGCGAAGTTTCATCCAGTGGCTCCGGCTCTTTTTACGTCAGTACTTGGTGTCATGACAGTTGGGTGTGTGTATGCGGTAGCGAGGCGGTTTTTTAATGAAAGAACGGGCCTGGTCGCGGCCTTCTTGTATGCAACATCGCCTTTGGTGATTGTAAATGACCGACTCCCCTATCACACAACGCTGACTCCCATTATTACTTTGGGCATACTGTATGTGCTCTATAAACTTATTCACGAAACTGACCATGGGCGCAAAAAGTACATGCCCTTGCTTGTAATCTCTCTAGTGCTTATGTACCTTGCAAATCTGGGAGGAATAATTATGGTATATGTTGTTGTCTCCTTTATTGCTACTGGGTTTTTCTTGCATGAAAAATGGGCGCGGGTTTTTCTCAATAAAAAGCTCATACTGCAATCTGCTGTTATGGCAGGTATTTTGCTTATCCCAACAATTCTCTATGACGTTTCTCATGGATTTCCACAAACAGTGAAATTTGTCTCATGGATGATTAGTCGGCCATTCCTTGTGTTTGTCAAACAAAGCACAACTTCATCCTGGGGCGACGTGATAGCTTTTTTAGGTGCAACGCTTCAAAAAATCATTTTTTATCCATCGGTTTGGATTGCTATGGTAGTCTTTATTGGCAGTGGAGCTTTGTTAACACGCAGTTTTCACTGGCGCTCTTACAAAAAGCCTATAAACATGTTGACCATCTTTACTGGCTTGACGCTGCTGGGTGTTCTGATTAATAAAACAGCCTCAAATGCATACACGCAGGTGCTGTTCCCTGGTGTCATAATACTTCTTGCATATGTACTGGCTAACTATATAAAAGGGACCATGCTATGGTTCATTTTGGCACTCCTGGCTTTCGTAAATGTTTACAGTCTTATGGGCGACAATTATGGAGTTATGATTCTCATGAAGGAGCGTCTTGCCAAGGCGAGTGAAATTGCTAAAGAAAAGTCTGGCTACATCATTGGTGGGGCCGGGCCTGGATCTGAATTTCGTAGCTTTACTATGAATACGGAATACCTAACATGGTGGCTTGGAAACGAGCCTGCAACTGGATCGGCACAGGTGATCTATATCATGTCAGAAAAAAACGTCCAATTATCTGTTTATCGTACCGTCCAAAAATGAGAAAACTCACACACATATTCCTCATGGCAGCATGTTTGGTTTTTCCATTTGGAAACTTACTACGCTCCCCAATAGGTAACGGTGTGGCTCTGCTGGCTCTTGATGTTTGTGTTGGGGCAGCATTTCTAACAGGATTACCCTTTTTATGGGGTCGTCGCAAAGATTTGGCAAAGGATACTGTTTTTAGATGGTTTGCTGTTTTTGTCTGTATTGCTGCTCTTGCGCTGCTTTTCAATGCTTCGTGGCTTGGTTTAAAGCAAGTTTTTATTGCCTCACTTTATCTTATCCGATTTGTTGTGTATGCGAGTCTTCTGTGGATTGCAGATAGGCAGTTGCAAAAACCACTTCTCTACTCTGGAGGTGCTATGATTTTCTTAGGACTTGCTCAATATGTCTTTTTCCCAGATCTGAGGCCATGGTTTGGATATGGGTGGGATGAGCACCTGTATCGACTTTTTGGCACACTTCTTGATCCGAATTTTACCGGGGCAGTCTTTGTGTTGAGCCTTGCGTTTTTGGTGAGAGCAAAGGCTAGTCCTGCTATGATCGCTGTAACTCTTTTGGCGATTTTTCTTACCTACTCCCGCAGTACGTATCTCATGCTCCTTGCATCCATGCTAACCTATGCACTGCTTATTCGGTCGGCAAAAGTGGGTCTGCTCTGTGTGGGCATTGTTATACTGGGCCTTTTACTCATCCCAAAGAATTTTAAAAGCGAGGGGGTGGATCTATTGCGTACTGCATCTATCTCACAACGGGCTCAGGAATATCAACAAGCCCTTAACGTGTGGACAAAACATCCCTTAGGTGTTGGGTTTAACGCGTATCAATATGCTCAGGAGGCACAGGGATTTGTCAAGAAAAAAACTGTTATAGAAGATCACTCAGGAGCTGGAGTCCCCAATAGCTATTTATTTGTTCTGGTTACAACAGGGATAGCTGGACTACTCGCTTATCTTGGCTGGATAATGGCCATGATGAAAAGGCTCTTTCATGCAAAAGAGTATGTGCTTTTTGCAACAACGTCAGGGCTACTCATCCATGCATTCTTTGAAAATTCACTCTTCTATCCATTTGTCCTATTTATGCTGTTTATTGGATATGCGGTATTGGGACACCAAAGTATTCAAGCAAAGCATAGATAGAAAATGGTCTACCCCCAGTCATTATATGATATACAGCAATTTCTAACTCAGTCCAGGCTTCATATGGGCTGTATCCATTAAACATGCGGTCCTTGATCAAATTATCTATTGCCGTAAGTGTTCCATGATCTAGAGTATTGGCATCAACG
>Ga0155863_104_pt1 | contig 7649 bp, 3 predicted proteins | sample RifCSPlowO2_01_FD_107517 | JGI IMG/M metagenome (GOLD analysis project Ga0155863, IMG submission 107517) | Candidatus Roizmanbacteria bacterium RIFCSPLOWO2_01_FULL_42_14 | reverse complement strand
TTAAGGCAGGAGCCTTTGATGCTTTTGGCTCTAGGAAAGCTCTACTAACATATTATCCTCAAGCGCTTGCTGAGGCACAAGCATACAGGAAGCAATTCGATTCGGGCCAATTCGACCTGTTTGGCGTCCAAAAAAAAGAGTACCTCAAGGATGAATCTCTTGAGCAATCTGAGTTTTCTGAATCAGAGCTTATCGTTCTTGAAAGGGAAGTAGTTGGCTTCACCATCAACAGAAATCAATTAAAACAGTATTCAGCACTCATTGAAAAGAAGATCAAAAAAAAACTTGGTGACCTTTCGCATGATGATGTAGGAAAAACATACATCCTTGCCGGGACAATCAGCGCTGTAAAATTTGTTACCACGAAGAAAGATAGTCAACAGATGGCGTTTGTTAATATTTACGATGAATCTGACTCTATAGAGGCCATTGTTTTTCCGAAAATATACAAAAATACGGCACAGATATGGCAGGAAAATACGCCACTTCTTTTTAAGGGGAAAATTGATGAACGAGAAAACGCACTATCTATCATTATTGAGAATGCGGTTGATTTGTCAAAGATTAGCTAAAAATCATTTCTAGAGACCGTTGACATTAATTCGTTCAATTGATACAATGCGCAGTACATGATGTTTAGCATCAGTATTTCTTAGGCATCTGGATCGCGCACGAGCCGACTCCTATCAGCCTTTTAGAAGAATAATCAACTGCTCTTGTGCGCGTTTGTTTTTTTTGTCGAATTTGAAAGAGTTTCACAGCTTGATGCTGTGGCCACAAGGCTTTGACGCGCACCTTTGTGCTACAGCTAAAGGCTTTATGGGCCTGTAGCTCAGTTGGCCAGAGCGCCCGCCTTGCACGCGGGAGGCCAGGGGTTCGAATCCCCTCGGGTCCACTCAAGCTCTATCTTAATATTATGGGGCAGCCTATAATATAAATATAGGGCTGGAAACAGTTCTAGTACTTTGACAATTAGGCCTGGAAATTAAATGTAATCGCCAAAAAAAGAACTATTACAAAGCTACTTTGCAAATTGATTCTCAATCTTAAGAATTAATTTGCGGGATATTATGTAATGCTTATGGTGGATGCCTAGGTAATTTGAGCCGAAGAAGGACGGGTGCTTAAGCCCGATATCGTCGATGAGCCCTTAAGCAGGCACTTCAATCGGCGGTTTCCGAATGGGATAACCCTTTAACCAGCTTTAGAAATGATGCTGGGGGGAACCTGATGAACTGAAACATCTAAGTAATCAGAGGAAGAGAAATCAACAGAGATTCTGTGAGTAGCGGCGAGCGAAAGCGGAACAGCCCAAACCACTCCCTCGGGAGTGGGGTTGCGGGACGTGCAATGTGGGATCACAAAGCGTTAGGAGAATGGTCTGGAAAGGCCAGCCATAGAAGGTGATAGCCCTGTATTCGAAAACGCGATGTGCCCTAGCGCGACTCCCAAGTACTACGGGACACGGAAAACCCTGTAGGAATCTGGGGCGGTCATGCTCCAAGGCTAAATACTCAAATTAACCGATAGTGAACAAGTACCGCGAGGGAAAGGTGAAAAGTCCCCCGGCGAGGGGAGTGAAATAGAACCTGAAACCATAAGCTAACAAACCGTGAGAGCTTCACCTTCGGGTGGGGTGATCACGTGCCTATTGAAGAATGAGCCAGCGAGTTTTCAATGTCTGCGAGAAGCCACCATAATACAATGTTTCATTGCGAAACGTAAAGCATTTTAAGCGAAGGAAGTGAAGATTGACAAAGAAGTAGCAAAACGCTACTTTTAGGAGATCTGAGCTTCCTGCAGCCAAAATGATTTATGTTGTAGTAGAAATAATGTGTTATGGTGGCTTCAAAGGTTAACCAATTTTAATTGGGAAGCCATAGCGAAAGCAATTTTCTGTGAAAGCAGAAAAGGGTCTTAATTAGGGCCTTGAGTAGATATTGACGGACCCGAAACCAGGTGAGCTAACCATGAGCAGGGTGAATTTCGAGTAACATCGGAAGGAGGCCCGAACCCGTTATCGGTGAAATGATTTGGGATGACTTGTGGTTAGAGGTAAAATGCCTATCGTACCTGGAGATAGCTGGTTCTCCCCGAGATATATTTAGGTATAGCCTTTTAGAGTAACGTGTGGGGTAAAGCTACTGAATGGATCAAGGAGGCTTACGCTAACTTGATCCAATCAAACTCTGAATACGCACGCTTGGATCTAAAGGAGTCAGACTTGCTCGGATAAGCGAGTATGGTCGAAAGGGAAACAGCCCAGACTCCCATCTAAGGCCTCCAAATGATCGTTAAGTGGGTAAGGAAGTGAGATTTCAAAGACAGACGGGAAGTTGGCTTAGAAGCAGCCATCTTTTAAAGAAAGCGTAACAGCTCACCGTAATATGTTGCCTTCGGGCGACATGAGGTCTTGCGCCGAAAATGATCGAGGCTCAAACGATCTGCCGACGATGGAGATTTATCCAGCCTAGCTGGATGAGTGGTAGGGGAGCTTTCTATATGCAGCGAAGCTGTCGCCGTAAGGCATGGTGGAGCGTATAGAAGTGAGAATGCTGGCATAAGTAGCGAATCTTACGGTGAAAATCCGTAATGCCGAAAATCCAAGGTTTCCTCAGCAACGTACATCGACTGAGGGTTAGTCGGATCTAAGGGCTCCTCCGAAAGGAGCGTCTCGATGTACAAGCCGTTAATATTCGGCTACCGTGTAGTATGCGTTATTATGTTTGCAGTGACGAAATGGGTTAGGCAGGGCCTTCTATATGAAGGTTTAAGCAGCAAGTCTTCGGGCAAGCTGTGAATACAACCTTACGCAAGTGAGGGAGTCTGCTGACATCCGTTTCCGGGAAAAGCTGCATGCAGAGTGTGCTATGCGTCCGTACCGCAAACCGACACAGGTGGATTGGTAGAGTATACCAAGGCATTCGAGTAATGGTAGTTCAAGGAACTCGGCAAACAAGCTGGACGTAACTTCGGGATATGTCCTCCCTGAATAGCAATATTTAGGGCGCAGCTAACGACTTTCAACTGACTGTTTAGCAAAAACACAGCTCCCTGCAAACCGGAAACGGGACGTATAGGGGGTGAGGCCTGTCCAGTGCTGGTAAGTTAAGAATTGGGGTTGACTTCTGTAATTTATTATGGACAGAGGCTCTGATTTAAGCTCCAGTGAACGACAGCGGTAACTCTGACCGTTCTAAGGTAGCGTAGTCCCTTGTCGGGTAAGTTCCGACCTGCATGAATGGCTTAACAAGTTGAAAACTGTCTTGAACTACTGCTCGGCGAAATTGCAATGGCTGTGAAGATGCGGCCTTCCTGCACCAGGACAAAAAGACCCCGGGAGCTTTACTGAAACTTATTATTGACAAGAGATTATTAACTGTTTAGCGTAGGAGGGAGACTTTAAGTCGACAATGAAACACCTCTCTTTAATAATCTTGCGTCTGACCTTGCGAAAGTGAGGGACAGTGGTAGGTGGTCAGTTTAACTGGGGCGGTTTCCTCCAAAAGCGTAACGGAGGAGCGCAAAGGTTGGCTTGTTCCGGATGGAAATCGGAATGTACGTGTAAACGCATAAGCCAGCTTGACTGTGAGGGATACAACCCGATCAGGTTCGAAAGAAGGCGTTAGTGATCCCCCGATCGATTATGATTGTCGGCGGGGCTTAACGGATAAAAGCTACCCCGGGGATAACAGGCTAGTCTCTCCTGAGCGTTCATAGCGACGGGGAGGTTCGGCACCTCGATGTCGGCTCGATTAGGGTCGCTGCCTGAGTAATCAGGCATGAAAAACAACTAGCTCATAACGGTGGACTCCATGCTAGAATGAACTATTCAATATGGACAATACCGTGGGAAGTCAGCAATTACGATGATTAAAATATCCTTCACCTAACGGATATAAAATTGCTTGACCCCGTAACGACTGATCCCAAGGCATAATGCTACGGGTGAGATAGAAATGTTCAAGTTCTATCAAACGCTAGTCCCCATATGGTGAAATATGGGTGAAGGTATAGTCTACACTGCAAGTAATTGCAGATTTTGTGCATCGCATCCTGGGGCTGTAGTAGAATAATCTGCTATCCTTCATGGAAACATGAGGGTAATATACGGATCCAAAACGGTGAAGACCATATTGTTCGTGAATTAACAGAGTTCACAAAAGTTTCACTTATATAGTGTAAACTCGAGATCATTATGGTTAATACCGTGGGAAAGAACTGTTCCGAAGCTGATAAAGCTTATATTGCAGGTTTTCTTGATGCTGATGGTGCTATTATGGCTCATGTTGAGCGTAATAGCGAGTTAATCTATAAATTTCGAGTGCGAGTCTCAATTGCCTTATATCAATCACAAAATGCAGTTATTGAGTGGATGTATAAAAAACTTGAGACTGGTTCAGTTACTAAGCAGCGGAACTTGTATAAGTGGAATACAACTGATCAGAATGCTGTAAGGGTAATTTTGACAGTGTTGAAACCATATTTGCGGGTTAAGAAAAAGCAAGCTGAACTTGCTTTATCAATTATGAATACACCCATCTGTTCAAAAAGAAAACTTCTTTATGTAGCAACATTAGCTGATGCATTGTGTTCACTGAATGTCAGATCTCAAAATTCTGGCATGAAGAATGTAACAATGATCAAGGAATACTTCTCCTGTAACGACTAAGTGTGATGATTTGAGTTATCACACAAGATAGATTCATTCAATTGAATTTATAATACGGTCCGCACCTACGTTGTGCTTGGTGACAAGCGGCAATATGGTGAAGGTATAGTCTGACACTTGTAGTAATACAAGATTACAGATTGAGGTCCCAAGGGTTGGTCTGTTCGCCCATTAAAGCGGTACGCGAGCTGGGTTCAGAGCGTCGTGAGACAGCTGGTAACACGCTGAACTGTCTCTTTTCCTAGACGTAAAAATAAATCTTTTTGTCCATAACATAATAGGAAAATATAAATCTGGCTATATGCTGGAACATCTTGATAAGAGTAGGTTACTCGGATATAATCCAGTGAAAATATCTGCTCGTTTTACGGAGTTGCCTTTGGGCTCCTGTAAGGCAAGACAATCAGCAGGAAAGACTAGATATAAACGATCTTCACCATTGAAGATATGAAATCTAGAATCCCCACAGACTATACGCCAGACATAGCGGTATAATAATGCTGCTTAAAGATATAGTCGAATCCCTATGGTGACATAGGGTACTAACAATTAGAGTATGTCGGACTCTATCCGGTGCAGGCGTTTTGATTTTTGAGAGGACTCGCTTCTAGTACGAGAGGACCGAAGTGAGGGAATCCCTGGTGTACCAGTTGTCTCATAAGGGCATCGCTGGGTAGCTATATTCCTATGAGATAAGCACTGAAAGCATCTAAAGTTCGAAACTCACCTCAAGATGAGAAATCTATCCAGCACCATTTTTGTATTATAGATCTTTCTATAGCACAGAAATGGTGCTGGTCAGGCCCCCAGTAGATCACTGGGTTGATAGGCGCACGGTGTACGCTCCGTAAGGAGTTTAGCCTATGCGTACTAATGGCCGAAATAATATCCCGCAAATAAGTTTTTAAGTATTTGTAGTAGAAAGCATAATAATCCAGGCCTTGTTGTCCAACTATAATTTCCGCCTTTAAAGAATTGGCAGATTCAAATAACTTCTATAGCCTTCGCAAAACAAAATATCATTTTTTTGAACCTAAAGTGATGTTATTTTTCAATTGCGCTAACTATACATAAACGTCCTTGCCTTTACTGGGACCGTCCAGTATGATCTCATCATATGAAATCACTTGTTATTGTTGAATCACCGGCAAAAGCTGGTACCATAGGAAAAATCCTTGGGAAGGATTACTTTATCGCATCATCATTTGGCCACATTCGTGACCTTGCAAAGGATGGCGAGGGTAGCACGGGAGTTGATGTTCATAAGAAGTATAAACCCCATTATATAGTTGCTCCTAGCAAGGCAAAGGTTGTAAAGGATTTAAAAACTCTTGCAAAAAAATACAGCTTAGTTCTTCTTGCAACTGATGAAGATCGTGAGGGGGAAGCTATTGCATGGCATCTTTTTGATGAGCTTAAACTAAAAAAGGCGAACACCAAACGTATAACATTCACAGAAATTACATCAGAGGCAATCCTTAATGCCACACAAAATCCTCGTGATATTGATCTGGATCTAGTTGATGCTCAACAGGCCCGGCGCATTTTAGATCGCTTAGTTGGATTTGAGCTATCAAGGCTCCTATGGAAAAAGGTACGTGGTAAGCTTTCAGCAGGTAGAGTGCAATCAGTGGCTGTTCGACTTATTGTAGAGCGCGAGCGTGAAATTCAGCAGCATGAGTCAAAAAAATTCTACAAGGTTACTGGTCTTTTTGGCACAACACATTTTGAAGCATCGCTTTCGGAAGATCTTCCCTCACACGATACGTCAGAAAAATTTCTTAAGAGTTGCAGCAATGCAGTATTCACTGTTCATGCTGTTGATGTCAAACCTGCAAGACGTGCTCCTGCGCCTCCATTTACAACTTCAACACTCCAGCAGACAGCCGGCCAGAAGCTTGGCTTTTCTGTTTCACGAACTATGTCTATAGCCCAAAAGCTGTATGAAGCAGGGCACATTACATATATGCGTACGGATTCAATGCACTTGAGTACATCGGCGCAAAAAAAGTTGGCAAGCCACATCCTGAAGGAATTTGGTGAAAAGTACCTAAAACCTCGTCAATATGTTTCAAAGTCGAAGAATGCACAAGAAGCCCATGAAGCTATTCGCCCAACATACCCGCAAAATAAGCATGCTTCAGATAACGCAGACCTTCAGAAACTTTATGACCTTATTAGGAATAGAGCACTGGCGTCTCAGATGGCTGAAGCAGAGGTCCAAAGAACACAGGTCATCATCAACATCAGTACAAACGATAAATACACATTCATTTCCAAAGGCGAAATTATCACCTTTGACGGATTTCTAAAAGCATACAAGAATACAAAATGGTATACCTATGACGATATCATTCTTCCACAACTTGCAACGGGTGATACGCTTACAGCATCTGAAATTAAGGCTCTAGAAAGACTTATCAAACCTCCGGCACGATACAGTGAGGCAACACTTGTCAAAAAGCTTGAAGAACTAGGAATTGGCCGTCCTTCAACCTACGCCCCCACGATAGACAAAATTACTTCTCCAACAAGGGGATATATCACAAAAGAAACGCGAGAGGGCATTCCAACTGAATTTTTACAACTCACCCTGAAAGACTCCAAAATTACTGAAACAGTAATAACAGAAGTAACAGGCGCACAGAAGAACAAATTATTCGCAAGTGATATGGGAATAGTTGTAACAGATTTTCTTGTAAAAAACTTTGAAAATATCATGGACTATGCTTTCACAGCAGAAGTTGAGGGGAGTCTTGATCATATTGCGTCAGGAAATGCTGATTGGGTGAAGACCATAGATACGTACTACAAACCGTTTACAATGAGCGTTGGTAAAACTCTGAGTTCAGCAGAGCGGGTAACTGGAGAGCGAATTCTTGGCAGTGATCCAAAGTCAGGAAGAACAATCCTTGTACGCATGAGTAAATTCGGTCCGGTTGCGCAAATAGGCAGTCAGGATGAACTAAAAGGAGAT
>Ga0155863_120_pt1 | contig 7810 bp, 11 predicted proteins | sample RifCSPlowO2_01_FD_107517 | JGI IMG/M metagenome (GOLD analysis project Ga0155863, IMG submission 107517) | Candidatus Roizmanbacteria bacterium RIFCSPLOWO2_01_FULL_42_14 | reverse complement strand
GCTGTACCCATCATAAGCCATCTTAGTAGAAGCGTTGATGAGTGGAATTTAAATGGTAAAAAACCTTTCGATCTCCTGACCCTCTTCAATGGTGGTAATGGTTGCATATGGTAAGTATAATACAATTAGGTGAACTAGGTGAACTAGGTGAACTAGGTGAACTAGGTGAACTAGGTGAACTAGGTGAACTAGGTGAACTAGGTGAACTAGGTGAACTAGGTGAACTAGGTGAACTAGGTGAACTAGGTGAACTAATTTCGTTGATATGAAAAAAATATTGAGACGTCTTACAAAGCGGGAAACATTTATAAAGGTTTTTATCTTTGTTGCTGGATCAATGCTCATAGCAACCTCGGTTTTGACTATTCTTGCAAGCTCGCTATAATGTGTGAGCATGAAATTGCATGAGATCCCCATTGAATCACTCCCTAAAACTGCAGCGCGCACTGTGAGCCTGCTACACACTCTTGGAGTACATACATACCAGGATCTTATTGATTACTTCCCTTATCGCTACGAGGATTATCGTCCTATCGTGCTCTTATATAATTTAAGTAACTATGTCCACAGCGATGATGGCGATCAATTAAATGAGTCCCTTATCTCGAAGGGAAAGATCACAATCAGGGTTGCGGTCGACCACTTTGATAGTCTTAGAACAAGAAGAGGCATCACAATTCAAAAGGTTAGAATTTCTGATAGTTCAAGCTCATATATTCTCACTCTTTTCAACCAGCCGTATCTTCGTCAAACTTTTCGTGTAGGTACATCTATCCAGCTTTCTGGTACAGTACGACTTAATCAGGGTGAGCCTTTTTTTAACATGGAGGAATATGATGAGTGCACCGAAGGTGATACGGCACTGCACACGGGCCGGCTGGTTGCTATTTATCCCCAAAAACGTGGGATATCTTCAAGGACTATTCGTGAGAAGATTGCACTTGTTTTAGGAGCGTATCCGGATTTTATACCTCAATTCCTTCCTGAGGCAATTCAGAAGAAATTTCAGCTAGTTGCCAGCTCTTTTGCTTATACTCAGATACACTTTCCCGATAATACTGATTCAATTGTTCAGGCTCGTCAAAGAAAAGCTTTTGAGGAATTTTTCTGCGCTCAGTTGTCATGTCTGCTCATTAAGCAAGAGTGGCAAAGGGATCAGGTTCCGTTTATGATGGATGTTCAATCGCGTAGAAAGCCCCTTGCGTTGTTGATTAAAAAATTACCATTCATCCTAACACGTGATCAATCGCAATGTCTTGACCAGGTTTTAGATGACCTGCAAAGGCCCACACCTATGAATAGACTTTTGCAGGGAGATGTTGGCAGTGGAAAAACTATCATTGCCCTTCTGGCAAGCTATGTAATGCATCTTCATGGCCTGCAAACTCTGATTATGGCTCCAACCGATATTCTTGCCCAGCAGCATTACAAGCATTTTTGTGACATTTTTGCGCTTTTACCTAAATGGAATCCCAAGGTGTCTCTATACACACGTCAATCTAAGGATGACACTCGTAGTGCCCATATCATCATTGGGACACACGCACTTATTGGCAAAGCTTCGGAATTTAAGAATGTGGGTCTTGTTGTTGTTGATGAACAACATAAGTTTGGTGTTGCGCAAAGAGCAGCATTAAAGGATAAAGGCTTGGTACCTCACATGCTCAGCATGACTGCCACACCTATTCCTCGAACTGTTCTTTTAACGTTGTACGGAGAGCTTGATACTTCCGTTATAAAGGAAAAACCAGTGGGTCGACTGAGTATTAAAACATATCCTGTGCCTCCTCAGAAGAGACATGATGCTTACGCCTGGATTGAGAAGGAGATTTTGACAAATACTTCACAGGCATTTATTGTATGCCCCCTTATCGAGCTTTCAGATGCAGAGACATTGCAGGACGTGAAGGCAGCAACAGTCGAGTACGAAAGGTTATCACATGATGTTTTCCCACATTTAAAGCTTGGGTTAATACATGGACGCATGAAGAAAGATGAAAAGGACATGGTCATGCATCAGTTTAAGGAGAGCAAATTGAACATTCTTGTTTCAACATCTGTTGTTGAGGTTGGCATTGATATTCCTCGTGCTACTGTTATTGTTATTGAGGCTGCCGAAAGGTTCGGCATGGCTCAGCTGCATCAATTGCGCGGGCGAGTAGGCCGATCCGACAAGCAATCCTATTGTTTATTATTTTCAGAAAGCGCCTCTGTAAAAATTCTCAATCGCTTGCGCTTATTTTCTAAAACACATGACGGATTTGCTTTAGCTGAGTTTGACCTGAAGAATAGGGGAGGAGGGAACATCTTTGGAACACAACAGCATGGAATGAGTACTTTTAAGGTTGCTCAATGGACTGACACTGACATGATTAAGAAGACACAAATAGCCGCAGAGGAATTTATACATAAGCATAGCAGCTTAGATAGTCACCCCGAACTTAAAAGACAACTTGATATTTATCGTATTAAGGCAATTGCACCAAACTAAACAGCATCTAATGAGTAGACTATAGTCTTAATCTTTGATACAATCCTGTCTTACATGTCACTGCTTTGACAGGTACCTGTCAATATAACTCAATTGTGTGCAGTGAAATAATATTAAGACGCTCTCTACACTTCTATCCCCCTATCCTGTATACTGTCAAATAAGATTTACAGACAAATTTAAAGTATGGCACCAACACCAAAGAAAAAGCACTCCACAATGCGCACAGGTAAACGTCGCGTGACAAAGGGACATATGTTGCCACAGGTTGTGTATGATAAGAATACTGGCCATCCTCGTTTGTCACATAGACACAAGAACGCATAATATTTCACAGAGGCCTAACTCTTAACAAACCTGTAAAGTAATTGGATTTATCAGATTCAGTAGAAACATTAGATGGACAGACGGCACCTTCGCAGGCAGAAGATTATTCAGCAGTTATACACCACCTTTTTTGATCATACCGACGATCAGGAACACCATGAAAAGGTGACTGCTATTTTGCAAAGCGCTTCAGATCTGGATGAAGCCATTCGTGCCTATGCTCCACGATATGAGATTGATAAAATAGCAAAAGTTGACCTTGCAATCCTTAGGCTCGCAGCTTATGAATTGCTTATTGAGAAGCAAGTACCACCAAAAGTTGTTATTAACGAGGCAGTTGAGCTGGCAAAAGAGCTCGGCGGTGATAAGTCACCAAGCTTTATTAACGCTGTCCTTGGCAAAATTTACGAAGAACGCTATGAACCCACACATCAGGAGGACAAGTGATCTCGCAGAATTTGAAAAAACCATTGGGTTTTCGTTTAAAAATAAGGATCTTCTCACAAACGCGCTTGTGCATCGGTCCTATCACAACGAGCACCGAGGGTTTACATTACCGTCAAATGAGAAGTTAGAATTTCTCGGAGACAGTGTATTGTCACTTATTACGTCACTGCATCTGTATACGCAGTATCCAGAATACCAGGAGGGTGATTACACTGACATGAAAGCTTCAATTGTCAACACCTTTCAGCTGTATGAGGCAGCAAAAAAAATCAATCTAGGCTCATACCTGTATCTTTCCAAGGGAGAGCAGGACAACAACGGTCGGGATAATACTTCCATTCTTGCAGATGCTTTTGAAGCAGTTATTGGTGTTATATATATTGAGTTTGGATTCGATGCTGCATATTCATTCGTCAAGAAATTTCTATTTGAAGGTACACTTGATAAAATTGTGGCAGATAAACTTTACCTTCCCGCAAAAAATATTCTGCAGGAGCATTATCAGGATAAATTTAAAAAATTGCCTGCTTATAAAGTCCTAGAGGAATCCGGGCCTGAGCATAACAAAATGTATGAAGTTGGAGTTTATGATGATGATAAGTTGATTGCAACTGGGAGTGGAAAATCAAAAAAGCAAGCAGAAGAGCAAGCTGCCAGCAACGCTTTACAAAAGCTTGGCATATGATATAATCGTGGAAAGGTAGAAGGATAGAAGTATGGAGGGATGGAAAAACAGGTAGGTAAATGGCCCAGTTCATCTAGTTCATCTAGTTATAACCAGTTCCGACCATGGCATTGCGTATTAAAATCACACGAATAGGCAGGACAAATAACCCAAAGTATCGGGTAATTGTTGCAGAAGCAAAAAGCAAAAGAGATGGAAAGTATATTGATAAGATAGGTTTTTATGACCCCATACCTGACCCTTATATACTTAACATAGATAAGGAAAAACTAGCGTACTGGGTTAAAAATGGTGCTACTTTCACGAAAGGTACTCAACGTTTACTAAGAAAATATCTATGAAGGATGTCCTTGCCTTTCTTATTGAATCTCTCGTTGATAATCCAAAAGAAGTACTTATTGAGGAGGAACATGATGACGATGCGGTCAGGTTTAATCTGACGATTGCAGACAGTGACTACCCGCGCGTCATTGGCAGTCATGGACTTACAATCAAGGCAATTACTGGTCTTGTTCGCACATACCATGCAAAAACATCAGGAGGCAATGAGAGAGTTTTTGTGAATGTTATGCCTCACTGAAATGGATTTTGCTTAGTTGAATAATCAAGGGGAGCTTTGCTCTCATCCGGAGCGTCTTTTCTCACAAAGCCTGACGCTTCAATTTCACGCTGAATGTCCTCTGCCTGTTTTATGAGATTTGCGCTAATAGCAACTGGTTTTTTCGTATTGACATCAATGCGTCGTGTATGAAAGTGCGCTGTGAAAGATAGTAGACCCTTATCCTGATTAAATGATACCTGAGAGATTGTCATAAAACGCCCTGATTTAAAAACGTGATGTCCAAGAAATTTTCTAAGAGTCTCTATATTGGCATGTGCACGAACGGGGATAGATATTTCCCTAAATGTCTTACCTGCAAACGGGGACGCATATGAATCGATTTCAATAGACGTTATGACCTGGAGGTTATCCAGTGCGTTGAATATAGAAAATTTGTCCTCATCTGAAGGGTAGAGCGCATTCATCGACAAAACAAGGTCCTCAAGATCCTGGGTCGGATAGGATTTTATAGCGTTAGCACGGGCTGAGAGTTCTCCAATTTCTTTATTTGTTTGTGTGAGATCACTGCGCGACTTCATGTATGACGTCATTTGGTAAGGAATAACAGTGATGATCAGGCCTATAAATAGTAAACACGCAATAGCATAGGCAATATGCTGCTTAATGAGACGCAATGTGTATGGACTAATTTTTTTGCTTTTTAAATCCCACATATACTTGAAGTTCTAATTGCTTATTTGGATCTGAATAGGATATTGAGCTCAGCTCAACACCGGTAAATGTTTTCTGAAAGAATGGTTGATCAATGGTGTCAAGAAATCCCGTAAGGGCTTGCGTATGAGGAAAACTCACAACAGCCTGGGCAGTGTACTTATCAAGCAGTATTGACCTCAGTTGCCCTGAATCTGTAGCTTTGGGCACAAAGGCAAGGAATGTTTCAAGTTGCTGAGCATAATCTGGTGTTTGATTAATAATATTATTGATAGCCTTAATTTTTTCCTGTATGAGGAGGATCTGCGCTTCCTTATCCTCCATTTTCTGGATAAGTGCTACGAGAGATTTTTTTTGTTGAACTGCCTCTGAAAGGGACTTCTGGGCATAGTACCCCATGGCAAAAATGATGATAAGCGAAACAAGCGAAATAAATCCGACAAGTACCGTGCCTACCCGAAAAAGATGAAAAAAATCCTCAAGCTTTTTATAATCTCTCTGATTTTGAAGCAAATTAATTTTGATAGTCATGATTACATATCTCCCCCAATGCTCGCTGCAAGAATAGGCCAATCATGAGCAAAGTATTCAGAAACACTGTTTTTCTCAAATGCTAAGTCCAGATTGAGCAGTTCAACAGGGAGACCAATTCCTTCCGAAATCTTCTGTTCCAACCCAGCAAACCTTGATCCTTCTCCAAGTAGGAAGACCTTTGAGATATCCGTCTGGGTTTTTTCCTGTGAGGATACAATAAAACGGTGAATTTCTGCTGTAAACTCGTTAAGAGGGGACGCAAGGATTGAAGAAATGTCAATTGAAGCCTGCTGACTTGTAAATCCCACACGTTCAATAATCTCTTTAATCTGGTCTGTCGTTGCATTAACATTTGCCTGAATATCCTTATAAAAAATGTATTGCCCAATTGTAAAATTATGAACTTGCAGCGGGAGATTGACCGTCATATCATAGAGGTAAATTGATGTTGACGTGTTCCCAAAGTTAATATAAACAGCAATTCCATCAGCAGGCTTTGCAATTTCACTTGCGCGCGAAATAAGGGATAAGAGTGCACTTGTTTCATTTTCAATATTTGTTGGTATAAGACCTGCATCTTCTACAATTTTAACGACGTGATCAATAACAGTCTTTGCTGCAGCAACAAGCAGAATTGATGACTTGTTAGTCTTTTTATCCTTGCTGATAATATGGATATCCAGACTCACCTTATCAATAGGAATTGGAATAAATTGATCTGCCTGGTAACGAATTGCTGAGATAAGCTCCTTATCAGTCAAAAGTGGCATTTCAAAAATACGCGTGTAGCTTTGACTATCTGGAATAATAATTTGCACCTCAGTTTTGCGTATTTGAGAATCCGCTATCATCTTACGAAGAAGTTCTGCTGTTTTTGTGGCGTATTCCTGGCTCGTAACAGAATATATATTAAATGGAATCTCGTTATATGCAGCTGATTTCAAAATGAGATGATCTTTCTTGTCCTCAACATCTGAGAGGCTTACATACCTTTCACCTATATGCAGACAGAATGTCGCTTGTGCCATATTTTCAGTATCTGAAAATTGTCGCAATAAGTCAATACGCGCGAAGACGAATTTTTGTTTGATAGTTAAGTGCTGCTTGCTCTTCAGCTCGTGATGTTGAGGCTGCTTGTGAAATCGAGAATGACAAAGCAACAAGTGGTGGACTGAATGGTGTTGCTCTATTGCATGTGAGGGAAAATCCTCCTGACGGAACACTAACTTGCTCGTTTGTCAGGAATGACACGCCTATGCTTGAGCTTTCAGAAGCTATTTTGTTGTCTGAAATATAGAAACGAAATCGATTATCATCTGCATCAACAAAATAGACATCCCCTGATGAATATGAAGATGGAGCAGATGAGCAAATTGCTGACCCATCACTTTGTTGCAATGACAGAGCACGTGTCTTTATGAGGTTTTGCATGATAGATAAGGCTGTATCACCATTTCTCTTCACATTATGCAATACATATACTTTCAATTGAGCCCTGCTGGTAGCTAGAAAAATACTAAACCCAAGAGGAAGGATAATAACCAGTATGCCCAAAACCAGAATAACCTCCAGCAGTGTAAATCCTTTGCTTCTCATTCCCATCGAGAAAATGTTGTAATCAGTGGCACCTCAAAAACATTAGGACCATCTTTCCAGAATACGGAGATTGATACGTCAATTCTTGAGCCATTTACAGTCAGAACTGCCTCCCTTTTAAAATTCTGAAGAGAGTAATCATCTGCTTCACACGCCTGATTACTGTCCCAGCATGTCCCAGATGCATCACACGTTGCTATATCCTCATTAAAACAAAATGTCCCAGAGCGGGCTGAAAATGTTGCCCAATCATTTTCCTTTTCTCCTCGCATCCACTCTTGAAGTTCCTCTGCTGCATGTGTCGAAAGGATTTTTCTCTGACTATAAATTGTCTGTTTCAGCGACTGTGTTGTAGCAAAGACTATGGCAAGCATCACTGTTGTCAGTATTGCTGTGAACATAACAACCTCAAGCATCGTTACACCTTGGTATTGTCTTGGATGTTTCATAATACTTA
>Ga0155863_110_pt1 | contig 8061 bp, 10 predicted proteins | sample RifCSPlowO2_01_FD_107517 | JGI IMG/M metagenome (GOLD analysis project Ga0155863, IMG submission 107517) | Candidatus Roizmanbacteria bacterium RIFCSPLOWO2_01_FULL_42_14 | reverse complement strand
CCTACTGTGCACTGAAAACTCTATCAAGAGTAGAGTTATACTCGGATATCGATGATATGGATGAAAGAATAGCGAGCTTATTCCCCCATGAAGTGCCTGGGATATGACTAATTTTATGAGAGAGATCAACTACAAAAACGACCGGAATAAGCGTCTCGATTGATTTATTTTTCACAGCATCAAGAATATCGATAATTTTAGAAATGGAATAACTTGCACTAATGAAAACAATATCAGGATGCTTTTGTGCAAGAATAGCAAGCGCAGATTGGATGGAGGATTGACGTTCAGTTATGAAATTCTTATGAACATGTGCATAAGGCACAAGGAGAGAGTCATTTGGTTCAATGATAAGGGCAAAATGATTGCTCATAAGTCTAATAAGTATAGATAAAATTCTACAAGTAAAAGAAACACGATGTCAACAGATACCAGTGAATCAGCAAAACTTGGGCAGGCAATACGCAAGGCTCGTAAGGAAATCGGACTGACACAAAAGGACTTTGCTGACCAACTACACATTTCTGATAAAACAGTAAGTGCCTACGAAGTCGGCCGCGCAACTGCGAGTTTTGAAACCTTGCGAAAAATAAGCAAAATGGTAAATAAACCTCTGGCATATTTTGACACTGATGCAACAACTGATGACATAGATCTGCAAATCAAGCTGCAAATTATTGAACATGAACTCCTGGAAATCAAAAAGATTCTTAAGAAAAAGTAGCTATGGTATGGTGTCCGCTTATACGTGCTTCTTCATGTTTGGTATTTTGAGTGTAAATGTAGTCCACCTCTTCTCCTCACTGGAGACATTTATACTGCCTTTGAAAGTTTTCTCAATAATATCCTTCGTGATTGCAAGCCCTATTCCTGTCCCGTGACGTGCGTCCTTTGTTGTGTAAAAAGGTTTAAAAATGTCTTTTAAAAGGCTGTGTGGTATGCCATGAGCATTATCCTTAATGTGGAGGATGCACACATGCTCAACTTCTGAAACAATGATCTTTATATATTTTGACTTCTTGCTGGTCAACTGATGAGCGTCAAGTGCATTGGCAATAAGATTGCTTAAACACTGACTTAATTTAATCGGATTACCTGTCAGAGTCGTGTGAGATTTGCACATTAATTGAATTACGACCTTTTCCTTGCGGCAACGATACGAAAAAATCTTTAAAACGTGCTTAATCTCCTGTCCGACATCAAATTGTGTAATGATATCCTGCTGCTGGATCTGTCTACGTGCAGCCTCGACATAATCTTCAATACTTTTTGTACCATCAGTCGCACGGGTAATAGCTCTCTGCAGAGCCTTAGTATCGGCTTTCCTCAGCTTCTCTGAAGCCTTTGAATGAAGCTGTTCGAGATTAAGTGAAACTACAGTTAAAGGATTGACAATATCATGGATGAGGCCTGCGGCAAGCCTCCCGAAATCAGCAAAGCGGTAGAGGTGCAACATCTTCTCAAGCTGTGCTTTTTGAAGTTCCTCTGTGCGCTGTTTCACTCGGACCTCCAGCTGATCTCGCTCCTGCAAAAGAGCTTTTTCAGATGTCTCTGCTCTGCGCAGCGAAGATTCAATTTCGCGGTTTGAGAGCCATGAGACAAGGGATATGATGGAAAATATGATAGTTGCAGTAATTCCATCAACTATTGATGGAGGAGAAGAGAGCCAATATCCATCATAATGAAGCAATTTAATACCCTGTAAATGAGAAAGTATAATCAAGAATAATGCAATAATTATCGTAACTAGAAAACTATAGACTGACCCTATGATGATTCCCGCAAGGACAATTGTTAATGTATAGATAAGATATGCAATGGGCACGTCGACACCCCATTTAAGTGAATTAATCATCCCAACAAGAAGTAAGGTAAATATAAACAAATGAGCGCTAATTTTTGATTGCTTACTCTTTAGTAAATAAAAGTACAGAGTGAATAACCCTGAAATAATCAATACAAGAAGAAAAGTGTCAAATCTTAATGGATCACTTTTTTGTTGAGTGATCTTTCCTAAAATATCAAACGTGATAATTGAGAGGCTGCTATAGCAAAGTATAAGAGTACAAATAAGAAGCTTTTGATAAATACTTACCTTCCTGGGCTCGAGTTGATCCATTTTAATATTTAATACTCTCATGACTCCCCCATTTGGGGGAGTATTGCTCACGAACACCATGGGTTACATGCTTTCCCCTCCCTCATCAACGCCATCTTAACAGCGCCTCTTCCTCGTGCTCTCTTGCTCGTCAAAATATTCTTCAGTGTCTGACTCATCTCCATCACCTCCTTTCAAAAATGAGTAATGATTAACTACGTATCGATGTCGTTTGTCATGGTATAGCCCATCCCGTGAATGGTTTTAATGAACTTGCTGCCAAATGGTCTGTCGATTTTTTCGCGCAGATATTTAATGTGCACGTCAACAGTGTTGCTTAGTTCGTCGATGCCATATTCCCAGACATGCTCAAGGATCATATTGCGTGTGACAACGCGATTCTGGTTGCGAATGAGATATTCAAGCAAGTCAAAGCCTTTGCGGCGCAGATTAATCCGTCTGTCTCCGCGTGTGACAACTCTTTTCTGGGTGTCTACACGCAGATCATCCATCGCCAAAGTGTTATGCCAATAACTTTGTGTTCGCCTTAAAAGGGCCCGAATTCGTGCTAAGAGCTCCTTGCTGCTGAAAGGCTTTGTGAGATAATCATCAGCGCCACTGTCAAGGGCAGTAATTTTGTCTCGAATCATATACTTCCCGGTCAAAAAAAGGATGGGTGTGACAATTCCTGCGTCTCGAATGGATTGACATACCTGCGCGCCGTCAATGTCGGGTAAAACATAGTCCAAGAGTATAAGGTCGTAATCAGTGACCTGCACCTGAAACAGGCCGTCTTCTCCGCTAAAAGCGAGATCAACGACATACGTATCACAAAGCATATCCTGAATAGATTCAGCAACATCTTTCTCGTCTTCGATAACCAGAATTCTCATGGCCCTGATATATTATTATGCAATAATGAAAAAATTATGAAATCACATAGCGCATTTTTGGCCTCAAAGTTCTTTACCTATCTGTATAATTAATCCTGTCATGGCAATCAAAACCTTTGCGACACACAGTTTTGGGTGTAGAGTAAATCATGCGGAAAGAGAAGAAATTGAGCGTCACATGCAAAAGAGGGGCATAACGTATGATGGGGACGCTCCAGACATGTTCATTATTAACACATGCTCGATTACCCACAATGCTGAACGCTCTGCAAGGCAACTCATATACCAGACCCGCCGTAAACATCCGAACACAAAGATTATTGTGACAGGCTGTTCTGCAACATACTGGCTTAAGAACGGGCTCTATACAGATTTGCCTGCTGATATGTTCGTGGATAATACGAACAAAGAGTTTCTTGTGGAGTTAGCGTTAAAAAAGTTTGTGCCAAAGACTAAACCAAAGGACCATGCCTTTATTGAACCGCCGACTGATGCATTTTTATCCTCAAACCGCGCTGTCATAAAAATCCAAGACGGCTGCCATCGTTTTTGCACCTTTTGCATAGTTCCATACCTTCGCGGCGTGCCAAAATCACGCAATATCAAGGAAATTATTAAAATCATCCATGAACAATCAGGTTTGCAAGAAGTGATTTTGACAGCGATTAATACAGAGGCATTTGGAAAAGAAACTGGCGAGGACCTGATCTCCCTTCTGCGTACTATTTTTGCACAGACACAGGTATCACGGATAAGTTTCGGCTCAGTTCATCCATGGAGTATCACCAATGAATTTCTTGATTTTTATCAAGAGCCGGATTCCCAAAAACGACTTGTCCACTTTTTCCATATTCCTCTGCAATCTGGGTCAAATAAAATTCTTCAACTCATGCGCCGTGTACACACGCGTGAAGATATGCTTGAGAGGGTCAGGAAGATGCATAGCATTCATCCGAAAGCCTTTTTTTCAACAGACATTATTGTTGGTTTTCTGGAAGAAGAGGATGCAGACTTTCAGGAAACGTATGAATTTCTGAAGGAATCACCTATAAGCAAGTTTCACGTATTTCCATTTTCCAAACGTCTGCAAACAGGTGCTTATTTTATGGCAAAACGACTTTATGAGCCAAGTCCTGAAAAAAAGAAAGAGCGTGTGGCACTATTAAGAGAACTTTCAGAAAAAAAGTATACGGCTTTTCAGAGAAGTCTGATTGGATACAAGTCGCAGGCTCTTGTGTTATCAAAGAAGAAAGGGGGATGGCCCTTAGCTTTATTGGATAATCAAATGTTGGTTTTATTGAGGAGCCTTTCTGCTGAGCCAGGGGGAATTGTAGACGTTGTTGTTAAAGACCTGGAGTCAGGTCAACTCATTGCAGCACGATCACACAAAAACAGTTAGATGGCCGGCAGATGGGCACGCGATGCTGCCGGCCAAGATGGTTACGCCTCCTGCAGCTTGGGCAGTGGGATGAGTCCCTGCTTACGGGCCTCCTCCTCAACCTCACCTGGGGTATCGTACTGGACAATCGGACCTCCTCGATTCCGCAGCAGATATCCCATCTCGCTGTGGTCAGCGGCGTATACTTGGGCGATGTACTTGTGACCGAATGTCCTGAGCTGAAAGTATGTTGCGGCAGACGGGTTAGACATCGTGTCTCCTTTTCTGTGCCCGCCCTATTATAGCACCTGTTTTTGCACGTAGTATGCAAACCAACGGTCCTCCTTATCCAGGATATATTTTTTCTTTAATATTTCTCCCACACTCTCACTTACATGAGCCTCTTTATCCACAATAATAATATCCGGACTATACAAACCTAATTCTCCTGCAAACAGACTCTCTCCGTGTGGTCGCAAATTCTGATGATATGCAGATACAGTACTTAATGGCGGGACTACCCCAGTTTCAACATAATACCAGGGGTTATCTGTATACATGACAATTTTTTCTTGCGCTTTTGTCGAAAAATACTCTTTAAGTTTTGTGATACGCGTCTCAATATCACTTAAGAAATATGGTCTCTTTCCCTGAATGTATTGGGAAAATGAAGAGTAATAGTAAATTGAGTTAACACTGCCATCAGAGCCTTTTCCTTGATCAAATACAGTCATGCCAGCCCACAACATAACTGCTAATAAACTTATCACAATAATGTTTCGTATGGTCTGCATGTGGTGGATAATGTGTTCCATGGCATAGCCGAAGATAAGTGATAGTGCAGGAACTGTTTGCAGAAGATAATGAGTATATTGGCGGCCGGAAAGAAGTGCGGCAAAATATTCGAAGCCAAGCAAAATTCCTAAAAATGAGGTCATGGGAGAGATGCGCTTTCTAACATGAAGGATCGATATACCTGTTATCACTGCAATCAGAATTCCCATCTTCACGGGCTGGCTTGTCAACCCCCATTCATAGACCTGTGTATAAGCGATATTGCCTAAAAAGATGATCTGCATTGCCTGAAGAAACGTACCGTGTACAGCAAGATAGAGGACAAGAACAATGACTGGAATAAGAAAGCCAGTGACAAAAGCATACCATCGCTCTAAAAGCGCACGAATAGAATGTCTGACAAGTATGGTAGTGAAAAACAGAGCTGCAAAGTCAAAAAGTGGATGGAATTTGAACATAAATGCTGTCGCAAAAAGCACTCCTGAAAAAAACATATCCCATGATTTCGCGCTCAGCCCAAAATACAGTCCCCAAATCACCAAAGGAACAAAAAAATTCTCTGCATTTGCAATATTTCCTTCAAGAAGTGGTGTGCCAAGAAGGATAGTGGCAACTATGATTGTTGCTATGCGGCCGATTGTGGAAAGTCCAACTCTACCTGAAAGTGCACGGAGTCCAATAATACTCATTAACCCAGCTAGGAGATTAAATATTTTTAGGCCGATAATGTTGCCAGCGGCAGTGTAGAGATAGTAAATGAGGGGAGGCTTGTTGTCCCAGATTTGTGTGTAGAGCGTCTGGCCATGTCTCATTGCATAGGCAACAGCGGCGTAGATGCCCTCGTCTGCGTACCAGTGTGGCTCAAAAAGTGAAGGGATGCGCAGCAATATAAACGCTACACAAACAAATGCAGTTATAATAGTGAGCATATGCGTTTTCAGAAGCTTTTGCATAGTCTGGTTGCCCCAATTATACAACGAAGATATGATGTCATGTTGATATGTGTTGTGTTGATAGGCTTTTTCCTCATGAGCAGAATGGCACTACTGAGACACTGGGGGCTTGGCTCATATCATTTTGACTTGGGTAACATGCTACAGGCTGTAGCCACAACTGCACAAGGGAAATTTCTTGTGATTACTGATCCATACACTTTTCAGCAAACCAGCAGACTTGCGTATCATTTCGATCCAATTTTGGCTCTGCTCGCTCCTCTCTACATGCTGTATCAATACGCTGAAACACTTATATTGGTACAGGCATTTGTGGTAGTCCTTGGCGCAATCCCTGTTTATCTTATCGCTTCGGACATGCTTGGACACAAGCGATATGGCCTTGTTTGTGCAGTATGGTATCTTATGTACTATCCAATACAGCGAACTGTTTTATTTGACTTTCATGCGGTGACACTGTCGACAAGCCTTTTGCTCTGGATGTTCTATTTCGCCAAAGTGCAACGTTTCAAAGCAAGCCTGCTTTGCATGAGTCTTGCTTTGCTTACCAAAGAAAATGTCCCCTTAATAACCTCAACTTTTGGACTTTACCATGTGGTTGTGAACAAAAATACCCGCTTTGGGTGGTCTGTGTTTTTTGCAAGCCTGTTAGTTTTTGGCGTAGTAATGGGCCTTGTGATTCCTGCATCCCGTCAAGGTGGCGCTCATTTTGCAGACAGTTATTTTAGCAGAAGTGTCCCTGAAAACATCCGGCAGTTGTTTCGTATTGAAAGTGTGCGATATATTCACACACTGCTCCTTCCAACAGGTTATATGGCTCTGCTTTCACCAGCGACATTCTTCATTGCTCTGCCTGAATTGCTGATTAACATGCTTTCGAAAAACAGCAACATGCGTGACCTGCAATATCACTACTCTGCCCTGATATCTCCATTCATCATAGTTTCATCAATCTATGGTGTGAAGGTTTTAAGTAGAGCGATACAACTGAAAGTGATTTTGGGTGGACTTACTGCGCTTATATTCATCACCATGCTCGGTAACTCCCCTATTCTCTCGGGCAGAACGGTGGATGTGGCAGAGCGCCAGACGGTGTTGCAATGGCAGGAAAAACTTCGTGATCCAAAGGTGAAAGTTGCTGCAACCGGTCATCTCTCTCCATATTTTGCAGGGCGTGAATACTTCTATAATTTTTTCTTTGATTTTGCGTATCGTAATCAGGGCTTCTCAGATGAAGATCTCATGCAGCTGGTTGGACACTATAACTTCGCGGATTATGTGTTGATAAAGGAAAGTGAAATCACCTCACATAAACTTGTTCAATATTACTACCAGGATTTGGTGAGAAATCAGTTGTATCAGAAAATTTACGACAACAACGGCATTGAAGTGTATAAGAAAATCCTATAGCAAAGTCCGTTTCTGTTTAGAGCGCCTGAGTGCTCTGCCGAACTCCGGAGGTTAGTAAAAGAGCTTCAGCTCCTTACTGATCTTGTATATCTCGTAAAATCCAGCGATGAGAAAACCCGAACCTGTTAGAGATACTCCGACATAGAGCATTTGAATCTGCACAGGATTAAGAATTGTTTCCCAACCGTATTGCAAAAGAAGCATAAAGAAAAAGAGCCCTGCATGCACAATAGCGCCAGCTGCGATCTTTTTCAAACCCATGCCAAGACGCCCACCCATAGATTTTGCTGAGAGTACTGCTGTGACAATGAGGACAAAAGATGTTGCAAAGACAAAGAACGTTGCAGCCATAAGAGCTGTTGAATAAAAAGAAGTTGATGGAAACATATGATATATAGTATCTGGGATGGGGTGGTGATGTCAAGGATAGAAGGTAGGGTAATCAAAAGCAGTTGGCACAAGTCCATGAGAGAATATGGACATGTATCAACTTAATCAAATACCGAGTGAGGCAAAGATTAGACAGTATCTTCG
>Ga0155863_108_pt1 | contig 9687 bp, 11 predicted proteins | sample RifCSPlowO2_01_FD_107517 | JGI IMG/M metagenome (GOLD analysis project Ga0155863, IMG submission 107517) | Candidatus Roizmanbacteria bacterium RIFCSPLOWO2_01_FULL_42_14 | reverse complement strand
GGCAAGCCCCTAAGCTCAAACCTGCCGGGCGAGCCTGTGCTCTTGCAACTGCGTCGAAAGTCAATTGATTCTGATACCAGTGCCCAACTTTAGAAAGTTTTCATGGTCTTTACATTTTTCGGCAATATTTGGCAATATTCGGCAACATTTTGGTAGAATGTTCGCATGCATATACCCCCGACTTTCTCGATAAATAATCATCACCGCGAGCTTCTTGCGGAGCTTGACCATCTGCAACAGCGTTTCTTGAATATTTCTCTACCCATCTCCTTACAGCGTACGATTCACCATAGGACTCTTATGAAAAGTTCATTATTTTCTGCTCGGATTGAAGGAAATCCTCTTTCCTTTACCCAGCTTGATGAAATGTCTTTGAAGGAAAAGGAACACTTTGAAGTATTTAACATTCTTGATGCATATGCACTTATCCAACAGCGCCGCCAGGGTCAACCCATCACAATTGATGATATAAAAAACATACATGCTTGTGTCATGCATAACCTTACTGAATCTCCTGGTCATTTCAGACAAGAAATTGGAGCAATCTTCAATCAGGCTGGTATAGCAGTTTATCTGAGCCCTCCTCCAGGTAAAATTGCTACCTATCTACAGCAACTTTTACAATATAGTAATACTGCCCATAGGATCCATCCACTTGTTATGGCAGCTCTTGTCCATCTTATCTTTGAGAAAATACACCCGTTCGTTGATGGTAATGGTCGCGTCGGGAGACTCCTTATGCATCTCGTTCTTGCATATCATTCGTATGATTTTGGAATACCTATCCCCTTTGAGGAGAGCATCGACGCAAGACGTGAAAACTACTATTACCATCTGGATGTTGGCATGAAGCATACTGAGGAATATGTGCTTTTTATGATCGAAACCTTTTTGACAAGTGCACGTGTTCTCGAAAGTACCTTGCAAGCAGCCCTGCCAGAACAGATCGAGTTGCCGCCTCGCCAGGCAGAAATGTATTTCATCATCAAAGAACACCGCATAGTCTCATTTGATTTTCTACATCGACGCTTTTTCGGTGTGCCGGAACGTACACTTCGTTATGATTTGAAGAAATTGCATGATGCAGGTTTTATAAAAAAAATTGGTAAGACTAAAGGAAGTTTTTATACGATCACATAAGCTATACTATTCCCATGCCTTTGCAACAGCAACGAGCCATCTGGATATTAATTGCAATTGCTGCTTTTGCAGCAGTGTATTCTGCTCTTACCGGGCAACTTTTTCCTCAAAAACGTACGACGAAAGAAGAAACACAGGTGCCTTTTCAACAACTCTCCCCCACTCCACAATCGGCATCTATCAGTTCAATGCTTTCCAAGTTTCAAAAACAACTTGCTGATAAACCCCAGCAAGCTTCGTCAACAGGAACACTTACCCCTACTCAGATTTCAAAACAACCTCAGACATGCTTTGCTCAAACTACAGGCTTTTCTTACACTGTTTATACCCAAAGTCCACATGCACGTATAGATTTTAAAGAGACTGACGGCACATCTGGCTCAGCAATCCTCACGGGTACTATGCTCTATATGTGGGATGAAAAAGCACATGCAGGGATCAAATCCGAGATTAAGGAAGCAGAATTTACAACAGAGGATGTTTTGGCTTTTATCACCGGGCAAGCAAGTCAAGGCGGCGCGAGTCAAAAATGCACAGTAGGACCGATATCAGCAACAAAGTTTTCCCCGCCAAAAACAGTCGTCTTTACTACATTTGACCTCTCAACGTTTGGATTTTAGCAGATCGATCAAAGAAGCGATTTTTGCGGACCTGTAAGCTCCACCCACTTCCCCTCGGAAAGCTGAAGATCAGAAATGCTAACATTTCCAATATCTGTGCGAATGAGTCTTATCACCTCAAGGTCAATTTTCCCCAGCATCCGGCGAATCTGTCTGTTACGCCCTTCCCGCAACGTAATTTCAAGCTCGATCATACCTGGCCTGAGATATCGAACCAGAGTTATGTTAGAAGATAGCGTTCGCTTATTATCAAGCTTGACACCTTTTGCAATTCGTCCAAGTTTGCTCTTCAGAATGTTTTCAGTGTAATTTCGTGGAATGGTGCAATGAACACGATACTTTTTGGGCACGTGTGAACGAGGATGTGTGAGAGAAACAGCAAATTCTCCATCATTTGTGCATAAAATGAGTCCTTCAGATTCCTTATCCAGTCTACCAATGGGGAAAACGCGAGGCTCTCTGGGCAGAAGCGACGTAATAATTGGTGCCCTCCCCTGCTTGCGTGTGGATGTCACATACCCTCGAGGTTTGTAGAGCGCATACGTTATCTTGTCAGAAGAAATGGAGACACCTTCCCACATGCCGTTGTCTAATTTAATCTCAACAACGTCGTTTAATGTGTTTATTGACGTGCCGAGTGTGAGCAGAATTTTTCCGTTCAGCCTGACAGAGCCTTTTTTTATAAGTTCATCGGCGCCACGCCTGGATGCTATCCCCGCCTGAGAAAGAAATTGGTTGATGCGCATGATAAATAGAAGTATAGAGGGATGGAAGTATGGAAGTATAGAGGGATAGAAGTGTAGAAGTGTAGAAGTATGGAAGCTTGGAATAGGACACACTAGAGTTGCTCACGCATCTACCCTTTTATTCTACCACTCCTCTACTATTCTACTCTTCCATACTTCCACTCCTCTATCCATCTATTCCTCTATACTTCTACTTCTTATCTCCTCAATCTCATTTTCTAACTCCCTCAGGCGTTTTTTTAAACCTGCGGCAAGCTCAAGTCCTTGCTTAAATCGAGGAATCCCCTTCTCTAGGTCAATGTCTCCTGTTTCAAATTCAGCAACAATCTTTTCAAGCTCTTCAAAAGCTTTGGCAAGAGATGCATCAGTTTTTTTTCGTGTGGTGGACATGTGAGTATATTGTACCATCAGTGACAATCGTTTGAAGCTGAGAACCAGCGGAGCTGATCGATCGAACAAGTTGTCCCAATTCATTTCGAGTGATGGTAAAGCCTCGCTTTAAAACGTGCGCAGGATCAAAACTTGTTAAAAGACGCTCAAGCTGTTCAATGTTTCCCATTTTTTCTCTAATTTTTTGTCGATACATACTGTTTGAAATTTTCAAGAAAAGTTCTATTGTTTGATGCATATGTATTATGGTTTGTTGCAGTTTGTGCGCAAGTATTGTTTGTGCATATTCAACATGGTGCGACTTTTTTATGATTTGCTGGCATATGGTGCGATAAAGTTGCTCACAATATGAGTCCACCTCCTGTATAAGTGCCGCCCGTTCCTGTACCAGTAACTCTGCTGCGTTTGAAGGCGTTGAAGCGCGCACGTCAGCCACCATATCAGCGAGCGTAACGTCTCCCTCATGTCCAACCCCAGTCATTACTGGTGCTCTGCTTGCAAAAATTGCACGCACAACTTTTTCGTCATTAAATGCAGCTAAATCTTCCATGGAGCCACCCCCACGGCATACAATAATCACGTCGAGATCTCGTTTATTCAATTCAACAAGCGCTGCGCAGATAGCATCTACTGCATCAACTCCCTGTACTGACACTGCAGAAAAGTAGATATGCATTCCTCCCATGCGGTGCTTCAGTACTTTGATGAAGTCGTTATAAGCCTGTGAACCTTTTGCTGTAACCAGACCAATATGCTGCGGGAATCTGGGAGTTTCTCTCTTTCGTGAAATATCAAATATCCCTTCCTTTTCCAATTGTGAACGAAGTCGCTCGAACGCGATTTTCATAGCACCCTCCCCTGCTGGTACAATGCGCTCTGCTCGAATACTGAATTTTCCGCTTCTCTGATGGATACTGGCAACACCATAGACGTGTACCTTCATCCCCTCCTCCAGCGCGCGCCAGCCAGACAGCTGGAACGCTACGCCAAACACGTCAACAGCAGCATACTCATCTTTTATCGTGATAAAGAGCCATTGCCCGCGACTTACATCAATACGACTGATTTCCCCTTCAACAACCACTTCCCCAAGCTGAGCAAGATGAAAGTTAAGCATCTCGTTAAATTCGGAAACAGAAAAGATAGGATTTTGCATGAAAGTTATTATAGCAGTAAGCCCCGCGTGAAAAGTTTATAGTCTTGATCTCGGGCGCGCTCTGGTGTCATGCTAAAACGTAGTATACTGCATACTATGGATGAACAGGTTCCCATGGCTCAAGCATACGTACATGAGGCTGAGATTGCGATTCAGGGAATTGTGCATGATGCAACTATGCATGGTTTATCTGCCCGGCTGCCAGTCAATGTTCCGCCGCATGCGGATAAATCCTTATTTATGAAAGCTTTAAGACAAACTGCTCAACTTCACGCACATGACGCGCGTGACACTTATCTTCTAACCAAAAAGCGATCATGGCGATACCTTGCCTCGGGATTTATCTTTCTTATTTTTTGTCTCCTTGTTGGTTATGTGGCTCAGTCATTTCTTGGTGCACGGTTTGGTATTGGCCGCATTATTGAAGAAAGTGCGACCGTCGCAGGTTGGGTTGGCATGTGGCGGCCAGTTGAAATGTTCTTATACGAATTACCAGAGTTGAAAAGTCAGCAAAAACTGTACGCAGAGATTTATCAACATATACTGCGATTGAATGATTCTACAACAGCGAAACAAGCAGACCAATGATGCGTAATATAAAGCTGATAAGTGCCCCATTGGTTGGGAGTTGCTGGAAAATAACAAAGGACAAAACGGGTTCAACAATCAAAATCGAAGTTATAAAAGTCATCGCGGTCTTCCCTGTTGAGAGAGATCGCCTAAACGTTCTGCTGGCTCTCGGGTCATTCTGTCAAACATAACAGGAAATGATCCTCTTATTCTATCTATAACATGCTCTTGCTGACGAATATTATGGCCGGTTGCTGCCTGAATGGAAGAGGTAAGATTTGCCGAAAACTGTCCAGATCCAGGCCGTGCGACACTGCTCAAAGCATAGGTAACAACTTCAGGAAGTATTATCATACGCCCGAATGGCCCATACCCATCTCTATCCCATCCGCTCCCTCCGCCAAAGGTTCCGACAATTGAAGCAAATTGATATGCTTTTACCACTTCTGCACTTGTTTCGGGAGTCAAAGAAAGATCGCTTACTTGAGGAGGGAGTACTGCACTGTTACTATACGGCAATACATGTTCACCAAACTGAAAAAGAGGAAAAACATGGACGGATTTCCGGCCTTTCAAGAATCCCTTTCTCTCGCCAATGCCCAGCTCTTTTACTACCTCAAAGAAAATATTTCCGAAGCTGAAAGGACTACTTAAGCCCAACTCTTGATCTAAAGCCTGTTCGAATTGAAAAGCGTCTGTAAATTTTGGATATTCTCTGACATCAATGCCGTTATCACGCAATGATGTGAGAAGCTTCACCAATGCAGCTTTTCCCAGCGATTTGATTAGTGTCTCTCTCGCTGGATTGTCTGGTAGTGAGACGAAAATATCACTCAAATCCACAAAAAGAACATTCGGTAACCCGTTCACGCTTTGGAGACCTCTTGACTGGAGAACTTGTAAAATACCTCCCAATCTGCGTGATTCCTCTGGTCCATTTGTGGCAATCAATGAAACCATCCGACCATGATCGAGCTTGCAGTTCTCAATTGCTTCCCTATCAAAATGATCCTGCCCGTTTAAGCAAGGCGAAGGAAATTTGTCTCGAACCAATGTAACAATATTTTGACCGAAAACGTCTGCTTCTTCCACAATCTCTGGATCTACCAAAGGAGCTCTAGTGTGACCTGCAACTATAATTTCCTCCCCAGCCCCAAGTTCCATATTTTGTTAAAAATGTATTAATTATTGCCAGACATTTCTCGAATTTTCTCTCTTAAAGTTTGCATTTGACCATCAATAGAATTTTGATATGCAGCTCCTGCCTCCTCTGCCGCAAACGATTTTGTTTGATAATCTTTCCATGAACGCATGCTATTGATAGTATTTGATAGTGCAACTAAATCCGGGTATTCTTCAAGCTGCTCCGCTTCTGATATTAAGCTAATGGCCCTGTGGATACGGTCTCTTACATCCTCAAAATATCCTATTGGATCTGCCACGAAAGCATTTCTTGCAGTATTCTCAGTAGTTGACCTATCCATTGGCAGCGCTCGATCAAACAAACCCATGCTATATTGCACCTCACTTACCATGTCGGCAAGCACTTCCCTACTTTTTAGTCTGAGAGGTTGGTATTGTAAGCCACGGCTTTGTGCTATTGAGTAACGAATGTATTCAACAAGCGCTCTTGCTGTTCTCCCATTCCCATCAGCAAAGGGGTGTATTGACATTAACAAAACATATCCCCATGTTGCAAGAAGATCTGCATCAGCAACAGGAGCTGATGCCATGAGCTTTTCTAATGTATGTGCAAAAGCTGCCATAAGGGATGAGACATCTTTTAAATCAGGAGCTATTTTGTCACCAAATTCGACTAAAAGTCGTCGATACTCCCCTCCTTCAAGAGGATGGTCAGGATCTTGGTCAACCCATATGCCTAATGTGGAAACCCTATGTAACAATCTAATCGTATCCTCCATCGATAACTTATCGGCTTCTTCCCTACTTCCAAATTGCTGCTCATACAGGAAACCAAAAGTGGCGTCTCTTGCACGTTCTCCAAGCTGCCGCAGGTGGTGCTCTGTCCTGGTAGTTCCCCGCACCTCACGAATATCTGGGCTTGAGAGAGCGGTGTCTATTGCAGCCCCGACCACCCGTGATGCAAGGTCTTGAGCCGAGGCTGTCTGTTTGCTTTGTGGTTCTTTGCCATTGTGGTGTGGATCTGCAGGTGCTTGGGGCAAATCTATCCGCGTATCGATGGTCATAGAGAGATTGTAATAGAGTTTAACTATAACCACAAATCAATAGTGGATCTGTTAGATTTGACAGATAACTTCTGGCAATTTCGGTTTATATAACTTTTCGGTCGTAAGACGAAGTGTACAATATCCGTCATTGAGCCGATGTCCAATGTATCTGGGGCTCACAATGATACACGGCATTAGAAACTCGGCCATAAACTTAATCCATTCATTATGAGTTAGCAGAAAATTTCCATAATAATGTAAAAATCTACCACTATCTAATAGATAACCACTCTTTTTGCCGCAAATATATCTCAGTGATTTTTTGATAGTGCCAAAATCAACATTTTCTGAATGAAGATTCATCATGGGAATATGTTTGTATATATTTCCAGTGCAGAGGACTTTTGATGTTAAAGACCATACTTCATTTATTGAAAGTTTTTCCAGTTTTTTAAGATTCAAATCAAGAAATTCGTTCCGATTGTAAAAAACTTCTTTAGTGGGTTTGTCATGATTAAATCCTTTTAAAATATTTTCGCTTTTTAGCAAAGAAGTATGGTTTACCTGTCGCCAATTTTCCTCGACTTTATGCGAGATAAGTTTTAATTTGATAACTTCTGGATGATCTTCAATGATTATTTGAGAAACTTCCAATGAGCTTTGTCCAATTCTAAAATTTTTAGCCATAATTTTTACTTCATTAAATCATCATTTGAAACACCCAAACCTTTGGCAATTTTTGCCATAGTTTCAATTGTAGGATTTAGCGTTGCGCCAGATTCAATTTTGATAATCACATTGTAGACAATATCAGCCAACTTTGAGAATTTATCCTGCGTCTCAAAAATGTCGGATCGAACTTTATGCTGAATTCAAAACGGCTGGCGAGACAACAAAGACATTTCCCAACTGGCGGAGCATGTGGGTCTGGAACCCAACTATCCTTATAACGAATGTCTTATTATACAACCTTTTTAAGGCTAAATGAGACAAGTGAAGTGTGGGTTGTGTTGAAGACATACTAGGTTTTTGCAACAGTTCATGGCTGACCTTTTCATTAATATCCAAATGATTGGGTGTTGTTATTGTTCAGGCGGCACGAGTTTTTTCATTTCTTCCTCATTTAATTGTTCGCTAAACATTCTTCCGTCTGGAGTTCGACACTGACCTGGATAACTAAGCATAATAGGATAACCAGCATTTGCACAATCTTCAAAGGAGTGAATATTGTTTAAACGATATTGCTTGTATAAGCTAATGACTATTACAATAAAAATAAGCATAGCCAATGCAAACAATAAATATTTCTTTGTAGATAAATTATTTTTCATATTTCTAGGTAGCAATTTTAATACTGATGCTTATATCCATAATTGATATACCCCTCTAACCCAGGTTTGCAACTGTAAGATTTGACATTCTGTTTTGGATATGATCTCATAGTAGTAATGGATATCCTGACAGAGAAGCAAGTACTGGAATTGAAGATAGCCCATAAACAAACCAGGGAGAAGCGAGTAGCAGATCGAATCAAGGCAATCTTGATGGTTCATATGGGATTTACGTACGAACAGATTAAACAAACATTGCTTTTGGATGATGTCACCGTACGACGATATTGGAAACAATACCAGTCAAGAAGCATGGCAGGACTGTTGGAATATCGGTATTCAGGAGGCTCATCCCATCTCACCGGTCTGCAGGAGACTGAACTGAAAGTATTCTTCAGGGAACATACACCACAAACAGCCAAAGCAGTGGTTGATCATATCACGAAGACATACAACATCTCGTATTCGGTTCTTGGTGCAACAAAACTGCTTCACCGACTTGGATTTGTATACAAGAAGCCAAAAGTGATTCCAGGAAAACTTGATCGATTTAAGCAAGAAGAATTTTTGAAGACATACAAGGAGACAAAAGCACAGCTTGGTGTCCGTGATCACATCTATTTCCTTGATGCAACGCATCCGCAACACAACACACGACTTTCATATGGATGGATACTGAAAGGGAAGGAGAATGACAAGTTCATCAAGACGAATTCAGGAAGAGCACGACTCAATTTACACGGAGCGCTCAGGCTTGATGACAGGGCAACGATTGTACTGGATGAGGAGACCATTGATACCATTTCGACACTGAGGCTGTTGCGAGCGATTGATCATCAACAAAGACTAGGCAATGTCTACCTCATTCTTGACAATGCCAGCTATTATCACGCAGGACTTGTCAAACAGTGGGTACTATTTCACCCTCGATTCAAACTTCTCTTTCTCCCAACGTATTCACCCAATCTTAACATCATTGAACGACTCTGGCGGTTCTTTCATCAAAAGATTACCCACAATCGCTATTTTGAAACTTTTGGAGAATTCAAGACAACATCGCTTGACTTCTTCAAAAATCTCAACCTTTATGAAAAAGAACTGACAACATTACTGACCGATAATTTTCAACTATATCCCACCTAGAGTTGCAAACCTGGGTTAGAGGGGTATAGAAGAGCACGCACAAGATGGTGACATTGTCCTTATTGAAGGCGAGGTTTTCGGAGAAGAGATTGATACTTCTCAAACATATAACGAGCAAACTAGCGGAATATCCAGACGCGTTCATATTCTCGGATGGGAAGACGCGACAACGTATGGGACAGCTATTGAATTTGCTCTTGAGCAACTTGAGCTTGCTCTCTCTGTAGATAGAGCTCGATCAAATCGGTACAGAGAATTGGCCATTATGGAATATGAGGACAGAGAAGATCAGTTTCGGACTGATCTTTTTCTAAGGGACCGTAATATATCTCTTGTATGTGCTTTGGAAAAAGCAGCACGGCAATATCCTGGTAGGAAAATTTTTATTCTTGCAGGAGCAGA
>Ga0155863_116_pt3 | contig 9854 bp, 14 predicted proteins | sample RifCSPlowO2_01_FD_107517 | JGI IMG/M metagenome (GOLD analysis project Ga0155863, IMG submission 107517) | Candidatus Roizmanbacteria bacterium RIFCSPLOWO2_01_FULL_42_14 | reverse complement strand
AACGATATCTTCCATGCGCTCGCGAGCAGAAGGAGTCTCATATGAAGCTTTTTGATCAAAACATTCACTAATTCTCATATCATCACCCCCTAATCTTTTTGGCATTATAGCAGAAATGTGTAGACAAATAAGGACAATTCCCTACCCAGGCGTCTTGCTATTCTTTAACATTAATCCTAAATACCCTCCAGCTGCCACCAGAGCCGCGAAAGTTGCCACAGCAGGCCCGAACAACCCGATCTGAGGCACCAGCACATACTGCAACCCCACCACCACCATAAGCATAAGCGCATTCACTCCCAGCACAATCACGGGCTTTTTTCTTGTATACAAAAAATATAGCATCACAATGGCTAAAAATGGAAATGGAAGATACGCAAAACTCAAGGCCTTTGTAACAGGTGTGCTTGCCGCGTAGGATTGACCAAAAACAAGATTGTACATTTGAGCAGGCATCAAAATGCCACCAACAAACATTGCTGTTGGCAAAAGCATGTATGTAAATGAATGCTTAAACAAACGTTTTGCCTCGTCCCACGTTTTTGCCTTGGCAAATTGCGCAGACATCACTTGTGTAACGCTATCTGCAGAAGTGATAACAGCAAGAATAACCCTTTGAGACAGACTAAAGTACCCTACTTCGGGCCGAGTTAAAAAATATGCAACAAAGAAAAGGCTTGATCGTGATGCGAGCTGAAATAGTTGGGAAGACAAAAAGTACGTTGCCGTGAAACGCAGCTTAATGTGTTCCCATGACGCTTGCGTCCCAAGCACTGCACGCACAAGCCACCGCCTTTGTACCACCACAAGCCCAAATACGATACACGGGCCAATCAACCCTCCCACAATCAGCACCTGGGTGATCCCGAGCATCCCTGCCAGGGCAAGCCAGATAAGCAAAACCGCCTTGATAAGATTGGCGACATTAATTGCAATATTAATCTGTAAAAATTTTCCTGAAGCATTTAAGATATCCTGAACAAAATTCTGCCAAATAAACATCTGTGTCCCAAGAAGTGCATACATATACTGATACTGCGGCGCTCCAGTTTTGAAAAAACGTACATCAAGATGGGGAGAAAGTATATACACAGCAAAAATAGAGATACCAGATAATATACTTAAAACAAGGAAATTCGAAAGAATAAAATTCATAACTTTACTGCGATCCTGCACAAGATGCGGTACATGTGCATACACTGAAGCCGGCATACCAAAGCTGAAAATATTTGCTAAAAGATAGGAAAAGGTTAAAAGGACAGAGAGAACTCCAAACTCTACAGGCGGAAAAACCCGAACGAGAAAAACAATATAGAACACAGCAAATCCATACCCCAAGTATGTACCAAACGTATTAATGATAATATTGCGTGTGTGAGGAAGATTGAGTAAGCGGTGCAAGGGATTCATAAAAATAAGTATACGATACATGAAGCCTTGAGTTCAGGTTGAAACGGATTTTTATCGTGGTATACTATTAGGTCTTATGGCAAGATCAGAACTTGTTCTTGGCGCAGAAATACTACCAAGAGATATAGCAGAAAGATTTCGTGCTGCTGCAAAAAGTCTACTCGCTCAAGGAACCCAGCTTGTGACAACATCCAGTATCAGGAGTAACACAGAAATGATCCTTTTTGAAGGAGATGGAGACGTCCTTGTTTCACTGCAGGCACAATTTGGGTCGACTATTCAACAGCTTATTGTATGGGCGGCCCGCCCTGGGAGAATATACGAGTTTCACCTGCATGGAGCAAATGATCCGGTGTGCGGTCCTCAACGAGTGATAAGAAGAAGGATGGCAATACTTACGAATGATGCATGGCAAGATATGGTGCAGGATCCACTAGTTCCTTGGCTCGTGTCTCCAGACCCTGTTGATATCCCAGATGATAACTGGACAGATTTTATTGCTATGCTTGAACAAACATCTCTATCTTCTGCACGACTCTCTGCTGTTATCCAGGATGTTTTATCTACAAGACAATACAGACTCCCGGATAAAGAGCTTACAGGAGATCCCCAAAGCGGATCAATTCAAAGGCCTCTCTTAAGGCATTGAAGATATTATCTTTCTCAAGAAGTGCAATAAACTGCCCGCGCTGCCAGTTTCAAAGTCATCTGCAACTACAACAAGCTTTTTCTTCCGGCGTTTCATACGGGGTATTATAGAGGATGTGAAGAAGAATAACTTGTAGATTCCTAAGCTTGTTTATGCGCTCTTTGACTCAACCATTGCGAAATCTTCTCGATACTTAAATTATCTTGATCAATACTCACTATAAACGTCACGATTTCTTCCCTATTTGCAGAGAGCTGGTGTCCATTTATTTCTAGAAATCGCATGCCAGAAAAAAAAGCTGTCCTTTTATTTCCGTCCAAAAAGGGATGATTTTTAACGAGCGACTGAATAAGAGCAGCAGCCATATCGAAAATTGAAATATACACATACGTCCCTCCAAACATAGCCCTTGGTCTCTCTACAGAAGCATGAAGGAGATCTATATTCAAGATGTCAGAAGCCCCACCCCCAATGGCGATCATCTTCTCATGAATAATGACAACCTCCTCAATAGAAAGAAATTGGATGTCATTCATAGTGATCTATTTTTGCGCGAGCTCTTTAATCACTTCGCCATACTTTTCCTCAATATCGTACAACCACGAGAAAAGCTCTGGACTGATTTTCATTTTTGACGCGTTACTTTTAGGAGTAACAATGAGGCTTTTGCTTCTCAAATCTTGATGTACAAAAAGCTCATCACCAGCTTTAAAGCCTGTTTGGTCAATGAACGACTTAGGAATGGTCAGAGCCAATGAATTTCCAACCTGGATTACTTTTTGAATCATATACGTCCAAAAAATGAATAACTGTTATAACTATGTTATAACAGTGAAGAAGTACTGTCAAGGGGAGATCCTATGCGGTATTACTTATAGTGATTCTTAATCTGATACAGAATATAGAAGCCAAGCCCACCGCCGATAATAAGCCCTGCAAGATTCAAAGTAATTGCGTTTGCAACAACACCTAAGATTGTGTTGTACCACATGTATTTCCATCCCATCACTTTCTTATTAAAAAGACCAGGCAGCGCAAGAGCGCTTAAAACTGCTGCAACAATACTAAAGAGCAAGTATACCTGATACATAAACCCAACATACGCGCCGGCGAACATGCGCATGGGGTTACCAATAGACATGAAGCCAAAAGATGCCACGATACCAACCACCGAAAACACGACACCAATTAGCACAAGAAACGGCCCATATTGCACGATAAGCTTCTGAATATCTGCGGGCAACTTTGGTGCTTTATCCAGAAAATAGGTTTGCAGAGTCTTGTCAAGTTGTTCCATATTCAAGTTTATTGCTAAATTAGTCACAACTAGTTGTAACTAGTTATAACTAATTGAACTGGTAAACTAAGGCCCAGTATAACTCTCAAGGGAAAGGAAATCTAGGGGCATTTTGCAATCATGTGCTAGAATATGTCTATGAAAACGGAGACAAAGATGTGGTTAGAGCTTGCGAGGGAGGATTATAAAGATATGCAAGTCATGGCAGAAGGTAAACGATGGCGTGGGTCGGTATTTTTTGCTCAGCAAGCTGTTGAAAAGATTGTAAAAGCATATATTGTTGAATATACCGACAAAAATCCTCTTAAGACACACCGCATAGAAAAGCTTATTGATGAAGCTGGAATTGATATGACTGAAATCAATAAACCGGATGTGCGCACGTTGAGCAAAGCGTATGAATGGACGCGTTACGCTGACTTAAGCTATGCACACTTTCGGGATAAGGAAAGCGTTAAACCATTACTCGATACAGCAGAAATAGTATACCTATGGTTAACAAAAAAATTCAAAAACAAGTAGAGGTTTTTGTAGATAGAATAAAAGTGGCTTTTCAACCTGAAATGGTGGTTTTATTTGGCTCATATGTATCAGGCAAAACAACACCTTACAGTGACATTGATATTTTGGTTATTGCAAAAAAATTCACGAGGGTTAACACTTTTGAAAGATTTTCGCAGATGTATGACCTGAGCGAGGATTTGGAGAGAGATATTAACGCAATTGGAGTCACTCCAAATGAATTAAGGAAGGCAGTTTATAAGACTACATTAAGGGATGCGTTAGAAACTGGCATCATCATAGGGTGAAGATCCAACTTTAATTATACTGGTCTGTTCCTTCTTCATAAACGTGAGCTGTCTTCTGGCATACTGGACCTCTGAGGTGATCCATAGTGTACGAGCTTCCTCAAGTGTTTGATGACCCTCTATATATGAAATAAGGGGCAGGTATCCTAATGCCTGCAAGCCAGGGTCTATGTATGTATATCCGTGTTCCAATAACCACCTCGTTTCCTGCACAGCGCCGTTCTTAAGTCGTTCATCAACGCGTGTTGTGATTGCCTGCTCTAGTGTTTTTGTAGATGCATGTGCAAGGGCAATAATCGATGTTGGTTGGATAAGAGGAGCTGTGTTTAAGGACGATTGCATTCCCACCATCCCAGGATGCTTCTTAAGCTGAAACTGAGCAATTTCGATCTTTCTTATCAATCGATGAGGATTTTTTCTATCAGAGTCATTAAGGGATACAAACGTCTGGGAATCTACAGTCTGCAACATCTGCTGCAGTTTCCCAAGAGAGGCATTTTTAAGCGAAGTGCGAAGCTTCCAATTTGATGCTGTTGTAGAGTCAAGTCCATATATAAGATGCTTTACATATAAGTATGTTCCGCCGACTACTATAGGGACGGTATCTTTATTGATAGTATTCTCCATGATGTACTGAAAATATATTCGGAAGTCATGGCTTGAGAAGTGAACATGTGGGTCAACGATGTCGTATCCCCACACGCGAACCCCGTTCAACAGATAATGGCCAATGTTTAATCTGTGCCCACTATTGGAGATCTCTGCAATATCAGTGAATGGCGCATCCCCTGTATCCTTCCCAGTAACGATATTAAGGTGAGTGTATACCTGTCGTGAGTCAATGGTGATGACATCAGCTCCCGTCTGCATTGCACGTGAAAGAGCGCGCCTGGTCTTTCCTGTTGCTGTTTGACCAATTATTACTTCGCAGGAATACATGATTATATTATAACCCAAAGCCTATAGCGGTAACCATACAAAAGACCACCCCCATATAGTAGCCTTCAAATAAGCTCGAAACTGAAGATGTGAAATGAACATAAAGTTATTTTGCTGCTTATCTCGTAACTCTATCGGCTATGGAATTTACAAATGCCCGCACATAATTATGCCTTTGGCCTGCCCTACCTTGACAAACTTGAATACGCTCGGATTTAGCAAGCTTCAGATTTCTATGCCAAATTCGACCTTCTGGAAGCTATTTTGCTAACGATATGTTCTTATTTTATTGAGGCGAAGATGAGCGAGCACACGCAGGAATAGTCATTGGTTTATACTGTCATAGCAGCCTAAACAAGAATACCTGCCCAATTAGCAGACTAGCCATGAATTTGCTATGGCATGAAATTTTAGTTCATAAAAAGCCCCAGGTCAGTCTCAAATGAACATCGTGAGGAATCTACCCTAGCGAGTTGCAAAGTAAAGCGTAACAACAGATGATATTTCCTGTGAGCCTGGCTCAATATCCGGCCCACCAGCCCCTCCACCAGCTTCAGCAGCAGCAGTTTTATAGTACACTGGACTATTATCATATGGTGTGGACTCAACAATGTTTGTGATCTTACCAAGCTTAATACCTAGCTCCTGGGAGAGCTTCTGCGCCTGCTCTTTTGCATTCTCAATAGCCTTCTTACGGGCTCCTTCTCGGAATTTTGCAGGATCTTTCACGCTGTACTGGACACCATTGATCTGATTGGCACCCGCTGCAGTTGCACGCGAAACTATTTGTGGGGCAAGTTCTGTTTTACTTGTCTTAATAGTTGTGGAAGCATAAGCATTATAACCGTTGATGACATTGCCCTTATTGTAATCGTAGCTGGGATTGATCGAGTAGTTAGATGTTTTAATATCCTTACTTTCTAAGCCCAACTCCTTCATCTGCGCAATAATTTTATTGTTGATTGCATCAACCTGTTTCTGTGCCTCTTCAACAGATGGTGCCAGGTTGATGCTCACTCCTGCCTCAATAGTAACTGTATCGGGTACAACTTCAACTTTCCCCTCCCCTACCACCGAAAGTTCTGATGAGCGACTTGATGTAGTAATGGTAAGCGGATATGAAATGTTCAGCTCCTTAATCAAAAGAAGGCCGAAGAGTGTGAGAAGGATAACAGCTGCGTATGTTATGACAAGCTGCTTATTCATACAAACACATTATACACCCGTTTTAAATGATGAGTGCAAACTATTTCATATTTCTTCGTCGGAATATGTTGGAGCATTGTAGAAGGCAATAAGAGCTTTATGGGCTTGATGAGCATGTGTGCTATCTGGAAAAAGTCGTTCGAGTGCTTTCTGTGCCTTATAAGATGTATCAAGCCCTCGTGCTTCAGCAGCGAGGTACTCTGCAGCTGCGATGCGTATTACTGCTTTTTCATCCTCGGCCTTAGGGTGGTATGTGGAGATTGAGCCCAGAAGCTCCCGGGGGAGTGTGCCTGCAGGCACGATAGTCTCACGCATTAATTTTTTAAGGAGAAGCTCTCTTAAGGCATTTTCTTCGGCAACAATGTTGTGATTTTCTGCGAAAGAGCCACTGTCAGGCGGTTCAAATTGAATATCGTGTAACAGATGCGCGACTGTCTTGCGCTCCCAGGCGTGATAGGCGGTCTTGGCAGTGCCGAGAAGGTCTAAGCATACAGCTTTACCTTGAGATGCTTGGTGATGTGCAAGCTGACTGTGAAGTAAAAAATGTGTCTCGAATACTTTTAAATCAGACTCATTGTGACCCAAAAAATATTTGTGAAGCATCTGTGCCATCTGCAAAACTACATGAACATATTTATAGAACGATTCGCCTCCAACTCCTTGTGGATACTGTTCATATCGTTTCCAGTTCCCATCCATGCAATCTTTAACAACATGAAACATAATGTGCAAACGCATTTCATATAGACCTCTAAAGCCAAATATTCTGGCTGCGTGATCTTCAATAGCAAAATCTTTAGGAGGTGGATCACCAAGGAGTGCCTCCTGCCAAACATGACCTCTCTCAAGTTGGTAGTAAGGAACCGATTGAGGATCTGCCTTATACCTCCTTAAGTTGTTAACAGCCTCTCTAAATGTTGCTGATAACTCTGACGCACGATCATCAGCCACTTCATTGTCAAAGAGATTTGTGAGCAAAGGGCGGACATCACTTGATTCTCCGCTCATAAATCTATGAGCGATTTCATCAGCTGCATGATAGAGGCCATATAATTCTCCCAGGTCTGATGGTTGAGGCTGAAATGGCCCGCTCCAATTTACCACAGGTGCTTGATAATATACCCGAGTAATAATACGAGCTTTGCACAAGCTTACTTTCATGTCATCAAGCGATTCATACCCAAGTTTGTGAGCAAGGTCATCGGTTGCAGGCTGATGAAGAAGATCAAAAGGGAAAAAGCTATGTTCAACATTTGATGGGATATTCTGTTCTGACTCACGATCCATATAATTGACGATTTACATCTTAACATTTCCTATAATACTCTATAAAGAAGTGCAATAGTATGAAAAAAATACTTATCACTGGTGCTGGCGGGTATATCGGCTCTGTGGCTGCTTCACTCTTCTTGGAGCAAGGGTATGACGTGGTTGGTGTGGATAACTTTATGCGCGGATTTCGCGAGCCTCTTGAGTATCTTCAGAAGCGCTATGACGCAGATCATATGAGCTGGTATGAGCTTGATGTACGAAATGTGGATAACCTGGCTCAGGTAATGGAGCAAGAGCTCCCTGAAATAGTCCTTCACTATGCTGCATTGTGTAATGTCGGTGAGTCAGAGAAACATCCTGAGCTGTATTTTGATAATAATATCCAAGGAGTTCTGGGGGTGCTGGGTGCGATGCAAAAGTTGGGTCTAAGTAAGCTTGTTTTCTCCTCGACATGTTCTCTTTATGGTGAGCCCGAACGTGATACCCTTGATGAGCAACATCCGGTACGCCCAACGTCTCATCCCTATGGTGAGTCAAAATATATGTGCGAGCGTGTAATTGACTGGTATGCAAAAGTTCATGGTTTTCAATACATATTCCTGCGCTATTTTAATGTATGTGGGGCGACTGATGATGGCGAAATCGGAGACTCAAAAAACCCATCGTTTCACCTGATGCAAAATGCCATAAGAGGTGTTTTGGGTATTGATGAATTTTTTCTTAACTATACGCCTGTTGATACGCCAGATGGCAGCCCAATTCGCGACTATGTGAATGTGGTGGACCTAAATCAGGCACATCTGAAAGCTGTGGAGCACATTTTAGGCTCTGACAGGAGCGATATTTTTAATCTTGGAACAGGTTCTGGCTATTCGGTTTTAGAAATAATTCATGAAGTTGAAAAAGTAACAGGGAAAAAGGTTACGCTAAAAGAAGGAGAGCGACGTAAAGGTGATGTTACCAAAGCTGTTGCTTCAAATGAGAAAATCACGCGTGTTTTGGGATGGCGACCAACGCATACTTTGGAAGATAGTGTGAGCTCTTTAGTGAAGTGGTACTCAAAACACCCACATGGATGGGCAAAATGAGCCTGGAGGTGTATAATTCCCCATCATGATCTATTTTCCTGAAACAAGCCGGGTTTTGCAGACTCAAGCACTTGAAGTGCATAGACTCGTTGCCGAAAACAAGCTTTTTATACGTCTCTGGCAACTGGCACGTCGTCGTAACTTTACTATTTTGACAATGAGACATGAGAGCCCTTTTTATTATTTTCAAAATCCAGGGGGCGAATTTAATTTGGCCGACTGGACTGGGCCAGGAGTCACATTTGGGGAGTTTTCAGAATTTAAGTTTGATTGTCCTGGGAGTAAATTACTCTATGTTCCCGAACTGCTTTCAACCCGTGGGGGCCCTTTGAGTCTTCTGCACGAAGCAGGACATGCACAGCAATTTCAGACTGCACCAGCTCATGAAGTCCCCTATTTTTTAGGATCCTTACCTGCAAGCGAAGATACGTTTATGTGGATTGTTAAAACGGAAATGGATGCCTGGCTCAGGGCGCTGGAGATGGGGCAAGTACTTGAGACATACCACTTTAATATCCTGTCGGAGTTCAAAGAGGATGAGCTTATTGATGCTATGTTTTATGCAGTACAAACGCATGTTTTTGGTAAATTATTGTATCTTCTTGAAAGGGAACGTATGGACCCGGTTCAAGTGAAAGGTCTGCTGGACAGAGTTATTATGATGGATCTTCATGAGATACTTGTAGGGTATGTTCAGGCGCATGCCGTTGTAGACGTGATCAGGGTTTAGGGATGACTTCTAATCTGTTTATCCAGGAAAAATCTTGCGCTATAATGCTTCTATGATGATTTTTGGTTTTGCTTTTGACTTCTGGACTATTTGGGGGCTTGCAGCACAGGGCCTATTCTTTGGAAGTTTTCTTGTTCAGTGGTGGTTATCTGAGCAAAAAAAAGAAAGTTACCTGCCGGTGGAGTTTTGGTATTTGCGACTTGCTGGATCTGGGATGCTTCTTCTCTATGTTTTCATAAGACGTGATATTGTTTTTCTTCTTGCCACAGTGCTTCAGTCATTTATTTACCTACGCAATATTGGGTTGATGAAAAGGAATAAATCTTGATGATCTAAGCTGCATCCATCTGTATACAATTGTGTTCTAGTTTGATATACTACTTCAATCGACATTACGCTCTGGGGGTAATATGCAAACCTCTCATCGAGTAGCTCGACTGGAAGCTGGAGACCG
>Ga0155863_106_pt2 | contig 10370 bp, 8 predicted proteins | sample RifCSPlowO2_01_FD_107517 | JGI IMG/M metagenome (GOLD analysis project Ga0155863, IMG submission 107517) | Candidatus Roizmanbacteria bacterium RIFCSPLOWO2_01_FULL_42_14 | reverse complement strand
ACCTACATTCTGCTCCTCAAGAAGCTTTCGGATGGCTTTCAACTGCAAATCCGCAATCTCCAGCATGTGCTTATACTTCAGCGGTTCAAAAACAATGATTTCGTCAAAACGATTGATGAGCTCAGGCCTAAAGAATTTACGAAGCTCATTCATGACTTTCTCCTTCACTCTGTCGTACTGGTTTTTTGCAAGCTCTTCCTCTATTTTGTGCTTTTCCTCAAGCTCTTTATCAAGTGGGAAATCAGCTCCGAAATACTGAGCAAGTGTCATTGCCTCCCATGCTGATTTATCAGTCCTATGGATCCAGGTCCGGTCTCCGACAATGACGTATTCGTTTCCCTCAGCGGTAAATCCGTGGATGTCCCAATAATTTGTTGGAAAAGCAGCAGGGGCAGATGCCTGAAGGTCCGGTGTGTTAGGAGCTGTGATAGCGGCTGGCTGACTTGCACTTGCGGAAGAGGCATCGTCAGATTTTTGTAGAGATTTTGAAGCCTCTAAAGGCTGTTCTAATGTCTGGCCAGCAAAGTAATCTTTCAGCGTACCTGTTTCCCAATTATTGCCTGCATCCTTTCTTCTCCAGAAACGATCTTGATATGTTACTAATTCTACTTCTGCTGGTGAGTAAGCATGTGTCTTAAGACGGGCTGTGGGAAGTTGCTGATCTGGAGCATCAGGCAAAGCATTAATGACCACACTTTCTTTAAAATAATCAATGAGTGACTGTCCTGCCCAAACCTTTGCTGTGGTTGATGTACGCATCAGTACACGATCTCCAAATGTGATAATTTCGACGCCTTGTGGTGAAATTGCGTGGGTATCAAACTCTTTATTAGGGAATTCAACGATCTGTTTGGGCTGTGGTGGTGTAACAGGTGGTTGTCCGTCAAGAATGGTCACGGCAGAGGAATCGCTGATATGAGCATCTTCTATTTTTTGGCCAGAGAAGTAGTCAATAAGCATCATATTGCTCCAAGGGCTATTTGGAGCCTCCCGTTCAAAGACTTTCCCCATGATTGTCATGATTTGGCGACCTCTTGGGGAGAAAGTATAGGTTGAGATAATTGTAGGTTCCTCAATGTCAACCTGCCCGGATGCGAGAATTTCATCCTGAATAAGGCGTGTCCCGATGTTTGAAGTACAAATTACGATAGAATTTTTAAAAGAGATGACATGTCCTTTGTTATCAGTCAGGCGACCATCGTCAAGAATTTGCAATAAAATGTTAAAAATATCGGGATGGGCCTTTTCAACTTCGTCAAAAAGAACAACAGAATACGGCTTCCTACGCACAGCTTCAGTGAGCTTCCCACCTTCCTCGTATCCAACATACCCAGGAGGAGCGCCGAGCAATTTGGCGACCTCATGCTTCTCCATATACTCAGTCATATCAAAGCGGATGAGAGCTTCTTCCTGACCAAACAATACCTCTGCGAGTGTTTTTGAAAGTTCAGTTTTCCCAACACCAGTTGGCCCAAGAAAGACAAAACTCCCAATCGGCCGGTCTGTGGACTTCAAACCAGCTCGGCCTCTGCGAATAGACTGTGCAACTGGTTCTACAGCAAGTTCTTGATTAATGAGCCTCTGATGAATAATATCTTCGAGTTTGGTAAGTTTTTCTGTCTCAGATTCTGTAATGCGCGACACAGGTATGCCTGTCCACCGAGAAATAATATCTTTAATGATTTGCTCACTTACACTTGTGGTTGTCTGGCTCTTCTTGCTGTTGTATTCTTCCTGCTTTGCTTTCATTTCAGCCTGTAGGTCTTCGATTTTAGGCTTGAGGATACCGGTTCGAACGCGATCTGATCTCTTTTCAGCCTCAACGAGCTCTTGTTGCAACTGTTTTAGACGTTCCTCCAAGGATCGGATCTCCTCAGGTAAAGAGATAAGAGGTAATCGTACTGCAGCCCCTGCCTCGTCAATGAGATCAATGGCTTTATCAGGAAGGTAACGATCTCCAACATATCTCTTGGAAAGCTTCACTGCAGCTTCAATTGCTTCCTCAGGGATTTTAACTCGATGAAAGGCTTCATATTTATCCCTCACTGCTTTCAACATCTTAATTGCAGCTTCAGGTGTTGGTTCTGGGACTAAAACAGGCTGAAATCGCCTTTCGAGCGCTGGATCCTTCTCAATGTATTTTCTATATTCAGTGAGCGTTGTTGCGCCAATCATCTGTAACTCACCTCGAGCCATTGCGGGTTTTAGGAAGTTTGATGCATCCAATGCACCCTCTCCTCCTGCTCCTGCCCCAACGAGGTTATGTATTTCGTCGATGAAAAGAATGATTTTTCCTTGAGATGCAACAATTTCTTCAATAACTTTTTTCATCCGCTCTTCAAATTCTCCTCTGTGTGATGCTCCGGCAATAAGTGCCATTAAATCAAGCTGCAAGAGTTTTTTCCCAATAAGAGGTTCGGGGACTTCCTTTGAAGCAATTTTTTGTGCGAGCCCCTCAACAACAGCTGTTTTTCCAACCCCAGCTTCGCCGACGAGCACGGGATTATTCTTTGTACGGCGCGAGATAATGTGTATGGTACGCTCGATCACATCTGAGCGCTCGACAACAGGGTCAAGTTGACCTTGTTCTGCTTTTGCCGTAAGATCATTGGTGTACTCAGCAAGAATACTGCCGGATTTTTCACCACTCCCGGCTTTTCCCTCTTCAACACCCTCTTTTTTCCCAGTGATCTTCTTATTAAGATCCTCTTTCTTAACGCCAAGCTTTGCGAGTATACGGGCACCAACACCTTCTCCTTCGTCAAAAAGAGAAAGCAGAATATGCTCGGGTGAAATAAATTCATATCCAAGCTTACGTGCAACAACCAATGCATTCTCCAAAATTCTTTTCACTCGAGGAGAAAGCTGCGGCTGATTTTGACTAGATCCCTTTTTGTAAGCCTTTTCAAGTTCGGTTTCAATAATCTGCGGTTGCACTTTATTTTCTGTGAAGATTTTATAAATTTCAGGGTCTGCAAGAAGCCCATGCAAAACGTGCTCAGAATCAACAAATTCATTACCAAGCTCCTTTGCCTTTTGCTGTGCTGAAAGGAACACTCGATTTGAGCGTTGAGTCAGGTGGGTCATAAGATCAAGCTGGGCACGCTTGTTCTGGTCGATAGTAGACTGAGTTGGGTCAACAGGAGCGGGCTGGCCTCCCTGTGCAGGTTGCTTATCCTGTGGAGCCGGTGGTGGTTGCTTGCTCGCAGAGGGGTTTTGAACGACCTGATCTGGCTGCTTTTCTTTAGGGCTTTGTGATGAGCTTTGTGAAATAGTTGTTGATTGAACGGACCCGGTCTGAGGCGCTGGTGGATTACCAATACCACTGTATGCTTGTCCTCCGGGCGGATTTCCTATGCCACTATAAGCACCAGCAGAACCAGATGAGACAGATTGGGTTTCCTGGACAACAGTAGTCTGGGTTGTTGGGGACGCACCCGAAGGTGTATTTTGCGAAACGCCCACATCTCCCCCTGTGTCCTGAGGCTTCTTTTTGAAAAAATCTAAAACGGCCATCACGTTTCATTATGTAGAAAAAAGATAGGGATGTCAAATGATTAGTCAGGTCTTCATTTGGCCTTGGCTAGCCTCATCTCTCACGTAGGTACTCCTTTTCAATAATGGTTTTTCGCCCATTTGCTCCTGTTGCTTCAATCACGACTTTATTTTTCTCATCAGGTAATGCGACATTAAGCTGAAACACATTTTTGTCATCAAGATATGCCTGGCGACCATTAATCTTAATGATAGTTTCCTTAGGGGCAGTTCCTTTCACAGTGATTTTATCTTCTCTTTTAAAAATTGTACGCTGTGGTTCCAGGATAATTACTTTTGGGGGCTTAAGGTAAAGGTATGTCTGATAACCGAAGAAACTGCCAAAGGCCATAATGATAAGGGCAATAAGAAGGCGCATGATACGAGCTCTCTGAGGGACAAACTGTGAAGCAACGGTCTTTCTTTTGAAGCGAATTTTTTCGTGCTTTTCGTACTCTCTCCTAAAATAGGCAATCAACTTTTCCTCGTCAAGGCCAAGAAATGCTCCGTATCTCTTGATAGCCCCTTGGATGTATGTTCGAGAAGGGAAATGCTCCCATTGCTCTTCTTCAAGCGCGATAAGGCTTATCTGCCGGATATGTGTTTCTTTTTCGACCTGTTCAAGGGAAATGCCTTGTCGTTCACGCTCGCGCTTGAGTAGCTGGCCAATATTGGTAATCATGATCAGGTTTTCGCAGATGGCTTTTACCAGATTGTACCAGACTCACGCTACATCATGCCGGGCATCCCGCCACCCATCCCTCCGCTCATATCCGGATTCATCGAGCCCTCCTTTTTCTCAGGGATGTCTGTAACCAGTGCCTCTGTGGTCAATATCATGGTAGCAACAGAAGCGGCGTTCTCCAGTGCACTCCGAACCACTTTTGTCGGGTCGACAATGCCTTGCTTGAGCATCGATCCAAAAGTAAGCGTTCTGGCATTAAAACCAAAGTCTGCTGTGGTTGATTCCTCGATCTTATTGAGTACAAGGCCTGAATCCATGCCAGAGTTCTGCGCAAGCATTCGTACGGGCTCAGCCAGTGATTGATACACAATGTCAATGCCCACCTTTTCTTCCTCAATTTCAGTAGTGTCTTTCAGAGCATTTAGCGCTTGGCGTGCCTTAAGGAATGTTACGCCTCCTCCAGGTACTACACCCTCTTCAAGGGCTGCCTTTGTTGCAGAAACCGCATCGTCGACGCGCTCTTTCTTTTCTTTTAACTCAATCTCTGTAACAGCCCCAACATTGATAACTGCTACACCACCAGCGAGCTTTGCAAGACGTTCCTGAAGCTTCTCACGATCAAAATCAGATGTGGATGCCTCAATCTCGGTGCGGATTTGTGTAACTCTAGCACTAATCATCTTCTGATCACCCTTGCCACCAATAACTCTCGTGTTTTCTTTATCAGACCAAATTTTATCAGCCTGTCCCAACACATCAAGCTCGATATTTTCAATCTTCATTCCTGTTTCATCAGAAATGACGGTTGCCCCGGTAAGAATAGCAATATCCTGAAGCATCTCCTTGCGTCGGTCCCCAAATCCAGGAGCTTTTACAACAAGCGTGTTAAACGTACCTCTCAGCTTGTTGACAACCAGTGTCGCTAGGGCTTCACCATCAACATCATCAGCGATGATGACTAGGTTCTTGGAAACTTTCACAAACTTTTCAAGGAAAGGCAAAAGGTCAGAAATTGCGCTAATTTTCTTGTCTGTGATAAGAATATACGCACTTTCAATCTCTGCTGTCATTTTATCCGGGTTTGTTACAAAATAGGCAGACGCATAACCCTTGTCAAACTCCATTCCTTCTTTATAATCGACCTCCATTTCAAGGCCACGACCCTCTTCAACACTGATTACCCCATCCTTCCCAACCTTCTTAAATGCAGTAGCAATGAGTTTCCCAATCGTTTCATCAGCCGCAGAAATCGTTGCAACCTGGGCCACAGCCTGTTCATCTTCCAGTGGAATATCTTTAGAAGACTTTTTGATTTCCTCAACCGCTTTTTGTACCGCAATTTCAATCCCCTTTTTCAGAATCATAGGATTATGTCCAGCAGTAATATTTCGCATACCAAGATTTACCATAGCCTGTGCCAGAAGAGTAGATGTGGTCGTCCCATCTCCAGCAACGTCAGAGGTCTTGGATGCTGCTTCTTTTGCAAGCTGGGCTCCCATATTTTCAAATGGGTCCTGAAGCTCTATCTCTTTGGCAACAGTTACACCATCATGAATAATAGCTGGAGCTCCCCATTTTTTGTCAAGTGCTACGTTGCGGCCACGTGGGCCAAGTGTTGTAACTACAGCTTGTGCAAGAGTGTTAACACCTCTGACAAGTGCAAGCCGCGCATCATTTCCGAATTTAAGTTGCTTTGCCATAATAATTGGTTGAAACTTGTAATTAGGTGAACTAGTTACAACTAGTTATAACTAGTTCAACTGGTGAGCCAGATGAATTAGGGCAATTTGTCGACCCATTTTTCCATCCCCCAATACTTCTATCCTTCCATACTTCTACTTCCTCACTTTCGCCATAATATCTTTCTGCTCAAGGATAATCCATTCTTCATTTCCGACCTTAATCTCGTTCCCTCCCCACTTTTTATACAAAACAATATCACCAACTTTCAGAACCATTGAAATTTGCTTGCCCTTTTCATCAGTACCCCCAGGACCAACTGCCATAACTTCCCCCTGTTGAGGTTTTTCTTTCGCAGAATCTGGCAGGACAATCCCCGAAGTTGTCTTCTGTTCTGCATTAAGAGGTTTGATAAGGACATTATCAAAAAGAGGTTGAATTTCTGTCAACGATTTCATAATTTTCTATCTGAACTAATAATTGCCTTGAGTTGGCATGAAAATTTTGCTCTAATATATATAGCAAACGATAGGGGAATTGTCAAATCATTTGTGCATCTGCTAATTTTGTATTGACGTTTTTCTGTCTTTAAAATTTTGAATTTTATTTGGAATGCCAAACTACACACCTATTTCAACAGCATCAAGCTTGGACAACTATGATAATGTTACCGTAGAGATACAACGTCTTGAAAAACTTCTTCACGATGCTAATATTCCGCATGAATTGTGGGAAAAAGCAAACATGCAATTGCAAAGAGTTAATCTTGGGCTCCGTTACGGAGGGAATGTTAATCAACTGGATATGATTGTAAAGTATGTGGAATGGATCACTCATCTGCCTTGGAATAAGGTCTCGCCGGACATACTGGATATTAACAAGGCTAAAGAGATCATGGACCAGAATCATTACGGTTTAGCTGAGATTAAAAAAAGAATTTTGGAATATATCTCAATGCTTATACTGCAAAAGCAAAATAAACCAAATGAGGCTTTCCATGCTCCTATTCTCCTCTTTGTAGGTCTTGCAGGTACCGGAAAAACAACATTTGCTCAGTCAATCGCAAGCGTTTTTGGGAGACAATTTGTAAGAATTCCATTTGGAGGATTATCCTCTGCTCTTGATTTAAGAGGAGTTTCAAAAGTTCAACCCGAAGCAGAGCCAGGGCTGGTTATCAAATCCTTACGTAGAGTAGGTACAAGAAATCCCGTCATTTTGCTTGATGAGTTAGATCGTACAGTAGATACATCGCGTGGAGCGATTATGGGTGTACTCCTTGAACTGCTTGACCCAAAACAAAATGGAAGTTTTATTGATCACTATGTTGATTTCCCTTTTGATCTATCGCAAGTACTTTTTGTTGCAACGGCCAATAATACTCAGGATATCTCCACGGCCGTGATGGACCGTCTGGAGGTCATTCAGATGCCATCATACACGGACGATGAAAAGATTTTTATTGCACGTGACTACATCTTGCCACGGCTTATGAAGGAAAGTGGACTGCCGGAGCAGACTCTTACTATTAATGAGGAAGTGTGGCGGTCGATTGCCAGGGCCTCTGGTTATGATCCCGGCATTCGTAGTGTTGAACGGAAGGTGGAATCTATAGTGCGAACGGCGGCTCTAAAAATGGTAAGCGGTGGGGGGACAACATTCACGATTACAGCACAAAATATGAGGGAGTTTGTGGAGGGGTAGGGAGATAGAGGGATAGAGGGATAGAAGTGTTGTGTGAAAAATGGCTTTCTTGAAGAAAATTTATAGAAAATAATATGCATTGATTCTCATATTTTCCTCGCCCCACTCTCACACTCCTTAACTTCCATTTCCCTCTATCCTTCTATCCCTCTATCCCCAAGCATCCCCATCCCGTACCCCCACATGAGACTGGACACAGCATGAACAACGGGGAACTTTTCACTGAGCAAATAGAAAAGATATGGCAGTTCATCATGGTTCTTCACAAGCGTTGCAACATCATTGTATGAAGCTCGGATCGGATGTGGCATGTCCTGCACTCGGGTGTCGAGCGCTTTTTCAACCTGTACACGGGCAAGCACGTACGTTTCCGTGCGAGTTACATTGGCAAACTCTTCATTTAACAAGACAAGAAACGTCAAAAGAGGATTTTGAAGATCTGATGATACAGCGAGAGCTGAAGTTGACTCAACCAGCATAATATTTCGTATCTCATCATCAAGACCAGAAGCATGGGATTCATTCATGGCATGGAAAGCTTGTTCAGATTCCAAATATTTTGCACCAACAGCCCAGCCCTTTATTGCCTGCCGGATAGCTACACACACATATGCAAGCTTGCACTGCAAAACAAAAAAATCACGAATTTCTTCAGAAATGCGTTGTCGAATCACATGATCAGGGAGAAGAGTGATAAGCGTATCGTGAGATGATGAAGCTCTAAAAAGTGTATGACCTGCGTTTCTGATGTCACCATCTATATACCCAAGAACAGTTTTAAAGGATGGATCCTGGATATTCTTATTGATAGAATCCCATAAGTTTTCAAGAAAGGGTTGATAATGAGCCAAATATTTGAACATCATGGGCACATAGGCAAGTCCGAGGGTGTTTTTTATAGATTGATAGATACGCGCTATATCCTCAGAAGCTTCTTGTTCATGAATAGGTTGTGTAGAAAATCTCATTGTAGTCGTAATCTAAGCTGTCCGAGTAGCCTTTCGGACTCCGGATGTTTGGGTAATTGCTCTTTTGAGAGCCTCACGATTGCGCTGGAGAGCAGGAACTGAAGCTGTAAATGTTGCTTCATGCACAAGGTTATTGCGCATTTTGTGCGCCTCCCAGATTTCATTGTACAAACCATGAGGAAAGTAGCTTCGAGCTGATTTTAAGCGTTCTCCCATATTCGTTCCGCGAATTCCTTTATCCTTCAGGACATGATCCAATAGAGTGTCATAATCGATCAAAGCTGTTCTCAGGCTGTTGTAGTCTGCCATATTTGTGCGAGTGTCAATCTCAGTAATCCTTTTCTCAACAACAGCTTTAAGGTTCGAGACGGGCTGAAAGCGCTGGAGAGCAAGAAGCATGACAATGAGACCAAGAAGCACTAGGGCTATAAAAATAGCAGCCATTATGTCCATATATTTCCTTAGTATAACATTGCGGTACACGATGATGATTAGATGACTTCTAAAGTAGGATGAAATTTGAAACTAAAAAGTGATTGCAATAATTTTAACGACACCTATAATCAAGATATATGAACACTAAATATCTCGCACCTTTTCTGATCAGTATCGTCACCGTTCTTGTGTATGTCCTTGCAAAATTTCCTTTGACTTCGCCCTATTCCCTGCACATCTCACTCATGTGGTTAGTTGGACTTGTCGTATATTATTTCTTCCTAAAAACACGACAACCCACACCGGAACAAAAAAGTATCTTCACTTATATGGGGATTGTCATGATTATGCTTCTTGTTGCAACAACAGGTTGGTTTGTTTCACCATTCTTCTTCCTGCTTTACTTGCTTGCTACGGCGCTCTCATTTATGTTTACCCCTGCTGTCTCAATTGCTTTTGTTGTAACACTTATTACACTATTTTCACTCAGCATCGGTGAAATTGATTTGGCTTATGACTTTTTAGTTGTGCTTTCGTTTTTGACCGTTATTCCCCTAAGTTATTTTCTTCGCAAACGCTATCTTCAACTGAAGCAGTCAGAAAAGCAGATCCTTGTGCTCAAAGAAGAGTATAAAGAAGCTCAGACAAAGGTTGAAAGCTTGCTTGCAAATGTGATCAATAAATTTGCTGTTGAGATGCGACAGCCACTCAGTGATATTAAGCTCATTGCTCACCATATTAGTGGTGCAAAGTCTGTCGAAGCTGCACAAAAAGATTCAGAGAAAATTAAAGCACTTATTGAAGAAGCTCTTGAATCCCTTAACGATTTTGAGGCAAAAGCAACAGGAAATAAGCTTCTATCTACCCCTAAAGATAACCCTTGATTTTTGCAATGAATTCTTCAGGTGAGGTGTCTGATTTTGTGATGTACGTCTTTGCCCCGAGGCTTAGTGCCTCCTGAACAACTTCATCATGAGCAAGATTAGTGGTAAGAATAACAACGGGTTTGTGATCTGTTTCAAGCTTGCCCAGCTCCTTCAAGAAACCAATACCATCAAGTTTTGGCATCATTACGTCAAGAACAATAAGGTCATACTCAGTGTTTTGAACCTTGTGAAGAGCATCTTCTCCATCAAATGCTACATTAACATCATAGTTCTCATCGGTGAGCAGCTCCTGATAAATATCTCGGATATACGTATCATCATCAACGACGAGTATCCTTTTCTTAGTATTTTTTGTATCCATAAACTGTATTATGGAAAATTGATCACAGGAATGCAAGGGGTTATAATAGTTGCTAATGACAGGGAACCATAGAACAAGAAAATTCAGCTATTTTGTGCCGAATATCGATGGCGGTGACC
>Ga0155863_114_pt2 | contig 11182 bp, 14 predicted proteins | sample RifCSPlowO2_01_FD_107517 | JGI IMG/M metagenome (GOLD analysis project Ga0155863, IMG submission 107517) | Candidatus Roizmanbacteria bacterium RIFCSPLOWO2_01_FULL_42_14 | reverse complement strand
ACAAGAGATTATTATGAAATACAAGAGGATATATCCCCACCGCCGCTATCCTAATTGAGAGTCATTTTCTTATCTAGCAAAGCGTCCCATCCCAAAAAAAATATGCTACAATACTTTCATGCTTAAACATGATTTCACTGAAGAAAGTCGATCATACTATCTTGCCGCTCCTGCTAAAAGTCCTTCGCATGGTGACACAGGAGCACTAGTTATAACTAGTTATAACTAGTTGTAATTAGTTATAACTAACCCACCTATGAAACTCTATAACACAAAATCCCACACTATCGAGGAATTCACACCGCTTCACGCTGGCCTAGTCACATTTTACAGCTGTGGTTTTACAGCTTATGACTACCCACATATTGGCCATTCCCGGAAATATATCACTGATGATTTGCTTAAACGATCACTGACATACGTCGGTTATAACGTGAAGCATGTTATGAACATTACTGACGTTGGACATCTTGTCAGCGACGATGACGAGGGCGAGGACAAACTTGAAAAAGGCGCACGTAAGTTTGGGAAAACTCCTGAGGAGATTGCTGCATTTTTCACAGATCTCTTTCTCAAGTCAAACGATGCCGTAAACATTATCCGTCCTGACCCAATTGTGAAAGCAACAGATCATATCCCGGATATGATTACACTTATACAGTCTTTGCAAAAAAAGGGCTTTATATACGAAACAGATGAGGCATTATATTTTGACACACCGAGAGATCCTGACTACGGTGTTCTGTCAGGTAAAAATCTTTCCGCAAACAATGCGCGATCTCGCGAAGGGGTCTACACCGACCCCCACAAAAAGCATCCAGCAGATTTTGTGTTGTGGTTTAAAAGAGTGGGGCACCATGCACAGCATGTGATGCACTGGGACTCACCTTGGGGAGACGGTTTCCCAGGTTGGCATATTGAATGTTCAGCAATGAGCATGAAATACCTTGGCGATACTATTGATATACATTCTGGGGGAGTTGATCTTATCCCTGTGCATCATGAAAATGAAATCGCTCAGTCGGAATGTGCGACAGGAGAAGAATTTGTCCGGTTTTGGGTACACACCGAATTTTTGAGGGTGGATGGCGTAAAAATGAGCAAATCTTTGGGTAATTTTTACACTGTCGATGACATTATTCAAAAGGGCTTTGATCCTCTTGCCATCCGCTACCTCGTTTTACAGACACATTACCGACAAGAGCTGAATTTCACCTGGGATTCCTTGCAGGCGGCACAAAATGCACTAGGCAAATTGCGAGATATCACGGTACAACTGCGTGCTCAAACACAGCGACAGCAGTTATCAGAAGAAAAGATGTCACGCACTGAGGAACTTTCACAGACATTTACGCAAACTATTTCCGAGGATCTACAAATACCGCAGGCGCTTGCAACTTTATGGGAGGCCCTTAAATCAAATATACCTTCCCTAGATAAACTGGATTTTCTTTATGAATGTGACAGGGTTTTCGGGCTTAAACTTGCAGAATGGGAAATAAGTACTGCTGAAATTCCTGCTGATATAGTTGAACTTGCGAAGAAACGTCAACAATTACGACAAAAAAAAGATTTTCAGACTGCAGATACACTACGCAAGGAGATTGAAAAGAGAGGATATGTCCTTGAGGATAGGGGAGAGGAGTATCAAATTCTTAAGAAATGACCGCAGTCATTGATTTTAAGCTTCTGTCTGATACAATAAAGACCTATGAATGTCTATGAAATTGCCTTTATTACAGCTGATGATAAGGCGCAAGAGCAAAAGATCGTCGAGGATATCATTACCCAGCATAAAGGAAAAGTTACTCAAAAAAACGATTGGGGAGAAAGGCAATTTGTTTATCGCATGGCTCATCTTTCAAAGGGTTACTATTATATCTGGAACTTCACGATAGAGCCTGACCAATTATTTGAGCTTAAGAAGCGGTTAAATATTACAGAGCAAGTTGTACGATATCTGATTTTAAAAGTTGATTAGGCGTAATGTTTAATAGAAATTTCATATTTTGATTGCATACTGTTTCTGTTAAACATTTTTTATTACTATTATGGCATCACGATCGCTGAACAAGGTCTCGCTTATCGGGAATTTAACCCGAGATCCTGAGTTAAAATATACACCAAACGGCACTGCGGTTTGCACTTTTGGGCTTGCAACAAATCGCAGTTGGACGACAAAAACAGGAGAAACAAAGGAGGACGTCCAGTTTCACCGTATTATCGCCTGGCAGAAGCTTGCAGAGCTGTGCGCAAATCTTCTTTCAAAGGGACGAAAAGTGTACCTTGATGGACGCATTACCTATCGTAGTTTTGAAGGTAAGGATGGGATACAGCGCCAGATTACTGAAATTGTCATGGATGATTTCGTGCTTTTTGATGATCGGCGTAAGGCAGAAGGGACAGAGGGAATTGAGGAGCCAGTTACGTCAAGTGAGGGAGACGTTCCAGAACCTGTCGATGAGGAAGCTCACCCTACAGGGGCACCAAGCGACGATAAAGTTGAACCAGATGATATCCCATTTTAATAAAAATTGAAGATTTTTCTATGTATTATGGCAAGAGGTGATTATTTTAAGACACATAACATTCAGCCCAGTTATAAAGATCCGGAAGTGCTGGCCAGGTTTATTACACCGCGAGGCAAGATTATCCCGAAGGACAAAAGTGGCCTTACTGCAAAAAATCAGCGCGTGGTAACACAACAGATAAAGTACGCACGCTTTCTTAACCTTTTGCCATATACATCATATCAGCAAGAGCATCTCCGTCACTTGAGAAAGTCTCAAGTAGTGGTTTAGGTTAAGCATTCGGCGCTGGTATTCAAACTTCGGGCTATAACAATACTTTAGATTGTTATATTGCTCTAAACATAGTTTATTACTATTAAACGCCCTTTTTTACATCCTAAATGGAAGTAGGAAGGATTATGTTAGACTGGAATTTAGTCGAAGTTTAGCCTTAAGATTACTACTATATTTGTTTTTAAGAAACCTGCTTAAGACCACGCACATTAGTCTTCAGCCCGAGGTTTGAATACCAGCGCCAAGCATTCATCGATCTTTCACCTCGTCTAATAGGTTATAATGTTTAATGTATGATTGCTCGCCTGAAATATCCCAAGGATGCAACATTGCATATCAAACAAGGTCAATCAATAACGCTTGGCGAACCTTTTTATTCAATCCAAAAAGATCAAGAGGTCATTCTTGATATTGCTCAAAAACTTGGCATTAAGCCGCGTCTCATTTTCCAGCACGTCCATGTGGTGGTAGGATCAAATGTTAAGCCTGGGGATGTTCTTGCACGATCAAAAAAGCTCCTTCGCACAAGGAATGTCATTGCCAGCTATCACGGATATGTAAGTCGTATTGATCATGAGGCCGGAACAATCTCATTGGTTGCTACATCGAAAGAGAGCAGCGAGCAAAAGTCTTTTTTTAAAGGTACTATCAAGGATATTGATACACATGCACACATCGTTGATGTTGATATTGGATCAGCGTTTTCTATTGAGGCAGATGCTGTATCACACGATGCTGGCGGCCCTATAACTTTTATATCTGAGACCTCTCCAGCTCATGTTGAGAAGGAAGGTATTGAGAATCATATTATTTTTTCAAAAACCATATCTGGCATTTGGCTTAGCAAAATTGAAGCCTTGGAAGGGTCTGGTATTATATATGCACTGGGGAGCCCTCCTGAATCTGTCCCTTATGCTCATATTAAGGAAACAGAGGCTCAGGCGTTTGAGGATAAGCGCCACTCTCTTGCACTTTTTTCTTCACACGAGAGAAGAATTTTTGCATATAATTAAGTTCTCATATGGACACCGAAGGCAAGAATCAAGAAAAACGGTCCTTAAAGCTTAAGCAGATTACCGATAAGATTATTGTTATCGCCGTACTGGTTGCTGTATTTGGCTCAGGGTACCGGTTGGGTGAGAAACGATTTTTGAATACTCCTAAAACTCCATCATTCTCATACTCGACACAAAATCTCGATACACGCAATACACGGAACCTTGACTTCAAGCTCTTCTGGGAGGCGTGGAATGCTCTGGAAGATAAATATGTGGATAAAAAGAAACTTGACCCCCAAACACTCTACTACGGCGCTATTAAGGGCATGATTGCCTCGGTTGGCGATTCGTATACATTCTTTTTGACACCAGAGGAAAACAAAGAGAGCAAAAAGGACCTTGAGGGAAAGTTTTTTGGTATTGGAGCGGAGCTAGGACTTAAAAGTGGGCAAATTGTGGTTGTTACCCCTTTGAAGGAGTCTCCTGCCCAAAAAGCCGGCATCAGAGCCGGAGACGCTATCATGAAAATTAACGGAGAATCTACCAGATCAGTGACATTGTTTGATGCAGTAAATAAGATTCGGGGGAAGAAAGATACCATAGTAACACTTACTATATTGCGTGCAGACATGGATAAAACTATCGACATTAAGGTGAAAAGAGATGAAATTAATATCCCATTCGTTGAGTCAATATATGAAGATGATGTTGCCATTGTCACACTTTCACGTTTTGGTGACCCCACAAATGCCCTGTGGGATAAAATTGTTCAGGATATTGCTGCAAAGAGAAGTAAGGGCAAAGTTAAAGGAATGGTTCTTGATGTTCGCGGAAACCCTGGAGGTTATTTGCAGAGCGCGGTTCATATTGCTTCAGAGTTTGTGCCCGATAAGACTGTCCTTGTAAAGCAGGAATATGCAGACCAGGATCCAGATATCTACACTGCAGATCACCATGGAAAGCTTATTGGTTTGCCCGTTGTTGTACTGCTCAATGCAGGATCTGCCTCTGCATCTGAAATTGTAGCTGGTGCATTGCGCGACACCATATCGGCAAAGCTTGTCGGAGAGAATAGTTTTGGAAAGGGCACTGTGCAAACTGCCGATGACCTCTCCAGTGGGGCAGGTATTCACATTACTATATCAAAATGGATTCTTCCTAAGGGCAGCTGGATACATGAAACTGGTCTCAAGCCTGATATTACTGTTGAGAATAAGCTTGAGAACGGTAATACATTGACCAGAGAGACAGATGAACAAATGAATAAAGCCGTTGAGACGCTACGTAAAATTATTTCCCAGAAGGGTTAAAAGTTATCATAACCATGATATGAAGCAGGTGTGGATTTTATTGCTCGTGCTGGCAGGAGTGTGGTTCTATGGTGTCTCTGAAGGCTACATTCAAAAGCCTCAGCTTGATTTTTTGAAAAATATTGAAAAGAGTCAGTCAAATAAACCTTTAGAGGCAAAAGTTGAGATTATTGACGAAGAATCTACCGTTATTAAAGCCATCGATAAAGCGTTACCATCCGTTGTCACCGTAGAAATCTCAAAAACGACCACCTCGCCGGGAAGTATTGAATTTGATCCAACCAATCCTTTTAATCCATTTTTGGAGAGGCCTGGACGAGAGCAAAAAGTTCAGAGAAATATTGGAAGTGGATTTGCCGTTGATAAAGACCTCGTTGTTACAAATAAGCACGTTGTTGCAGACACTGATGCTACATACCGTATCGTTACCAACGATGGAAAAGCATATGCAGTTAAATCATCCTCTCGAGACCCTTTAAATGATTTGGCGGTTTTGAAGGTCGACACTCAAAATTTAACCCCCATTACTCTTGGTGACTCCTCAAAACTTAAGCTTGGGCAGCTGGTTATTGCAATTGGAACACCACTTGGTCAGTTCCCGAATACTGTGACAACGGGTATTATCTCCGGTTTAGGACGGGGAATTACTGCAGGATCTCCTTATGAGGGATTTGTTGAGCAGCTTGATAATGTTATTCAGACTGATGCTGCAATTAATCCTGGAAACTCCGGTGGCCCGTTAATCAATTCAAAGGGGTATGTTGTGGGCGTTAATACTGCAGTCTCAGCAGAATCCCAGAATATCGGGTTTGCCATCCCTGTTAATGTAGTCAAGGAGCTCATGAAGAATTTTAACTCATCGGGAGGGCAGATTAACCGACCCTTTATTGGAATCCGGTATAAGATGTTGGATAAAGCTAAAGCCATTCTCAATGATGTTCCCGAGGGAGCATACGTTGTTGAGGTTGTCAAGGATTCTCCAGCAGAAAAAGCAGGCATTCTGGTTGGTGATATCATTACCCACTTCGATGGTAGTCGATTACAAGGAAATGACAGTAAGATACTCCAGAGCAAAATTGCAAAGCACACAATTGGAGATCGTGTGAAGATGACCATATGGCGTGATAGTAAACAGAAAGAGCTCACACTTACTCTCCAGCGATTTGAATAGGCTCATGTCGTGAACTCCAGGGGTACTGTTTCCAGGAATAGGGGATACTTGGAGGCAGAGCATAAAAAGGCAACTCATGAATACTGTTTTTAACCTGCTCTGTTGATAATAAAGGAATTTCCAGACATGTCAGCTCTTTGTCAAATATCCGACCAGTGTGTTTAAAGAGGAGATTGTAATAACGGGTAATTGCTTCATTGCACTGCCGTACAAAAGTGACTATTCCCAGGTGAGATTTTTGTTGGATAAGCATATGATATTCATACGGCAGGAGACAATAGGCATGTATGCAAGCCAGCGGTATTCTTGGAGCATCCTGAACATATAAGGCGCGCGAGAAGCTCTTACCAAACGATTGATATTGGTAAAACTTCATTAATTGAATCATTTGAATACATAGAGCAGCGCTCGAAAAAAGAGCAATATAATGCTTTGTTGTGCATTTGATGTAATAGCTTGTGCCAGTAGTACAATCCTTTAACATGTGAACGATATTACAGAGCAAAAATGAAATTTTTATGAAATGATGAACCGGGCTCTGATATAATGTGGTATATGGCCCCAAAAAGCACACAACCTCTAAAAGGATTTCTTGATAAATATCCCCAAGAGATGGCATTTTTGAACTATCTGATAGACACTGTTAAGTCAGTTGCGGCTTTGTATGGCTTTGAACAATATGATGGACCTGTTGTTGAACCTCTTGAGTTGTATGTTGGCAAAACATCAAAAGAAATTTTAGAGGAGCAGGCATTTACCCTGAAGGACAGAAATGATCAGGCTCTTATGCTACGTCCTGAGATAACGCCTTCTCTTGCACGAATGGTCGCTGCAAAAGCACAAGAGCTTACTTTTCCTATTCGATATTTTAACTATGGTCTGCGCTACCGCTATGAAGCCCCTCAAAAAGGTCGCAACCGAGAGTTTTACCAGTATGACTTTGACATTATTGGTTCAGATTCTCTCCTTGCAGATATAGAGCTCCTGTCTGTTGCTGTAGAAATTCTTAAGGAACTTGGCGGTACGCAAGATACGTTCGTTGTGTATATAAACTCAAGGAGCGAGATGAACGCTTTTTTCGCTTCTATTGGTCTTCGGGAAGATCAATATCGCCCGGTGCTTCAGGCTATTGATAAGCGGGATAAAGTTGATGACGAAGTGTTTATAAACTTGCTCGTTAAGTGCGGCCTAACTACAGATCAGACACGAGAGATCACGCAACTTCTTGCAGAGCCAGATGATTACAAGAAAAATTTTGAGCCAATTATGCAGCTTGCTCAAGCATACGGTATCCAGGATTACATTCAGGTCAATCCCATGATTACTCGAGGTCTTGATTACTACACAGGCTTCGTGTTTGAGGCTAAATCGAAAATAGGACTTACACGTTCGCTTCTTGGAGGTGGACGTTACGATAATCTCGTTGCTTCATTTGGAGCACGGCCTTTATCTGGTGTTGGGTTTGCAACAAGCGATACGGTTTTGGAAGAATTTGTTAAAGATATTAATAAAGTTCCAGATCTTCAGACAACTCAAGCCCCAGTTCTGGTTACAGTATTTGATCAATCTCTACAAAAGCTTTCAATAGAAACCGCTGCACTGCTTCGCCGGGCTGGTATTAAAACAGAGCTTTACATGAATATGGATACACTACAGAAGCAGCTTAAGTATGCAGATAAAAAAAACATTCCTTGGGTGCTCATCATTGGCCCAGAGGAAGCTAAAAATCAAAATGTAGTCCTCAAAAACATGCCCGCAAGTTCTCAGCAAATTTGTATATTGGAAGATGCTGTAGGCATTATTAAGAATTCATAACTTTCTTGTGTTTAATCGAAACATTGCGATCATTGAAGTATCGCCAGGAGTTGGCGGGGATGAATCAAAAATCTGGATGAGGGATCTGCTACAGTCCTATGTTAAATTTGCCCAAAAACGGGGTTATACGGTAACGTTTCTTGATGATGATATTGCAAAGATTAAAGGGGGTGGGGTATTTGACATTTTCAAAAACGAGACCGGTGTACATCGTGTCCAACGAATTCCTGCAACCGAGCGTCGGGGGAGGTTACACACCTCAACAGCAGTCGTACTTGTTTTACCTCTCATTATTCCCACACAGCACGACCGCATCCCAGAGCATGATCTTGAATGGCAATTTTTCCGATCAGGAGGAGCCGGTGGACAAAATGTGAATAAGGTCAACACAGCAGTACGGCTCATTCACAAACCAACGGGAATTTATGTCAAGTGTTCACAGGAACGGACTCAATTACAAAATCGGGAAATCGCATTGCAGCTCCTGATGGGAAAACTGCACCAGCTTGAAGAAGAAAAACGCAAGGGAATTGTTCATTCGTTCGTGCAGGAAAAAGGCACAGGAGAGCGCTCCGAAAAAATTCGCACCTATAATTATCCCCAGAATCGTATCACAGATCACAGGACAAATGAAAAATTTCATAATCTCACACAAGTCATTGAGCAAGGACAGTGGGAAGATCTAGTTACAACTAGTTATAACTAGTTGTAACTAGGTGAACTGGTACTGGTTTCTCATCGTCGATGATTTTCAATTTTATAGACTGTGATTTTTGCTGTCTAAAAAGTGGTTACAGAATGGCTTTTGCCGAATATGGAGATCTGCACGGAAGGCCTGTATTTTTCTTCCACGGGTGGCCAGGTTCTAGGCTCCAGCTTAAAAACAGATTCCCGAAAGTCATCTTACAATCTATAAAGATTCTGGGCCCCTAGTGCTCGATAGACATGGGGAGGAAATTTTCGATGCTATAATAAGCGTATGAAAATTGCTCTTTTCTGTGGGGGGCCATCTTCAGAACACGAGGTTTCTATACTGAGCACTCAATCAATTTTGCAACACATTGATAGAAAGAAGTACGATGTATCCATCTTTTATATCACTAAAGATTTAAGGTCTGCCCATTTTAATCCAGAAAATAGATTGATCATTCCAACTGACACAGCTTCGTATCATTCCTTACTTGACGGTATCGAACGGAATCTTACTCAGATTGATCTTGCTTTCCTCGGAGGGATCCATGGGGAATTTGCTGAAGATGGGAGACTGCAAGCAATACTCGATTTTTTTGACATTCCGTATTCTGGATCCGACTATGCCGCAAGCGCCCTTGCGATGGATAAGTATCGGTCAACAGCGTACATCGTATCACAACTACCCATTCGTACACCAAGGACCTTCTATGTTGACATATCAGTAAATATTCAAAATCCATTTCATGCATATCCTGTAATTTTGAAGCCGAATAATCTTGGCTCCAGTGTTGGGGTAGTCATTGCAACATCAAGCGAGGAATTAGAAATAGAGGCACAGAAACTATTAGAGGAGCAACACCTAAAGAAAGCCCTTATTCAAGAATATATTAGTCATGCCGTTGAACTTTCCTGTAGCTGTCTTGAAAGCAAGGAGGGCACTTTTACTCAACTACCACCCATTGAAATTAAGCCACAAAAAAGAGATTTTTTTGACTATGATTCAAAATATGAGAGGGGAGGTTCTATTGAGATTGTACCACCGCAATCTGTTTCAGCGGCTATCTCAAGGAGGATTTCAGGACTTGCTTGCGACATTCATCAGTTATTAGGCTGTAAGACATACACTCGCTCTGATTTTCTTGTTCGGGGAAAGGAGATTTATTATTTGGAGACAAATACTCTTCCCGGCATGACAGCAACGTCATTACTACCTCAAGAGGCGCAAGCTGCCGGTATTTCGTTTAAAGACCTGATTACGTTTCTCATTGAACACAACTAGTTCAACTAGTTATAACTAGTTGAACTAGTTTTAACTATTTCTTGGCTTGACACACTAAAAGTCCTATAGTATAATTCTGTCAACGTACCCGCTCGTTTCATAAGGAGGAATCCGATGTTACCACAAGTCATGAGTACTGGAATCAAGTGGTTCCAGGTGGCCTCTTTGGGTGACCTGCTGATCCTGATTCTAGCGATCCTGCTGATCGCTAGAGTCGCAACGTGGCTAGCGAGCAACCCACGGGTGTTCATGGCCATCAGCAGTATGCTCGATTGCGCCGTTTTAGGCGCACTAGCTGGGGCCCTAATCGGCTCCGTTTGGTCGCTCTACGATTGGCAATTCCTCCTTCGCGACCTCCAGATCTTCTTCGGAGCTTGGATCGGGGGGGTCGGTGGGCTTTTGGGTCTGTTAGTATCTCATGCCGGCAACGCCGGCAGCGGCACCCAGAGCTCTAAAGGGGACAACGAGCCCACTACCGAAAGCGCAGGCCAATAAGCAGGCGTGCGCTTGTGGGGGAGTGGATGGCGGTACGAGGTGCCGGGTAGACTCACATCTGCCCGGCACTTACCACATTTGGATTTTGTAGAACATATAAGCATAAAATCAAATCTGAACAACCTAACCCCACACCTCCACGCTCTCTACGCTTCTATCCCTCCATCCCTCTATACTTCTATCCCTCTATCCCTCTATAATGTATAATGCAACCCATGAAAAAGAATATTCATCCGCAGACATACCCAGTTGTTTTTATAGATGGAGAGCATCGGATAGTTTCTCGATCCACTCAAAAATCTGAGAGGACAATTGATATTGATGGGGTTCCGCATTATGTTATCAATATTGAAATAAGCTCGTTTACGCACCCTCTCTATACAGGAGAAAAACGATTTGTCGATACGCAGGGACAAGTTAACAAGTTTCAGACAAAGCAGAAGTATGCTGATGAACTGAGGCAGAAACTTGTTGAACGAAAGAAAAAGAGAGAAGAAAAGAAACAAATTGCAGCAAAAACTCTCAAGGATCTTCTGGGTAATATTTAGAAGTCATCTCTAAGCCCTGATCATGACTGCAACAGCGTTCAATATTGGCTGAAAAGCTTTCAGTTTTTC
>Ga0155863_112_pt1 | contig 11677 bp, 8 predicted proteins | sample RifCSPlowO2_01_FD_107517 | JGI IMG/M metagenome (GOLD analysis project Ga0155863, IMG submission 107517) | Candidatus Roizmanbacteria bacterium RIFCSPLOWO2_01_FULL_42_14 | reverse complement strand
AAAGTTGCGGCTATCCGTGGGCTATGAGCCCACGGCTGCAAAGCAAGAACGAAGGTTTGGTAGACTTGAGGCATGAAAGGCCTCAAGTCGGGAGCTCAAACGCGGTATGACCTGAGATATCACTTTGTCTGGTGTCCGAGGTACCGCAAGCGGGTACTGGAGGGGGAGATAGCGCACAGGATCGAGGGTATGATCAAGTTTGCAGCGCAAGTGAATGAGTGGGAGATCTATGAGCTTGCGGTACAAATAGATCATGTTCATCTGTACATCGGAGCAGCACCAAAATGGAGCCCCAGTCAGATGATGAGAGTTATCAAAGGTGGGACAAGCAAGAAGATACGAGAAGTATATCCAGAGCTGGATGAAGTATTCTGGGGCACCAACGCAACATTTTGGTGCGATGGGTATTTCGTGAAGAGTGCAGGATCAGTTACAGACAAAGTGATATCTGAATATGTTAAAAGACAAAAACAAAGTTACAAGTGATACCGTGGGCTCTTAGCCCACGGAGATTCATTAACATTTGCAAGATTCATGTATACTATATACTGCTATGACAACCCAACTTAACGCAAAGCAGCTGCGGGATCTTGCAGAGACTCAGCAACTCTCCCCAATAAAGCACAGACCGCTGTATCTTATCCTTGATAACATCTACGACACGTACAACATCGGCGGCCTCTTCCGCCTTGCCGACGCTCTGGCAATGGAGAGGCTGTACATTTGTGGAGACTCTGAAACTCCCCCAAATCATCGAATTCAAAAAGCTTCGGTTGGGACATATAAAGTTGTCAAGTGGACGTATAGAAATGCTGCATCTGAGGCTATTGAGGAGCTGCAAAAGGAGGTCCAACATATTCAGGTCGTTTCCATTGAGCTCACTGAAAGCGCAATCCCCTATACGGCATTTGATTTTAAGCTCCCATGTGCGCTTGTGGTTGGAAATGAGACTCTCGGGGTTTCTGAAGCAGCGCTTAAAGCAAGTGATGCTGTAGTAAAGCTGCCCATGTATGGTTATAACACATCGCTTAATGTGATTGTGTCTGCGGCGGTTGTTGCATATGAGGCAGTCGCTCATAGCAAAAAATAGCGCCGCTTGTGATTACTCACTGCTTAAACCTTGACGATTTCGCACAGGTGCTGTACACTGTGTACATATGAGTAATCCAATTATTCTTACAGCAACTGAGGCACGGAAGAATTTTTTTCATCTTCTGAGCGAGGTGGCCAAGGGTCGGGAAGCTTTTATATTAAAAAAGGATACTGGTCTTAGATTTAGGATCACAGTAGCCATGTCAGACAGAACCTCTTCCCCAGAAATACGCTCGAAGGAATGGGATTCTTTATCAGCGAAAATACCTCGTCCTAAAGCCTTAAGAAGGATAATCCTGGAAAGGAGAAATAGGTGAAACAATCTACTTATTATCTCGATACGAATATTTTCTTGTATGCTGCAGACGTAGATTCACCATACCACAAGGACTGCAAAAATATCATCATCCATGCCGATACATCAACTGGGCAAGATCCATATTATATAGTCACGTCAACAGAAGTTATCCAGGAGATCGTCCATGTTTCACAGCGACTTGGTTTACACGAAAAGGGACTCAAAATTGCAGCGCTTGCATTAAAACATTGTCAGGAATGCATCGCCATTGATCTTGACGTTGTCGCAATATACTTGCAGCTTATGAAAAAGCATCCTACTGCGATGAGCCGGGATATAATTCAGGTAGCAGTATGTCTGAACCAAGGAATTCAGAAAATAATTACATGTGATAAAGATTTCGATACGTTTAAGGAGCTGCAAATCTTAACTCCAGGCAAAGCTGTTGATGAAATTTACAGTCAATTAAAGTAGAAGTCGATTCGGGACCTATTGTACAAGAATGGTGCTGGATGATGCTGACTTGAGGATATTCCCACCACGCAGTGCTGTTTTTGTTGCTTTCGTGTCAAACTTGAGTTGACTTGTGCCGCGGCCTATGGCTGTGACAGTAAAAGAAAAGACCGTTCCCATTTTTAATTCAGACTTTCCTTGCGTACCAATATCGGCAATAAATGTGATTTTACCGTCCTCAACCTTTTGTGAAAGCACATTGGTAAACACTACCCCATTTTTTACGTCAGAAACTTTAAGTATGCGCGGATCATAGGTAATGATCACAGATGTAGCTTGTACTCCAACATTTTCAAGAACCACATCAACTCGCATCTGCTCCCCACTTTTCAGTGTTGTCCGTGTTGGCTTGACAGCAAGAGATGCTTTTCCTTTCTTATTCACCTCTACAACTTCTGCAGCCCCGCATTTTGTACTAAGACCACACTTAGCTACACCTCTTGTTTGCAGCCACCTGTATGCCAGCAGTATAAAAATAACTGAGCATATAGCTACAACAGCGAGAAGCATCTTTTTTCTGACCGTATTATTTAGGTTCATCATTATAATCTAACTGAGTAAATAGTTTGCTGATAACAATGGAAAGGTCTACAACATCAACAATCTTGTCATCATTTAAGTCCTCTTCAAGGCTCTCACCTGTTTTGCCAAGCGCATCTGCGATGGTTAGATAGTCCGCAATGTTAATGACACCATTGCCATCAATATCTGCTCTTTTTATCTGGTTTGCGAGGTACTCTTGAGTGCGGGAGCAGGAAGGATCACCAAAATAGAGCGAAAAATCAAGGTCAGTACTTCCCCTCACAATATTACTTACCCTTCTATCTAAATAGATAAGCCAACCGTTTTCATGATAGCCCCCATCTGGGCGATCATGGTAGCCAATATCATAGGGTACATAAGTATAGGGTTCATCAGTATTCTCAATTATTAACATGTACTTCTCTCCTCCTCTTAACTCTACATCAGAGTTTAGATTTATATATTGCTCAGACCAGTAACCTGGCGTAACATCTCTAAGTGAAAAATACCCTTCAGTTATGGCATTTTTGATTGCAGCATCTAGATTAATGTCTGCGCCATAATGCTCGTACTGGAATGGAGAAACCCACACTCTAACACGTTTTGTGGGAGCTGGAGAGCCTGTTCGAACAGCTATATCCATTCCTATGAGGGTACCAGATCTAGGTGGAGTAAATACCTGAGCATATGCATCATATCTAGAACTCAAATTGTCCCTATGTGCATCATTTCCGCCATACGAGTAATGAGCAAAACTATCAACACATTTCTTCACCAACCATGAATATCGAATGTCATTCCCACAGAACATATACAAGTTCGATACCACCTGATCACTGCTTGCATAGCAGCTTGTACCTTGTGTTTGTATACATTCTGGAGCCTCCATGATTTCATAGTTATCTGGATGAGAAAGCGTTATTTCTGCATATGTGCGGTTATAATAGCCAGCAAAGCTCTGACCTTTTGAAGGATCTATCGTTGCTTTGTATACCTGCTCGAATCGTCCTGGTTTGTACCCTGTCTCCCGCTCATAATTAAAGTAAAACGGTTGATCCGGACCCTTTTTATCATTTGTTGTATAGAATTTTTTAGGATCGATTCCGACAGGATCTAGAACTTCTATATCACCACAGGTATCATCAAGACACTCGAAAAGCTCAGCTTTTGCATTGAGTGTGCAGGAGGCAGGTGTTGGCGAGAGAATTGGGGTTGGAGCAGCAGTCGGCGCAGGCCTCCCTCCCCATGAAGAAAGAATGTCTACATCTACTGATAGCTCTACACTTTTCCCCGCCTGTGGCTCGACTTCTAATGTGAATCCACAGCCTTGCATATCTGACGGATGACATTCCACACCTGACGATGACATCCATTTCATAATGGGACTTGGCGGATCATTAATCTTACCTTGTGGACTATCACTGCGGTAATATCCCCAGCCTAGTCTCACAAGTTTCTCTCTCGGCACTATACTGGTAAAATTGAAGGTTTGTGTTTTTTCGCTCTGGGACGTAATTTTAATCACAGAGCTATTTCGTTCTATTGCCGTACAATAGAAATCGCTTGAATATTTATTACACACTTCCGCAATATACTCAAAATGCTCAACTCCCTCAGGCAGTGGCCCATTTATAGTTACATTAAGCTTTATGTTTGCAGTCCCTTGCCTAGGTGTTGGTTCCGGAGTCGGTGATGGCCTCAGAGTCGGAGCTACTGTCGGCATCACTGCGCCCGATGGGCCTATACTCGCCCCACTCATATCAATAATAAGTTTCAGGTCAAGCCTCTTTCTTGCTTCGAGCTTTACATTACAATGATTCGGGGAAGGTCCAAAAGCTTGATTGCAGTTGTATGCTTTTCCAGTTGACTGATCCAGCCATGTAAATGTAAGCCCGGCAGATCCAAGATTCCTATTGTCCTTATCTCTAAAACCGGGTCCAAACCTAATGTGCTTATACCCTGAGGAAAGGTTGCCAAAAGTGATGCTTACCGCTTTACGACTCCCATCCAGGTCACTCTCCGGAGTCTTCCCATTCCCTGGTGTCTCTCCACATCGTGCAATCGTGCGCTTTGTTGGGTCTGGAATATCGCATGTATCAACAATATAGGCAAGTCTTTTTGCGGGAGCAGGCATCGGTCCGGTTATTTCAACACCCAAGGTAATAGAACCCGTTCCACCAGGCTCTTGAGTTGCTTCCGGAGTGGGAGTGGCAGTGGGCACTGCTGGAGAGGGCGTTGCCGTAGGCGCCGGTGGACTCGCGCACGCTTTCACCCCGGCGTATTGTGTATACCTTTGTGACGAGCCAGCCGTGCTTGCCTCATACTCAATCACAAATTTTCCTGTCTGTGAAGCTGTAAAGCCCGTTGGTCTGTTATAAATGAAGTAGCGTGTCGAAGCTCCCCCACCTGTGGTAAGGGCAACAATGATTGAGCCGTCAGGATTGACCTGATATGTGCGCAGGAAGGTTGCATTCATCCTGCGGATCAAATCTGGGTTATACTGGATCGAAATTTGCTCATCTCTGCCCTGGCATGAGCTGAAAATCACAGCCACGGGCGATTTTCCAAATACATCCTTAAACCCATCTGCTTTACTGCCAAGCTCATAGCGCGTGCCGCCCTCTTCTATATACAGCCCCTGAATCTTCGGGCCGCTTGACTCGCACGTCAACCACGTATTACACGCCAAGCCCGATGCACCATCAAACCATCGGGATTTCATGCCAAGATCTGTGGGTTCAGACGTCTGAGCCTGCGAAGTACGAGAAAGTGTCTGCTGCGACAGCGAATATCCGATTGCTGCTCCAATAGTCATGACCATAAGAGCAACGACAGATAAGGTAGTTGCAATCTCCCCACGAGAAGAGGGATGGGTGAATAGAGGGATAGAAGGATAGAAGGATAGAGAGAAAGGAGGATCGGACTGTCCCCGTTTTTGCAATTTCATCACAGATTTTTTTATCATTTTCTACCACTCACAGTAGCACATACTATGGCTATCTTGCAAGTACTTACAAAATCCTGTATACCATATTATCATATGGATTCATTTCCTGAAAAACTGCGCGCACTCTCGCATAATAAATACTTTGCTTTTGCTGCTGTAATCTTTTTTGCTTTCCTGACAGCACTTGTCTTTGCTGTTTTCGCACTGCAGTCTCCAAACTCTTCTGATCCTGATGCTATTCGCACTGCCATTCAAAAGGACAGTCCTTACCTTACTCCTCTTAAGCCCGCTCCATCACCTGCTTCTGCACTGGATAAACTTGTCTCAATACTAACTGGCAAAAAGATTGATACAACAAGTTCTTCTTCACAGCCGACTCAAAACAGCCCTCAAACCGCACAAAAATCTGCGACTGCTCTCCCCTCTCAAAGCACAGCCCAAGGCCAGACCCAAGCGCCTTCTACCTTCGATGCTACAATTCCCTCGCGTATGGGACCAGACGCTGGATCAGCCCCATCTATCAGCATCAAAAGGCACATCCTTGTCACGAAATTGCCCGACAAACCATCTGCTGTTAACATTCACCAGCTGAAAACCGACTACGCAACTGATGATATTAAAGCTTTTGCGTACAAACTTGGTTTTGTCAACATTGATGCAGTCGAAAAAGGAGCAAAATTAACCCAACTCTACGACATTGACAATAAACACTATCTTGCCCTCAATGCTGCAAGTGGCCGCTTTAGTTATTTATCGCAAACTGGTTTTCACCCAGAACGCCAGGCCAGCACGCCGATGCAAATGGCTAAATACTTATTACTGCAACTGGGCATCGATGATCCTTCCATTAAGCCCTACGCCACCTACAAACGCAAAGGTGATGCGGATAACTATATATATATAGAGCTTCACCGTGACTGGCAAAATTTTGGTGGCCCCATTATGAACCCCGTCGGCATGCTCAACATGAAAGAAAACTCCGATGTTGCAGATACAAAGCTTGGAGCTCTGCAAGACTTCCCCCTTGCGAATCAAAACATCATTGAAACATCAGATAACACTGATGGCTTTGCACGTCGTGATGATTTCAATACCATCACTGTAAAATATCAGCCAGTCGAGGGAAAAGTGTATGGCATTAGTTCAAATGTTCCCCTCATCCTTCAGTCAGAGAATGTCCCTGATGACGCCGTGAAAACACCCACGCAAGCCTATCAGGATTATGTCGCCGGTAAAACAACCCTTGCAATAACCGGCCCGAGTGGTACAGGATCTGTGAGTCTACCAGACGTATACAGTAATAATGCTGCTTCTGCTCAAAGTGTGGATGTGACAGACGCTGAAGTTATGTATGTCTCCTCGCCAAGCACCACACCACAGTGGTGGTGCCCTGTGTACCTTTTTAGAAGCTTTGGGAAGGTGCAGACAGGATTTGATGTGCAATTTGTACATACTGTGCCAGCCGTGCAGGACGCTCGCTGTGAAGCAGCAGTGCTTGGGGCTACAACACAGCGCCTACTTGCACAACAGCCCGCAACTCCCACCAGCGGCGTGCCCGTTACTCAGGTTGCCAAAGACACAAAAGCCGGATCCTCGCTTCAATATGGAACTGTTGAGTTTGTGTACCAAGTAGTTATTGACACACCTGTGAATCAGTGCCCAGTTAATCTTAATCATGCCCAGAAAATTGCTGAAACCTCTGACACCGTCGAATACATTATGTGGCAAGATCGCAACAGGTCAGAAGTTACACCGGGTAATCGCTATATTCCACGCAGCTGGTACTATGTTGTGAAGAAGAAGGCTGGCTCACAATTAGAGCTCACTTCCTTGTCTCCAACAAAAACAAAAGCGCAACTTCTGCAGCTCCGCGTGGATCTGGTTGGTGAATGTACCATTGGCAGCTCTTCTGAGTGCCCACTTCCCAGAGATTTATCTGGTCTTGAGACAGTCACTTGCCAGTTTATTACAACAGGTTCGCCATGGATCTATGTCTATCCCGATTCTACTGTACGCACAAAGGTAGCCCTCGGATCTGATGTGCCCGTGGCTTACGCGCAGCCGGCTTTTACTTCTGGCTATGCTTGGGAAGGCACGGCATTACCAAGCGGGCATTTGGAGCTTGATAGCGGTCTTCAAGCTCAAGCTCTGCACTGGGAGTATGACACTACAGCCATGCGCGCTTTGTATGCTCCATTCACAGACCCAGACCAGCCAGGGTTTGTTGTTGAGACAGATCAGCTGAAATCTTTTACGGCTGAACTTGCTCACCGCATTGGTCTTAATACTCTTGAGACTCAGAACTTGCTTTCAGAGTTAGAGCGCTCAAGTAGCAAATTCACCACACCCTTTGTAAAGATCGCTTTCGTCCCTCAGGAGTTTTTATCAACTCGTGTGCCTTTGTATGTTTCCCCACAGCCAGATTCATTAAGTAGGATATATCTTGAGCTGACAGGGCTGACCACATACCCTCGTCTTCCCCTGCCCGAACTGCCCAGCCTCACACGAAATGGCAGCACTGTTGTAGAGGTTGGGCTAGTTATAACTAGTTATAACTAGTTATAACTAGTTGCAACTAGTTGAAACTATGGATACCATAGAACCGGATTATCAGGTAGATCCGAAACTCGTTGCAAATCACGTATCTAAAAAGCTTGTTCTTTTCTACATCGTGTTTGCAGGTATTATTCTTATCACGCTCATTTTTTTAGGCATAAAGTTAATAAGGCTTTCTTCACCCACACCAACTCAAACAGATCCCCTTCCCACTCAGGGCCAGGTCCAAAAATCCCGGACGCCTGAGCAGGAAATGTGTCACCAAAAAGCCCAGCAAATGGTAAGTAACGATTTTGATGACAATCCCAATTTCCCTCCGGAAACTCTTCTTAGATTCAAAAGGGACTGGTACGCGACATACTTTAAGCAGTGTATGCATGATCAAAGATACACTGTCGATGGCGTCGCTATTCCACCATCAACCTTGCAGGACAATCAAACTACCATGCGCTATGTTAACCATTACTTCAAATTTCAGTTTAGCGTCCCCGTTGGTACAAGCATCACATCTGACAACTCATTGGATGTTGTGAGCAACCCTACTAAACATGTCGTTAGGCTCACTACTCCATACGGCGAGATTATGGTAGATACTTTTGCGGATGGCAAACTGTATAGAAGTTTTGATGCACTTGTCAGTGATCATTCAAACTTTTCTGCAGGACCAGCTGAGGTTACAAAGAAAGAAATAATGAACTCAGACTCTGGTGTAAAACTTTTGTACACTGTGGAAAGCACCGGCATCAAGGGTGTAACATTCTTCATTCAAAATAACTACGTGGTTGAACTTGTCGTGAATTTCTCATTTCCTCAGGACCAATTCATGCAGGTAATCCGGTCGATCGAGATAGGGAGGTAGAGAGCATAGAAGTGTAGAGAGCGTAGTGTGAGAGTCACATTGATCTGATTTTCAGTCCTCTAGTTCACCCAATCCCATCCCTAGTTCAACTAGTTCAACTAGTTATAACTAGTTGAACTAGTTGTAACTAACTCTTGACTTTACCTATCAAACACGTTTAAATGATGAGTATGAGACGTCTGTTTTTGTATGCAATCATCCTTGCTGCAGCCGGGTTTTTTGTTCACACAAGCTCTGCACAAGTCCCCACCTCTGTGCCAACCCCTATAAACACCCAAACTCCTGAGTGCAACCAAGTCGCATGGTCATGCGCAAAGGTACAGGACCTTGATGAGGATCTGGATCGTCTGCCCCATCGTATTCAGCTTACTCAGTCTGGACTTCCTGGGAGTGATCCTAGCGGTCTTCCGACAAATTTCTATGTTGCGTGTGGCACAGAAACCGACCAAGGGTTTCTCCTCACCACAGGTAATTCAAGCATTGATGAGAAATTATGTTTGGGTAAAAACACTTATCGTAGCCTTCAGGACAGATATGGATATGCTCTTAACCTGATCAACACAACTAACCCATTTACCGCACCAAATGGAAATATTGATATTATTGTGAAGCCCCAAAATGATGGCGACCCCCGTCATCACATGTGTATGATTGGTTGGGAAATCCCTGTTACCACAACAGGCAGTGGAGAGTCTGATGATGCAGATACGAATGAAGCCACTGAAAAGTCGTATGGTCTTGAATACACCTCATTTACTTTTGCAGAAGGAGCAGCGCAGTGCACGACTGTATATTCTGACCCTTTTGGCAGGACTTATAACAAGCAATTGAAGCCTGTTCCCGGCGCGAAAGTCAATCTTTTTGATTACGACCTTAAGTCAATGATCAAACTTCCGGGTGTCCCCAATCCTGTGACAACTGAAGAAACAGGTATTTTCAACTTTAACGTTCCCGCAGGGCGTTATTATCTTAATAGCAATCTTACAAACAGCGTTGCTGATATCCACCCGAATTACACACTCGCTTACACTGCACCATACGCCTATGGAGAGCTTATTGACGAAAAAACCGGGCAAGTTGAGCAGCGAGATATTCCTGTAAATGGTGGTGCTACACCAGTCTTAAAACTCATGGGGTATTCACATGTTCGTGCGGGCGATTATATCCACATCCAAGGGATTGCCTCATGGCCCTTGACTCTTATTGATCTCATGCAGGGTAATAAGTCTATTGCGCAGCAGCAGTCGGACAAATTTGGTAATTTCACGTTCCGACTTGATCCGTCAAGTATTGATTCAGCCCAGCAGATTACTTTAAAGTTGACAGAGGTTGATCTTACAGTGAACCCGAAAGTTCCTGCCGCACAGGCAAAAACCGTTTCAAAAGCATTTGACCCAATTCCCTCATACCTGGAAGGCTATGCCTATGATGCAAGCGGCAAGCTTCAGCCTTTTGCAACAGTACGTGTGCGAATGCAGATTTCCGATAGTATATATTTTGAGACAAAAGCAGATAAAGATGCGTTTTTCACGGTAGCTCCTCGAAATCTTCCTATTCTCCCCTATTATCTGGAGATTATCCCGGCAAATGTTTTGCCTGGAACTGGAGGAGCAGGAACTGGTGGAACGGGAGTAACAGGTGCGCCTGCTCCAACTGGAACAGGGACTGCAACCGGAACAACAGCTGCTGCAAAGGTTTCTGTTATAGAGTTTGCCCAGAAAAACCAGGAGTATCACCAGACACAAGTCATCGATATTATGTCTGGAACAAAAAATGGCAAGAAGGTTGATCCCACCGCTGTTGCAGATTCCGCCAATGCAGTATTTGGCAAGAGCGGCGCACAGAAAGCAAAGGAAGCAGTCAAGAAGGGTTTTGAGACTGCTGCTGCAGAAGCTTCACAGGCAAGGGCTCAACAAAGTTATGTCACCTTACTCATCCTTGTCGCTCTTTTGATTTTCCTCGGATCTCTTGTTGTGGTATTTTTGAAGAAGCGTGCTGCAAAAGGGGCTGCGCTGCCTTTGGAAGGTTCTAAGGATGTGTACACTCGTGAAGAGCCTGTCAGCAAGCCACAAGGTGAATAGACCAGCTTTATTTTATGCTATGGATAGACGCTTGCCCCAGTTATTAGGTATTACGTTTCTTTTCATTGGCGTTTCCTCACTTGCATACAATCTTTCCACCCCTGTTGGTCGCTCCACCTTTGCACAGCTTCCAGAAGCTCCAATATACACCCAGGATGATAACCCTGCCACTCACCAGTGCCCCGATCAGGTCAAAAAAGGTGATTATAACTGTGACAATAGCGTTAACTATGATGACTTCACCATTTATGAGCGCGACTATAAACGCGCTGATGTGGGTCTCGTCCCTTATTATGAATGGATCAGGCTTAATCTACTGGATATAACACCAACAAATACACCAACTGGAGCGCCTTCAAATACCCCTTTGCCCACCACCAGCGCTACCAACACCCCAGATCCTACAGTGCCACCCAGCTCTCAGGTTGACGAATCTATCCGCAAAGTCATTGCAGAAATCAAGGAGGATAATGTTCGCACATATATGCAGTCTATCGTTGACAATGACTCTCTAGCAGGCACTGACGAATTGCAAACTCGCTACACCGGAAAATCAGGCAATGAAATCGAAGCAGCATATGCAAAAAAATTCTTTGAGGATAATGACATTGAGGTTGCTCTGCAACCTTTTACTGCAGGTTCTGTCCGTTCAAATAATGTGATCGCTAAGCTGTATGGAACAGACAGGTCAAAATGGTACCTTGCCACAGCCCATCTTGATAGCCGTGCTGAATCCCAACCGCATGATCCAGCCCCAGGGGCTGACGATAATGGAAGCGGTAGTGTTGCTGTCATGGAAATCGCGCGTG
>Ga0155863_105_pt1 | contig 11716 bp, 15 predicted proteins | sample RifCSPlowO2_01_FD_107517 | JGI IMG/M metagenome (GOLD analysis project Ga0155863, IMG submission 107517) | Candidatus Roizmanbacteria bacterium RIFCSPLOWO2_01_FULL_42_14 | reverse complement strand
AGGAAGACGCATCGATGCTGTTTAGTGGTACACTTACATAATATATGAAAGGGTTGCTTGCCATCGGAGGCTTGATACTGGGATTTGCTGGGGTAATGCTCCTTCCTTCGTATGTGCACGCCCAGACATCTCCTTTGTGTGTCCCGTCTGGTTCATCCTGCTCTGGAGCATCTTCTGCCCATTGGGAATTTGATAATGTTCGAAATGTATGTTATCAGCCATTTTCTCAATGTGGTGGCACTGAGTTTAAGACACAGGTTGACTGCGAGGTAGCTTGCATTACGATCCTGCCCACATCAACAGAGATCACGCCCGCAGATACGGCAACACCAACCCCTCCTCTTGAAACAGAGACACCAACTTCCTCACCAACAGCAACGATTGCACCAAGTTCAGAGCCGACTGCGACAGTTAATCCCACTTCCACATGTGTCAGGGACAACCCGGATGTAAATAAGGATGGTGTGATAAATCTTATTGACTTTGAATTCTTTAGGAAAGAGTTCCTTGGCGAAGAGCTCTCAAAAAGAGCTGATATGAATTGTGATGGACGAGTCTCCCTTTCGGATTTTGAAATCTTCAGGTCGTTCTTCACAGCCCACTGAAAGTTACCCCTAAAAGTCATTTCACAAACCTAATTTGTGAGATGATTTCCAAACCAAACAAGCCACGTCTGACTTGCCGTAGCCTGTTGTTTTTTAGATGTGAAGGTTTATTTTCTCTTTGCTGTTTTCTTTTTTGCGGTTTTTTTTGTCGTTTTTTTGACTGTCTTCTTTTTAGCAGTCTTCTTCACGGCTTTTTTAACAGTTTTTTTTGCTTTTTTCTTGGCTGGCATATACATCACCTCCTTTTATTCTTAAGCGTACAACACATAGTAACTGCGTGACATGTTTGAGGCTGAGATTGGGGCTCTCGAGCGGGGCAAAATCATGTCTCAAATATGTGCATTACTTATCATCATACATACTTTTTACAACAGAGTGCAATATATACTTATTGTATCAAAAGACATCACCAGTGCGGTCCCAAATTCTCCTATCATCATTTAAAATATTAAAGCATGGCAAAACAGCTCATTGTTGATCTACACATCCATTCCCACTTTTCTCGTGCAACAAGTCCTAACCTTACTTTAGAGCATATTTACACCGCATGCAAAACAAAAGGTATCAATATCGTTGCAACTGGTGACTTTACCCACCCAGCATGGTTTAAAGAGTTATCATCAAAGCTCGTGCCCACAGAGCAGGGCTTGTATGCGCTACGAAATGCATCACAACTCGATAGTGCCGTGCCGTTATCGTGCCGGGATAATCTCGTTAGGTTTATCTACTCTGTTGAGATCAGCACCATATATACACGACATGGAAAAGTTAGAAAGGTACACACAGTAGTCGTTGTTTCTGACCATACCAAAGCCCAAAAGCTCAACGCGATTCTGCAGAAACGTGGAAATTTGGCAGCTGATGGGAGGCCCATTCTGGGGATGGATACAGAGGAATTACTCAAGATTGTTTTAAGCGTTGACGAGAATGCATTAATCATCCCGGCTCATATTTGGACTCCTTGGTTTGGTGTTTTTGGCTCTAAATCGGGATTTAATTCTCTGGAAGAGGCTTTTGGCACGTATGCTCGATACATTTATGCTGTCGAGTCGGGATTGGATTCTGATCCTTTTATGAATCAGCATAAAGCAGATCTTGGAAACCGCACTATTATTTCAACATCAGATGCCCATTCTGCACAAAAACTTGCTCGCGAGGCTACAATCCTGCAGTGCTCATTAAGGTATCGCGATCTTGCTGAAGCGATAAAAACTGGTGATAGTCGTTTTGTCGGGACTATTGAGTTTTTTCCTGCCGCTGGTAAGTATCATCTAGACGGACACAGAGGTTGTAATGTTAAGCTGCATTTTCAGCAAACGAAGCGCATTGGCGGAATTTGCCCCGTATGTAAGAAACCGTTGACACTTGGTGTGCTGTATCGAATCAATGAGCTTGAAAAGGGTTCTGTGACAGATTTTAGCAAATCTATCGAATATATTGTCCCACTTGCAGACATTTTCCGCGACATTCATGCTGTTAAAAGTGCTTCGTCAGTAAGTGTTGTCAAAGATACAGGGAAGGCAATTGAAATTCTAGGGAGTGAATTTAATATTCTGCGACATGTACCTACTTCTCACATTCGTAAAGCAGGGTTTGAAGAACTTGCGCAGGCAATTGAAAATATGCGCTCTGGCAAAGTTGTCATAGATCCTGGATATGATGGAGTATTCGGAAATGTATCGCTTTTTAACCCGTCTGGGGCTCTACCTCAAGCAAACCAGCTCCATATTTTCTAAAATCTCTGCCTAGAAATCTGTCTGGAGTTGATTTTTGCTTATCATTCGTTCAGAATGAGAGATTAGATCCATGGATACTGCAACCCCACAAATACCAGACTTCTCAGAAAGTAAAGTTGCTCATAATGCTTCTTCTGCAACGGCACCTGTTAATAAGAAGAAATTTATGCTGGCAGCAGTCATTGTTGGCATTATTCTTATTCCACTCATCGGTTTTTTCGTTTACACACGAAATCAGACAACACAAAGTAAAGCTTTTGAATTTCAGTGCCCGCCAGGGTATACCTGTCCTCCTCAGTTTTGTGATTCCACTTCTTGTCAAAATGACCCTAACGCGTGCCGGGCAGGAGCTGGAGAATGTAAACCAAAGGGTAGTTGTAACGACGGAACATGTTGGGAATGTCGTGATCAGAGTGGGGGACTGCACTACTTCAGATATCAGAATGGTGGGTGGGGATCATGTGGGGAAGCAACGCCCACAACACCACCAAGCCAGGCTTGCTCAGCACCATTCCAATGTCTTGAGACAAGTTTATGCAGTGCCAATAATAAACGGAGTGATCTTCAATGCCCTGCGGTGAGTCAAGTTTGTTGTATGCCAGATCAACCATCTCCAACACAGCCAATCACGACCATTCCACCATTGCCAACAGACACACCGTCACCGACACCAAAACCGACCCTAACTGCAGCACCAACCAATACGCCGCCTGTTACCCAGGCCTGTATTTTGCCGAAAGTTAAAGTTACCGTTGAATGTTTAACGTGTGGAAAATAATATGACAGCAACACCAAACAGCACTAAGACACGACTGGATAAGCGAACAGCAGTGATCCTTATTGCCATGCTTGTCCTTCTGATCGGACTCGTTGTTGGGCTAATTTTAGTGAATCAGCCGCAAAAGCCACAAAAGCAAGCAGCAGCACCTGCCCCATCATGCCCTATGGACGGATTTTTATGTACGTGGGATCTTGAGGAGGGGGTAACGTACACATGTGCTATAAGTGAAATTACCGCAACAGGGAAGATTGAAGTTGCACGCCCACAAGTCAAAAAAGATCCTGCTTCAGGTAAGGGGCTGTGTACCTATTCACCTCAGGTTAATAAACGCTATGAGTGCACTGTTCGAGCAGTGAAGTTTGCCGGATGTGAAGCAAGCGCATCAGCTCAAAGCTCATGTGTGAGTATCCCCGTCACCAACACGCCTGTTCCCACTGCTACTACAACTCCTTCTGCTACCCCATCAGCAACTCCAAGGCTCACCCCAACAATCACGCCAACACCAACGCCGACTCCCACACCAACAGTTACCATCACGCTCACGCCTACCCCCACAAAAACACCGACCCCAGGGCCAAGTGCAACACTTACCCCAACTCCTAAGCTAACAGATATTGTGGTTGTGAATGTAACAGGCACATCTGCACCTACAAAAGCTCCGGCGCAAGCGTCACCAACAACAATACCGACATTACCTGTGTCTGGGGGGATTTCACAGTTAACTATCGCGTTCCTCTTTATTGGTGTTATTGCGATTGGTATTGCTTTCGCACTGTAGAAGTCATCCACGTGAGGACCTGGCCTTGCACAAGTTCGCGCTTCGTATTACTATGAATACATGAACCTGGGCAGCAAAGCTGACAAGCGGATTTTTATTGGACTCGTTGTATTGATCGTTTTGACGATTATGTTGGTGATTGGCATCGCATTCATTCAACAGCCACAGCCTTCTTCATCGCGAGCGCAAGTTGAAGGACCAGTATCTGACATTGATACCATCACTGAGGAACCACCTGAGGAGAAACCAACAGCTACACCAGAAGTAACTTCCGTGGTCGAAACAGCAACTCCAACCCCTGAGCCGACAAGCATTATACAGACCACCAGCACCCCGGCCATTACGCCTATAAGCCAGGCCTCGGGCACACCTATGCCAACTTCTGCTTCAGCGCAGTCATCATCTGCATCAGCATCTGCGCAGACAACATCCGCACCAACAGCCACACCCACGCTTAAACTCATCGCACAGGTTGCAACAGCAACACCGACAACAGGTGCTGCTAAAAGTAACCAAACGACAACAGCTCCTGCTCAAAGCGGCTCGTCTACATATGCTACATCAACACCTGTACCGACAATGGCAAAAACACTTCCTGTCACTGGCATTGCAAACTTGACTATTCTGTTCTTTAGCGTAGGGCTTGTGGTCATGATTCTCGGCCTCGCGCTCTAATCCAGCTCCTTTTTTGTCTCTGTGGTACTTGCTTCATTTTAGAAATATTTCATTTTCTGACTGTACAATACCTAGTGTGACGCCTGTGCAATCCTTATTATCGTTTATCGCCGATCAACAGCTCCCATCCGGAGGGTTTACTTCAATTTCAACCCATAAATCCCTGAAACATTCCTATCAAACCGTGTTTTTTCCGGCCGTGATTGCTTGCCTCCTGGCACCGCTCAACAAGTATTCAACTGCAAAACAGATTACAGGCAAGATAATTTCTTACTTATTGCAGCAACGGTCAGAAAACTGGACATGGAATTACTGGAACCGCACTGCAGCTCAGTATCAACACATGCCTTATCCTGATGACTGTGATGACACGTTTTGTGCCCTTAGCGCCCTGCAGCTTCATAGGTCTCACATTATTTCCGGCGAGGTACTGGCTAATACTGTCCAACTTTTAACCAGTGTCGAACTTCAGGAAGGAGGGCCCTATAACACGTGGATTGCCTATGATTTGACTGGTACATGGAGAGATATGGATTTTGCCGTGCAAACCAACATCGCATATTTTCTCTCTCTTCATGATATATCTCTGCCAAATCTGGATGGACTTTTTGAGACAGCATGTCGTCAAAAGAAGTGGGATTCAAAATACTATCCCCAGGTATACTCGATCCTGTATTTTTTGTCGCGAATGTATAAAGGAAAGTATTCTAAAAATATCTGTGCTTTTTTGCAGGCCTCACAACGGGCTGATGGGTCATGGGGAAATATGCTTAACAGCGCATTGGCTCTTCTCACATTAAGGAACTTCGGGATTGAAAACAATGATGCCCTTACATGGATGCGCGCGCATCTTGAAGACGCATATAAGCCATGGCCTTTCTGCAAAGATCCGACCATCCATGGAAAAGCATATACGGCAGGTTCAGCCGCTTTAACAGCCGCAGTGTGTGCTGCAGCCCTGGAGCCTTTGCACATTTCAAAAAAAGTAACTCGGTCTTATAACAGCTCACTTGTACCGGCAATCATCTCTACTGTGCCTCCTATTTTCCAAAAACAAGCCCAAGAAGTTTCTGCACGCTACCTTGAAACGAGCGCCGGCTATGCCTGCACACAGATCGTCTATGACACCCATAAGGCTCTGGGACAGCCTAAAGCCATTTCGGGGGCCGTGCTTTCAGAACTTGCCAAAGCGCAAGGCCTTGGGTGGCTTGCATATTCACTTTTTGACGAAGTCATTGATGAAAAGCATGTCGAAATGGTTCCTCTTGCCCAGTGTTTATATCGCTACATGCTTGCTATTTTTCAGACATATGGAAGCAGGGGATTTAATGCAGAAGCTTCTGAAATCTATACTCAAATGGACAGTGCACAACAGTGGGAACTTATGCATTGCACCATGCCACAAAAACAGCTTCCAGATTTTCAGGCATATGATGTACTCGCAGAAAAATCTGCTGGATACATGCTCGGCCCGTTAGCGCTCTTGTATCACCTTGGCTTTGAGGCACAATCTAAGGAGATCATTCAAACAAAAAGATTTTTCCATAATTTTCTGATTGCAAAACAATTAGGGGATGATATGCATGACTGGTCAGAGGATCTTAAAGCAAAAAGATTGAATTCTGTATCTGCATGGCTCCTGGACAGGACACAGAATCACCTCGAAGAATTATTTTGGGATCAGGGAGTATCTGTTTTTTTAATAATAATCCGCAAGCACATCCATGCCGCTGAGTCTGCACTCCGATTGAATTCTGCAATCACAAAGCCTTCACATCTGAAAAAACATGTGGACTACTTAAAAAATATGTGTGAGATAACAACACGAGAGAGGCAGAAAGCAAAAGATTTTTTGTCACATTATAAAAGAAAGTAGAAGTCATCTCTTTTCCTTCTTCTTGTCGATATTTTCCAGTCCAAGCACTTTTATACCAAAAAACACTACAAGAGCGACAACAATAAAGTCAATGACCACACTTGCAAAGTTTCCCCACATAATTTTTGCTGATCCTATGGCAAGATACGCCTTCGACAAGCCACCTGCAGCCCCAAGAATAATGCCCAGTATGGGATTGATGATATCCTGTACAAGGGAAGCGACAATCTTTGAAACAGCCCCTCCTAGGATAAATCCAACAGCAAGACCCATAACTCCCTGTTCACGGATAAAATCCATGAAACCAGCAAAATACGACTGTGTTTTATCCCTCATATAAGCGTAGTATACTATGCAGATGGTTAAAACGCTTGGATTACTTCTTGCATCAGTGATGCTGATCGCAGGAGTATATTATTTTCGGCAGCAGAGTCAGAAACCAGCACAGGAAATTCACTATCATGCAGGCTATGAAGTCTACAAAGATGGCGCTCTGCAGGATTTTTCAGATTTAAAGTACATGGATATGGAGCCTTGCGTGGAAGGGGAGAAAGAGGAAGAAGAAAAAGAGGAGCATGACCTTGATTTGCACGATGGCATTGGGAATGTTGCTCACGTCCATGGAGAAGGAGTCACCTGGAGAAAACTTTTTGAGTATTTGAAGCAAGATTATCCAGATGCTTCTGTTACTGCATACATGAATGGTGTTAAGCTCGACCAAGTACTGGACAAGAAAATGGATGCCTATGATCGTGGCGTGTTTTTTGTCGGAGAAGACAGTGAGCAACAAAAACACATAGATGAGAGTATGCAACGTATAACAAAGGATTACATTGTGCGTATAGAAAAGAAAGGTGAAAGTTGTACTAAGTAGCTTTTTGCTTATTAAGTTTCCACGAAAGCCCAAATACTGAAAGCATAACGATCTGACACATAATGCATACTGGACAGATCACTTTCAGGATAAAAAGTTCTTGATACCCAAGCCACAGGCAAAATACAAGCCCGAAAGAAGCCATGCCGATTATAAGTTTTGGGAGTTTCTTTATTGCCCCTATAAGAATGAGAATATATCCAGTCAAGCCAATGGCTGCCGTGGGAATACCAAAAGTGTCTTTCAGAGGCCCCGAAATAAGCGCATTACAGTTGATCGTTGCGTTAATAGAGCAAGGTTGAATAGATGGGCTTCCGTATCGTTGCCAGAGAAGGTAGAGCGCCAAACCAATACCGATCACACATAAACCCTTAACATACGTATATAGTTTCTCTGTGGTCATACCGCCATCATTGTATCATAAAAGTATGCTGTTTTTTCAGAAAAGACATCTCGCATTGATTCTGGTTTTTGTGCTATCAACAATAATACTGCTTACCAACCTCAATGGTCAGGATTTTTCACTTGATGAACCAGATACTGTCGCTGTCGCACGCACGATCGGAGAGTTTGGGTATCCGTCTGCCTGGGATGGTAGAGCGCTGATTGATGTGGAAGGCAATTTTACTCAGATTGGAAATCGTTATGTCTGGACCTGGCATCCTTGGCTGCAACATTACTTGGCATATTTTGGCTTGCATGTTTTTGGGAAAGCTCCCGGAGATATCCGCTTGATATTTGCATTTTTTGGTGTGATGACTGTTTTGATGACATACCATATCGCACACGCGCTTTTTAAGAGTAGACTCGTTGCCTTGCTGGTCAGCGTGCAACTTATCTTTTGCCTGCCATTTTTCCTTTACATACGCCAGATTCGCTACTATTCTCCAGCAGCATTCTTTTCCGTTGTTACTTTTTACTTCTTTGTGAAAATTGATCGCCAGAAAAATCTCTCTATCAAAGAAAAGGTGGGATTTCTGCTCTCATATATTCTGTTGTTTCTTTCAAATTACATTATCTGGGTAAGCTCTGCGGTGTTGATTGCGGGAAAACTTGTTTTAAGCAGGCAATGGAAACTTCTTGGGGCAGTCTTTGCCATTAGTATATGCGCAGGAATATGGTTTTTTATTTTTAGACCATATAGCGGCAATGCGGGCCTGTTTGTCGTGCAACCGATAGAGGTATATCATCGGGTTATTACGTACTTGCATTACATTAATAATGTTGTTCTTCCAGCAATAGTTGTTGCAATAGGTCTTATTGCTACGAAGAGGTCAGAGTTAAGAATATTCTTAATATGGATCGGAGTAAAGGTCTTTATGTATGGAACGTTTCAGTCTGCTCAAGGGAGATATATTGTTGACATTATTCCTATTGTTATCATACTTGCGGGTTTTGTCTATCAGCAACTACTCAAAAAGCAACAATTGTTTCTGGTCACTCTTATATTTCTGATCAGTGCTTTTACAAACGTATTTTCTCTTGCCCTTTATCCGCATGAGTGGAAACTGAGGAACGTCCAGTTTTGGCCGCGTGCATATTTTTATGAGCTAACAGGTTCCTATCAAAGCCCCATGCCACAGCTTGGTTCATACTTGAAAGCCCAAGCCCGCCCAGGGGATCTTTTTTTAAGCAATGAGTATCGCTGGTACCTATATCTCTATTCAGATGTCCCACACGCATCAACACTGTGCAAAGATAATCATCTTGCTGGCCCAGCAGGAACAGCTGATATTTCAAAAGTCCGGTGGATCATTATGTTTCGATACAACACACGCCTTATTCAGGATGTGAAAAACCTCTGCGAAGGAGACAAGCTTACTGGCTTCAAGAAAATTCCCATGACATTTTCCTCACGCACTGTGCGGATTAATGACCCCGACATTGTGAACAGGGCTTTTCCACCAATCCCTCTTAGGTCAGATGATATTGAGATTTACGAAAAGTTCTGACGGCTTTTCTGAATATCTGCAAGCAGTTCCTGTTTTAATGCTTCAACGGCTTCTCTGATCTTTTGCTCAGGCTCTTGAATATGTTCCTTGATGATACTCCATGCCCCATCATGGTTTTCCTTTGAAACGTGGTGTATAAATGGCTTTTTATGCTCATCTGGCAAATGAGTTAAAACAACATCCACAACAATATGATGCATCGTTGATTCAAAAACCAGAAGCAAGTGTTTTTTCTCCTCGTCAGAAATATCCAGAAGAGTAAGCTCCTGATGCACATCCTCAAGGCGAACAATGTGTGAATAGAAATGTTTTTTCATGTCGTTTATGATTGTACATCAACAGGACCCAACGGCACATCATTGTGGGGGTCATCAATAAAGAGATACAACACCGGGCCCTTGCCTGATCCGTCAACTCTTTCAAGATGCTTCATCACCTCTGGCGAACCCCCCAAGTGTTTCCCAGTCCACTGCGCAGGACCCGCATCTGCAATATCCGCCACAACCCCTTTGCCATTTTCCGGGTTTACCACGAGCATCTTTCTATATTTGAAAAATTTGTAATGTCCGCTTACATCAGCATGCCACGTTGGTGATAGAAAGGTCGGCACAGCAATATAATACTTTTCGCGCATGATATCCGTTGCTGTCATACTTTCCCTCGAATAAGCAAAATACCCCCATGCGCCACGCCCTGGGGCCATGCCAGATGAGTAAAACGGCGAGCTTTCCTCTGGCGTATTGAAGTGTGAACCCATAGTATCGCCTGGATAGCGCATTAGATGTTGTTCTGCTCCGATAAGTCCATAGCTGCGATTGAGCCGCTTGCCCTCCAAACTTGGTTTCACAGACATTCCATAGTGTGTGGAAAGTATTGCAGAAATCTGTGCTTCCTGGTCATCGCTGAGAGGTTGGACCTCTGTGGGAAGAATACTTAAGAGTTCCTGGGCTAATTTGGCTTGCAATTGAGCCTGAGTTTCTTTTAAAAGTGGCTTATCCGGCGGTAATGCTTGGGAAAGCAAGCTTATTGGAACAGGCTGTGACATCATAAGCAAACCAGCAACTGATCCAGCAAGTGCTTTCTTTGACTCAAGCTGGAGATGTTCAAGGTAGGGTTTGTGCTTTTCCCAAAGGTCTTTTTGTACAGCCTTATGCTTAGTAGTCCACTTACGCCTAAGATACGCATAATGCAAAGAGGTGCTGTTTTTCTTGTGCGTCGTTTTGTGGAGCATTTTGTTACAACTAGTTGTAACTAGACATGCCTTTTTTAATGAATGTATATGCCCACCTCCAGATCAAAAGGAAGATGATGACATATATTGCACCTTGTGATTTTTCTATGAATGCACCCGGCGCCACATCACTGTCACTAATTGACACAATGAACGCAAGATTGATGAATGCCCATGAAATAAAAGGGGAGATACTCAGCGCAAAAATGAGTGACAGAGCTATAGTAACTCGATGTTTCTGAGTTTTTGTAATAGCCATGCTTCCATTCTATATATACGCGCGCTTCTGATCAAGATTTATTTATGACTTCTCCTTCTAATGTAACGATTATGTAAGAAGGCTTCTGGGGTATGTTATGATGAATGCTTATGGAGGTCGTACAAATGCTTTTGCATGTTGACGTGTATGTCAATACACTCATTCAATTTTTTGGTCCTTGGACATACGTAATTCTCTTTCTTATTATCTTTGCTGAAACAGGGTTAGTTATAACACCTTTTTTGCCTGGTGATTCGCTTTTGTTTGTTATTGGTGCTATGGCAGGAAGTGGCTTTTTGAACATTTTTGCTGTGTACATTACATTATTGGTTGCTGCTATTCTAGGCGATACTGTCAATTATTGGGTTGGGCACCATCTTGGACCCAGGGTTTTCTCCAATGACAATTCACGCCTGTTTAATAAAAAATATCTTGAGAAAACACGTGAATTTTATGCAAAACATGGTGGTAAGACAATTGTTCTGGCTCGTTTTGTGCCCGTTATTCGAACATTTGCCCCATTTGTAGCAGGTATTGGGAATATGGAATATAAAACCTTTGCTTTTTACAATGTCATTGGCGGTTTTTTGTGGATTACAGGACTCACGTATGCGGGATATTTTTTTGGTGGCCTGCCCATTATTAAGAATAATTTCGAATATGCCATTCTTATCATTGTTCTTGTCTCACTTATCCCTGTGGTGATTGAGTATATAAAACACAAACAAGAGTCGCGTGTCTCTAAAAAGCAGTTGGAGCATGCAACATATAAAGATATACAAAAAACATTCAAGGAGGAGCGTTGAGAATAGATTAGAGCCTTTTCTAAGTTCGACTTTAAACCTATAGAGTATGTGATATACTATAAGCTGTATTGTGTGGATCTGCACGCGCTGTATATTCACGCAGTACAAATTTTCAGCACTTTTACACAGAAGGTATGAAGAAG
>Ga0155863_103_pt1 | contig 12967 bp, 13 predicted proteins | sample RifCSPlowO2_01_FD_107517 | JGI IMG/M metagenome (GOLD analysis project Ga0155863, IMG submission 107517) | Candidatus Roizmanbacteria bacterium RIFCSPLOWO2_01_FULL_42_14 | reverse complement strand
AACTTTTTCAAAGTTCTCCCCATGAACACCATACGCATTTAAGACAACTGCGATGTCAGGTTTCACAATATCGAGCAAGTAGCTCATGTTTTTTGGGAGAAAGGGATCATCAATTCCCATTTCTACCAAAACGTAATCATACTGCTGTAGATACCGCAGTCGAGTTGGAGCAAGTATGAGAATGCGCAACCAATCTTTGATACTCTTATGCAATGAACTAAATCCAATACTTTCAACTTTCAAACCAAGAATACCAAGAGCCACTCCGGTTTCAGAATTGCCTTTTGTAATAGCATACGTGTGATATTTATCCTTCAGAATGGCAAAAAGCATATCACGGGCTGATGTTTTGCCTGCAGAACCAGTAATGCCGATAAAAGTGGCACGGTTGTTTACCAGTGCAAGCTTTGCGAAGATGTGAATGTAAAGAAGCAGCAATGTAGTGATCAATTTCTTCATGAGCTACAGTATATCTGGTACAATGGGTGATATCTAGAAGTCAGATTATGTCTAAAAAAGAACACATACTTCTTAGACGTTTACTTTCGCATGATGAGTCTGCTTTGCATGAGCTGTACGCAGAGTATAAAACACATCTCCTTTTATATATCCAGCGTAGCCTTGGAAAAGAAGATGCTGAAGAAGTGCTGCAGGATACCTTTATGGCGTTTATTGAAAGTTTGCGTAACTTTCGAGGACAGTCATCTCTCAAAACCTTTCTGTATGCTATTGCAAAGCGCAAAGTCGTTGATGCTCTGAGACGAAAGAAAGTAAAAAAACTACTGTTTTCTTATCTACCTGAATATGTCGTTGATTCACTGGCCGTGGTATTTCTCCATGATTCACTGGACAAAGAATACGTTCGGCGCAAAATAGAGCGGGTATTTGATCAACTTCCGCATGATTATGCCCGTATTTTAAGACTAAAGTATATCGAGGGATATAAAGTACATGCAATTGCGCAGGTTATGGATCTCCCTTTTAAAGCAGCTGAGAGTATGCTGTTTCGGGCCCGGAAGGCATTTGTAAAAGTGTATACCAAGCATGACAGATCAGATATATTCCCATTTGAGGAAAAGATATAACGAAGTTTTTTCATTGGAACCAAACGATTTGCACGTAGCTGTGCTGACTAATTATTTTAAGCGATTGAGTCCATACCTAAAATACCAGCCATTTCGGGCCATTATTCCAGTCTCCTGCCTTATCACGCTGCTCATGCTCATTTTTGAACAAGTTACTGTTGTTAAACTTGTCAGCGTTCTTCAATATGGATTTTAGTAGTGCTCTTGCCTCAGTTGTTCTTGTGCTGCGCCATTGTCTGCGTCTTGCAACCTCACCCTATGGCACTATGCGAGAGCTTTCCCGAAAGCATGACTTACTTGAAACAGCATACATTTTTGTGCTTGTCGGGATCTATTATATCTGGAGCGCATATATTCGCTTTGGGCCTGGTCATGGCATTATTCCACTGGGCGAGGCCACACGATCCTTTGTGATGTTTTTGATATCTTTCAGCCTTGTGGTGGGCATCACATATGTGCTTGGGCTTCTATTATCTGCGATGCGCAAGGCCCGGCAAGGAGAGATTTCGACACTGATATACCTCAGCTCTTATGCACTCCTGCCAACGTTTATATGGTTTATGGTCACCTCAGTTTTATATATATTCTTCCCTCCCCCGCGTTACTTTACCAGTCTTGGTATTGTCTTTAGTTTTCTCTTTCTTGCATTTTCTTTGTCGATGTTTTTGTGGAAACTCACTTTATGGTATCTCACGATTAGATTTGCCTTGCAGGCACGATTTATAACGATTGTAGGAATTATGCTGATATGCGGGCTTATTCTATTGCCATATATAATCATGGCGTATAACCTTGGTCTTTCAAGAGTCCCCTATTTGTGAATTGCCGGTGTAAAATTTTTGCTTGGCATGACTTTATGCGTATCTGCGACTAATCAGTCATGGGTGTGCAAAGTTTAGAATGGGGTCGCTTATTTTGGGCGAAAAGGTTTGCAGACAGGCCTTTGGTGCAATCGGTGGGTCGGGAAACAGAAACTGTTGCTGATATACGTGAACGTCTAATCTTTCCTAGTTCAGAATGGTGGGCTGTGCGCCCACATGCGGCAGAGGCAGTTGCAGAAGCCAGCGAAGTGATTGGACCTGAAGGTATGCAAAAATGCTTTTCCTTTGGATGGCACCAAGCAGAGACAATCAAGAGACTTGGTCATGCCACACCATTTGCCTGGTTTGACATGGCGGGCCATTTATCAACAATCCCTTTTCCTGCTGCTTGGATGGGGTTAAGAGATGGCTCTGAGCACGTTCCTGTTATAGCGCTACAACAAGCAGAGTCTGTCCACGATTATGTCTGCATCTTGGATTCATTCATGCGTCATGCTCTTAAGGCTGGCAGGCAAATCACAGTATATGACTGGTGGAAAGATGCCCGCTTGCATCAACATCCTGTTCCCAGGTCTATGGAAGTACATGATATCTTACCTGGAACAATTGAAGCAAATATTATTGCTGCTCTACTGTATGAAAAGCACGCACCTTGCCAAGCATAGCGCCCCTATCAGTCCGGGATATTTGGATTATTCGGATCCCCTCCTCCTCCAACAGGTGGCCGCTTGTTATCAATAGATGGTAACTTAATCTGCAAAATCCCTTTCTCATTATTAATAACTCGAAATACATGTGTCCCCAAAAAGACCCAAATGATAAATACAGCAATCAGCACAATAATGCCCACAAGTGCACTGACAATTTTTTGCACCGCCTTCGAAAGTTTTTGTGAATCGCCGCCGGAAGTGATGTAGTCAAGAGCACCCCATAAAAGTATGACAAGAACAGTAATTGCTGCTACAGCGAGCACAACGTTAATAAGAAATCCAAAAACCTGAGAAAAAGTCTCGCCAACACTGCCTCCGCTTAAAGGAACATCCTTGATCCCTTCTCCAAATACCTTTTTGACATTTTCATCTGTCGTTTGAGCAAGCAGGCTGAACATCATACAAGTAAATCGATGTTAAATAAAGATCCGACCAATCGTGTAAAAAAGTATGCAAGGAAAATCAATAAAATGCCAATAAAGCTAAAAACCAGACTATTCCGTGCCTTCTCCAGTTGCTTTGGATCACCTTGCGACGTCATAAAATCAAAGGCTGCCTTCCCCCCAAAAATCAACAAAAGCAAAAAGGCCCCACCATAAATAAGTGGAAAGATAATTTCTCCTGCTTCACTGAAACTCGTGAAACATGCTGGCGGAAAATTCTGACAATTGATTGCAGCAGGAGGCTTAATGTCAAGATAGCGGATCAAATAGTGCATATTCTGAGTTTAATAGAGTGCGAATGTAAATGCAAGAGAGTTCGTACTAACATAACGTACACAGATATGAGAGGCGACGGCAATGTTCCAAAACATATTGCGTTAATTTTAGATGGCAACCGGCGCTGGGCCAAAGCACGGGGGCTCGGTGCTCTTTCTGGTCATCGAACTGCAGCTGCATCTTTAGAAAGCATCCTTCAACGTCTTGATGAATGCGGTGTGGAAACAGTAACACTCTGGGGCTTTTCGACGGAAAATTGGAAAAGAGACACTTTGCAGGTGAAAGGATTGATGAAGCTCATTGAAGAATTTATCGACAAATATTACCCAAAGGCTCTGGAGAAGCAAATACGAGTTGTGCACTTGGGCAGAAATGATCGCCTCCCTGCCTCTCTTTTAAAAAAACTTGCACATATACAAGATTCAACAAGACACTTTACGCGCAGGACACTTAATCTTGCTCTTGATTATGGAGGCCGCGATGAAGTCCTACGTGCAATCAAGCGTTTGCAGTCACAAGGTGTTTCCATAGACACTCTGACAGAGGATGATTTTAACAGTTTTCTTGACACATCAAACGTCCCCAATCCTGAGCCGGATTTAATTATTCGCACTGGAGGCGAACAGCGTCTATCAGGTTTTATGATCTGGCAAGCAGTGTATGCAGAGTACTATTTTGAACAGAAATTATTACCAGACATTACCCCAGCGGATATTGATCGTATTCTTGATAACTACGCTGTAAGAGAACGCCGTTTTGGGGGAGGAAAATAATAGCGAGATTTAGAAATGACTTATGCCTAAACCTGTGTTTTAAAATCACTTCGAACGATAAAAACCTCTCATAACAATCCCCGCAGGATAAGCGGAAAATACTGGAAAAAAACTTTTCTAATGTTTATACTGTCTTGCAATTAGCCAATCATTTGTCTATCAAACCCTGAGCAGTGTTTAATCCAAAATTTGAGATAACAAATAGTATCCTGAAAAATATTGGTACTATTGAAGCTGCTCGGGAAATCATTACTGATGCCCCACTTCTCCCGCTTTGGGAAAAGAAATTCCGAGACGATGCTGTCATCAGGACTGCACATCACGGCACCCACGTTGAAGGTAATAGACTTAATCTATCAGAAGCAAAGGATGTCCTGTTGGGTCAAGATGTTATAGGAAGAGCCCGGGATGTTCAGGAAATAATCAACTACCGAAAAACGCTTATTGCTATTGAACAAGAGTCAGAAAAAGGTCTGAAACGTATCACCGAAGGCACCATTAAGAAACTTCATCGCTCAACCATGGATCGGGTACTTGAACCAGACAAGATTGGTGAGTATCGCATAAAGTCAGTTATTATTCGAAACAGCGCTACAGGAGAAATTACCTTTCGACCTCCTCCACCCTTAGAGGTATCATTTCTCATGAGGGAATTTGTGTACTGGATTAATCAGACAAACTCTGATGACTTGCACCCAGTTCTTAAGGCTGGAATTGCACATCATCAACTTACTGATATCCATCCATTCATAGACGGCAATGGTCGAGTTTCACGTGCACTTTCCACGCTCATTTTGTTTCTGGAGAAATACGATATACGCCGCTTTTTTTCTCTAGAGGAATACTACGATCGTGATGCCATCGAATACTATAATCATCTGGAAGCTGCTTCAAAAGGCGACCTAACTTCATGGCTGGAATATTTTGTTATCGGAGTTGCAATGGAATTTGATCGGGTTAAGAAAAAAGTTCTCAAACTCTCTAAGGATACGTATCTACGTGAGAAACTTGGCGGAAAACAGGTCTTCTTGAGCGAGCGCGAGACGCGCATTGTGGAATACATTCAAGGAGTTGGATATTTACAAAACCAAATGTTTCGTGATGTTGTCCCCGGGGCTTCCGAAGACACTATCTTGCGTGACATTCACGAGTTGATCGAAAAAGGCATTATCAAAAAGGTCGGTAAGACAAAAGCGGCGCGATATGTGATGGTGTGAGATAGAGGGATAGAGGGATGGAAGCGAAGAAGTGTGGGGGAACGTGGTGGGAAAAATTTTCCACATCCACCCCACCAGTTCACCTAGTTAAAACTAGTTGAACTATTTATAACTAGTTTTAACTAAGACGTGTCAGCAGAACAGGGTTTTGATCCAAAATTAGCAGAGTGGAAGGCTCATAGCAATGGAAATGGCCTCGAGGAGGCTGACGATGTGGAGGTGGAAGCATACTACTCCAAGGTTCTTGACGAGGTAGAAGCTGAGGTTCGAAAATTAGAACAAGCGCGGGTGAGAAACGGTCTGGGTAACCTACCCGTTGCTTTTATGAGTTCAAGCGCTGGAGCAGGTCGAAGACCGCGTAGAGATGCTCCAAAGCATATTATCCTCGTGCCGGATTTGCGTGGCAGGAGGCTCTATAGAGCTGCGCGAGTTCCGGATCACACCGATGCTGCATTTGAAAATGCTGCTCATCACGCATTTGAATATTTGCCTCCGGAAGAACGCGTGAGAGCTTTACGGGAATTTCTTAATATTCCAGTATGATATTTGCAACGCTTGCGACCTATTTTGACGCAATTGAATCCACCTCTTCCCGTCTTGCTATGACGGAAAAAATTGCCGAACTTTTCAAAGAAACAACACCGGATGAAATCAATAAAGTTGTATATATGCTCCAGGGGCGTGTTACTCCCCCTTATGTCAAGGCAGATTTTGGACTTGGTGAAAAGATGATCATCAAAGCAGTGCTTAAAGCTCTTAATCTCAATGAAAAGAGCTTTACAAAGCGCTTTAAGACAATGGGAGATATTGGTCTTAGCACAGAAAAGTTTAAGAAAGAGATAAGCATTTTCCATGCGCACGATGAAAGTGTCAAAACAATTTTTAACCAACTTGCTGCACTGACTAAAACTGCAGGGACTGGATCTTATGGGAAGAAAATAGGAATTCTTGCAGATCTCGTTCGTACTCTTGACCCACTTTCGACACGTTATGTCGTGCGAATTCCAGCTCAAACGCTGCGTCTTGGTTTTTCTGATATGACAATTCTTGACGCGTTGTCATGGATGCTCACCGGAGATAAACGTCTACGCAAGGAGATTGAGGCAGCATACCATGTGAGACCAGACCTTGGATACATCGCCCAAATGCTCAAAAAAGAAGGTCTCTATGGAATTGCCAAGATAGAGCCGGAAGTAGGTACCCCTATTATTATGATGCGTGCCCAACGCCTTCCTTCTCCAGAGGATATTATCGAAAAACTCAAAACAGGCATTGTCGAACCAAAATATGACGGCTTCAGGCTTCAGTGTCACATTAAAAAGGGTCATGTGACGCTCTTCTCTCGAGGATTGGACGATGTGACATATATGTACCCAGATGTCGTAGAAGGTATCAGGAAGGAGCTCAAGGCTGAATCCGCTATCATTGAGGGAGAAGCCATTGGCTTTGACCCCTATTCCGGCAGTTTTTTGCCCTTTCAGGAGACAGTACAGCGTAAGCGAAAATACGATATCGATACAAAAGCTAAAGAAATTCCACTAAAGCTTTTTGTGTTTGAATTGCTATACCTTAATGGAAAATCACTCTTGCATGAGCCATTGACTGAAAGAATTCAGCTCCTGAAAAAACACGTGTCGCACAAACATGATCATTTTTCAAAGACCATTTTGGTTAGCGATGAAAAAACAGTGAACTCAGTGAAAGATATTACTCTGCACTTTGACGAAGCTATTGCAAAAGGTTTGGAGGGCATTATGATCAAGAAAAAAGAAGGTTTATACCAGCCTGGGGCGCGAGGTTGGAGCTGGATTAAGTATAAGCGCAGTTACTCGTCTAAAATTGATGACACCATTGACTGTCTTGTCATGGGATTTGATCGCGGCAAAGGAAAGCGTGCCGGATTTGGCATCGGGGCATTTCTGGTAGGGATTTATAGCGAGCAGTCGGACACCTACAAAACAGTTGCAAAAATTGGCACAGGACTTTCTGACATGGAGTGGCGCACCTTGGAGAAACGTTGCACACATATTGCAGCATCACACAAACCTGCCCTTTACGACGTTGACAAGCTTATGAGTGTAGATGTTTGGGTTCAACCAGAGATTGTTGTTGAGATTAAGGCAGACGAAATCACACGTTCCCCGACTCACACTGCTGGCCGAGTTCTGAAATCTACGAAAACAGGCAAAGCTCTTGAGGTGGAAACTCCGGGATTTGCACTGCGGTTTCCGCGACTCCAGCGCTTTAGGGAGGACAAGAAACCGGAAGATGTTACCACAGTGAAAGAAGTTAGTGCCATGTATAAAGAGCAGGGACAAGCTTCACACTAGTGCAAATGTTCTTGCTGAGACGATAGCGATTTATATACCTCCTCTAACTTATTCACACACTCTTTAACAGAATGCTTCTCTGCAATATGCAGACTTTGAGTGCCCATCTTCGCCTTAAGTTCATGGTCATGGGCAAGCATGGACATTGCCCCACCAAACCCGGTAATATCATGAGGGGAACAGAGCTTTCCATTGTTGTCAAATATCTCTGCAGCAGCCTTTGCTCGCACGACAATGAGTGGAGTTCCTGCGGCCATCGCTTCCACGAAAGTCAAACCATATGTTTCAGAAGTGCTCATTGATACAAAAGCAATTGCACGATTGTACATCCCAGAACTTTGCAACTTGCGATGTGGGATCAAGCCTGTGAATATGACATGATGCTCAATTGCAAGTCGTGAAGCTTCTCTACGTAAAGCTTTCTCCTGCGGGCCAGATCCGACAATGACAAGGCTTACTGGCTCATAATCTTGCCATACCTTACTATCAAAAAATGCATGGATAAGCTCGTCGATATTCTTCTCCTTACTCAGACGACCAGCGTACAAAAAATATCGTTGTTTAAGGCCATACGTATCACACATCTCTTTTTCAGTCATATCTGGTTTATGAAATTTTTCTAAAACTACCCCTGGTGAAATAACCTTATATGTGAGCAGGGCTCCAAAATGCTGCTTGATATCGTCCTGGGTAGTCTGTGATGGTGAGATAATGATATCTGCCTTATTGTAGAACCAACCCATCCACCCCCAAATAGCCCCCTGCAAAAGGCTACTCTTATATAACCCAAACCATGTAAATCCTATTGTTCTTAAATACTCTGGATCAGCAAGGTATGTATGGAAGGTCATAACAAGCGGAATATGGAATCTTTGTGCAAGCATAACACCTGATGCTCCAACGGTCCCTGGTGTGTGTACGTGGATAATGTCGGGTTTTATATCCATTACCGCACGCGAGCACACTGTTGAAAAGGGATTTGTAACACGAACCTCTGGGTAAACCCGAGATGGTATACTACCCACAGTATATGTTTTTATACTTTCTGGGAGGTCCATATCTTGAGAGCGAAATGTAAAAAGATGAACATCATGAGAATGGGCTAGGAGAGGCAATGTTTCACGCAGATGTGTCACAACACCATTAACTTGAGGAGACCACGCGTCAGTAAATACGGCAATTCTCATATTGATATAATAGAAACTAGGATTTTGTATGAAACAACCGTTCTTTTCTGTCATTATACCAACCTTGAATGAAGAGACCTACCTTCCGGGACTTCTCAGCGACCTAACAAAGCAGACAGAGAAGGATTTCTCGGTCATTATTGTGGATGGTAACTCTACTGACAATACAAAAAAATGTGTTCAGGCCTTTGCATCAACACTTAATCCTAATTTCCACTCAATAAAAACCCGCAATGTTTCACATCAAAGAAATACAGGTGCAGAATACTCAGATGGCCACTACCTTGTATTCCTTGACGCAGACTGTCGGTTGGAAAAGGATTTTCTAAAAAAGGCGAAGCAATACCTTAAAAAGCATAGAAAACTGTTTCTGGTACTTCGAATGTTGCCACAAGAGTCAGAGAAAGAGCTTTATGACGAGTATATTTTCAATGCCCTCAATTATCTTGTCGAATTTTCACAACTGACTAAAAAACCTTTTGCATGCGGTGGGTGGATGATTGTTGAACATGCACTCTTTGAGTTTTTAGGAGGATTCAATAAAAAACTTTTTCTTTCAGAGGATCACGATTTGGTGCAGCGCGCACGTGTATCTGGCGTGAAGGCCGCTGTACCAAAGGATCTCTTTGTATATGTCTCGATGCGCAGATTTCAAAAAGAAGGAAGAATGAAGGTCATTACAAAATATCTTATTTCTACGCTCCATACCGTACGAGGCCAAAAAATTCACGAGCGCATTTTTGATTACGAGATGGGGGGCCAACACTATTCCCTACCAAATAACGGCCAAAAAAGTTTTACAGGAAAGCTTCGACAATACGCCCAAAAAGTCAAAAACGCTCTTTCATCATAATCAATTCGATAATCCACATAGTTATCCACATTTTTTGAATAATTCAAAATAGGACTTCAAGACAGTCTAGAGTACGGGCTCTTTCTTATAGGCTGTCCCATAAGCTTAGCTTAAAATATTATAGGACTTGACATCTGTAATCCCCTGCCCTAAACTCCATTTATGGAAACACGCATTCTCTTTAAATTAAAAACGGCAAGAGCTACGAACGCTCATGAGTCAAAAAATTTAAGAATGTTTACGAGGGTACAGCTTGACATGTTGAAAAAGAGGAATCTTTGTATTCCTGTAAAGTGGTTTCAGCTTTGACGAGGATCGAAATCTGAGGCTCTGGGGCAGGCTATGGAAAAAAAGAGCATCACTACCGTTCGCGTTACCGTCGACGAATAGTAATGCCCTCTTATGGGTCTCCGAGGATCGGAGTTATCGTACAACTTAACAGAAAATTTAATAGCTGTCAAGAGGTATTTCGAAGATAATTCCAGACCCACTTTTGGATCTAAAAATAGCCTTTCCTAGAGCCTCAAACTTTGATTCTTGCAACGTCGAATATTTCCCCCTCTCATTTCTTCCAATAATGACATATTTGATCCGATATTTCTGCAGTAACTGTCGAGTAAGTGTAAAATCATTACTTTCATAAAGTGCTTCGATCTCTGGAATGAGTCTCCCCACAACCTGTGAATCGCCTCTCCATAGCCATTGATGCACCCACCACCCTGCTACAGTAGGAAGGCCTGTAAAGGCAGAGACGACGTTGTAATCCGTATATGAGTCTCCTTGGGCCTCGAGGATCGTTGGTTGCCCACGAACATGTGTCTGTAAATAGTTAATAATTTCATAATATTCTGGATATGATGTAAGCATCCACGATCGTCCGTCAAAGGAAAGTTGTCGTTGATCTGTTCCGTAGTATGAATTAATTGCAAAAAATGGATAGACTGTAACAAGGATGAAAAGGGGCATAAAAGCAAGGATATAAAAGCGGGAAAATAGATCTTTGAGGTGCCATTTGAAATTCGCGAAAGTAAATGCGCTGGCAATACCCATCATAATAAATGCCTGATACCCTAATTTAAACATGGTGTTTGCCCTGAAGTGTGTTGGGTAGATATCCTTGGCATACACAAACTCTGGCATGAGGATGAGAATGGTTGAAAAGGCACATACCATGAGCATGAATACTGTTGTACGGCTTATATGAAAGCGCTTGATGGTGGCGTGTGCAAGAAGGAACAGCGCGTTAAACCAGAAGAAGCCCCATAATGTAATGAGCATCCACCACACTGAAGACTGGCATTTTCCTTCAAAAACGATACGGTTTTGCAAAAAAGTGCCTTGAACGACATTATGCAGTGTACGCGTAAGGTTTGCCGACAGGCAGTTTACCCCAAATCCTGTCGAAAATGGCTCAAACTTCGTAGAAAATGGTAGGTTGAACAGAACAAAACCTCCGATAAGTACCCCAATATAAAGAAAAAACCTTGTTGAAAGGCCAAAAAGCACAAACAAAACAAAAGCACTTAGCAAGAGGTATATTGGTGCATCAAAAGCATTAGTCATAAGATGAATGCTCATCATGAAACTCAAGAATATGACGTAACCTAAATAGCCTTTTGTGACAGACAAATCATCTTTAAAAGCAGTGAAAAGTTGAGATAGGGATTTTAAAGAAATGATCAATGAACTTCTTTTAAGATGGGCAAATATCACATAGAGGACAGTAATGGTTATCAAAACAAAGGGGATATCAAATACATGTCCGTGTAGATCTGCGACTACATATGAGTATATAGGAAACTCATGAATTGTGAATGGGATAAATCGCGTTGCATCAGGGTACCAATATCCCAGTGGTAATTTTGTCCAGACGAGCTCAACATTAAAAATTTCTTGGCCGATAAACTTTGCAGGAAGGGTCCACACGGGCACTGGTTTATCACTGCCATAGCCTGTTGTAAAGGCATAAATGGCATGGAGATTACCCGCAAGGTTCACGAGAAAAGAGGCCAAGGCTCCGGTAACAAACGCAAATTTTAAGCTTTTTTTAAACGCTGTATACCCAATTGAGAGTCCCAGCGAAAATACTTCGACAACACTCAGAGCAAAAAGCTGTGCCAGAATAAGATTATAGGTGATATAAGCAGGAATGGTGCTAAGTTTGGTCAGCACAGCGCCTGTGATGTGACCAAAGTAATAATAGTTAATCGTTTTGCCGGCAAGCCACATATCTTTTGTGGGGAAATATGTACCGCGAAGTGCAGATTGGATAAACCCAAAGTCCATAAATTTTTCTAGACCATGAATGGAGGGTTCTCTACTTCGCACAGCTGCCCAGAAGAAAAATGCAACAAAACACAGTCCTTCTTCAAAGAGAATAGTTTTCAAAGGGAGGGGCTTTACATGAGTGCGATGTCGAGTAAGAAAATAGTTAAAAGCGATTGCAAGGCCCAGCAATAAGAGTAATGAAAAGAATGTAAACGGCAAAACCTTGATGGTGCCAAGAACAAACATGCTGTACGAAAGCAAAAGAATGCCGATGCCCTTTGTGAAGCCATATCCCTGATCATACAAAGTATGAAAGATGCGGCGCGTTAATGGAAAAAAAATAACTCCAATAAGGAGTAACATCACATACCATGTAGAGGCATACAACAGCCAGTCCATGCTGTCAAAGATAGCCTTTTTGGATTGAAATTGCAAGCCGTTTCTGATATATTGCGGCGTATGCAGAAGACCTTTCAGCCATCAGAACACGAGTCTCGATTATATGAATTTTGGGAAAAGAAAGGATATCTGAAACCAGATTCAGGGGAACCGTTTACAATCCTTATGCCTCCTCCAAATGCGAATGCTTCACTCCACGCTGGTCATGGAATGTATACAATTGATGACATTTTGATTCGCTGGAAGCGCATGAATGGATATGCATCGTTATGGATTCCTGGGCTTGACCATGCAGGGTTTGAAACGCAGACAGTCTATGAAAAACATCTGCAAAAGCAAGGTAAGTCTCGTATGGATTTTGACCGGGAAACCCTTTATGACAATATTAATACGTTTGTCAAAGAAAATGCAGGCTTAATTTATAAACAATTCAAGAGACTTGGCTTTCTCGCAGATTGGGACAGAAGTGTGTTCACACTTGATGAACATGTCAAGGCATATGTTGATGAAACATTTGCCAAGATGGTACAGGACGGGTATATCTATCGGGACGCGTACATTGTGAATTACTGTGTACATGATGGGACATCTTTGGCAGACCTTGA
>Ga0155863_116_pt5 | contig 17591 bp, 26 predicted proteins | sample RifCSPlowO2_01_FD_107517 | JGI IMG/M metagenome (GOLD analysis project Ga0155863, IMG submission 107517) | Candidatus Roizmanbacteria bacterium RIFCSPLOWO2_01_FULL_42_14 | reverse complement strand
AGAGTTTAACTATAACCACAAATCAATAGTGGATCTGTTAGATTTGACAGATAAGTGATGCAGATTTTCGGCGGAAGGGGCGGGATTCGAACCCGCGAGGGTTTTTAGCCCTACAGTCTTTCCAGGACTGCGCACTAGACCAACTATGCGACCCTTCCTATCCTGACAGTCTCAACATTCTACCACACTGCAGACAACTCAAGTCCCTTGGTACAGTAGCACTGAATAATCTACTTCTATAATTGTAATCTTTGCAATCTTTCCGGCCGTAGCAGCACAACGATTTTATTGCTGAGAATGCAATACGGGTATATAATACGCTCCATATCATGAGTGAACGATCGAGTCATAGATCCCATCGTCTTGCAGCTATAGAGGAAATACTGCAGGGTGAAGCAACGGGCTATAGAACATATTCATTAGATAGCGCAGCCATCATGCCGGGAGCACCCACCTTGGATTATACAGGCAATCCATTCCATGGACAAAAGGCCGTTCATGTCGGAGGACTATTTGTCCCTTCGGAGTGGTGTGGTATTCCAAAGGAGATGGGTCCGTTGGGTTTGGAGCTAGGACTATGGCAAGGCGCAGAATTTTCCTTTCAGGGCCAACTAGTGGACCCGAATAGTTTTCTAGCAGGCATACTTGCACCACAAATTCCAGGGGTGCTTCGTTACACGGGTGGGCTTCATAAGTGCGATTGGAGTTGGGTGGAATCAGTTCTTGCTCTGGATGGCAGAATAAATGGAGCTCCAATTGCTGTATACGCTCTGAGCGCTTCTCTTCAAGATCCATCCTGCGCAACATTTGCCTCAATTATCCTACATTCAAAAATACCTTTGGAACTTGCTCAGCGAGAAATTGCATATATCCTTGGTATATATCCACATGGAAACTAACTAGTTCAACTAGTTAAAACCAGTATAACTAGTTGAACTAGGTGGGCTACTCAACCTACCCCCCACTTCTACGCTCTCTATCCTTCTACCCCTCACATCTTTTTCTTGCCATCTTCTGTTTAATGTCGTTTAATGTATGTATGTCTGATAAGAACATTGACGTGCGGGAGGCAATCCAACGCTTCCTTGAATACTGTGAATTAGATAAAAACCTATCTCAACGCACTGTGCGCATGTATGCGTATTACCTTGAATTTTTTTACTCATGGCTCATGTCTGGCCAAACCAGCGATGCAGCAAACATTATTGTTTCTGACATTACTGAAGAGACAATTCGTAACTTTCGACTTTACCTTTCGAATGTCTACATTAACCCTTATAAAGGTGCTCTCAAGCGTCAAACACAAAATTATTTTCTTGTCGCATTAAGAAGCTTTTTTCGTTTTCTTATACGAAAAGGATATCACGCATTGTCCCCTGAACAAATTGACCTAGGAAAAACAAGCGAAAGAACCATTAAGTTTTTGCACAATGAAGAGGTGGTAAGGCTGATCCAGAGCCCTGATACATCCACCGTTCAGGGAAAACGTGACCACGCAATTCTGCAACTTCTCTTCTCTACTGGCCTTCGTGTCTCAGAACTTGTAAGTCTCAACCGCGACCAGGTCAATCTGAAGGAAGGAGAATTTAGCGTAATGGGAAAAGGAGGTCACACTCGCGTTGTCTTTTTAACCGAAGCCGCCAAGCAGGCTGTAAAAGTCTACCTTATTGCTCGCGATGACCCATACAAGCCTCTTTTTATACGATACTCAGGCCCCAAACCAGCAAATGCTCTTGATGTCAGTGCTTTTAGACTAACAACGCGATCAGTGGAACGCATTGTCGACCGCTGCCGGCTTCAAGCTGGCATTGTGAAACGAGTCGGTCCTCATGCCATACGACACTCGTTTGCCACAGATCTTTTGCAACATGGCGCAGACATCCGATCCGTCCAGGAAATGCTCGGGCATAAGAATATCTCCACGACCCAGATCTATACGCACGTGACGAACCTTAGGCTCAAAGAGATCCATCGCAAATTCCACTCCGGAAATTTTGAGGGTGGGGAGGTCGAGGAGGTCCGTCATGGAACATGACGGACCTTGTTGCATGATCGACATCATATATTTCATAATAATTTCATGAAAGAATTTGGCCGGATTTTCCACAATCCAAAGCTACAGTTTGCAGAAGCAACCGCTACGCTGGTTGGTAGTATCGTTGGGGTTGGAATTCTTGGAATGCCGTATGCAGTATCTAAGGTTGGCTTTATCCCAGGTCTATTAATGCTTATTGCGCTGACTCTAGTAAATATTGTTCTCCTTCTTATGTTTTCTGAGGTAACTTTACGTACTCGAGGAAACCACGAAATTCCGGGTTACGGTGGACTATATTTAGGAGCCTCAACAAAGCTGATAGCATTCCTTATAGGGATCATAGGTGGCTATGGTGTAATGCTTGTCCAAATTATTGCCCAGGGATACATTGTACAGGCATTATTTGGGGGTTCTGCAACAGCTTGGAGCCTGACCTTTTTCATCATTGCTGGGTATATTATTTATCGAGGTGTTGAGGCAGTCAGGGTTATTGAATTACTCATGACCCTAGCTATATCTGTGATCTTTTTTCTGATTGGTTTGACAGCGCAGCCACATGTTGATACTCAAAATCTTATATACACTCCCTCGCGTGACTTTATAATTCCCTATGGGGTTATTTTATTTGCTCTAAGTGGAACATCAGTGATACCACAGATTAGGGAACAGATGCAAAAATTTGAAAGACGCATGCCTCTCGTTATCTTAGCGGCAAATTTGATCATATTTGTTATGTATGCAGGATTTTTATGGCTTGTGCTTGGCGTGACCGGAGCTCACACAACGCAAATTGCAACGATCGGATTGGGTAATAAGGTCGGGAGCATAATGCGAGTCCTGGGAAATGGACTTGCAATGTTTACGATCTCTACGAGCTTTATAACAATTGGGCTCTCCATGAGGCGAGTTTTTCAATATGATTATCAATTTCCCCGTTTCAAAGCGTGGTTGACTGCTATGGCGATTCCTCTGACTCTTTTTGTGCTGGGGGCAAGAAATTTCATTGGGATAATAGGAATTGTCGGTGGGGTTATTTTAGGTATCCAAAACATCATAGTTATTACATCCTATTGGAAGGCTCAAAAAGATGGAACTCGCAGACCAGAATTTACGATGGGACGCATGTCATTAGCAGGTGTAATACTTATTGGAGTCTATAGTGTAGGTGCGATCTTGACCATTCTTGGCGCATTTTAAATGGAAAGCATCCAGCATTGGTTTTGCTACCGACATCACACAAGGTCCGTCATGTTCCATGACGGACCTTGTGCAAGTCCGTACATATGTCTACAATGACTATATGATGGTGGACTCACTCCTTCCGGGAAATCGTTCGCAACCCGACTTTAGATTTGAAACCTTTCGGTGCCCGTTTGGGGTCCTGTATGAAAAGGTTATACCTTTTCCAGAGAGTCAGGTAAGCGGTGAGGACCTAGTCTCTCGATTAAAGCGGGGTCTGCAGGGTCAGCTCAATATCACGGAGGAGCGTCAGAATGGACACGTGCAATATGAGCTACAACCCACTCCACTACAGGATGGGTTAATGTTTAAAGTACTGGTAAATGGGAGATCAATAGTTCCCGGTTCGGACTTGTGCAGTGATGTGCGTCTGCAGGTTATTGACGAAAAGGGAGTAGCAGATCAACAAATCGTGGCAGAAGCGCTTAGTCAGGCTTTTCATGACGTAGTGATAAGCATGTATGACTAGAAGTCATCTCAAAACCATGATCATATCTGCAACACCGTTACCATATTGGCTGCAAAGCATTCAGTTTTTCTCACAGTAGTTTTTACTACTGCGAAGCAGGAAGGTTCTGTGACCGAAGGTCACATGGTTCTTACAGCCTCGAAAAACCCCATGCTTTTCGATCAATATGAACTTGTTTCGTCACAATCAAGGTTTTGAAATGACTTCTAAAACTAGCTCTCAGTCATTTAAACATCTTTCCCCAAAAAATCCATCACTTTTCTGGGAATCCCTTTTGATTCGCCATATTTCAACACTCTTCTGTACGCATCCATATCATCGAAATGAAATATGAAAACCTTTCCATTTTCTCCATCGTCAGCACCAAACGCACAGATGGCTTCGTCTGCATTTAGGTTCTGTCCTGATGCATACCATGGCTCTGGTCCTGTGTAGTGCTTGACCATAGCTTTCTGAATATCCTTGAGCTGATCTTGATTAACATAAACTTCTACCACATTTCCCCAATTCGGATTTTTCAACTGCCTTTTTACTTTATGTGGATATAAGTTTAGGACCTTCTGATCAGTTAATGAACCACTGTATAAAATAATTTTGTACCAACTTTGCAGCATAATTTATGATAATCTTCTCATCAAGCAAATATTTAACAGATCAGGAAACTTTAATCTCCTGTCTCAATAGTATATAAAACGTGTCCTTCGCTTCCTGCTCAAGCCAAGGATGGTGGCCGCAATGCTCAATCACATAAAAATGAAAATCGCTTAATATCTTAGAAAGCGGTTTTCTGACCCCTTCGGCTGGATGAGGGTCATAATCTCCATGAATAGCAATCACTGGACAAGTGATTTTCTTGCCCTGCGCAAGCAATTTCCCGCTTTTCCTCAATTTTTCAGCTTCAGACCATACCCTTTCGTAAATTTCCGATTGTGCTGCTGGGTTAATCAAGCCCCCCAAGCCATTATCGTTTGTCTGCCCTATCGGTCTATAGGAATCTGCTCGATCCATTAATTCACTAAATTCACTAAACACTATATTGTCAGCTTTCCCGCTCTGGAGCCTCTTCATAATTTCTTCTACCCTCATTTTTTCTGTCATTGAAAGACGTTCGAGCCGAGTCTTCATTATTCCTTTCGCATAACTAACTTCAAAAGGTCCACTGCTTACCAAAATTAGTTTTTTGACTAAATCTGTGTATTGAGCAGCAAGAAGGTAGCATAACCAAGCTCCCCATGACCAGCCGATTAAGTAAACGGGGTATAGGGCGTGTTCCTCAATGACCTTTCTAAGTTCATCAATTTGATCAGAAATCGTATCGAATGTTTGAAAAGGTTCAATGACACCGACGGTTTTGGATAATTCCTCAGCAACGGGTCTCATTCCTCCCGGTGTGCCTGGTCCACCATGAACGACAACAGCGGAGTAAGGAGGGTTTCCGTAGGCTCTAAAGTTATTCATGAATTTGGAGCGGGAGACGAGATTCGAACTCGCGACCTTCTCCTTGGAAGGGAGACGCTCTACCAACTGAGCTACTCCCGCAGTTGGCGTCTCAATTATAACAAATATTGGTTCTCACGTTTTAGGACAGCCCCAAAAAGCTTGTTTTAAGTCCGAATTATCCATAAAATGCGGCTTTTCGCTCAATATGAACTTGTTTCGTCATAATCAGGGTTTTGAAATAACTTCGAAGTCCAATAATAAAAATTAGAGCTGGCTAGAGATATTTGCGAACCATCGCTGTGACTACTCCAGCAATTTCCAATGACTGCTCCGGCCGTATGGGAGGATATTTCTTGTTTGCAGGCATCAGTACAATGTTTCCTCCACTCTTCTGGTAATACTTGAGTGTCCACTCGCCATCAACGTTTGCAACAACGATGTCACCTGTCTTCACGGGCTGTATACGATCAACAAGCACGAGATCACCTTCGTGAATGCCGGCATCAACCATGGAATCCCCAGAAACATGCAAGACGAATGTGGCCTCTGGATGATGCACGAGGTATTCATCAAATGATACAAGGTCAGTAATGTCCTCATCAGCAACGGTTGGAAAACCGGCTTTGATGATTCCGGATTGAGGTAGTGGAGCGAATAATCGCTTTGGGATAAGTTTTCCTTTGCTATCGCGTTCAAGGTAACCTGCTTCAATGAGCTTGTGCGCAAGCTTGAATGCTGCATTTTTTGAAGCAAAGCCCATGATATCAGCAAGTTCCTGATACGTTGGGAGCCTACGCTGGTGCCTGAAAAAGGAGCGTATTTTGGTTAAAGCGTTATAAGGTGTTTTCATATAATGTTGCGGCTCAGCAGCAGAGCAATCATTTCAGAGTTTGAGTTTTGAAATGACCACTATTGCACAACGTGAACCATGAAATATTTATGAAAATATAAACTGTCCTTGCCAAACTTCTGTTCTGTCAGTTTCTCATGTGCAGCTTTTGCAAGTACTTTTTCTTCCAAATGAGGATCTGCAAGAAGTTTTGCATTTCGGTAAATTGTGATGATATGTTGTACAAGTCTGCGCATAGAAAATTGCATAAATTAATAATGTTGAACGATTGTTCACCAGTATAAAATGTTTCAGAAAAGTTGTCAAGAGGGAAATCACTCTTCATCAAAAGCGAATCCCATCTCTGTAAGTAGCTCCAATAGCCCCATCTTTGATCGTATCTTTGTAAGTTGCTGTATATATGCAAGAGATGATTGAAGATGTGGCATAGAAGCTTCAATCGCAGGTCGCACATCCAATGAAAAGGAATTAATATAGTGTGGGTGCAATGCAATGCGTGCATCAACAAATCGCTGCTGCTTGTTCATCCAGTCGAGAATATATGCATGTACAAGTTTTTGCAGCGCTGGGTCTGACCTTAGCTTTTCCAGTCCAATATTTTCGACAAACCGGACATGCGATTCACGAAAAATCTGGTCCCCCTCTTGAGCAAAATGTTCTGGCCCGTCTATTGCTGCGCCTCCAATGTCGGCAAGTGCAAGCACTTTCGTAATAATATAACTCCCTTGCCAAACGTATGGCTGTGTGACAGCTCCGTATGCAGGGTCAAATACAGCAATAGTTCCGCAGATTGCCTGCTTAACCATATTAAAATCATCTGTCCCATATTTTGGCTTGTCCTCCACTCTACCAAACATCCATTGACGTGCTAAATCTATACTTGCTTTCTCGCTTTTGCCATTAGAGCGTTTGCGCAGCACAACAGGAATGCCGGATTGTATTGTGAGCGCCTTATCCCACAGCTGGATAACATCATGAAACGCTGCAGCAATCAGAGCCAGTTGTAGATCATGTGTCGAAGCTTGCAGAGCTTGCATAAGATGTCGTGTGCGACGGATGACATCAAGGGTATGCGCAGTATTATGGTAGTCTAGCATGGATTCAGGATGTTCAGGGTCTTCATAATGAGTAACAATATAGTGAGTAGCGTATTCCTGTGCCATATCCACAATAGTGTCGTCCCAAAAATGTTCTGATTTCTCTTCCTGAGTCTGTTCGAATACATCATTCATAAGTTATATAAGTATAAAGTCTTAAGCATGAAGTGAGAGCTGATTGTTCAACATAGTGTAAAATAGCAGTATGTCAGAAGGAGGAGTTGATAGTAGTACGGCAGCTGATGTTCGTAAAGCCTTCGATTTAGTATCAGGCGGGATTAGAGAAGCGACACAAAGGAAACTAACGGAGTATGCGATTCGTGCTAGAAGTGAATCTGTTGAGACATTGGGTGTGCCCCAATCATGGCAGAAAGAAGTACGCGCAAGAGCAGCTGCTATTGCGCGATTACAAGAGCAAGATCGGGCAATGGTCTGGACAGCGATACAGGCTGAGGTTCCAACTGCATCAACCAGTTTTGATCCAAAGGCCTTCGAATATGCGTGGCGGATATTAATGGGTGAAGATACGAATCAAGTATTACAAGGTCTGAATAATTTTGCACAAAACAGGGTGAAAACGTATATAGATGCAATAACACGATGGGCTGTTGAAGGTGCTGCTGGTCAACAAAGATAGTCCGTTATGATGAGATTTGGGTGTCAAATTTATTTATTTTAGACTGCCCGAGCGGTCTTGGCAACTCCGGAGGTTATGGAGGAAACAGGCGCTGGTGAAACCCGTATTCCCACATACTCAGCACAGGAATATATTGACCTTTTGTGGCAAACTGTTGATGAACTCGCCGCACTGAAGAAAGAATTAGAGGCTCATAGGAACGCATTATATGAACTTATTGCAACTGATTATAAGAGAACCCTTAATCTTCATGAGCAGGAAAAACTTCGAGCATCTGAGTCAGAATACACACAGCTAGGTATTACATTACAGGACATTCTAGATAAAGAAAAAGCGATACAAGAAGCGTTACTAGAACTTGAGAGTGGTACTATAGACAGAGCAAAACTCGCCCCATTATTACCCCATGGAGAGCAGGATCAGAGATCTATCTCAAGGCGAAAGCAACATATTCTAAAAGAGCGAGCTCGACAACAAAATGCTACTCCGGATCCACTTTCTGGTCATTCCTTTCCTGGCAATGTGGAACATGATGTTCGTGGAGGATACGGTGCGAATGCAGGAGATGTAACGACAGGACGGCATCGCAAACGGCTGAATGAAACTCTAGATCCTTCTTCCGCTGCAGACGAGTTTTATTGGGCTACAGCTGATACTCACGGTGGCAAGGTCGAGTATGGAAAAACTCGGCATGCAGGCAGCAGCTATTACACCACAGTCGGTGGCAGAAAAATCCGAAAGAGATGATTTATAAGGTAGAAGTCATTTTAAAACCAAGATTGAGACGAAACAAGTTCATGTTAAGCAAAAAGTCTTCAGAGGGGGATAGTCTGCCAGGCGAGAACGACATCATATCTATTAGGATAAAATTGATAGTAGATCTAACCCATAGTAAACACCATTTCGCTTTGCGCTGTCTGGGCGCTCTTCCGAACTCCGGAGGTTCTCCACCCAGCCCTCAAAAGGACTCGTGCAGAGGGTCCATTTGCATGAACAACCTTTGCATAAAGCTCTTCATATCCCAATGTCTCAAACGCATATGCACATAGCGTTTTTACTGCCTCAGTTGCGTATCCCTGACCAGTGCCCTCGGCTCCCAAATAGTATCCGACTTCTCCTCTATGAGGGTTGTCGCTATCTGGAGTAAGGTTAATGCTGCCGACGAGGATACTATCAGCTGTTCTGATTGCAAAGCGCAGTCTGGATGGATTTGTAGGGTGAGCAATGCTTTTCAGTACGTCCGAAACCGTTTGATACTTCTGCGCTGTCTGATCACCGTGCTGAGAAAGATGAGCACGATTTCTATTTATTAAGTCAAAAATATCTTGAGCATCACTGGGAGTAAATTGCTGCAGAATGATTCTGCCTGACGGGGATTTAAGCTCAATAGTCCCTTGCAAAGCCAATTGCGCTGTTTGGTTTTCGCTACGATCAGGTGACATAGAGGCCTATTATACCACTGGGGGCTTAGAGATTGATATGAGGCTCTTTAATAGGCACTGTGACGACACTGTGGCATGAAAATGGAAGGTGAGTTTACTTATATCTGGCTCCTATACTACAGAGCCTGTGAAACGGTTGAATATTGAGGCTAAATTTATCCCAGAGCAAAGATGGATTCAGTTTAGCTTGCCAGGGCGCTCTTCCGAACTCCGGAGGTTGCCGCCTTGATCTGGTCTGTCGAAAAGATCTATATCGTAGACTGATCCGTCACCTGTCACAACATAGCAATCCGTTATTTCAGGTAAGTAGGCATTACGTATTCTTCGAGCGAGGAAAAAATCTTTTCCTACGAGGATTGCACGTACCTCTCCCCAATCCCACGGATTGATAATAAGAGATGCGATTTCGGCACATTCTGCTGTAGAGTATATCCCAGCCAGTATTGTAGAAAACGCTTGGGAGTAGACAGCTGCTGCAGTCGCAAGGAAGGAGTACTCATCGGTATTCGGATCTGGATACCCAGCGCCATAGTAAGCAGCAAGCTTTTGTTCAATACGTGCAAATATAAGCGTTTTGTCTATATCATGAGCTGATGAAAAAAAGCTTTCATCAGAAAAGAAAGCAACTTCATCGGGAGTGAGACTACAAAAGTGAACTAAATATGCTACAGTTAAGTCCAAGCGTTGTTCGTGACTCAATTTTTTAGCATCTTTTAGAAATCTTTCCAACCAGTAACTCACTCTATCAGTTTCCGGCATGCTCGTATTATAGCCGAATTTTGGATAAAAAGATAAAAAGTGTTGGTTTTTCAATGGGTTAGGGTTGTTGAGATGAGCTCTAGTTGAAAGTTATTGTTTAGGACAATATTCCGCCCCTTAATGGACTAGGGTTACAGGTTGCATAATCAGGCAATTAAGGAAGTGGAGGAAGTTGTAAGTGCTCTTCAATCCTAATTAATGTGCTTCTGCAGCTTAAGCGTCTCATTATCGAAAAAATTAATAACAATCTTCAGATCCTTTTTTATACGTTTAATATCTTTCTGGAGATGATTTATTTCGATTTTCACTCTCTTAGTAACAATGTTGTCAATTTTTTCGAGATCTATTTGTGTAAGCATGGTCGGAGCATATGCTCTTTTGGAAAGGTTTTCAATGGGTCAAAATATAGCAGCTGGCACTAGTGCAGGAGGTGGGGCGTATTTTGCTAATACTTATCATGGGCAGCAAGCTCAAAGAAAATATACGCATCTCCATCTTTGACTGCAATTGCCCGTAAATCACTTTCAATCCATATGGCGTATTGTGTAGATCGTCTGCCTCTAAGCTTATGAAGTCTTATAGGAGGGCTATACTCACCAAGCGAAAATATCTGAAATTGTTTGGCAAGCTGTTTTCTCAAAGACGGATTTTTTCGACATAATTTATTGGCTTGTTTCTTGAACCCATCCGTAAAAATAACGTGCCTCATATGGAGTCAAAATACTCAGCAAAATTTTTGACTTCGGATGTTTTTCCAGCCCTGTGTTCTTTGAGAGCCTGAAGACCCCTTTTTTCCAGAGAGTCGGGCAAGTCATATACAGGTAAACTGCCCGATCGAACAACGCTTTCCGTTGCCTTACTAATCATAAATTTAATAGTTTTTGGCAGACTATATCCAAACTGGTCTCCATAACCGATTAAAATAGCTGCCTCTTCTGGGGTTAGAGAAAGTTGTACTTTGGTCATAATATGTGAATTATAGTAGATAAGTGTTTAGAAAGCAATGGGATTGAAATGGATTATTACTACTTTGCTGAAGGTTGTGGAGGTTACTCTACCAACAGTGTTGCACTTCGTTTTAGAACTCAAGAATTGAGCCTGCATGGTCTTGACAACCTATAGTAATAATGATACAAAGGGTTTCGGTAGCTTTGATGAGATTCAACTATTGCTGTTTTATTAAGTTGAGGCTACTTTTATTTACACCTTGATGTTCTGTTGTATTTGCTTTTCAGGCGAGAGTACTGCATATATCGTTTTGTGTGTAGTGCCCTCGACATGTCAGCTTTGCTGATAATGAAAAGCGGGGTCCGACTTACCAAGAAAGGTTTAGCGCTGTGAATAAAGATGCAAGCTATACAACGGTCAGCTGCATTATTTCTCACATGGATATCCACGATTGTATTTCTACACCCACAGAGTATTGTAGCCACTCATCAAATTATATCGATGCACTGGTGGTACTATATACTACAGGTCACAATGACATGGGCAAAATTGAGTCTAGATACACCTCATAGCAATGGGTGTTTCGGTTCAGACTGTCCGGGCGGCCTTCCGAACTCCGGAGGTTAGAAAAGCAGGCGCTAGTGAACTATGTTGGAACTTATTTTACTGTGCAAAAATCTTTATAAGTGCAACCAGCGCAATCCCCCCCCCAAAAAGATATTGAGCACTACAGATTGATATACCCCTTTGTACAGGGCAATCACAATTATCCCAATTGCACCTGTTAGGTTTAAGAACTGATACACAAACCCATTTGCAGGAACAATTTGAAAGCTTACAAGTGCATATGCTGCAAGAAGTGCTAACGTACCATACCAACCGATTATTTCCGCCACCTTACCTTTCATCTACAAAGTGTACCAAATCTTTCTGCTACAATCATATCAATATGAGAATTGGAATAACACTTACCTCGTCACTTGATATCGGTCAAAAATATATTGACCTAACAGAGACAGTTGCGAAAATTTTCGCTCAAAAGAGTCACGGCATTGTCTATGGTGGCACCTCATATGGGATGATGAAGAAGCTTGCCGAAGCGTATAAACAGCATGGAGGCACGAGTCTGTGTGGTGTTCTCGCTGAAGACCTCGTTGCAGTCACAAAAAACTACGAAAAGTTTGATCAGCTTGATGAAGAATATACCGTTGCAACAATGGAAGATCGAAAAAGAAAAATTATTGAGTTATCTGACGCGTACCTTATTCTCCCAGGAGGGTATGGCACATTTGAAGAAATTGGCTCGATAATTGGTGGACAAGCAAACAAGCTCTACTCCAAACCAATTGCAATCATGAACTTTGAAGGTTTTTACGACAACCTATTCACTTTTTTGAGCGAAATGCATGAAAAAGCATTCTCGAGAATTGCCCCAGAGGAGCTATTTTTCTCATCAGATAATCTTGATGAGATTCTGAAGTTTTACGAAGGCTATAATAAGAAAGATCTGAAGGATAAGTTCGTTTAGCTTGCTACAATGCTCTTTTGCAGGCGCTGGTGTACGAAGTGGGAACGTATTTTGCTTGTGAGTTGATACTATGAGAATAAATTCCTTTTTCGATACATATAAGCTGCAATCAGTATTTCCCAAATTATTTCACCGAATATGACAAATAAGGCAATCAATAGAGATTGCTCTGGAGAAAAACGAGATCGTGAGCTATCTACAATTTGATATCCTGCTAAAATTGGGTAGATCAAGCTCAATACTTGGTAAACTGACAAAGCGATGAAACCATATAAGGCCCATTTTTTCAATCGCCAGATACCTACTGCTACGAGTAAACTTATTATTGACGCTATTAACAGTAAATATACAGGTCTTGTGTCATGTTTCTTATCTGTTATCTCAAGCCCAAGAGCTCCTTCATGTGCTGGTATATTTGTACGTGGAGTAATTTCAACTTGCATCATTTTTCCATCTCGTTGGACGACAAGAGGAATTGGTGAATCCCTATATTTTGATGTTATCTCCAAAAATGACTGTGTAGATTCAACCTGTTGAGTATCGATTGAAAGAAGAATGTCCCCTATTTTTAGGTCTGATTCAGCAGCTGGTGAGTTCGGCAGAACTCTAACAATTTTGGTTTCACCTTTAGAAACAATACCAAGTCCATTTCTCAAAGCATACAGACCCCCAAAAGTTCCTTGGACTCCACTCATCAACAACAAAGCTGCGATAAGTGTTATGAATTCAGTTCGCTTATTTTTAATACTCATATGAAAAGTATACCTTATGATTATATGGATGAACTGATTTCAGCAGGGGCTGGTGTACGAAGTTGGGAACTATTTTATTCAGTATCATCTTTCCTCGCATCCGTAGTGATCATTTCTCCTCTAACTATGTCACAAAGAGCAATATCGGCATGAAGTGTGTGATCTTGATAAGTGTTGGGATCGGTTGAATGGTTGACATATCTTTCTGGATCAGAGTAAAGATATATTGTGCCTCCTTGGATATGAGTAAACATTCTTTCTCCATGTGGTAATGCGGCATATTCTACTTCTGTTAGTGGAACGAGATTGTACTGAATTACGACATCACCTTTTTTGAAATCCCTATCGGCATATACGCCTTTTCCAGCAAGTTCCCCTGTTCCAATAAGGATCTCTGTCATAGTGACAAGTATACCAAGAAGTTCTGACATCGTACATTGGCGGTAGGTACATGTTTGGTCGGAACCTTTTGCAGGGGCTAGTGCACGAGGTGGGAACGTATTACATGTTTCCGTCAACCACCACATCAGCTTTCGCGTGAGGATTCTCCGATGCAATATATTCCTCTTCCTTCGGTAACCAGTAATCCCTCCATCTGTCTGAATTGTCGATTCCATTCAGGGCAATATCGCGTTTCAAACCTCTTTCAAATCCGATTTCTTTAGGGCAGTCTACCCAAATTTTGTAATCGTAGTATGCAAGAAGCTTTTCTCTTAGTGCAAAAACACCTTCCAAAATAACAATTTCTGCTTTTTTTGAGTTTGTTATCAAAGGTGATATGACCTTTTCAATAAGTCTCTGGATATTTGGTGAGCCTTCATACAAGTCAAACTCATCCAAATGCACGATTCGGCTTTCTGGCAGGAACTCTTGGAGCTTTTTAGCGAAAGAACTTTTCCCTGAACCACTTCTTCCGTCAATGGCAACAATGACACACGGTTTTTTAGTTTGAAGTTTGTGTATTTCTTGAGCAATGATTGTGAGAGGTTTCATACCGACAGTATACTTATTTTCCTTCAATAAGCTGAACCATCAAATTTAGCCAGCCTTCTCGTGCATCGCCAGCAAAATCATGATTTCCATCAAGCTCGATATATGTGATGCCTTCAATATCTCTCAGAGCGGAATAATCTTGATTAGGTAACACATGATCCTGCATTGCTTGAACGATATATACATTGGTCCTCTCTGCTAATCGTGCGTAAAGCTCAATAGGATGAATTCCTGCTGTCTCTGCCCAGAATTCCGGTGGAATATAAGTTAATTTCCCATCTGATCGTTTTATAGTGCTTATACCATCACTAACAATGTGAGTTCCTTCACGTGAGCCAAACGTTTCCTGCATTCTTGCTTGACTAGGTGCTGCCATAGGCGAGGCGTTGAGTACGACCTTATCTACATTGTCAGGATTAGACAAACCCACTACAAGACAACCTTGAGAATGAGCAACAATTGAGAGTTCCTTAACGTTGTAAGTTTCTCGAACATGTCTCAGCACTGCGTTGAGCATTGCAGATTGTTCTGTTAGAGGACGGACTGTGGTGTCCCCTGCTTCGTCAACGTCAACATAGTCAAAAAGAACAACAAGTCGATCTTGACCAAGTCGTTCTGCGAGCTCTGTATACATACCTCTTGAATCTCTAAAAACGCCAAATCCATGAGAAAGTACGACAACTTTCTTTGAAGCGGGGTCTCCATGAATTTCACCTGAAACAGGAGACTCTTGGAGCGTGAATGGGCGTCTGTCAATCATGAGGATAGTATAGCATAGGAGGTTATGGGTTACTGTGAGGCTCTTTTGCAGGGGCGGAGAGAATTGAACTCCCAATAGAGGTTTTGGAGACCTCTGTTATACCATTTAACTACGCCCCCATTTTAGGGTCTGCAAGCGTATTATAAATCATAGACGATGCTGAAGCCATCTTAAAGAAGCACCGTTTTTCTAATTGGGTCTTACTTTCCTATCTGGCAACACGGCACGCGGATTGTCCAAACTTTACAGACACATTAGAATTCACGCAGCATTTGACCGATACTCTGTCCAGCGGTTAAGAAGCGGATCATAAACATGATCAGATACTATGCCAGAACGGGCAATAAAGTCTGCATAGACAGTTCTTCGCAGCATGAAATTGGAGAGAGCTCCTGTATATGCATAAAGCTCATCTACTGAGAGTTCGTAAAACGGATCATCCTTATCCATCTCAACCCACATTGAGATGATACCGCCTTGATAGTGCTTAGAGAAATCAGGATGTATTGCATGACTCACCCTTAGATCAACATGCTCTACAGGTCGGGCTACGACCAATTCAGCTCTTTGCAAGCTCATGATATGCTGGAATTATATCATACGATATAGCTATAGCCTCCGCAAAACAAAAACGACTTTGAATTGCGCTCGCTAAGTCATCCGAGCGTAATCATACTCCATGCGTTCCCGAGAGGAATCGAACCTCCAACCTTTGGTTCCGCAAACCAACGCTCTATCCTTTGAGCTACGGGAACAATGCCGGTAACTTCTATTATACCTCGCGGATCTTAATACGAGGGCCAAATTGTGCATCCCCCATTCAGCCCCAAATCAGACTATGGGATAGTTGTGGTATAATACATCTCCTACAATATGGGTTTACGTGAAGCGGTTTCTCACCTTGCAGAAAGTGAGTATAGGGGGCATCATAAGCCTCAAGCCCGTTACGGCATCTATGCAGCACGAGTTCTCCTTGGTCTTCTTTGGCTTGTTTCATCAAGTCCAAGCACTCCTGCTTTCAGTGTCCCAAAGCGGAGTCCTCAAGAAACTTCTTCAGAATATCAGCTACGCCCGGATCAGGTTACAACCAGTGATGGTCGTACTGTTGTCATGGCTTGCTATGATAAAGAGCCTCACAAGCTGGCTGCTCAGGATGCAGCAGAAATTACAGCTCTGGACCTTACTATGGAGCATGTCCCTTGTCAGCGTCTTGCTGTGACCGAAGAGGGATTTCGAGCCTTAAAAAATGATCCAAACATCACTGCCCTTGCTCAAGAGGTGGAAGTACAACCAACAGGTGTTGTCTCTTCTGTTACCTCTCAAGAATCATCGCCAGACCTTCTTCTTGAAAATACAAGGGCTCGCGTTGCACATGGCTGGGGTATCCGCGGTCGGGGTACACATATTGGGCTGATAGGTTATGGCGTGAACGAAAAAACACATCTTTTGAATTTGCAACGTGCCTTGGATCCTGTAGGGGTTTGTCTGGGAACTACTATTAATGACTCTATCCAGTCAGGGTGTGAGGGTAAACAATCATGGGTGAAGGGCCTATATGCTGGTACTGTTGTGGATGACGATACTGGGTCTCGTCATCATGAGCATGCGCTGGCGCAGGTCATAACCTATCTGGCTCCTGAGGCTCGTATTACTTCCATAGCTCTTAACACAATCGAAACAACAGAATATGGTCGCAGGGCTCTTGCTTATCTTGGGGAGATTGTGCGTGGTATCAATGAAGCGATTGATATGGGGGTTGATTTTATTAACGTGAGCTTTAATACCGTTCCTGACCCTGATAATCCATACATGACCGAGACACAACTTCGGGAATTTTTCCCTCCTCTCAATGAGGCTGTTGATCGTGCAAACCAGGCTGGGATTGCTGTGGTATTCAGTGCGGGTAATTATCCCCTCTCTGCATATCCGGCGGGTCTGCGTGGTGTTGTATCAGTTTCGACAATAAGCGAAGGTGGGTTTGTGCCACTCTATGCTCCAGCAGACCCGAGAGTGACGTTTGCTGTGAGGGGTGAAAATGTTCCTGTGCAGCGTGCATGGGACTATGCTGGAGATGAAGATTGGACAACCTTAGAGGGAACGTCAGGAAGTGCAGCTGAAGGAGATGGACTATTAGCTCTTGGACTAAGCGGTTTGGCAAGGTACGGATGGACACAAAGTGCTATCGTGAGCGCTTTTACCAGTCGAGGTGCCCGTGTGCCGAAATCAGGTACTGTAAACACTGTCTCAGAAGCCCATATGGGTGTGTTGTTTTCAGATCCCCAGGTCCGCCGTGATCTCGGGTTGACAATGCTGTCACTTCCCTGGTTATCTACAAACGTGACCCTCACGCCATAAAAGTCACCTCAAAATCCTGATTGTAACGAAACAAGTTCCTGTTGAACGATGTTGCAGGCGTGATCAGGACCTTGAAATGACTTCTAGGACTTTGCATTGTATCTCCACATTTGCTATACTCACTTTCAATATGGCAAGAAGGCAATCAAAATTCGGGGTTGGCATGCTCCTCGGCGCCATTGCCGGCGCTGTTACAGGGCTCTTTATAGCTCCGAAGGCTGGTAAAGAAATGCGGGCAGAAGCGATAAAAGTTTATAAACGTCTGCGAAATGAAGACCCGAAAAAAG
>Ga0155863_123_pt4 | contig 17852 bp, 14 predicted proteins | sample RifCSPlowO2_01_FD_107517 | JGI IMG/M metagenome (GOLD analysis project Ga0155863, IMG submission 107517) | Candidatus Roizmanbacteria bacterium RIFCSPLOWO2_01_FULL_42_14 | reverse complement strand
TTATCAGTAAGGCCCACAATGTCGCCGTATTTTAGAACCATGATGTGATGGAGAATGGATGAATTATCATTTCTTGCAAGTGCTCGCTCTGATGCAACAAAAAAGTATTCATCCCTGGCCTCATCTGAAACATGAGGAATATTTACCTTATTTCGCAGTGTCTGATAGAAGAAATAGAGTGAGGCAGATTCACGTTGAGTTTGGGAACCACTAATATATTCCTCCAGTGCGCAGGATAGAAGTTCAGTAATAACAGCTCCAAGATGGATAGTCTTCCCCGCAGTTAAAGACGTATGAATTGCTCGATAAAATGCGATATACCTGTCAATAATATGCTGGATGTTCTGAATGTCAGTAGCTGAAAAGTGATTCTCTGGCACATATCTCCCCCATAAGAGCTCTCTGACAAGATTTTCTCCTTCATGATCACCTGATGTATTAATGGCAAGTCTTCTTCTTAGAATGCGTGTGATAGCGATTCTTCTTATAAGATGTTCCTCATTAAACTCTATAGCATTCCGAATACGCTCATAGACAAATCCAAAGAGGGAAACTGTTTGTGAAACATGATAATTCTCTCCCTCAACAGTTTTATTAGGAGGACTTTTTATATCAAGAGACGTAAGAAGGGCCTGCGTTATCTGAGAAAGGTGGATTTTCTCATCCTGATCAGTCATATGCCAGATAGTATACCTGTAAACTTTTATAGTACAATGAGATGCGGCCTTACCAATTGCCAATCGTTTGAAGCCTATAATATTACCCTATGATGCTCATTGCTTTTGATTCTGGAATTGAACGAACTGGGTATGCTGTATTCAATCTTCACGAATCTCGCTATACTGTTCAGGCTTATGGGTGTATCATAACACCGAAGGTCTCTACGCTCCCTGTTCGCATTGCAACACTCCATGATAAGGTTGAGGAACTTATTTCTCAATACAGGCCTGATGTTTTCATTATTGAAAGGCTCTTTTTTACAATGAATAAGAAGACGGCTATTACTGTTGCACAGGCTCAAGGGGCTGTTCTTAGACTTGCTGGGCACCATGGGATTGAGGTTGAGTTCCTTACGCCAAATCAGATCAAGCAGGCTATTACTGGCTACGGAAATGCTGATAAGAAAAGTGTACAGCAGATGGTTGCCCTAATGCTGGAGCTTGAGGAAGCTCCAAAATACGATGACACTACTGATGCCCTTGCATGTGGTCTTACCTATTGTACAATGAAGGCACTACATGATAGGCAAGCTCAAGGGGCGAATAGCTGAAGTCCACGGAACTCAGGCCCTTTTCGAAACATCAAGCGGTGTTTTCTACTGGGTCTATATTTCTCCACGCCTTATTGATGAGAGCAGCGATCTTGAGCTGTATACCTATCATGACATTAAGGAGGATCATCAGCAACTTTTCGGTTTTGCATCATATGACGAATACCGAGTATTTACTTTTCTTGTTAGCGTAGACGGTGTTGGCCCTAAAACAGCATTTACTATTCTATGCACGTCCTCTCCACATGAGATACAACAATCTGTTATAACCTCAGATGTCGACTTCTTCCAGAGAATTAAGGGCATTGGGAAGAAAACGGCACAGCGTATTCTTGTTGACCTATCTGGAAGACTTGGAGCTGAATTTGACTTGGCAACATCTGACAAACGGGTAGATGAGGAGGCTGTTGATGCCCTTGTTTCATTGGGCTTTAAAATTGGAGAAGCCCGGCAGCTCCTTGCTGATATTGAGCCAGACATATCGTTAGAGCAAAAAATTAAGGCTGCTTTGCGGAAGTTATCGAGAACATAATATGCAGGATGCACAACCTGTTCTTGAAAGGAAGTTACGGCCGAGAAAGCTGGATGATTATATTGGTCAAGAAGCTGCTAAAAAGTCACTGCGCCTGTTTACTGAAGCAGCACGCAAAAGAGGCAATGCTGGCGAACATATTCTCTTCTACGGCCCGCCCGGCATGGGCAAAACTACTCTTTCGTATATCATTGCTCAGGAGCTTGGAGGAGAGCTCAAGATCACCTCAGGCCCGGCTTTGGAGAAAGCTGGCGATCTGGCAGCAATCCTTACAAATCTTAAGGATAATGATGTTCTCTTTATTGATGAAATTCATCGATTACGCAGACCTGTTGAGGAGACTCTCTACCCTGTCATGGAGGAATATGCACTTGACCTTATTGTTGGTAAGGGCCCGGCAGCGCGCACTATGCGACTTTCTGTTCCGCACATTGTGATTGTTGGAGCAACAACGCGCATGGCTCTTCTCTCTGCACCATTTCGTGACCGGTTTGGGCTTGTTCTAAGGCTTGATTACTACTCTGTCCCAGAGCTTACAAGCATTATTATACGATCTGCAAAGATCCTTGGTATTCCGCTTGAGAAAGCAGCTGCCCTGGAGATAGCAAAGCGATCGCGCAAAACCCCACGAGTCGCTAATCGTATACTCAAACGACTGCGTGATATGTTCGAGCTGAATAGTCATAAGGTCATTTCCCGTGAGGTGCTGACTGAACTTTTTGACATTCTTGAAATTGACGAGGAAGGTTTGAGCCAGTTAGATACCCGCTACATGCAGACACTTATTGACAAATTCGACGGCGGACCAGCAGGACTCTCTACTCTTGCCACATCACTTTCTGAGGATAAGCAGACCATTGAGGATTATGTTGAGCCCTATCTTATTCAACTTGGGTACATAAAGAAAACTTCGAAAGGGAGAGTTGCGACAGAGAAAAGCGGCTATCGTGTGCTATAATAATTTGCGCTGAATGAAGAGGTAATAGTATTTATGAGATCAGCCAGATCATGAAATGGTTTCCCGATTAAATAGATACTATTGGCGACACCGCTCGGGTGGTGAAACTGGTATACACGCAGTCTTGAGGGGGCTGTGCCGCAAGGCGTGGAGGTTCAAGTCCTCTCCCGAGCACCATAGATTAATTACGTGCTACAGACTTCCCTATAGCATATAATTAGAGCCTTTGGTCTCGTAGCTCAGCTGGTTAGAGCGTTCGGTTTACATCCGAAAGGTCGTGGGTTCGAACCCTACCGGGACCACCGTCGTGCTACAATAAAGCTGCATGAGTAGGTTTTTGATGTTTTCAATTCTTATTTTGCTTCTCGTCCTTGGATATCTTTTTATCGCATCATCTCCAGATAAGTCTCAAGACCAGTCTGATGCATCCTTGCAGTTTAATGATCGAAAAATTATCTCTGCCCAGATCGGCAGCAAGCGTTACAATCTTTTTGTCTCAGATACTGAAGCTCAACGATCGCAAGGCCTCTCTAACATTGAAACTATGCTGCCAAATGAGGGAATGATTTTCATATTTGACTCCCCTGCCAAATATGGATTTTGGATGAAGGATATGCAATTTTCACTTGATCTTCTGTATCTTTATGGCAACAATATTGTTGCTGTAAGGGAGGATCTTTCACCAAAAACATATCCCCAAACCTTTGCTCCTTCCTACACAGCGAGCAAGGTGATCGAACTTAATGCTGGAGAGGTAATGAAGAATGGAGTAAACATAGGAGATCAGATCAAGCTTAAGTGATATAATGAGGGAAGGACTTCGTGAAGTTAGTTAAATCACGTCAGTGATTCTCTAACTGGGTAAGGACACTCTAGAACTGCCCGGGTGGCGAAATGGTAGACGCGCAACACTTAAAATGTTGTGACCGTAAGGTCATGTCGGTTCGAGTCCGACCCTGGGCACAAAGGATCAATGCAGCACAAAAACTCGATGTGAATAACACTACAACGTTATTTAAAACCATTCCTTTCGTTCCCTACCAGATCCTCCTTCTACACTTCGTTGAATCCCATTTTCAGCACGACCAAGCCAATCAGCAAGGCGCTGGCGATATAAGCATGGCGTTAGAATTTCGTCCTCAAGATGTCTTCGAAGCACCTCGAGTGTTGCTCTGGATCGAGCTAGTGATCCTTTCACACGTTTAGGGCTATTTTCAGAAACGCCAAGTAAAAAGCACTGTCCACATTCCGGACAGTGCACGTTAATGGTAAATAAACTGCTATTTGAATGTGACATAGATCCTTTGAAAGAATTGTATTATATACCCAGCCATTGTAGAATACTACTCTAGCCGACTTAGCTCAGCGGTAGAGCATTCGCTTTGTAAGCGACAGGTCCGGGGTTCGAATCCCCGAGTCGGCTCCTGGATTTACAGCATGATGCTCCTGAAGTATAATAGAGCTTACTTAAACAGCATCCGTAGCTCAACGGATAGAGCAACTCCCTTCTAAGGAGTAGGTTGTAGGTTCGATTCCTACCGGATGCGCTCGCTTCCCTACCCTTTCCGCTACATAGAACAAGCTATCGCCTCTCGATTATATACTCATATGGATGGTACATGAAGTATGCAGGAAGCTCGTCGGAGATAGCCTTCTGAAAGTCTTTATAGATACTTTGCCTCTGCTTAACATTTAAAACCTTTCGTCCATCCTCGAGCAATTTATCAATTTTAAGGCTCTTGAACTTTGTGATATTTGTCTGCTCCTGTGTTGAGTACCAGAAGTAAAATTGGTCTGGATCATCTGGTGGGTTCCAGATCGCCAGAAACATGTCAAATTCATCTGGTGGCTTCTGCTGGGCAACCTTTACATCAATATGAGCACCGATTTTCTGATAGTACTTTTTAAGAGTGCCGGCAAAGTCAATTGTATCAGCAAATGTATAAAGCTTAAATGAGGCCGATACCGTTGAAGTGACATTCTTTTTTAGGAGCTCACGAGCATGCTCTTCGTTGTACGGATATTCCTTAACACCTGAGTAATATGCCCAGGATGTCGGTGGAATCGGGCCCTTGGCGTGATCTCCTCTTTCTGGAAATGATGGCGTTGCATAGGCAAAGGCTTTACGTATCTCGCGTTCTTGCAATGCACCAGACTGGTTGTTGAAAAAGAGCGCCATGATTTTACTGTAGTCAATTGTTTGAGTGACTTTTGTATTCCTCCAGGGCTTAAAGTAGGCAACTGTTGTTTGATCCTGTGTGATAAACTGCGTTATCTCACCCTTCTTATAAGCATTAATGAGATCCTCCTCAGATGAGTAGAAACGGTAGATCCTGTATGGTAAATTCGGCTTATTTGGAGCAAGATTAATGGAAGTAATAACATTCTTCTTATGCTTATAACTTTCAACTCTGTATAAAGCCCCAATTCCTACAAATGGCTGCTTAATGACAGGTTGTGTAAGATAAATGGGGAAGATATTAAGAGGTGCCTTAAGTGTAAAGTCAATGGTATAGTCATCAACCGGCGTCATGGTAACATCAGGGAAGGAGTAGGAAATGCCTTTCGAAGTAAATCTCTTGCCATCTGCCCAAAAAAGGTCATTACGGAGATGGAAACGATACGTTTTTCCTCCATCGAGCAACTCCCAGGAATTTGCCAAAAGAGGCTGTATTTCACCATTTTGGTCAATCATGATAAGAGGGTTTGACACCTGCCTTCTGACTGATAAAGGAATCTCTCGTAAGGAATACTGGCCTGACATACCAATTATCTCTCTCCTCTGAAGAATGCGTGAGCTGAAAAAAGGGAAAAAATTCAGTAAAGCAATAATAAGCAAAAAGGCAGCAATAAAACTGACAACAAGCAGAGCTGCATGCTTCTGCACAAACTCTGTGAAAAGCCAGTAATAGTGTCGAACTTGCCTATGCAGGTTCATAATAGAACATTGATGACAGACACGACAAAAAAAAGGAAGATCAAAATTGCAGTCAATCGAAGAAGCATTTTTTCCAAACCTCTCCGCGTTTGAAAACCCGCTCCTGTTCCTCCCCATGCACTGCCTAATCCTCCACCCTTCCCCTGAAAAAGCGTAAGTGCTGTAATTACAACACCGAGGACAATGGTAACTACAAGCAGAGCATTTTGCATACGTGCCATTATAGCAGAACTAGTTAAAACTAGTTATAACTAGTTGAACTAGTTTTAACTAGGCGAACTAGGGCCAAATGAGCCTCCCCTCCACACCAGATCCTCATCTTCCCACACTCCTATCCCTCCATCCATCTATACTTCTATACTCTCTATCCTTCTACGCCCTCCATCCTTCTATACACATGATACCTCTTTGCAAAGCGGTGTGATTCATCACGTAGTGCCTGGAAAAGTCTAAATAAAACGCTTGTACGATTAAGCCCAACAGTACGATAACCTCCCGAAGTGAGCATGATCCTATCAGGCCGCTTTGCAAGGGCAATAAGAGGGATCAGAACATCAGTGTGCTTAAAAAGCCTGTGGATGTGTCTTAATTGTGGAGTTCCCCCATCAAGCACAATAAGGTCTGGGGTTCTCCATTCGTGATGCTGCAGGCGTCGCTGTATCACCTCCTCAAGCATGTGAATATCTGAGATGCCTTTCCTGCGCAGTGTAAATTTTCGGTATTCTCTGCGATCAAAAATTCCATCCTGGAAAACGACCATTGAACCTGAAGTGGCTTTACCAAATAAGTTGCTGATATCGTAACATTCAATCCGATACGTTCTATTGGAAGTAGTATCGAAGTACGTATGGAGAAACTCCTGAAATTGTGAGTAAATCTCTAGCTCGTCAATGTCCTGTGACTGCTCATTGAAATTTCTTCTATCAAGAAACAATGAAAATTGGAATAATTTCCTTCGCACATGTATTGCATCTTCATATTTTTGCTGACTCGCGTATTCGGTCAACTGACGCTCAAGAGCTTTTATGAAGGAGAGAGAATTACCAGAGAGGATAGTAACTATTTTTTTGATATTTTTCCTGTACATTTTTGATAGCTTAGCCTGCTGAGAAGGATCATCGGTGAGAAGTATGGTATTTGGGCAGGGGGAGCAGAATCCCAGTTTTGCATAGAAACACCCACGACTTTTTCTTGCTTCATGGTCTGAAAATGGAAGAATTCGTCGTAATTCATAAAGTAGCGACTGTGTTGTGTGTGAGGATTTGAATGGTCCAAAATAAAGTGATCCTCCATCATTTTCCAGCCGCACAGGTATGAGTTTAGGAAATTGATCCTTGATCGTAACCTTAATATAGAGATAATTTTTATCATCCTTCCAGACAACGTTATATTTCGGTTTATGGTGCCTGATGAGTGAGGCTTCAAGAATAAGTGCATCGAAGTGAGACAATGTGGGAATACACCTAATGCTGGTTGCATGTGAAACAATTGCATGCTCTTTTTTAAGCAAACCTGCCTGATGAATGTGGGAACGAACCCGAGCACGAATATTGACGGACTTGCCAATGTAGATTGCCTGGTTCTCGTCCCTAAAGATGTATACACCACATTGATCAGGAAGTCCTTTGGTATCTTTTAGTTGTATCATGCATGCATTGAGCGCATCTTAAAATACAAAAGAAGCAGTACTATAATTCCTACAAATGATCCTCCGATAATAAGCGCATCCCGTGATTGCTGCTTGATAATCCCTACTGTTTCAGTCCCCAGTACTGATCCAGCATAGGTAAATGAAATAGTATCAGTAGGCTCAAACTGATCTGTTGTGCGATATGTAAAAGGATACGTTTTAGTTTCATATGGGGCAAGGAATGACACAGAAAGTGACGGTGGGTCAAATACAATATTACTTGCCTGTGGAACAATCTGAATAGAATGAATGTACGTATTACTGTTGTTGGTTACTGTTACAGTATCAGTATAGCTCTGCCCGGAGGTTAGTATCTCGCGAATAGATGTACGCATATCAAGGTTTACTTGTGATGTTGGTTTATCATCGGTAATTTTTACCGTTACGTCTTTTCTATCCTCCGTTTTATAAAACCCGGCAGGTAGAGGCATTTTTGGATCTTTACCATGTATGGCAAGGGCAATATGGTTTACGTCAAAACCCGAAAAATAATTAATGCCTGAAGTATCTTCCCATGTTGGATCTACTTGTCGCCAGATTTCCTGTTGACGATCATAATATTCAGGCCATGCGTGTAGGAGATCCTTTGCCAGTGAAAGTGGTCGTAGTTGGTCATTTACAGAGTACGCATACCCCTCAATCTCACGCGCTGGTATGCCTTTTTCACGGGCAAGAGCAATAAAAAGATCTGAATATTCCGTACACACAGCATTCTGTGGCTCAATCAAAGCTCTTTCTGCACCAAACCTCTGTGATTTTTGGCGCAGTCTTGATGGAGCATATTCAAGTTTTTCCAGTATGTATGAGTAAATACCATAGGCAGAGCGTAAGTCCTTACTGGGAACCTGAGCCAGCATAGTGCCAAGTGACCAGAGTTTATGCTCTGTAAGTAGGAAATCCTCCTGAGTCTCAAACATGCGACGCATAACATCGCGTAATGTAGATTGTGGCTTTACAAAAACCTCAACATACCCTTTATAGGTAATATCCTTTGAACTGCGTGGCAAAAGGGTGTATTCAGCCAGGAAGTTACCGTCATCATCGGTAAAAGTCCTATCTGGTTGAGGCTGAAGTGTCTGCACATAATTTTTCTGATAAAGGGTCTCCGGAGGGAGTGCTATCGTCTGCTTTTTTGGGACGATTCCGTTGTTTTGCAGAGAATAGCGCAATTGCACCTCGTAAACCTGCGACTCCCCAAAGAGCACCAATATTGCTTTTTCCTTGACATCCTCCCATGTAATGACACCATAGCTAATATTTGTAGGAATAGGCTTAGAGATTGATACGGCCTGATCAAACCCTTTTGGGAGATGCAGGCTCACATTCACTGTTCCTTGCTCTGATACATCAATTAAGGGAAGTATTGCCTCCTGAATACTTCCCTGCATAACGCGCATATTATCAAGGCTATATTGAAGTTTTAGCGTGTTGATTGATCTTCCTGTTTCTGGCTCACCAAACTTGAAAGTAATTTGCTTTGCGTTTTTGAGCTGCGAAGTTACATATGGAATCTTACCAAAATCATCAGATACCCGTAAATTTTTGAAATCTATGTGCTTTGGTAATCGAAGTGTGTACTCAGTGATATAAACGTCTGATCGTAAATTTGAAAGAGTAATATCAAGCGCAACGTCTAAGACGTCAGTATTCTGGTCAAAATAGAAATTAAAGTCATAGCGCGTGGAATATGCACCCTCCTGAGCAGATGCGCGCGTGGCAGCAATGAAAAACACAAGAGTAATAAAAAATATAGCCCAAACACGCATAGTGATATTTTAACTTGTTTTAAGGAATTGTGCTGTTGCAGAGTTTTTTGCAGATTGAATATCTTCTGGTTTTCCCTGAAAAAGTACTTGGCCTCCTGCCTCTCCCCCATCTGGCCCAAGATCAATAATATAATCCATATTCTTAATAACATCCAGATTATGCTCAATAACAATCACCGTGTTCCCCTTTTCTACCAATGTATACAAAGCATGCAAAAGTTTACTAATGTCGTAGAGATGTAGACCTGTTGTTGGCTCATCAAGTATGTAGACGGTTTTCCCTATTTCTGATCGTGCAAGCTCATGGGCAAGTTTAACTCTTTGCGCCTCACCACCAGATAATGTTGGTGCTGGTCGGCCAACCTCAAGGTATCCAAGCCCGATCTCTTTCAGAGATTCGAGTTTTCTTCGTAATGGTTTATATGCTCCAAAGAAGTCAACAGCTTCATCAATAGTCATAGACAAAACATCGTAGATATTTTTATCTTTATACTTCACCTCAAGCGTTTCACTGTTATAGCGCTTGCCGCTACATACATCGCAGGTAACATAGACATCAGGTAAAAATTGCATTTCTACCTTGATTGAGCCTGCTCCCGAGCATTTTTCACATCTTCCACCCTTCACATTAAAGGAAAATCTGCCCTTTTTATATCCGCGCGTTCTTGCGTCGGGTGTTTGTGCAAAGATGTCTCTGATAAAATCAAATGCCCCAACATATGTTGCTGGATTTGACCGCGGTGTGCGGCCAATGGGGGATTGATCTACAAGATAAACGGTATCAACATATTGATAGCCATCAAGCGCATCAAACTCCCCCATGATGCCGTCATAACGACCTCTGAGATAATATTCAAGAGCTTTGTAAAGGGTCTCAACAACAAGGGTTGACTTTCCAGATCCAGAAACACCCGTGACTCCAATTAGATGCCCAAGAGGAAATTCAGTAGTGATATTTTTCAAATTATATTGTCGAGCCCCTTTGAGAATAAGAGAGCCATGCGAAACATAGACAGGATGTCGTTTGTCTATGACTTTTCTACCGAATAAATAGTCAGATGTGATAGTATCAGCACTCTCAAAGTCCGTATATGTTCCTTGATATACCACCTCACCGCCATGCAGCCCAGCCTTCCTACCGAAATCGACAATGTATTCAGCGTCCATAATTGTTTCGGGGTCATGCTCAACAACAATAATAGTATTTCCAAGACGATTCAGGTCTTTAAGTGAATGTACCAGCGCCTGCACATCCCGTGGGTGTAGCCCAATTGAGGGCTCGTCGAGTACATAAATGACCCCTGAAAGTCCGCTACCAATCTGCGAGGCTAGCCGAATGCGCTGTGACTCTCCACCGGAGAGTGTTCGCGACGGGCGATTGAGGGTAAGGTAACTAAGACCAACGTTTACAAGAAAGGCAAGTCGTGATTCAATTTCAGCTGTTACAGCTTTTGTAACCTCACTCTCATACTGCGAAAAGACTTTTTCTAGGCCTTGTATATATGAAGCTGTTTCCTTTATGGACATATCACAGACCTCAAAAATGTTTTTATCACCAATACGAATATTCAGAACCTCGTCCTTAAGGCGGCGCCCAGTGCAGGCTTCACACACTTTTTCAGTCATATACCGCTCAATATCCTGACGGAGATAATCTGATGTTGTCTCTGTATAACGCTTCTCTAGCTCTGGAACAACACCGGGAAATTTTTCGTAGATGACTGTTTGTTCCCCATGTCTGTTTGTCCCCCTCACCGCAAGGACATTCTGCGAGCCATAAAGGAGAATATGGAGTTGCTCTTGTGATAGCTGATCTACAGGTATACGTGATGAGATGTTATGATGCTCAAGAAATGTTTTAAACGTTCTTCCAAACCAAGTTTCACGAATAAATACATTCTTGAGTGGATAGATGGCTCCTTCGCTAATGCTTAAGTTCTTATTCATAAGAAGTTCCTGGTTAATTCGAATGACAGTCCCCAGCCCTTTACATGTTTCACAAGCACCAAGAGGAGAGTTGAAGGAGAAAATCCTAGGTTCGATTTCCGGCAATGAGATATTGCATATGGGGCACGAAAAATTCTCTGAAAATAAGTGCTGATCCTGAGGTGATGTTTCAAGCAAAACAAGACCATCGGAAAGTGTTACAGCCTGTTCAACAGCATGAAAAATCCGAGATCTCAGATTGGCAACAAATACAGGGTCCTTAAGTTGTGTATACATCCCTTTGAGCGAATCTATAACAACATGAATGGTATGCTTATTCGTTTTAATGAGGGTTATGTCGTTATCCAGTGGCGCCTCCCTACCATCGATCATTGCCTGGTCAAATCCCTTTGCTCTCAGATTGTTGAGAAGACCGACAAACTCCCCCTTTCTGTTACGCACTATTGGCGATGTGATTTTTACATCATACTGCAAGAGTTTTTGTTGTTTTGCATGATCAATAAGCATAGGAAGCATATTCTCGGTTATTTCATCAATGCTCAACTTTGTAATTTCCCTATCACAATTTGGACAAAATGGGTGGCCAGCTCTGGCGAACAAAAGCCTGAGATAATCATAAATTTCTGTTGTTGTACCAACGGTTGATCGGCGATTATGACTAACAGATTTTTGATCAATTGAGATTGCAGGTGATAGTCCTTCAATAAAGTCAACATCTGGTTTGCCTAAAATCCCTAAGAACTGACGCGCATAGGATGAAAGTGATTCGACATAGCGCCTTTGTCCTTCAGCGTAGATGGTATCAAAGGCCATTGAAGATTTTCCTGAGCCTGAGACTCCAGTAAAAACAATAAATTTATCCTTCGGAATGGTAAGATTCACGTTTTTTAAATTATGCTCTCGGGCTCCATTGATATGAATATCTTGTGTCATAATGACCGTTTAATGGCGTTAACCTTGTCACGAATAAGAATTGCTGATTCAAAATTGAGCAGATCTGCATATTTCTTCATTTCCTGCTCAAGATTTTCAACCACCCGCTTCTTATCCATCGGGGTTAGACTGGATATCTGTATTGTATCAAGCGTTGCAACAACATCTTTATCCTTCTTGAGATCATCACTATACACTGTGGGGGCAATCGCATCTTGGAGCTGTTTTTGAACATTGCGAGGGATAATTCCGTGCTTTCTGTTATAGGTTAATTGGTAAGCCCTCCGTCTTTCGACCTCATCAATTGCAGATTTCATTGATTTGGTTATCGTGTCGGCATAAATAATGATCTCTCCTCGAATATTTCTTGCTGCGCGTCCCATTGTTTGTATCAGGGCTGTTCGACTTCGCAGGAATCCCTCTTTATCACCGTCAAGAATAGCAACCAGTGTTACCTCAGGAAGATCTAGGCCTTCTCTTAGAAGATTTACCCCCACTAGGACATCATATTCATGCTTTCTCAGCCTCTGAAGAATATCAGTACGCTCAAGAGTTTTAATATCAGAGTGCAGATAAATTGCTCTTATTCCATGTTCCTTAAGGTATGACGATAAATCCTCTGCTGTCTGCTTTGTCAATGTTGTAACAAGAACCCGCTCCTTCCTTTTTACTCTGACATTTATTTCCTTTATAAGATTCATAATGTCTCCTTCCGTAGGCCGGATATTTATACCAGGGTCAATAACACCTGTTGGCCTGACAAGTTGTTCGACAATGTGATTGCCGGCATCTTCAATCTCCCACTCGTCAGGAGTTGCTGATAGGTAGATACAACTGGTGGCACGTGCGTAAAATTCATCAAAATTAAGTGGTCGATTGTCACAGGCGGCTTTAAGTCGAAAGCCATATTCAACCAGTGTTTTCTTCCGTGCTTGGTCGCCATTGTACATGCCTCTTATCTGAGGAATAGTCATATGAGATTCGTCTATACAAACAAGCCAGTTCTGACCATACGCATGTTTAAAGAAGTCCAACAGGCTATACGGTGCATCGCCTGGTTTACGTCCATCAAAATATCTTGAATAGTTTTCAATTCCATTAACATACCCCATCTCACGAATCATCTCAAGGTCAAAAGTTACCTTTTGAATAAGCCGTTCAGCCTCATGTGTCCTGCCTTTATTTTGGAGGATTTTTGATTCTGTAGCTAGATCTCTACGAATCTGCTCCTCTGCAGATGAAAAGGTACTTTTGTCAATAAGATAGTGCTTAGCTGGGTAAATGACGATTGATTGAGGTGGGTCGCTCAATGTGCTGCCTGTCAGCGGGTCTTTAACAGATAGAGCAGTAATCACGTTGTTATCATGTGTGATACGGTAGCTTATGTCATCATATGCAGGGTAGATGTCAATATGTTCACCCCTGATTCTAAAGCTCCCCCTGTGATAATCAAACTCCGCCCGTTCATATTGAAGTTCAATTAACCGCTCCAGTATATCTTCTGTCCGCACACTTTGACCTATGGCAAGGGGAAGGATAAACTGTCCGTACTCCTTTGGCGAGCCAATATTGTATATACATGAAACTGAAGCGACAACAATAACATCCTTTCGAGTTAAAATATTGCTTGTTGCAGCAAGGCGAAGCTTGTCTATGACATCATTAATCTGAGCCTCCTTTTCAATATAGGTATCTGTTTGAGGGATATACGCTTCTGGCTGATAGTAATCGTAATATGACACAAAGTATGAAACAGCATTATCGGGGAAGAAGGATCGCATCTCCTGATATAGTTGACCAGCAAGCGTTTTATTATGAGAAATAATAAGGGTTGGCCTTTGAGTTTGCGCGATCACGTTGGCCATGGTAAAGGTTTTACCAGACCCAGTGACACCTAAAAGAACCTGACGAGACACGCCTTTTTCAATCCCTCGTGTAAGCTTCTCTGCTGCTTGCTTCTGATCGTTCGTTTGTGCAAAATGTGATGTAATATGGAACATAGTGGCCTTCTGAATACATAAGTTGGCATACTATTGTACACGGTAATATAGAAGGATAGAAGGATAGAGGGATAGGGGTGTGGATGCATAAAGCGAGTTATCCACATTGCACCCTAGTTCCAACTAGTTCACCTAGTTCATCTAATTCCAACCAGTTCACCTAGTTAAAACTAGTTTCAACTATATGTACGGATTAATTGCGGTTGGTGACATCACCATGGATCTCTATTTTAGGGGCGACTCTCTTACTCAGGAAAATGGGCGCTTCAGCCTTGCTATTGGAGGTAAATACTACTCTGAAATATTTTATTCAGGTATCGGCGGTAGTGCAGCAAATGTAAGTATTCATGCTGCTCAGCTTGGTTTCGATACGGCGCCGGTTGCAACAGTTGGTGAGAATTCATTCAAGAACATCATCGTACAGTCTCTTGTAAAAAAGACTGTTTCAACGGAATTTCTGCACTTCGAGCATGAGCATATGAGTATTGCAGCCATTCTTCTGGCACATAATGGCGAGAAGACCAGTATTAAGTACACCGATCCAAAAGAGCATATTTTTGTACCTGAGCACGCACTTGAGCGTATTAAGAAGTCTCGCATTATCTTTATGGGAAATCTTTCAGATGTCTCCATCGCAGAAAGAGAGACATTTCTCAGGAGTGTACATTCACAAGATAATCTTGTTGCTCTAAATTTCGGGGCAAAGGATTGTGAGAAGGGTCTTTCTGGTCTTAAAAAGCTTATAGATAATGCTAGGATTCTTATACTGAACAAGTATGAACTTTGTGCACTGATCCACAAAAAACCAGAAACCGTCGACCTTTCTAAAAATCATTTTTCACTTGTCCATACAGGTCTTGATGCCCTTGTTATTACAGATGGGAAAAATGGAAGTTACGCCTACACAGCAAATCAAGTTTACGAACAGCCGGCATCTCCAGTTGAGAAAGTCGTTGATGCAACAGGTGCCGGGGATGCCTTTACAGCAGCTTTCCTCGTTCGCTATGCACAGGATGGGCAGATTGAAGAGGCCCTTTCTGCCGCTTCTCAATACGCAGCCAAGCAACTACTTGACATAGGAGCTAACTAGATGCCATCTCTAGATCCTGAAGTAAATTACGCCCTGTCATGTCCTGCGGAGGTGCAATGCCAAGCAAGGAGAGAATGGTTGGGGCAATATCTGCAAGAATTCCTGTCTCAAGAGTTCGCGGATTACCCTGCAGGTTCTTTGAAATGGCAATAAATGGGACAGGATTTCCTGAGTGCTCCGTAGATATTCCACCAGTCCGTAGGTCTATCATTTCCTCTACATTACCATGGTCTGCTGTCACAATGAGTGCATAATTGTTATCCAATATAGCCTGGGCAATCCTCCCTAAACATTCATCAGAAACCTGTACTGCACTAATTGCCGCCTGAAGGTTTCCCGTATGACCAACCATATCAGGGTTGGCATAATTTACAAGGATAAACTTATATGTTCCTTGCTGAATCTTTTGTACAAGTGTATCTGTGATCTCTCGAGCAGACATCTCTGGCTTTAGATCGTACGTCGCAACCTTTGGAGAAGGGATGATGATTCGATCCTCCATGGGCAACGGTGGGGTGCGCAATCCGTTAAAATAATGTGTTACAAAGCGCTCCTTTTCGCTTTCTGACATGCGTAGCTGGGGAATCCCATTTTCTGATAAAACTCTGCCGAGCGGCATATTAACGATTGACGGAGGAAATGCAACATCAGAAGGTAAATCCTGCTCATACTGTGTCATCATCACAAACATAAGATTTGGAACCTTGTCCCCCCTTTTAAAAGGTGGAGTCAACTGCTCCTCATCAACAGTATGTTTCTTTTCATACTTGACACGATACGGATCAAAGGAAATTTTATTTGCATCTCTTTCAAAGTTCTCCAGGACAAAAGCTTTGGTAAGCTGACGAGGACGGTCTATTCGAAAATTGTAAAAGATGACAGAATCGTTAGGCTTTATAAGAACGGGTTGATCCCCATTTGGAACAATGAGTGTTGGCTCAATGAATTCATCAGTCGTGTTGCTATTATAGGCATTTTCTACCGCCTGCTTCCATGAAATTGCTGTTTTCCCCTCTCCCATCACAAGACAACGATACGCCTTCTCTGTTCGCTCCCATCTATGGTCTCTGTCCATTGCATAGTATCGGCCAATGACCGAGGCTATTTTACCAATATTTAATTGATCGAGCTTATTTTGTACGTCCTCTAAATATGTTGCAGCAGCCTTCGGTGGAGAATCACGACCATCGGTAATGAGATGCAAGTTCACATTTTGAAGACCATTTTCCTTGCACAGAAAAAGGAGAGCAAAGAGATGTGCGGTACTTGCGTGGACAGTGCCGTTCCCAAGAAGACCTAGAAGATGCAGTTGACTACTATGTTTCTTTACATGCTCAACAGCTCGCTTAAACGCAGGATTGGTAAAATAAGTACCATCAGCAATTGATAGATTAATACGTGGCAAACTCTGGTATACAATCTTGCCTGCCCCAATATTGATATGCCCAACTTCAGTGCTGCCAACCTCATTAGCAGGCAACCCAACAGCTTCACCCGATGCCTTGAGTTGGGTATGTGGGTATGAACGCATAAGGGTATCGAAGTTTTGAGGGTGAGCCTCAGTAAATGCGTTTGAAGGCCCAGGTTGGGCAATTCCCAGACCATCGAATATGACAAGAACAACACCTTTCATAAAATAATTAGTTAAAACTGGTTATAATTAGATGAACTAGATGAACTATTGAACCGCGAGATGGATATGGAATATTTTTCCCACCTCATCCCTCTATCCTTCTATGCTCTCTAAACCTCTATGCTTCGAGTATAACAGATATCCATCTATCCTGTATACAGCTGTTATCCCATAGAATGAATTTAGGGCTGGATTATGGTACAATACCAAGATTGGGTATATAGGTTTGGGATAATTGGAAGCCTTAATTTTATATATCTAAAGCACATTAACAATCAGACTCAGGAAAGGATATACAACATGCGATTAAGTGTGCAGACTCTTAAGCATCTAAGGTTGCTTGAGGATGTGCACACTTTATCGCCATCAACAGGAGGAAAAACATGCCGAGGAAATTCCTCGCAACACTGTGTGCCGTCTTCGCCCTGCTGGTGCTGTCCTCGACGAGGATTGCACTGACCCAACAGCCCGTTGCACCAGTGAGTGTGGAGGGCATGGAAACTTCTGGTGTTGTCAGGAGCATCTGGCCTGTCTACCCGGAGCAGCTTCTTCTTCTCACCTCGGATGGCCAATTTCACTCCATCGATGGAGTGCCGCTGATTGAGGGCCAGGAGTACTGGCTTCTCGGCGGAGTTCAGTGCCAGAATGGCAGCTGCATCGTAACACGCTGCAGTGGAAGTCAACTGGCAACTCTGGACAGCTTCGACAACAGCCGTGGGTAGCCTATCTACGAGTGGTTGGAAGCCCTCATCCCGGACTTTCCATACATCGGGCTGAGAGCGCGACTGACCAACGCCACGGAACGACGGTTCACCGTGATTAACCTGGTTGGTTTCAACCAGGCAGGTTACTGTGACGTCCCAACAACTGAGGACCCATGGGTACAGGGAACCATCCTTCAGACCTCTACCGACACCATCCTCACAATCTGCACCGATGATATCGGAAGGATGTGGGAGCTTAAGTTCGAGCTTGACAACCCCATCCTCCAGCAGGTTGTGCAGGCACACAACGGCTATCTCACCCGAGTCCAGGGGCAGTTTGAAGGTGGAAGCTGGGACCTCAAGACAGTCAAGAGGCTCACCCAAATCCACT
>Ga0155863_128_pt1 | contig 17964 bp, 15 predicted proteins | sample RifCSPlowO2_01_FD_107517 | JGI IMG/M metagenome (GOLD analysis project Ga0155863, IMG submission 107517) | Candidatus Roizmanbacteria bacterium RIFCSPLOWO2_01_FULL_42_14 | reverse complement strand
ACCTGCTTGATTAGTCATCTCTTTCACAATCACACCATTTTTCTGTGCCAGCCGAACGTTATATCGCCATTTTGGTTTCAAGTTCATAAAAAGTTCATCTTCTCCCAGCCGCAGATCGAGTTTTTGAGTCCATTTTGGGAAAAGAGGATGAGGAGATACCACAACCCGTTTTAGAAAAATTTCATCTTCAGATTTTGGAGCATAAGGTTCTATCTTAATAAAAAGAGCCTGATGCTTTTTTGCCTCGACTTCTAAAAGATCAAGAACTTCTGCTGAAGGAATCGTTGTACGGGGCATGTACCCAATGGTAAAAAACGTGAATGGAATCGGGTGGAATGTGACTTGAAAAGCTGCAGTAAGGGTGTCTTGATCAAATTCACCAATGCGCATTACATCGATGCCCATTTTTTTCCGTGCTTCCCCCCATTCCCAAGCAACAAGTGGATGAGGGGCTATTTTATTCCACTGATATTGGTCAAAATCTTCTCCGACCTTTCGCACACGAGTCATATCCTTATTATGCACTGCCCGTACACATTTCTCATCACCAAAAAGTCATCTCTTGAATTAAGAATCCCAGATTTGATCCATGCCCACTTTATAAGCGATAAATCGTGAAACCTGGCCATATCCTCCACGACCAAACAAGAAGCGTCTTTGGACATAGGTGATATATAATTTTTTCCTTGCTCTAGTTATACCAACATAGAGGAGACGTCGCTCCTCCTCTAATTCATATTTATCATACAGAGACCTTGAGTGAGGTAATATACCTTCCTCAACACCGATAATAAAAACAACAGGAAATTCAAGTCCTTTTGCCTGATGCAATGTCATCATACGAACGCCAGCTTTTGTCTTTTGCAACCGTTCGTTTTCCGAGTACTCAGATTCGACAAGAGCTACTTGATGCAGAAATTCCACCAAATTCTCAAATCGTAGCGCAACAGAGCGCAACTCGCGAAGATTCTCCAGCCGCGGAGCATCTTCTGGATCGTCTTTTTCATATAAATCAAGATAACCAGTTTTGTTGAAAACATACTCTATACATTGATCCGTGGTTATTTCATTTTTTTGTTCTTTAATTTCTTCATAGAGCTCCTTAAAACGAGCGAATCTTCCTTTACCAAGCTTCTTTACTCGCTCCAGAGATACCTCATCTGTAGGATTCACTATGAGACGCAGATAGGCCAAAATATCTTTTATTTCCTTCCTCTCATAAAACCGTGTCCCTCCAATAAGGACATAGGGAATACTATAGTGCAGAAATGCTTCTTCAATAGTGCGAGATTGAGCGTTCATTCTATATAAAATAGCAATATCATCGTAATGGTATCCTTCAAACTCACATAATTTTTCGACTTCTTCTGCAATCCAGAGTGCCTCTTCTTGTTCGTTTGTAAGCTGCTTGATCGTGATATCATCGCCTTGTTCATTTTCTGTGAAGAGTTTAAGTATTGGATGAGTATCATTACCACTTATAATTTCAAACGCAAAATTCAGAACATTCTGTGTTGATCGATAGTTTTGTTCCAGATGAAAAACTTTTGTGTTAGGAAAGTCCTGCTCGAATTTTTTGAGGTTCTTTACATCTGCCCCACGCCACGAGTAAATACTTTGAGAAAAGTCACCAACAACAGTTATCCGAGAATACTTTTGCGCTAGGAGCTTTGCAAGACGATACTGCGCAGCATTAGTGTCTTGAAACTCATCAACCAAAATGTGCGTGAATGTTTCCTGATAACGATCCAGTACCCCTTGTTTCTTCTCAAACATCCAAACCGTTTTAACAATAAGGTCATCAAAATCAAGCGCATTATTTTCCTCGAGTTTTTTTTGGTATTGTCCATAGATATCAACAATGACTTCGTCCTGTTCGGACTGAGAGAATGCTGCCAACTTTTTGGGGGACAGCATATTATCCTTTGCAGCAGATATACGATACTTTACATAACTTGGAGTGAGCTTACGATGGAACGTAACACTTTTAAGTATATTTTTAATGAGAACCTCTGTGTCATCATCATCATAAATCACAAAATCATTACCCATTTCTATATGCACTGCATCATGGCGGAGAATACGGGCACATAGTGAATGAAATGTTCCAATAAATCCCAATTGATGATTTACTCTTTCTGCCATCTCCCGTGCTGCTTTGTTCGTAAAAGTCATCATAGCAATATTTGATGGATCAATTTTCTTTTCCTGAATGAGATAAAGGACCTTGTGGGTCAGTACACGTGTTTTGCCTGAACCTGCGCCTGCAAGAATGAGAGAAGGACCTTGTGTGTATTGAACAGCTTCAATTTGCCGAGGGTTAAGATGATCAAAAAGTGAGGACATGGGAACCATTATACCCGAAGAGAGATTTTACATGAAAAGGTCTATTGCTAAGAAAAAAGCGTTGCCGGCCCCCTGTGACGATCTGGGGACCGGCAGAATTCAAATTGGATCCGATGATCTGGCCTAGAACGGCGGCCAGTTCCAGATCCCATCTGATGGGTCGCAGCAGGATTTGCACCTGCACCTCTCCGCCTACTGCGGAGCGCTCTTTCCGACAATGAGCTATGCGACCCGCATGCAGCCGCCAGGACTTGAACCTGGAACCTACCCCGTGTGAGGGGGGTGCTCTACCATTGAGCTACGGCTGCCGGATGCCCCCGCCAGGACTTGAACCTGGAACCTTCTGGCTCCGAACCAGACGCTCTTACATTGAGCTACGGGGACCCCGAAAAGCGGGCGACGAGACTCGAACTCGCAACCTCCATGCCAACTGTGATGATAGCATGGCGCTCTGCCAATTGAGCTACGCCCGCATAAGTTTATCAATGAACGGAGTGTATTGTAGCAAAGAGGTTTGGGTAATGCAATATGGTAGAAACGTAGAGAACATAGAGGGATAGAAGAATAGGGAGGTGATGTATGTTTAGGACTGAAAGTTATTTCAGAACCCTAACCTCCCCACCACCTCCACGCTCTTCACCCCTCTACACTTCTATCCCCCTATCCTTCTATCCCTCCATCCATCTGTCCCTCTATCCCTCTATCCCTCTATATCTTCCACCTTGCCTTATGTCTCTTACTCAATTACACTAAAAAGGGTATGAAATATGTGATTGGGAATTGGAAAGCGTATAAAAGCTTCTCCGAAGTTCAGGAATGGCTTAATACTTTTACTGCTCACGATCTTGCGTCCATCCCACAAAGCCTTAAGGTTATTCTCTGTCCTCCAGCGCCTTTCCTGCACATGTGCGCAGAGAAGCTTCATCAATATAATATATCTATTGGCTCACAGGATATTTCTCAGTTTGAGATTGGTCCGGTTACTGGTGAAGTGACGGGCACACAGCTTGATGGACTGGCAGAATATGTCATTATTGGGCACAGTGAGCGTCGCCAGTATTTTCATGAAAATGATGAAGTTTTGTCAGCAAAAGTCAGAAGTGCACTTCATCATGGGCTTAAGGTGATTTTTTGCATAGATGGAGCTTCGGATTTTATCCCGGAGGGTGTAACCATGGTTGTATATGAGCCTATTGATGCCATTGGGACTGGTCGTAATGCAACAGTTGATAGTGTTATGCAGATGAAGTCACAATTAACACATCTGCCACATTGCCTGTATATTTACGGCGGTTCTGTAGATTCGAGTAATGTGACCATGTATATGCAGCATGACAGTATTGATGGGGTTTTGCCAGGAACTGCAGCACTTAATCCTCAGGAGTTTTATGAGCTTATTCAAGAAAGCCTAGTTTCCTAAAGCAGCCTTCTCTCACAGAATAAAGGCAAGATAAATAAGTGTGACTGAAACAACCATGATCAGTAATGTTGTCTGAAAGGATCCTGATTGCGGCATACCAGGGGATGTAGACACCGAAGGAGTCTTTGAAACCGCTGTCGACGTTGTTGTCATAATTGTTGCACTTGTTTTTGTTGCAGAGATGCTTGGAGCTTGGGTCAGCATGTATGTTGGCACCTTAGTAAGAGTCGTTGTTACATTTTGTTGAACAGTCGTCGGACTTAGGCTATCATCATTTTCTCCTTCCATGCTTCCGACCCCAGGAGTTCCCCACACAGCGCCAGTTGGACTCAAAATATTCGTTGGGGTAAGCTTATCGCTTTCTGCTATCGGAGAGGTTTCCTTTTTGACACGTCGAACAGAAAGTGCACTTTGGTTAAAAATCCATACTGCCAAAGCCGTAACAAGTACGATAATGGTAATTCCACCAATAAATACTACTGCTCGAGGAATTCTTTTTCGCTCCTGCATAACAGGTGTTGCCTGTATATCCGGAAGCTCAGTGAAGTGGTGCTCTGAAGCCTTAGCTTGATTAAATTCAGGGATATGAACATCTTCCTTGGGATGTTCCCTTTCCCTGTTTTTTTTCATGAGTGTGACTATTTCAAAGACAACAACACCAAGAGTGATAATAAAGGCAATAACAGCAATTTTGCTGACTGAAGATATAATACCTAGAGTGTCCATACTAAAATAGTAATATAATTCCTGCCCCTATAACAATGAGTACAAGGCTCACAAGGGTAATTGGAAGAACATTAATCCCAGAGACTGGTGGTGTGGGAGTTGCTGTTGCTGTTTCCGGGGCTGTTGGTCCAAGAGTGGGAGTTGCTGATGGACTTGCTGTTGGGGTAACAGTACCTGACGCCGTTGCCTCCCCGAGTACTGCTTCCCCGCTTTTTAAAATCGTGAATGCCCGCGTTAACGTAACAACATTGCCTTGAGTATCTCCTGTTTGAACAGTTAAGGTATGTTCTCCTGAAGTAAGATCAAAGGATGGTTGGTAAAACCAGTTTCTCTTATCATCAATGTTTACCTGGAAGATGCGTCCGTCTTTTGGAAACCGACCCTTTACTATTTCATGTGCTTCACCTACTCCACGCACAAGGGGACGTGACCCCGGGATGGAAGCTCCATTTTTTGGAAATATAATATCTATTGGTTCCAACTTAGGAACACTATCTGTGACTGCTAAAACTGCTGGGACATCTTTCTGATCTGAGATTGGTTGTAATTGAGCTACTTGGTTATCTATAACCAGAGCTTGAGTGAGCGGATACATATCCCTAAAGACCCCCTCTTCTGTCTTTTCAGTCCCATCTTCTGCAATCATGTGTATCCTGATTCCAGTTTTGTCTGCGGGTAATAGTGATTCCTGATTCTGCGAATTGATCAGACAACATAAAGAAAATAAGAAAGTACCTTTGTCACTGGTTCGTGCAAGAAGAGGAATGCTTGCCCCTATTTGGACTATCACAACAGCATCCTTTTCTGGCTGTCCATTTTGCCGTACAAGATCTCCATATACTGGCTCAAGGTCAACAGAAGAGGTTAAAGGCCTAGTTGTTTGTGCAGTATAGGCAACATTTTGAGATTGCCCGACAGTCGTGCCATCAACATATACTTTAAAGTAAAGCGTTTGGTTAGGACTCACACCTTTGATCTGAACGACATGGTTGCGTTGCTTAGATAAACCACCGAGACTATCGCGTTCATCAAAGGCAGTATTATCAAGTTTTGTCTGAGAAGCCCCATAGATAATATAGCCTTGTGTCGGTTCCTTTGTACGCCAAAATATTGTGAGAGAACGGTCTCTCACATTTACCACATCAATACGCTCAAGCTTTACTTGCTTCTGTGGCTTAGGGCTGGGCATCCCACGAAACACGGCTATGACAGTCCCCATTACCACAATAGTTATCCCAATAAGCACAATGCCAGGAATTCTTTTTGCGCGGGAATAATAACGAGCATAATACATGCTAATTTTTCGCCTCTAACTGGTTAAATATTTCCGTATCTATTGTAGCTGTTATGGGCCGTGCAAAACGAGGGTCATTTTTTGGCAACTGTTCAGTATGAGAGAGGTGATTAAGATCTGCAATAATCCAGATGATCACTGTTAAAAAAATGGTTAACGATATGATGAATAATTCTTTCTGGTTCATGCCTTCTTATAATTTTTGTGCTGTTAAATAATACGTTTCAATAATTGCCTGAATAGTTAAATCAATCACTTTGGGCTCAGTTCTACTTGTCTTGTTCTCGACAGTCATCTTCAACCCTGTTATCTGCTTTATTCTCCGTTGATTAAGTAAAGCTAATAAAAAAGCTTGAAAGCCTTCGTATGTTGCTTCCACCTTAATGCGTGCTCCCACAGTTTGTACCTTGGAAAGGGCCTGATTATCCGTGTCTTTTTTGGCCACCACCTTTCTTACCTTGCTCTTCATGGATGGATCAACTTTGAGGCTGATCGGGTCAATCATGACAGATGTTACTTTCACACCCGAATCATGGCCTGCTCTTTGAATATCCTGAATAAAACCGCTTAGATTTACTCCTTCAGGGACTGTCTCGTCAAGTAAATATCGTTTCGCACGTATGTCCTCAATTTGCGATTGTAGCTCAAGCACACGAGTGATATTTTTTTCATATGTTGCGTTAATGCGGTGGAGATCTTCCCCCTGCCTGCGAATACTTATGGCAATGCTTAAAACAGGCCGGATGACCCAGAAGGCAAAAAAAGACGCCACAAGTAAAAACATTATGGCATAGGTATAATCCTTTACACTTTTATTTTGTATTTTTTTTATCAGTTCGTCTTTCATTTTTTTTCTGAACTGGTATTTCTACCACAAACTCGTACCCACCGGACCTCACTTGCGAGATCATGTTAATCTGTGCAGTCTCAAACCCTTTTGTTAACACAAGTTTACGGTGCAGTGCCCGAATGGATTCCACGTTTGCCGAAACTCCTCCTAATTTAACTATATTTCCTGACATATCCAGAGAGTTCAAACTCGTATCGCTCGGAATTGATGCAAGCACTGTCTGTAGCTTTTTCAAAAACGCGTCCTGCGCATCCAGAATAGCTTTGACATACGTCGTTTGGCTTTGAATCATTTCAGCTTCCTCAACAATTGGAGCTGTCACTGCAAGGATTTGCTGTTTTTGACGAAATTTCTGTTTGAGATCAATGATTTTCTGATCCTCCCTGAATCGAAAGAAAAACACACTAATGACAACAATTTGGGTAATGATAATGATGTATCTGAAATAAAACAGAATAAAATGAAGCAGCCTGTCCGCTACCTTTTGTTTCCTCTTTGGTAATAGATTAACCGTATACGAGCTCATTGAGCACCACGTGATAATTTAGATATCCGCGATTTCATCCGAGCCGCCTTGTTTTTATGGATAATATTCTTCTTTGCTGCCTTGTCAATGGTAGAAAATGTTGCAGCTAGAGCTTTATTGCCTTTTTTTGACTTTACTGAAGCCGATTTTGTAAAAGTTTTTACTGCTTCTTTCAGTGTTCTCTTGAGACCGACGTTATGTTCTGTCCTTTTTCTATCCTTTCGGAGTTTTTTTTGAGCTGACTTAATAATAGGCATAACAATCACCCCCAATCCTCATGCTGGTAATCTATAATATTCTTGCGACCCAATAAGCCCTATTGTATGAAATTTCAGAGCAAGATACAATCAACTAGTTACAACTGGTTGAACTCGTTCTAACTAGTTGTAATCAAACATGCACGATATTATTAATCACACAAAGACACTTATTTTCAGAAAGCAAAAGGATATCCTCTCCTCTGTCATTATTCTTTCATCAATGATGGTTTTATCACGATTTCTAGGGCTCGTGCGTAACCGGACCTTTGCAACCTTCTTTTCTAAAGAGGAGCTTGATTTGCTAATTGCTGCATACCGTCTGCCCGATTTTGTATTTGAGGTTCTTGTCACAGGAGCACTCAGTTCTGCTTTTATTCCTATTTTCATTCAGTACAAGAAGAACCCTAAAGAGCTATCAGTCAAAATATCCTCCATTGTTAATCTTTTAACTCTCATGCTGTTTGTCTTTATGTTACTGTCGTTTATATTTGCTGACGTTATTATTCGCATCATTACTCCCGGATTTACACCATCACAGATTAAGGAGGTAACGTATATCGCAAGGATATATCTCATAAGTCAGATGCCATTCTTTGTATTTGGGAATATTCTGTCTGGTATTGCGCAGGCAAATAGGATTTTTATGTTAACAGCACTTGCCCCATTAATCTATACCATTGGTGTCATCGGTGGCACTGTGTTTCTGTCACACTCATTTTGGCTGTATGGTCCTGTAATTGGGACTGTTGCAGGAGCTTTCCTATTTTTTTTCATCCAGTTGCCCATTTTGCACATCGCGCACTTTCACTATTCCCCATTTGTGTTTGAGAGAAAAGTTCTCAGAGAGTTTTTTACGCTTTTCCTGCCAAGAACGTTTTCCGTCCTCACCAGTCAGATTGAGCAAACTATTGATTTGTCTCTTGCAACTTTGGTCGGGGCAGGTAGTGTGACCGTGGTAAACTTCGCCCAGCGACTGCAGCTTTTTCCTGTTGCGTTTGTTGGTATGGCTTTCGGGCAGGCTTCACTTCCATATATTTCCAGTCTTTATAAGGATCACAATATAGATGCTATACGCAAGCTATTTGTTGATTCAATACTTCAGCTTGTGTACTTAAGTGTCCCTCTTGGCATCTTTTTTATCTTTGCACGTACCCCAATCGTTCGTATTGCATATGGTGGACGAATGTTTGACTGGGAGGCAACTGTTCTTACCGCATCAACGCTTTCATATTTCGGTCTGTCTATCCCATTCCACAGCATCTTCTATTTTGTCACCCGGGCGTTCTACGCAGCTCATGATACAAAAACACCTCTTTACATTAACCTTTTTTCTATCTTTGTCAATGTTCTCTTAAGCGTCCTTTTTATTATCTTTCTGCACATGCCCGTCTGGTCACTTGGTATATCATTTTCTTTTGCCATTACGTTAAACGTCATCCTGCAGCTTGCTGCATATTATAGAAAGGTTGAAGGATTTCATTTAACAAAACTCATACATCACAGCATCAAGATATACCTAGCAGGCTTCCTGGCAGCTCTTCCTTCATATACTGCGTTAAAAGTCTTTGATGAACTACTTATTGATACGTCCAGAAGCATTAATGTATTCTTATTGCTCCTATGCGTTTTCATCATTTATGGTATTGGGTATCTTTTTTTCTCATGGCTATTTAACATTGAGGAAGTATACATTCTTGGGAAGTTGTTGCGAAAGATTAAAATATTGAGAAGACAAGTCGAAGAGCCTGTTACCCAAGCGAGTTGAGGCGAAGAAGTATAGAAAGGTATGGGCACAGTTGAGGGTAGGGTATAGTGGTTGTATGCTTTTGTATAATAGAAACCATATGAAACGTATCTATATATTGGCCATGCTGTTTATTATTGGCATCATAGGCTTCGGGCTCTTTTATGCCGAAGGCTCACTTCCTGCACAGCCAACGGTCAAGACAAAGCAAAATTTCGTTATTGCAAAAGGTGATTCTGTGAACAAGATCATTAATAATCTTGAAAAGCAAGGGTTTATTCGCAACCGCTTAGTATTTTTTATCATTGTGAAGCAACTGGACATTGAGAACAAAATTCAGGCCGGGTTATTCAGAATATCGCCGTCGATGCGTGCCAAAGATGTTGCTTTAACGTTAACTCATGGCTCTGATGATGTATGGGTCACTGTTATTGAAGGATTGCGTAAGGAAGAAATTGCCCAGATACTCTCTGATGATGTCGGTATTCCTGAGTCTGAATTCATAAAAAGAGCGCAGGAAGGCACCTTATTCCCCGATACCTATTTAATACCCAGAGATGCCACGATTGATCAGGTCCTTAATACATTTGCATCTAATTTCAATAAAAAATATTCGGATACCTTGCGCTCACAGGCACGAGCACAAGGTCTTTCTGATAACGATGTTCTTATCCTTGCCTCTATTGTGGAGCGAGAGGCAAATAGCTTCCAAACAATGAAACAAGTTGCATCTATTCTGCGTAAACGTCTGAAGGAAGGCTATCCACTGCAAGTTGATGCAACTGTTCAATATGCGCTCGGATATCAGGAAGAAGAAAATTCATGGTGGAAAAAAAGCCTTTCTCTTGAGGATTTAAAGATTTCTTCACTCTACAATACATACACTCACACAGGGCTTCCACCAGGCCCTATTGGTAGCCCAGGTTTGAGTGCAATAACGGCTATTATCGAGTCCGACACGGATACTCCATATCTTTACTACATCTCAAATAAGGATGGATCACAATTGCATTACGCTCGTACTCTGGATGAACATAATGAAAACATTCGGAAGTATCTAAGATAATAGGCCTCAATGAATTCCTTGTATCTCTTCCTGCATGTTCTGTTCATGAATTTGCTCAGGTGTAGGTTCAGTCATATGTGCACCAGGTCTTTGCAAAATCTCCCGAGCCTTCGATCCGTGTGCTGAACTTACATACCCTTTGGCTTCAAGTTGATCCAGAATGCGAGCAGCACGTGCATAGCCTACTGACAACCGTCGCTGAATAAGAGAGGCAGATGCCTTTCCTTCCTGGTAAATGAGATCTAAAGCTTGTTTGAGCAAGGGATCACTTCCGTCTCCTGAGACCACACGAGATTCTCCACTTGATGTCATTACCGTCGTGACATCCTGCTCAGTAACTTCTTCTGTATAATGCACTTCTGGCACGCGCTCTCTTAAAAATTGAACGATGTGCTGGACATCCTTCTCAGAAAGATATGGTCCTTGAATACGTCGTGGTTTCGCCTGATCTGCAGGTAGATATAACATGTCTCCTTTACCAACAAGTTTTTCTGCCCCAGGCATATCAAGTACAACACGGGAGTCTATAAGGCTGGCAACATTAAATGCAATACGCGTTGGAATATTCGCCTTCATGAGGCCGGTGATGACATTCACTGAAGGCCGTTGTGTAGCAAGAATAAGATGAATTCCTGTTGCACGGGCCATTTGAGCAATACGTGTAATATACTCCTCCGCCTCACGAGCGGCTGCTATCATTAAATCTGAAAGCTCGTCAATAATAAAGATGATGTAGGGAAGCTTTTGGATGCCGGGGCGCTCATTGTAACTTTCAAGATTTCGAGCGCCGACCTGAGCAAAGAGTTTATACCTGTTATTCATTTCCCCAACGGTCCACTTAAGTGCAGAAATGATCTTTTCCGAGTCAACGATGACTTCAGTAAGTAAATGCGGAATCCCATTGTACTGTGTAAATTCGACACGTTTCGGATCAATAAGGATAAGTCGCAGGTCTTCAGGCGTTGTACGGAAAAGGAAACTACATATCCACGCATTTAAGAGGACTGATTTACCCGACCCTGTTGTACCTGCAACAAGGGCATGAGGCATTTTACCAAGGTTTGTCACAACTGTTCTGCCTGATACATCAAGCCCCAAAGGTACTGTAAGGGGGTGGTGGTTTTCAGAAACTTCTGGATCAAGCATCATACGTTTCAGTGAAACAATTTCTGAACGTCTGTTTGGAATTTCAATACCGACAAGTGACCGACCGGGCATTGGGGCCTCGATACGCACCTGACCAGTTGGAGCAGCAAGAGCGAGTGCAAGATCGTTTGAAAGTGCTGTAATTTTGGATAGCTTTGTCCCCATAACAATTTCAATTGCATATTGGGTGACTGTGGGGCCGGGATTGATTTCCGAAACACGTGCACGAATACCAAAACTGTCAAGGGTTCGCTCAATGGTGTCTGAATTCATCCCTACATCTCCAATGTCTGCTTTTTGCTCTTGGATGTCTTCAAGTAGAGCAAGTGGGGGATAAGCCCAGTTTTTGGATGAATGACCTGAGAGTGTTCGAATATTAAGTTCATCTGTCCCTTTCAGCACGGGTTTTGCAGGGGCAGGCTGAATTTGTGGAGGGTTACCTTGGAGCGGTGAAGATGTGATAAATTCGCCTTTGCCTTGCTGTCGAGAACCAGTTTGGGCCTTCTTGCTCATAAGAGGCTGTAGAAATCCATTCCACACAAATTTCATTGCGGTCTTAAGTCCAGTCAAGACCATCAAAATGAAGATATCAATTGAGGTGTTAAAAAAAAGAATGATGCCAACAATAAAAGTGACAAGAAGAATTAAGAATGCACCAAAACCCGAGAAATCTGAGGCAAGATTAACAGCAATCAGTTCCCCGAATCTTCCTGCACGGGCAGCACCAAGAAGCGTAATAAAAATGAGGGTGAGTCCTACTGTAACATGTGGTTTGATAAGTTTCAACTTGGCAGTATTAAAAAAATGTGAAGATAGTAGAAGTGCAATTATTGGAATGAAAATGGCAAGAATCCCAAAATAACCGGATAAGATATCGTTCAGGATAATTAAAACATTTCCTGCTCTTGCAAAGGAGATAAACCCCATCGAAGAGAATACAAAAATAAGAAGGCCAATAATATTGAAAAACAGGTTTTTTTTGATCTTGATGTTTTTTCTGAATGGGAGCTTGAACGTTATGTGCTTCTTGTGCTTAGGCATATGATGCAACCATTGTAGATAGAGCCTGCACAAAAGTCAATTTCAACGGTGGAATCTGTCTGTTTTATGAAACCGTTGTCGTCTGTCTGAATGTTCCGCTCCTCTAAATCCTGTGTCATCCCGCTGTCCGCCGCTATCTTTCGCATCATCATCAAGCATCATCGTTAAATTAACTCTTCCTCTTTCATCGATGTTGACAACTTTGACTTGAACTTCCTGCCCTTCCTGAACAACATCCCCTGGATTGCGAACGTATCCAGAAGACATCTTTGAGACATGTACCAAACCATCCCTACCCGGCAAGAACTCTACCATTGCCCCTATGGGTAATATTTTCTTTACTGCACCTTTGAATACTTCGCCTGTGTGAACTTCGCGATATATGTTTTTAATCGTCTCGGCAGCTCTGTCCACAGCCGCTTGATCAGTCCCGGAAATGGTTACTTTTCCATCATCTCCAACATCAATACTTGCACCCGTTCTCGCCTGAATACCCTTGATGGTCTTGCCTCCTGATCCAATGATTTCGCCAATTTTGTCCTCTGGTGGAGTCAGCATTAATACTTTTGGTGCATATTGGGAAACCTGCTCGCGCGGAGTTTGGATAACGGTCCCCATTTGATCAAGTATCAGCCCCCGTGCCTTTTTTGCAGCTTCAAAAGTTTCGGCAATCATTTTTTCAGTCAGTCCGTCGTTTTTGACATCAAGCTGGATCGCTGTTACCCCCGTTGCTGTACCTGCAACTTTAAAGTCCATATATCCTGCAAAGTCTTCAATCCCAGCAATATCTGTAAGTAAGACATAGTCATCATCCGTTTTACACATAAGTCCAATTGAAATACCTGCAACCGCTGCTTTTATCGGCACGCCTGCGTCCATGAGTGCCAAGGACGAGCCACATGTAGAGGCCATGGATGTTGAACCATTTGATGACATCACTTCTGAAACTACCCGAATAGCATATGGAAACTGTTCTTTTGATGGGAGGACCGGCATAATAGCCTTTTCTGCAAGTGCACCATGCCCGATTTCCCGACGACCAGGACCATCCATACGCCCTGTTTCTCCGTTTGAGTATGGAGGAGAGAAGTAATGATGAATATAGCGTTTCGTTGCTTCACCTTCCGGCGTTTCAATATACTGCTCAAGGGATGTCGGACCAAGTGTTGCAACAGCCATAACCTGTGTGAGTCCCCTTTGGAAAAGGGCTGAACCGTGGGTGCGAGGAAGAAGGTGTGTCTCAATTTTGAGCTCTCGAATTTCGTCAAGTTTTCGACCATCAATACGCTTCCCGTGCTCAAAAATTTCAGTTCGCACATGATCCAGTAAACTATCTTCAATGGCATCTGCAATGACTTTCGGATCTGCCTCTGGATTTTGGCCTACTACTGTTGCGACAAGATCCTTCTTTACCACCATTGCATCATCATCCCGCGCTGCATATTTCTGCGTGAGAATGGCAATCTCACTCGCGTACTTCGCTTTGAGCGTTTTCTTCATGTTGTATACTGCCTCATTTTCCACAACCTCAATTTTTGGCTTCCCAATTTCCTTGCGGATTGACTCAATAAATTCAATGATCTGGACATTGGTGCTATGTGCATGTTTTATCCCCTCTATAAGAATATGTTCCGACACCTGTTCTGCCATGGTTTCAATCATGAGAACCTTTTTGTTTGTCGAAGATACAATGAGATCAAGCTTCGAGTAATCCTGAACGTCTTCGGTTGGATTAATGATAAAGGCCTCTTCATCTCCCTCCTCAGAAACATAGCCGACACGCATTGTGCTGATCGGGCCTCTCCATGGAATTTGTGAGATATGCAGTGCTGCGGAAGTCCCAATTGCAGCCAGAATTTCCGGAGAATGTTCCCCGTCAAAAGAAAGTAATATACACACAACCTGCACATCCCTTTTAAATGACTTCGGAAACAGAGGACGGATTGATCGGTCAATTAATCGTCCTTTTAAAACAGCCTCCTCGCTTGGTCGACCTTCACGTTTGACCCATCGCGATGCTTTAATTCTTCCACCAGCATACAGCTTTTCCACATATTCGACGCTTAATGGGAAGTAGCCAAGATCTCGCTCATCACCAAGCACAACCGTTGTGAGAACACATGTATCTCCCATTCGTGCCATCACAGCAACATCTGCCTGTGGAGCAAGGCGTCCAAATTCCAGGGAGAGGTCTGTATCACCAATTGTTGTCGTAAACGTTTTCGGTAGTTTTATCATCTTGATTTATTTCTTCAACCCAAGTTTCTTGATGAGGTCCTTATACCTTGGTTCATCTTTACTTTGAAGATAATGCAGGATTCTACGTCTTTTTGCAATGATTTTCAGCAGTCCGCGACGCGAATGATTATCTTTTGGATTCTCTCCTAAATGTTCAGTCAGGTTAATCACCTTCTGTGTCGAAAGTGCAATCTGCACTTCAGGAGAACCTGTATCTCCCTCTTTCGTAGCAAAATTTTCAATAATCTGCTGTTTTGACATTGTACCAACTTTTGCGTTACCGGTTTCTATTGGTTGCTCCAGAGAAGTTGCTTTCTTTGTTGTCTTCGCAGTTTTTGGTTTTTTTGTCTCTTTTGGAGTTTCTTGTGCAGATTTCTCTGCGGCTTTTGCATCTTTCTTTGGCATATCGATTGGTATTATAGTGAAAAAGAGACTATTCTGCAAGGGCTGATTGAGAAAAGGTGCTTGGCAAACGCATATTTGCCTTGACTTTAGGTTTACCCGCTCCATATAATTCGACCAACCATGCCAAGTCGTGAATCCACCTTTTCACAGAGCGAATCTCTTCCACCGAATATTCGGGCATATCTTGAAGAATATCTTGCCTACGGAAGTCACTTTGTCGATCCTCCTCAGGTACGTCTTGCTCTTGCTACACAAGGAATTGACGCAGATTTAAGCGCAGCAGATGTTGCAACAACTGTAGCGTATCAATGTTATCAACCCGGTGTTACTCCCATGCGCCACCGCGAACCTGAAAAATCACAACGTGTCCTTGATATCACCCTTGACGGCGGGCACCACACAACACGTCAACATATGTATTATTGTTGGCATCTTGTGGGCATTTCCAGATCTGCATTGCATGATGTTTTTCATGCACACCCGTATTACAACTCAGAACAGCAAAGTCAGCGTTATGCCGAGGCTCGCGCTGGATATTTTCTGCTTCCTGCTCACCTTCACCCAGAGCAGAGAGAGCACTATGAACGATCTGCGGATTTTATGAATCAAGCCTATTTTCAGCTCCTTGAAGCTTTACAGCCATACGTGCTTGAACGTATCGGGCAGATGTATCCCTCTTCACGCTGGCTGGTTGATCGGACTCAGAAAAGACTTGAAGAAAAAGCAAAGAAAATTTGCCAGGAAATTGCCCGGTATGTACTGCCCATTGCCCAAAAAACAAACCTCTACCATACACTCAGTGAACTTCAGTTATTGAGACTGTTTCGTGCCTCCCAAATTGGACATTTTACTGAAGAAGTTCGGTATATTATCGCCCGTATGGTGGGGGAAGTTGGTCAACATGATCCAAGTATTTATCGTGAATTGCGTACACCCGTGAAGATAGATCAACATCCACAAATTCCGCATGATGAAAAAAGAGTATATTGTGCAAATTTTGACGCTGCACTTGACTCCACTCAGTCTAAGCAATCAGCCATTACAGGCAATCCCCGAGATGTCCTTACTTCTGCTATCCAAAACGCACTGTGCGAGCCAGCCCATTCAATAACTTATGAGAGAGCGCTGCAGATGTTGTTTGATCCGCACGAAAATGGGTTGTGGGCAGATGTTTTTGACTCAGGCATGCACGATCCTGTAACACAAGCTGCAAGAAATGTCAGTGTCACATTTCTTACTCGACTCTCACACACAGCTGATTCTCAGCGCCAACGCCATCGTATGACCCCCGGAACAACACCACCCATCTCTGCATCTTACACCGGCATACCCGACTATGTAACACCTCTTATTATCCGCGAAACCCCAGAACTTGCCCAGCTGTATGACAGTATGATGGAAAGTATTTATGCACATGTCGAAGCAGCACTCAAGGTAGGTGTCCCTTTAGAGTACGCACATGCTTTGCTCCCGAATGCACATACCTTACGCGTTGTTGAGTCTGGTGATGTCTTTGACTGGGTTCATCGATTGAGACTTCGATTGTGTTATTTAGCGCAGGAAGAGATTTTCTTTATATCGCTTGAACAAGCAAAAGCTTTTGTTGAGGAGTTTCCAGAAGGCCGGGATCTTTTTCTTGCTCCCTGCGGAGTTCGAAAAGCTGCCGCGATTACTCCCAAATGCCCTGAAGGAGACCGCTGGTGCGGAAAGCCAGTATATAACTGGGATCTTGATACATATGCAGAGGGAAGGCTCATTTAAAGCTATTTTTTCTTTTGAGGTGAGAGGTTCAATAATCTCTTCACTGCACATCCTTGCTTCAACGTCTTCTTTAGGCTATCATAGAGCTTCGAAAAGAACTGCGGTCGAAAAATTTTAGTAATAAGTTCACTTCTATAGGATGTGCTATAATGTTTGCTCACACTTTGCACGCCCAATGGGCAGAGAGGACGGCTAAGATGCCACGAATCGTGGCACACCTAAAGTACGATCTCTTTGATGAGCTGGGATACATCGAAGAAGGCATGACCACATGGCACGGCTCCCTTGAGTTGGAGTGGAGGAAGATCGTCGCCGATGCGGTCGGCACAGACGTTGACCACATCGAGGTCATCTGGCTCACGCACAATCGTGGTAGCAACGTGCCGCTCATCACCCTCGATGTGATCTACACGGTTGGTGAGCACGGGCTCGTCACCGAGGTCAATGAAGCCGAAGTGCGGGACGCCCTGTCTGAAAGGCTACGGGATGCCTTGATCAAGAACCCGAACCTTCCAGCCGGCGAGTATGCGGCCTTGGCCTTACCCCAGCACGGGGCTCGGTACAAGTCCGGCATCAAGATACCGTTGTCGGACAAGTAGCCAAGCAGCGAAGTGCAGGTGTGGGCCACCCCGGCAATCTGTCGGGGTGGCAACACTCATATAATCTCAAGCTGTTGTGCTTTGCTGAAATACGTTCCCGCTTCGTGCACCGCGCTCCCATCCCTCAATTCCTCTATCCTTCTATACCTCTATACTTCTATACTTCTATCCCCCATCTCCCACTTGACAACAATTAGCAGATATACTAGACTATTGCTAATCGACGAATACGTGCACGCACATATGTTCGCGTTACCAAAACCATCTGGCATTTGCGCTAGGTATCCTGTATGGATGATTTAACACCACGGCAAATAGAGCTCTTACGAGCTATCATTCTTGAATATACCGAGACCGGTGAAGCCGTTGGCTCGGATATTCTTGACAAAAAGCACAAACTTGGTGTTTCACCGGCTACAATTCGCAATGATATGGTTATCCTTGCAAAAAATGGGTATCTGAAGAAGGAATATTTTTCATCAGGGCGCGTACCAACAGCAAAGGCATACAGGTTTTACATAAAAAACCTGATGCATGAAAAA
>Ga0155863_129_pt2 | contig 18297 bp, 15 predicted proteins | sample RifCSPlowO2_01_FD_107517 | JGI IMG/M metagenome (GOLD analysis project Ga0155863, IMG submission 107517) | Candidatus Roizmanbacteria bacterium RIFCSPLOWO2_01_FULL_42_14 | reverse complement strand
TTACGAGTCGATGAGTGATTTGTAAATCTACTATCGTCCAGTGGAAAGACATATTTTCCTAATTTTGTTGAGAGGTATGCATAATGGTTCATAAGATCCTGAATATCCTTAGGCATTTTTTTACCTCCTCAGGTTCAAAGAGAATATCAAACATAGGATCAAATTTCCATGTAATAGTCCCCTTTAGAATTTTTTCTTCCGCAAACAATCCGATCCCCTCAATCTTACTGGGCATCGCACGTGCTTTTACTCTCAACATAGGTCAATTCAAAATTTATAACACTTGGTGGACTCGAGGGGATTCGAACCCCTGACCTCTGCAATGCGAATGCAGCGCTCTAGCCAACTGAGCTACGAGCCCTTTCAAACCTCCGGAGTTCGGAAGAGCGATCGGACAATCCAATCTCTTTGAATTCACTAAATTTCATAATTATATCATCTTTGTCTGGCATAGTATCCTCCTATGCCGACACGTAAGGATATTTTCATAAATTGTAGGGAATTCCATATTTTTGATAGAACACTGGAAGACCATGATATCTTTAATGACCTTAAAATCTGGGAGATGTTTCTGGGTGCCGTTAAGTATTATAGCTATTACATTAAGGTGAGCTTCTCTGATTATAGGCGGATGAAAGAGAATGATAGGCATGTCATCGTAAAACATGAAATGATTAAAGCGAACAAACTTGTCGATATCGAGTATCATATGGGAATGCCGAATCACTATCACTTTATCCTGAAGCAGCTTCAGGATAATGGGGTTATCCATTGTATGAGTAGAGCATTGAATTCAATTACACGATACTACAATCGTAGACATAAGAGGAAGGGACCAATTTTTTTACCACAGTTTCGCTCTGTAGCTATCCTATCAGCAGAACAGTTAGTTAGGACTTCAGGCTACATTCATCTTAATCCCTGGAAGAGCGGTTTAGTGAGCTCGTTGCAGGGCTTGATAAATTATCCGACCTCCTCTCTAGGTATATATGTGGGCGTTAAAGGGTCAACCTGGCTTAGGACGGAACCTGTTATGAGACACTTTCACTACTCTGGCATTGAGTACAAAAAATATCTTATAGGAAAGGGTATTTCTGAATAAGCCTTTCGGGCGCTCTTGCGAACTCCGGAGGTTAACAACACAAATGTGGTTGGACGTGTTTAGTAATAAATCCTTAACTATGCGCTTAACGGTGCGCACGACCGATTAAAAAAAGAAAGGAGGTGATTCACCCACTCCTTCCAGAACGGGTACCTTGTTCATGATATTCCAGGTCTTTCGACTGGCATGGACTATATCTTCATCCGTAAAAACTGTCTTTTGACAGGATGCCATGATCCAACTACTTGAGCAAAGTGCTCATATGATTCTGCTTTTACGTAGAATCTCCAATAGTTCGGATCTGTAGATCTGCTTGGATTATGAATTACACCGCACTTCATGGATAATTCCATCAGATATTTCCGTACTTGCTTAAGATCAGCAAGATCTTTTTGAGCAAAGTATAGATAATATCTCACATCTGGGTTTCTTGAAATTCCTCCATCTGCATCAAAATAACCACGAATATAATCAGTCTTTTCTTGCTGAGTTGACACCTCGAATCCTGAAAGGAAACTTCGTGAAAACTCTACAACAAATAGGTTACGAGATGAACCCTCCTGATATATCCAGGCTTTTTGTCCTAAAGATTGAATGCCATCTTGCAAAAGCTTGATGTATTCATATTCTTTTTGAACGATGCGACAGGTTTTCCTTCGAAAAACACCATCATGTAGTGCGCCAAGTACATATGCTTTATTCATCTGTATTTACGGAGACAACGTGTAGTCTCTACGGGGTCAATCTACTTTGTAATTAACTAGACGACTTCCCTCGGTATTACCATTCAGCTCTATTTTGTGCCTGTAGGTTAATCTACAGACGAAACTTAGGCTGGGTTAGGTTTCACCGATACAGTTGTATTTTACTATGCAATCTCTCGCATAGGTCGCAACTTTTTTACGACTTAGTCCCCATCGCTGAGCTTACCCTCGTCCTACAACTGTAAGCCTTCGGGCACTCCCAACTTTGTTGGCTTGACGGGCAGTGTGTGCAAGAGACAAGAACGTATTCACCGCGGCTTGGCTGATCCGCGATTACTACTAATTCCGCGTTCAAGAGGTCGAGTTGCAGACCTCTATCCCTACTGAGAGATGGTTTATGGGATTAGCTCCACGTTACCGCTTGGCAACCCTTTGTCCATCTCATTGTATCATGTGTGTCGCCCAAGGTATAAGCGCCATGCTGACTTGACGTCTGCCTCTCCTTCCTCCCAACCATCGGCTGGGCAGTTCCCCATGACATATCTAACATGGGGCAAGGGTTACGTTCGTTGTCCCACTTAAGGGCACTCCTCACGGAACGAACTGACGACAGCCATGCAGCAGCTGTCCAGCACCTTCGAAAGCCGCCGGTGTTTCCACCAGCCTGCAGCTGGATGTCAAACCTTGGTGAGGTGCTTCGGTTTGTCTCGAATTAAACCACATGATCCACTAGTTGTGTGTCTCCCCGCCAATTCCTTTGAGTTTCAGCCTTGCGGCCGTACTCCCCAGGCGGCTCGCTTAACGCGTTAGCTTCGCCACACGTGCTGCTAAAATAAACAGCACATGCAACTAGCGAGCATCGTTTACAGCTAGGACTACCCGGGTCTCTAATCCGGTTTGCTCCCCTAGCTTTCGTTCCTCAGCGTCAGTTAGCTTCCAGTAATCTGCCTTCGCCATTGGTGTTCTTGATGGTATCAACGCATTTCACTACTCCTCCATCAATTCCGATTACCCTAAAGAAAACTCTAGTCCAACAGTATTACTTCCCTTCCCTCGAGTGAGTCGAGGTCTTTGAAAAGTAACTTGAAAGACCGCCTACGAACCCTTTACGCCCAGTCACACCGGATAACGCTTGTGGCCCTCGTATCACCGACGCTTCTGGCACGAAGTTAGCGGCCACTTTCTAGTAGGGTACCATCAGTCCAGCGCTCTATACTCGAAAAAGTTTTCAAATATACGGCGCTGGATTTTTTCCCCTACCACAGTAGTTTACACCCCGAAAGGCGTCTTCCTACACGCGGCGTCGCGTGGTCAGGCTTTCGCCCATTGCCAACGATTCTTGATTGCTGCCACCCGTAGGTGTGGAGGCCGTGTCTCAGTCCTCCTCTGGCTGATCACCCTCATAAGGTCAGCTACCCGTCATAGGCTTGGTAGGCTTTTACCCCACCAACTACCTGATAGGCCGCAGGCCCCTCCTTTGGCGAGCAGTTAAGCCCTTTCCAACTCCATTTTTGGTCTATAGAGATAATTCCGCAACTGCCTGTCAGGGCAGCCTGGAAAAACCTATAAAACAAAAAAGGAGCTGGATATGGGGGATTACCCTCGGTTTCCCGAGGCTATACCCCACCATAGGGTAGGTTCCTACGTGTTACTCAGCCGTCCGCCGCTACCCTTACACAAAGCAAGCTTTATGTAAGAGACGCTCGACTTGCATATCTTAAACACGCCGCTAGCGTTCATCCTGAGCCAGGATCAAACTCTTAAAAAAAGACAACTTTGCTACGAAAGCAAAGAAGGCTAGACTCAACTTTTATAAAAAGCTGAAAAATTTTATCTGGTGTGTACTGATTATTTGACACAAAAAATGTCAATGTTCAAAGTACTTGTGCGGAGCCCGCCCATAAAAGGCGGGTTCTTATATGGAAACTATTACTAATTTCCAACCACATTCGTATTGTCAACGCTCACATCTGTTTTCAGGAAAGTGATAGTATTATAGCTTTTAAAATGAGGGAAATCAACACCATCACTCCTGCAATCACACAATCAGGGCTTTAAAATCACTTATATAACTTAGAAATAATGCTGGACAGCCCGTAGATAGTTGCATCCTCAGGATTTTTTGATACAGTAACTGGAACTTTAACCTCTTGCGAGATAAAGGTATCAATTCCTGGGAAACGAGCGAGGTGTCCGGTGAGAACAGCTCCAGTTCGAATAAGACCATCAATGATTTCAGGGGGTGAGGTTTCAATAATTTCCTTTATGCCGTCAATAACATGATTAAGAGGAATGGATAAGGCTTCTTTAATATCATACGAGGTCACTTTCACTGACTTTGGCAAACCGTTCTCTAAGGACTTACCACGAATTGCCTTTACTGCTTTTGAGTCTAGGAGAGAATAAAGCTCATTTTTCAGCTGTTCTGCAGTCTGCTCCCCTATTATCAGGCCATATTTAAGATGCAAATAGTTATAAATAAGTTTGTCCATATGATCCCCTCCGAACTTTAGAACGCGCGCGCTGACAATGCCCCCCATGATTATAATTGCAATCTCAATACTCCCTGCTCCCATATCGACAACAAATACAGGTCTGTTTGTATGAACGTCCAGCCCAGCGCCCAAAGCAGCCACAACGGCTCTCTCAAGAATGTGAACATTTTGAAATCCAGCCTTGATCAGGGCCTCATTTAGAGCTTTTTGCTCAACCTCAGTTGCAGATGATGGCACAGCGGTATGTGCTGCAAGGCCCTTCCTGATAAATGAGACATGATAATATGGATAAACCGCTTTTTTTAAGAAATTTTGTATCAAAGCAACGGTTCCGTCGAAATCTGAAATAATGGAGTGCTCAATAGGCTTAATAACTTTAATGAATTCTGGTGCTTTACCATATATTTGCTTAGCTTCATCGCCTAAAAAAAGGATTTGACCTGTCCTGGTATTCAAACCAACGTATGTTGGCTCTCTTAAAACAACCCCTTTCTCATCAATAGCAATACGTGTCATTGATGTTCCGAGGTCGATAGCCACACGTGTCTGCGAGATAAACGATGGAGCTTGCCAGATGTGCTGCATGGTTTGGGAAATTTTTGATAGAATTGGTCTCATGAAAGTTCGTTTTTGGAAAACCTTGATATATCTCTATAGTCTTCTCTTCTTTGTAACACCTTTAGTCATGTATAGTAAAACATCAGAGTTATTTGAATTTAACAAATTACTTACCATCTATCTTATCACAGGTTGTGTCGCAGCTGTGTGGACAACTCGAATGCTTTTTTCAGGGAAGGTTATCATAAGGAGAAGATTCTTTGTGTATGCCCTATTATTGTTTTTATCGACGCAAATCCTCTCAACTTTTTACTCAATAGACAGACATACGTCATTTTTTGGCTACTATGGCAGATTTAACGGAGGACTTCTTTCGTTGATTGCCTATGTTCTGCTCAGCCTTGGATATATTTCAAACGCTGGTGTAGCATCCCAGGCTGCCGTCCGCAGAACAATCGAGAAAATTCTCAAGACATCACTTATTGCATCGTCCCTTGTAATGGCATGGGGGCTGCCAAGTAAGTTTGGTTATGATCTAAGCTGTCTGGTCTTTACAGGGGGGTTGAATGTTTCGTGCTGGACAGATCAATTCAAACCAACGGAAAGGGTGTTTTCAACCCTTGGCCAACCAAACTGGTTTGGGGCTTATCTTGCCATTCATTTCTTTATCGCCTGCTACTTTTTCCTAACAAACTCACAAAAGAAAACTCAATACATCATATATGGATACCTTTTCGCAAACATGGTCTTTCTTGTCTGGACCAGATCTCGCTCAGCCATTGGGGCGGTTTTACTTGCTGCAATTGCCCTTTTTCTGTATATATTTTGGAGGAAGGAGGCATTTCTTGCAGCAGAGCAAAGGCTGAAAGTTGGTATTTTAGCCCTGTGTTTAATACTTCCCATTACATTGTTCGGAACAGGTATAAGCAAGCTTGACTCTGTTCTCTATATAGGTCGATTTATTTCTGCACCATCTACTCAGTCGGTAAGTCAGCAGTCTCAATCCACTGGATCTGGAGATATTCGTAAAATTGTTTGGCAAGGAGCTTACTCACTTGGACAAGCCTATCCACTATTTGGAACAGGGGTTGAGACATTTGCTTATTCCTATACTTTTCTGCGGCCAGTTGCGCATAATTTCACAACAGAATGGGATTATGTCTATAACAAAGCCCATAATGAATTGTATAACTACTTTGCAACATCCGGCTTTTCAGGCGCTGGAGCATATATTCTGCTAACAATGAGCACGCTGCTGTACGGTGTTTATGTTTTCAGGCGGGGCTTGAACAAAAAAGACGAACTTCTCGTCCTGTGTCTTTTGCTTGCATATATCACTATTCTCATCACGAACTTTTTAGGCTTCTCGACTACCACAATTAGTCTTTTTTATTTCATGATTCCTGCGTGGATTATTGTTCTCGCGGATCGGGCCAGTTGGACGCCGTACCTGAAGAGTGTGCAGTTTGAGGAAAAACATTATAAAATGCTAATTCTACCTGGATTAATGCTCGCAACAACAACAATTTTTGTACTGACATATCTGTTTGCTGATAAAGCTTATGCAAAGGGTGAAAATTATTTCGCGGCTAGCAGATATCAAGAGGCAGTGGCAAACCTTTATACAGCTTATAATCTAAGAAATGAACATGTTTATGCCGATAAAATATCTCAAGCCCTAACTCAAATTGCTTTTGTGCAAGCACTTTCGGTGCCTGGCGAAAAACTTCCTGCCTGTCGTGATAGAGACAACTCTGCCCGTGATTGCATAGCACTGGCTCAATCTTATAATGACAAGGCCCTTGAGGCTTCCTCAAAGAATGTTATGTACTACCGCACGCGCGCACGTAATAACTTTTACTTTTACCAAATTACTAAGGATAAAAAAGATTATGACAGAGCTGTTGCAGCGGTGCGTACTGCCCGCATGCTGGCACCGACGGATCCTCGCTACCCATATTACCGTGCCCTATTTGCATTAGGAGATTATGAGCTGCAAAAACCCCCGACAAATGATGATAAAAAAGCCCTTGAAATTGCCGGGCTTGGCTCTGTGCAATTTGCTATCCAGCTGAAACCAGATTATGTTGATGCGTATCTGATGAAGGGGCTCATTGAAAAGGAACTAGGGAGGAAGGAAGAGGCTCGCTTTACATTTGAGCATATTTTAGACAAGCTTGATAGTAGAAATGAGCAGGCTCAAAAGGAACTTAAAACGCTGTAGTATAATACCCTCATGGCTCAAAAAATATCTATAATCATCCCATTCCTAAATGAAGAAGGTAATCTTGCAAAATTATATAAGGAAATTGCACATGTACTCAAAAATATTACCTATGAGCTGGTTCTGATTGATGATGGGTCATCAGATCAGTCATATCAAGAAATTACACATGCGACAAGATCTGCAAAAAATGTGATCATACTGCGCAACAAGCGACGACTAGGAAAGGGTTATGCCTTGGCAAAAGGAATCCGCGTCGCACATGGTGATGTCATTGTATTTATGGATGCAGACTTGCAGGATAACCCAGCCGATCTTCCAGCATTCATTAGGAAAATTGAAGAAGGATATGACTTAGTGAATGGGTGGCGTGCTGTCCGGCATGATGGTGCAGACAAAACGTGGCCATCTAAGATTGCAAATACCCTTTTGTGGCAAGGGCTTTTGCGAACCTCATTGCATGATATGAATTGCGGCTTCAAGGCTTTTCAACGGCACGTTCTTGATGAATTTACCTTTTATGGAGACAACTACCGCTTTATCCCTTATATGGCAGAGCAACTTGGATTTAAGGTAACAGAAGTGAAAGTTCAACATCGGTCGCGACACAGTGGAAAATCAAAATATGGTGCTCTGCGTATGTTCTATGGAGTTATCGATACACTGACGCAGTTCTTTATCATGCGCTACTCGCAAAAACCCTTTCATTTCTTTGGAGCTCTTGGGGCAGTTATTTTCACATGCGGTGCTCTTATTGCGACATATCTAACCTATGAGTGGTACGTGTACGGCGAAGCTCTGCAGCGCAGGCCACTTCTTCTTTTTGCTATGCTTCTTATCATTATAGGCGTTCAATTTTTTTTAACAGGTATTACCTCGGAGTTAAATGTATACCTCAGTCACAAAAATGAGCAAAAAAAGCACAAATTATAATAAATATGTTGCAAACGATCCTGTTAGAAGGCTACTACTCAAAAACTTTCTTAAGCAATTAAGATGTGCCGTAGAGAAGGTACATCCTGCTTCAATTCTTGATATTGGCTGTGGAGAAGGCTTTGTGTTGAAATATCTTATACAACAGGGTGTTAAAGCGCAGATGAGGGGTCTGGATCTATCAAAAAAGGCAGTAGCCATTGCAAGACAGCAAGTTCCAGGAGTTGAATTTTCCTCTGGTAGTATTTATCACCTTCCCTATCCTGATAATTCTGCTGACATGGTTTTGTGCAATGAAGTTCTGGAGCATCTTGAAAGACCAGATAAAGCTGTCGCAGAGATTATGCGTGTCTCTCGAAAATACATTTTCTGCTCAGTGCCTCATGAGCCGTGGTTTATGCTTGGAGGCTTAATGGGGGGGAAATATATTACACGTTTCGGTAACCATCCTGAGCATATCAACCATTGGACAGCTTGGGGATTTCAAGGATTCCTTCAAAGGCATGGGCTGCATGTTCTAAAATTGAGCGCACTCAAAACATTTCCATGGATACTTGCAGTGTGTGAGAAAGAGGAAATTCCCAAGCAATCCACGGCATATCTTCGTAGGATTGTTAAGAATTTAAAGAACTCACAAAGTGATTTTCGCAACGACAACTTATACAATCTTGTGCTGGCATCGGCAAGAGGAAAAACATATTTGGATGTTGGCTGTGGCGTTGGTGACCTTGCTTATCGGGCCTTCAAACGAGGATATAAGGCTGTTGGGATCGACTTGGAAGAGGATATAATCGCAGAAGGCAATAAACTTTATAAGGGTATCGATCTTTATGTTAAGTCGGTTTTTGATATACAGGAGATACCCGGGAAGTACGACACCATTTCCGCAATTGATGTTATTGAGCACATTCAAGATGACGTTGAGGCTCTTAAGAAAATGGCAACAAGGTTATCAAAGAATGGCAGGCTTATTATTGTTGTGCCAGGTCACTCAAGCCTTTATGGCATTCGGGACAGAAATCTTGGACATTACAGGCGCTATACACGGTTCGAGCTTGAATCCAAATTGAAAAAGGCAGGGCTTCACATTAAACGGATTCGTTCGTGGAACATGATTGGAGTCATCCCTTATTTTATATTTGAGAAAATCATGAGGAAGCCAATTGAGGTTCAACTTCGAGCAAACGGTAGCAACCCTTCACGTACTCGTACTATCATCAGAAAGTTTTTGCACCTGTGGATGAAGCATATTGAAAATAAAGTTGATTTCAAGGTGGGATTAAGTCTCATCTGTGTAGCATCGAGAAATCCAAATAATGACTAAGGGATATCATTCATATTTCTATTGTGTTCTTGCGATATTCATTGTTACGGCATTATTCTTTTTGCCATTATTCTTTCCTCATGTCCGTATCCTTGCTCATCCTGATTACGGGCTGAGCGATTTGTGGAATTCCGGCTACTCATCCAGATTACTGCTTCAAAAAAGTCTTCATCAAGGTAGCTTACTTCTCTGGAATTCTAAGGTTGGAATGGGGTTCCCTGAATTTGCAAAGGCTGAGGTCGGAGCACTGTACTTGCCAAATATTATCACATTTCAATTACTTTCATTTGCACTGGCAATAAACACACAATATGTTCTTGCATTTCTATTCCTGAGTATTGGGATGCTTGTATACCTAAGATCTCATAACCTTAGACCACTTCCTGCACTTATTGGGTCAGTGGCATTCGCATTTGGTGCCTACTTTATCGTTCACCTCTCACATATATCCCGAATCCAGACGGCAAGTATGATCCCCATTATTCTATATACATTTGAGCGTCTCATAAAACGTCCTGGGCTTATAACCAGTATTGTACTTTCACTACTACTCTCCCAGCAATTTTATGCTGGCCATTTTCAGGTTGTATTTATGACGGGCCTAACTATGCTTGCAATAGGCGTATATTATTTTTCAAAAAAGAAAATCAGTGTAAAAAATTTATGTTATACGATCATAAGCCTAGTCTTTTTTGTGAGTCTTTCAGCTATTCAGCTATTGCCTTCCCTTGAACTTATACATCTCACGAGCAGAGGTGCAGGCTTTGATATTCAGGGTGCGCTCCAATTCTCGTTTCCGTGGAGTCAGATGATTACCTTTCTCTTTCCATTTGCTCAAGGTACACCAAGCACGGGGAATTGGCAGCTTTTCTCCCTGAACGGTGGGAATATCTACTGGGAAAATATAGGATATATTGGGATTGCTGGATTACTCCTTGCCGTGTTCGGCCTTGTGCGTAACGGCAAAAAAAATAACTTCACTCTTTTCTCAGGCATTCTTATGACAATTACGCTTCTTGTTATGACGGGGAAGTACTCGCCTCTCTATCTTCTTCACTCATTTCTTCCATTTTCATATTTCCGAGCCCCCTCTAAGTACATACTGATTTTTGTCTTCTTTCTCAGTGTTTTGTGCGCATTCGGAGCCCAATCACTGCAACATTTCTTATCTGCAGATAAAAGGACAAAAAAATCTGCAGGAATCATACTGTGTGCCATTCTCATCTTATTAGTGCTTGATCTATGGCACTTTCATAAAGTGTATACCATCTATGATGAGCCGGAAAAACTGCTATCTCCTCCGCCCGTTACCCGTGATATAAGAAATGACACGGTCGGGATGTACCGATATATCTCATTTGGTGGTAGCAAATTATGGAATGGCGTTTTTTTGAAAAGTGGATGGCAATCTATGGACGAATTCTATTATTTACGCAATATTCTTGATCCTAATATTAATGGACTTTATGATCTACAATCATTTGGCGTATATAACGTTTTAATTACGAACCGATTCCGATTGTCTCAAAATCTTCTTACCACACTTGAGCTTGAGGATAAAAGAAGCACGACAAGTGGCACCTTTGAAAAATATCTGAGCATGCAAAGCATAAAGTATATTATTTCACCAATAGGGACTTTAAAAACAGACCCGGTTCAGATATATACTCCTCCCGAGAGCTACAAAAAAAGAAAACTGAGCCCTATAGGACTCTATGTAAACAAGTCAGCACTGCCTCGATACAGGTTGGTTTATGACTATAAAGTAGTAACAACATATCGAGACGTTTCGCGAGCTCTAAACGATCCATCTTTCAATCCCAAAGACACTGTTCTTCTCGAGAATGACCCGCAAGTCCAGTTCAAAGCCCCAGGAACACAGAGCATTAAGCCTATCCTCCTTGAGAACGAAAAATTAGCATTTCGTGTTTACTCTGATACGCGAGGGATATTTGTTTTGGCAGATAGTTTTTACCCAGGCTGGAGAGTTACGATAGATGGTAAAATGGCACTTATTCTGCCGGCAAATATCAATCAACGGGCAGTGATTGTCCCCCCCGGGAAGCATCTTATTGAATTTATGTTTGCTTCAGAAAGTTTTGCACGGGGGAAAGCTATAAGTCTTACAGGGTATGTAATTATAGGTTTTGTAATGGTATCTCGCTTTTTCTCTCAATTTCTTCGAGTTTCTTCCTCCAAGCGCTGACATCCTGCTTATCCCCACACTGGATGGTTAGTTGTAGCATAAATTCAACATATCTTTTATGCGTTTCCGGCTGAGGTAATAACTGTTTGTAGGCATCTAACGCTTGCTTTGCATCTGCACACTTCTTAAGATCAATGTAATTCAGTACAAGTAAGCCTGCGAGATTTTGGTCTTTAGGTTGAAGTTTTTGACCATTTTTTACCTGTCTGATTGACTCAAGAAGATCCTGTCCATAGATTGATGCCATCACAGCGTTACGTGTGCGTCCGGCTGTATAATAATCAAGAACATTCGCGAGCATTAAATTGTGATATTTCTGTAAACTGCCTGAGAGGGGCTCTTGGTATGAAGCCCAAAACTTGTTACTCGTTGCTATCACCTCTGTATATGGTGGTACATCGGTCTTTTTGTAAAGCCTTAAAAGCATTCCCTGAGGGATGAGGGTATATTCAGTGGGGATGTTGGAGACTTGCATCGTAGTATATATAGGATGTGTACTGTAATTCATGTCAATGAAAGCATGAAAGAAACTCAGCTCTTGGCTAAAAGGGGGAACCTCTACCCAGGGATAATACTTACGCACCTGTGCGTCCATCTTTCCAGCAAGGAATTTCGCAAGATGAATGGGGGTCACATCGGGCCTGACTCCAAGGACATATACGGCATGTTGAGTATTAAATATGGCGATATCTCCACTAAGAAGGAGAATACTGTTTTTTTCAACAGGACGAACAATATCAATACCAAACTTCTCTGCGGTGGTATCGTTTTTCAGTATTGAAAGCTTTGGATAGTTAACAGATAATAGTATAAGAGCAAGGATGATAGCTGTGGCTTGCGGAATGTAATATAAAGTACGGCTTTTTTTCAGAAATTGTTGTGTGTAATATATTCCTAAACCGATAAAAATAGTGGCGATATAGTATGATGGCAAAAGGAACCTTTCTGCTGTAGCAATAAGAAATCCCGATGTATATAAATATGAAGCGTAGAAAAAGTACAAAGGCCCTGCAATGAGCCAGGAGGAAAAAAGATAGACAAACAAACGTCTGTCCTTTCTCAATAATCCAAGCATGCCGATCACGCAGAGTAAAATCCCTAAAACAGTAAAATCCTGTAGATAATTCTCAAAAATGAATCCAAATTGGAGAAATCGCGATTGAATTTGATTACCGATCGCAACTGCCGATTGAAAAGTTCCATAATCTGCTCGAGTAATAAGCTTAAAAAATTTCGAAACTGTTCTGGGATCAGACCACGCAATAAGAGGAATTTTAAATGCAACAAATATAATCCATAGATATGGAAGTAAACCAGCCCCAAAGCTGAGGACAGCTAGCGCATACTGCTTTACATTCATATGTGCGCTCCTTCTTTTTAATGCAAATAGGTAAAGTAATGGTGGGATAGCCAGAACGATCATATGATGGTGAGAAAAACCTAAACCAAGGATCAGTGAGCCTATATATATATGCCACACTTTTGGCTCCCTATAGTATATAAGCCCCAGAAGAATCAGGGATGAGGACAGAAACATATGCATCAAAAAAACCTCAGGGACAATAGCATAAAGCCAAAAGAGATAATTTGCAGCCAGAAATAATGAAGCAATCAAAGCAACTGCTCGCGAGCGAGTGAGAATGTGAAGCGATAAATACAGATTCATAAGTGTGAGAGCAGCGGGAATAGACGATAGAAGCGATACGCGCCATGCAACAGTGCTGAAGGGTATGCGAGTTACAAGATACCCGAAGAAGGAATAAAGCGGATACCCAGGTGGATGAGCAAATCCCCGCACATACGCCGCAGCAACAAGATCCCCTGCATCGCCACCATAGATAGTAATCGTCTGAAAGAAAAGGAAGAATAAAAAGTACACAAGAAACAAGATCATATGGCAGCTATTGTACAAAAAAAAGCTCCCCAGAAGGGGAGCTTTTAAAATGCCGTTAACTATTCCTTATGAGCAATCGGCGACACTTGTTGCCGAATAGACCTCGAAGAAACCGTTATCCACACCATCTTGACCAAGTTTTTGAGCGTTTGCAGCGGATTCAAGACGTGTGCAAATTCTGTACCTTGCAAGGTCATCAATAATAACCTGATACCTTAGTAGCCCTGTACCAATAGTGCCGTCCGTTGATGATACAAACTCCCCCGACCTGTTTAAAGGGTCGATCGGCACCGTGTTTGCATAGTCACACACATCAATTGGGTTTGTTGCTCCAGCATCTCCCTTATTAATCCAGCCAGTAGCACAGGAGTTAGGGACAGCAGCAGTCTCATTACTTGTCGCAGTGACTCCTCCATAATCCGGGTTATCAGACATGAACTGCTCAACAATTCCCTGAAGCGTTCCAAGCTCCTTAATACGCCGAGCATCGCGGGCTCTTTTTTGTGCTTCAGCAGGGTTGATAGTAACAAGAGCAATCACAGCAAGAATAGCTATGAGTGCTACCACGATCAGGATCTCCACAAGCGTGAAACCTTTTTGTCCGGATTTGAGTCTGTGCAACATATGCTTTCGAGTTAATTTTTTAACTAATACAACCATCTTAGAGCATTTCTTTTGGCGTTGTCAAGAGGGAGATTTTTAGTTATAACTAGTTGAACTGGTTATAACTAGTTCAACTAGGTGAACTAGGTGTGGGATATAAATTTCCATGCTCTCACCCTTCTACGACCTATATCCATCTATCCATCTATCCATCTATGCCCTCTATCCTTCTATCACTCTACCTTATCCTATAACGACGATGTGAGACTAAATATTGGCGTGATGACTGCAATAACAACAAACCCCACACCAAGTCCCAGTACTATCAGAAGTGTTGGCTCAATAAGAGTGGTTAATGACTTAATGGCAATCTCAGATTCGCTTTCAAAGTAACTCGCTAAATGGCCAAGAGTTTCATCCAAATGCCCCGTTTGCTCCCCAACCGTAGTCATCTGCACCAGAATGGGTGGAAAAATGTGCGATGCCTCCATGGCATTGCCAAGCGATTCTCCTGTCTCAATACCATGCTTAATGCGCCTGAATGCTTCTTGGTAAATAATGTTATTGGTTGTCTCTGTAATGATATCAAGGGCTTCAAGAATGGAAACTCCTGCTCCAATAAGGATTGACAATGTTCTTGTTGTATCAACAAGAGCTGATATCCGAATAATACTATTAATAAGTGGAACATGTAGTGAAATACGGTCAAAAAGCCTTTTTCCCGATTTTGAATGAATAATCTTCATCAGCATAACAATGCCAAAAATAACAGTCAGAATAATGAGCCACCAGAATTTGTTAAAAAAAGTGGATACATTTATAAGAAAGACGGTCATAATCGGGAGCTTAACGTTAAAATCCTTGTACACGTCAAGAAGCTTTGGCAGAACAAAAGTCAACATGATAAACATCACAACAGACATTGCACAGATAATAATAATCGGGTAGATCATTGCTCCTTTTACCTTACTTTGAAATGTTCTCTGCCTTTCAAGGTTTATGGCGAGTTTTTTCATAATTTCATCCAATTTTCCAGAAGCCTCACCTGCTTTAATAAGTGAGATGTATAAGTTACTGAATAAGTGTGGGTGTTTTTTTAGAGCTTCAGAAAAACTTAACCCGGCTTTTATATCGGAATCAATTTCCTGCATAAGTTTCAAAAAAGCGACATTATCTGATTGCCGCTTAAAAATCTCAAATGCATCAATAAGTGTTAGACCGGAGCTCAACATAATAGACATTTGACGTGTAAAATCAACGATTTGCGAAAAATTGACACGACTGAAAAGAGCTGAAAAGGATGAGGTAACAGGCACAGATTTTGCATTTACAGACAAAATGGTATAACCACTTTCCTTCAGATATGACAACGCTCGATCCTGATTTTCTGCCTCAATAGACCCATTTGTCGTTCTGCCCTCCTTGGAGATAGCTTTATATGAAAATTCCATACATTACGAAATATATTTCTTGATCTGCTCTGGTCTTATAGCGTAGTTTAGGGCAACCTCCTTAGTAATTTTCCCCTGAGCATACATAGTACTAAGATACCGCTCAAAAGTAACCATTCCCTGCTCAGATGAGGTTTCCAAAATATTATCAATCATATGTGTTTTACCCTCGCGGATTGTTGAAGCAACAGCTGCATTACTTATCAAAATCTCACACCCAGGAATGCGGCCACTGTTATCAACATTGGGGACAAGCCTCTGAGAAATTACTGCGCGCAGCGTAGAAGCAAGCTGAATACGTACCTGATTTTGCTGCTGTGGAGGGAAGACATCAACAATACGATCTATAGTCTGTGGTACAGAGTTAGTATGCAAAGTCGAAAAGACAAGATGACCTGTCTCTGCAATTGTCATCGCTGCCTGAATTGTTTCATAGTCACGCATCTCACCTACCAATACAACATCCGGATCCTCCCGGAGCGCTGATTTTAATGCAATACTCCAACCATGCGTATCCTGTCCGAGCTCTCGTTGGGAAATAATTGACTTTCCTTGAGGATATACATATTCAATAGGATCCTCTATCGTAAGAATATGACGTGACTGGTTAAGGTTGATCTCCTGCAGGATAGCGGCAAGTGACGTTGATTTACCCTCGCCCGTCGGACCTGTGATAAGAACAAATCCTTGTCTCATAGTGGTAAATGAATGCATGATTTCCGGCAAACCTAGCGCATCGATGCTGCGAATATTTGAAGTAATGAGCCTGAATGCTGCTGCAACAGCTCCCTTGATGTGGTACATATTAATTCTGAAGCGCACATCACCATACTGATAGCCGAAATCAATTTCCTTATTTGCCATAAAATTCCCCTTTTGCTCATCAGTAAGAATGGGAAGAAGAATTTTCTGGCTCAGGTCACGGTCAATAACAGGATATGTTCGTAATGGGTAGAGTTCTCCGTTAATACGCACAGACGGGTTATACCCTGGCAGAATATGAATATCAGATGCGTTTTTTTCAATCGCAATCTGAAATAGATCTTCAAGTTTTACTGTTTCCATAAATTAGTTGGAACTAGTTATAACTAGGTGAACTAGATGAACTGGGTGAACTGGAGATCAATATAACTCTCAAACTATTATGCTCTCAATTCCTCCATACTTCTGCGGCCCTATCCATCTATACTTCTATTCCTCTATCCTACGTATGCGCAACCCTCAAAACCTCTTCTATTGTTGTGATGCCATCCAACGCCTTTAAATATCCATCCTGCAGCATAGTAATAAGTCCTTCCTGAATGGCCTGGTCTTGTATTGCCTGCGCAGTTGAGTTTTTAACAAGAAGATTCTCAATAGAGCGTGTAATTCTGATAGCTTCATAAATACCAATACGTCCATGGTAGCCGGCATCAGGGCCAGAGGAGTCACGAACCTTATAGAGCTTTATTGAAGATGGATTTTGCTTGTACTGATCGGGAAGAAGGTCTCCGAGAACTTGAACAATATTTTCCTGCAGCTCAGGACCTGGTGTATATTGGACACATGCCTCAGGTGCAACTCGCCTCACAATACGCTGTGCAACAACAGCATTCAGTACTGATGAAATCAAAAAGGGCTCGCCTCCAAGATCAATTAGACGCGGGATGGCTGTAGCAGCATCATTCGTATGCAGGGTAGAGAAAACCAAGTGGCCTGTTAGTGCTGCCTGGAGGGCTAGGCCTGTTGTCTCGGAGTCACGGATCTCTCCAACAAGAATAATGTTGGGATCTTGCCGCAAGAACGAGCGCAGTCCAGTAGCAAATGTAAGGCCTGCTTGAGGATTAATTTGCACCTGATTGACTCCTTTTATTTGATATTCAACGGGGTCCTCAATAGTCACAATATTCACAGTGGGTTTGTTAATAATGTTCAACAATGCATACAGCGTTGTAGATTTACCAGAGCCCGTTGGTCCTGTTACAAGAACAATACCGTATGGTCTCAAAATAGCTTCCTCCAAAGTCTTAAGCTGAGGACCATGTAAGCCTAAATCAGGCAAGGTTGGGATACCTCCTGACTTTTTGAGTAAACGCATAACTACTTTTTCACCATTCACAGTAGGGAGCGTTGAAACACGCAAATCCACTTCCTCATCGCCTATTTTGAAATTGAATCTTCCGTCCTGTGGGGCACGCTTCTCATCAATCTTCAGTCCTGATAAAATTTTTATGCGAGATACAAGTGAATCCTGAATTGACTTTGGCAAGGCAAGTTTTTCCTGCAGCATACCGTCAATCCGATATCGGACTCTCGTGCGTGTTTCCTGCGGCTCAATATGTACATCTGATGCTCGTCCTTTAATTGCATACTCAAGGATCGTCTTTACAATTTTCGCAATGGGTGCTTCTTTAATAAACTGACCCAAATTTTCTGCCTGTACTGTGCGTACCTGAGGCTCAAATTCTTTTAAAGCCTCTGTGATATTTGGAGACAGGTTTTGGGTGTATACAACGTCAATAGTCTTTTGTACATCCTCCTTTAGACTTAAAACAGGGACAATACGTTTACCAGTTTTTTTCTGCAAAAAGCCAATCGTTTGAACATCGAAAGGGTCTGCCATTGCGAGCTTTAAGGTGTTTTCCTTCTCATTAAGTTCAAAGGGAATAAGTATATACTGTCGTGCGATTGATTCAGGGACAAGGGCGAGGGCTTGAGGAGCAATAGGCATAGAGCTACCTGTAACCCATGGGACATTCAGTACCTGCGCTTTTGTTTTGAGAATATCCTCAGATTTCAAATCTGAATTTTCTATGAGGTATTC
>Ga0155863_115_pt3 | contig 18358 bp, 15 predicted proteins | sample RifCSPlowO2_01_FD_107517 | JGI IMG/M metagenome (GOLD analysis project Ga0155863, IMG submission 107517) | Candidatus Roizmanbacteria bacterium RIFCSPLOWO2_01_FULL_42_14 | reverse complement strand
CGAAATGATTATTGATGCTGCCCGAGCCTGTCCAACAGCAGCTATTTCTGTCACAGATGAAGCAGGACGTATGATTTTTCCTTGACATTTAGCAAACACCTTGATATACTGCTAAACATATGAAACAAACCTACCCTGTGGTTACAATACGCGATTCAATCGTCTTCCCAGATTCAGAGAGTGCGCTCCTTTTTGGCAGAGAACGCAGTGTAAACGCAATTAAATCTGCAATTGCAAAGCACGACAACAAGATCGTTCTGGTTATGCAGCGAAAGTCCCAGACAGATGATCCGGCAATAGAAGACCTATACTCAGTTGGCGTCCTAGCGCACATCCAAAAGATACTTGAGGGGAGTAGAGGTGAGATCAGTGCGCTCATTCGAGGAGTCGAGCGGGTCAAAATTCTTTCTTACAATCGTGAAACCCCATTTTTCGAAGCAGAAGTTGAAATTTTGCCGGCAATTGCTGAAGACACGCCAGAAGTGCAAGCTCTCATGAAACATATTGATACTGAGTTGAAAAAAGCTGTGAATCTAGGGAAAGGGATTGACGTTGTTTTCCTTATGAATATTATGAGTGGCTCCTCACCTAAGCAGTTTTCAGAACAGGTCGCAATGGTGCTTGATATATCTGCTGAGGAGAGGCAAGAACTTCTTGAGGAAATCAGCTTGCTGAAGCGTCTCAAAAGAGAGGCAGAGCTTGTGACAAAGGAAGTTCAGATATTGGAGATCGAAAAAAATATTCATGTGAAAACACAGAAAAAATTTGAGAAGGGCATGAAGGATGCTGTGCTGCGTGAAAAGCTTAAAACAATTGAGCAGGAGCTGGGGGGAGAGGAAGACGATGGTAAGGATCTTAATGAACTGAGGTCAAAGATAAAAAAGGCAAAGATGCCAAAAGAGGCCGAGGAAAAAGCACTGAAAGAGTTGAAGCGGCTTTCGCAGATGAATCAGTTTAATCCGGAATTTTCCTATGTTAGGACATATCTTGATGTTCTTGTCGATCTGCCATGGGACGTCCGTAGTAATCACACATTTAACATAAAACACGCAGAGCGTATCCTTGATGACGAACACTATGGGTTGAAAAAAGCAAAAGAGCGAATCCTTGAATACCTTGCTGTTATGAAGTTGAAAGAAGAAGACAATAAGGAGAAAAAGAACCAAAATGATATCCGACAGCCCACAATTCTATGTTTTGTTGGCCCTCCTGGAGTTGGAAAGACCTCGCTCGGGCGGTCTATTGCACATGCCTTAGGTAGAAAATTTGTCAAAATGTCACTTGGAGGTATTCGGGATGAAGCAGAAATTCGCGGTCATAGAAGGACGTATGTTGGAGCCTTACCAGGGCGCATCATTCAAGGAATCAGGCAATCAAAAACAAAAAACCCAGTTTTTATGCTTGATGAAATTGACAAGGTTGGAACAGACTATCGGGGAGATCCGTCTTCAGCACTTCTGGAGGCGCTCGATCCTGAACAAAACCATGAATTTTCAGATCACTACCTAGAGATGCCATTTGACTTATCTGAGGTTCTTTTTATCACAACAGCAAATATTCTTGATACAATCCCCAGTGCCTTGCGGGATAGACTTGAGGTGATCAATTTTGCTGGGTATACAGAGGATGAAAAGTTTCATATTGCGCGTAAGCATATTGTCCCAAAGCAAATTAATGCTCATGGTCTGACTCGCAAAAGTGTTACGGTAACTGATGAAGCAGTTCAAGTGATCATTCGAAGGTATACTCGTGAAGCAGGTGTTCGTGAGCTTGAGCGACAAATTGCAAACAACTTTAGAAAAATTGCACGCGAGGTGGTAGAAAAGGGGACAAAGAAGAAGGTTGTGGATAAAAAGGTTGTTACAAAAAATCTGGGACCGTATAAGTATTCTGCTCAGATGGGTGAGAAAGATAATATGATCGGAACGTCCACCGGCCTTGCTGTGACGTCAGTGGGAGGGGATATTATGTCTATTGAGGTAGGCATTATGCCAGGTAAAGGAAGACTCACCTTAACCGGTCAGCTCGGGGATGTGATGAAAGAATCATGCCAAGCTGCTTGGAGTTATGTCCGATCTCGACATGCGATCTTCAAGCTGGATAAAGACTTTTACCAGAAGATTGATGTGCATGTTCATGTACCTGAAGGTGCGGTTCCTAAGGACGGGCCTTCTGCAGGGCTTGCAATTGCGACAGCACTGGTTTCTGCACTCACAAAAATTCCGATAAATAAATGGGTTGCTATGACAGGCGAGATCACGCTTCGTGGCCGAGCTCTTGAAATCGGTGGTGTAAAAAGTAAAGTCTTGGCAGCACACCGTGCGGGATTGAAAATAGTCATTTTGCCTAAGGATAATCAAAAAGATATGGAGGATGTACCTGACTTTGTAAAGAAGGATATGAAATTCATTTTTGTTGAACACATAGATGGGGTGCTGAAAAATGCGCTTGTATTTCCAGATAATATGGTGAACTATGCTGGAACATCTGCTGCACACTAACTCTAAAGGTGGAAAAGAAAACGCTATGTTGCTTGCCTTATGTGACTGAAAAATCGAGATGATTTCTATGTGTGCAAAGGTATTTTATATGCTGTGGAGAGGGCCAGGTAAGTAGTACTTCCTGGCCCTCTTTCATGTGTTGGTTGCCTTGACACAAAAGCATTGCATGTCTGCTTCTTAAGTCAAGGAACTGCCAAGCGGGCGCTCAGCAGGTAGTTGGCTACACTTCACTCTCAGCGACGGGGTTGTCTTCCGCCGCCGGGGAGACCTCGAGAGCGATCGCCACGGTTGCGACGATCAGGGCGAGACCCCCCAGAGGGCAAGCCCTCCCCGCATTCCGAACAACGTTGCCCACCCCGAGTCAGCGGAGCGAAAGGGAGTTGGGGCAGCGATTGCTATGCCGTATACAACGGCTGCAAAGACCAACAATACTACTCTCCAGTTCATTTGTGACCTCTTTCTTTCTGATGCTGAGCGCCCGCTCGGTAAGGACAAAAACACTTATGTCTTTTACCCTTGCCGCGTGTGTGATCAGCCAAAAGTATTACAACCTAAAACGAAAAGTACACTGCCAATTATACAACCTATAGTAAATTATGTCAATGGTAAAGTCTGCTGCGGTGAGTAAAAATACGAGCGAAAAGTCTTTTTGCTTGACATGCTCTATTCCTTCAATTATAGTGAGTGACATTATCATTACACTGTATTTATCATGGCTGTAAAACAATCTGCAACTAGTCCTATGGATATTGTTAAAAACAACACTGTTCTCGTTCTTGTTATCGGTCTTGCCTTGGGAGGAGTTATAGGGCACCTTTGGACAAAAGTGCAGATGCTTGAAAATGGAGCGGCAAAAGTCGCTGGAACCACAGACACTGCACAAGCTCAACCGCAACAGCCTGAAGAACCAAAAGAGCTTAAGATTAAAAAACCAGATCCAAGTACTGACCACTGGATGGGTCCGAAAGATGCAAGATATGTGCATGTGGAATATTCGGATTTCCAGTGCCCATATTGTAAGGCCTATCTGCCGACATTCGAGAAATTCAAGGAAGACTATGCTGATAAGATGGCATTTGTATACCGCCATTTTCCGCTTTCCTTTCATCCTCTTGCGCAACCGTCTGCTGAGGCATCAGAATGTGTAGCAGATCTGGGGGGTGGTGATGCATTCTGGAAGTTTCACGACATTGTCTTCCAAACAATGCCGGATGTAAAGGAAGCCGATCTTCCGACGCTTGCAGCAAAAGCAGGGGTTAATGAAGCTTCATTTAAGGAGTGTTTTGGTGCAAAGAAATTTACCTCAAAAGTAAATGACCAGGCTAAGGAAGGTGAGTCTGCTGGTGTAAACGCAACGCCGACTTCGGTTATATATGATATGCAAACAGGAAAGACAGCTGTCATTGCTGGGGCATATCCGTATGAGCAGGCAAAGCAGATTGTAGACCCCTTTATCCAGCTCTGATGTAGTGTTGAGAGGCCTTGTGCCGGCAATGTTCGGGTAGATAATGCTCGGTGTATGTGTCGATGTTACACGTATGGTATCTGAACAATCTGCTGCTCTTCCTTGATTCTAATAAGGCCTGTCTTTATAAGTATTTTGAAAATGATTAGAGTGAGGCCTGTTTCAAAGTACTGTAGAGGAATAATGACGGGCTGCAAGATTAAGTATGCCAGAAGTGCCACAGCTAGAGGAGCAAATGCTGCATAATTTTTCACATACTGGTTGAGTTTATAGGCGATACTGGGAAGCATTGCCTCGATCATAGGAGCAATATCTACCCTGCCATCAGTGCCAATAGATACTTTTGACACCGGGATCTCTTCTGTTTTAAAGCCATATATAGACCTTGTTTTTGGGTCTTGCATGGAGGTGACAGTTTTTTGCAAAACTGTCTGAATTGCTGTTTTGCGCTCATTAAGTGGAGCCTGAGTGAAAACTTGAGATGAAAGAACAGGGGAGAGCTGGGAATTAATCTGCTGGTTAAGCATGAAAATTGATGGTTTCATTACAGTACGTACGATTGCAGGCGAAATAAGCGCATTCTCTGAAACAAGCCTTTGCGATTGCGAATAGGTAAGCAGGGCCAATAAAATTAAAAAGTAGGTAAAACTACGCCTGAGGATCGGGAAAAAAATCTCCCGAGGTGAAAATCTGATATAGAGATGAGAACGTGAGATGGTTGCAGAATGTGTGTACAAAAGAAAGAGATAATACGCAAGGCTTGCCAGGAGGGTTAAAACCGGATGGAGACTCATCAAGAAAAAGGTTATGGCAAAGAGCGCTGTAACAATAAGAAAAAAGGTACGCTCTCTTTTGTTATTTGAGAGTTCCATAAGAAAAAGTGTGAGGAGGGTGATGTACAGCAATATGGCAGCAATGACGAGTAGGGCGAGGCTGAGAGTGTGTCGACCATCGACAAAACCAAAGAGATCAAGTAAACCAAATACAGCCCCCGAAGCAATCGAACAGATGGCAAGTATAGTGAAAAGTATGATATGTTTACGGGCCATTATGACTTAGTGGGTTCGATTGTTCCACTGGGAGTGCCGATGCCCACCTTCTCTCTTTCCGCATCAATGAGCTTTTGAAACTCATCAAGCGAAAGCAACTTCTCGAGTTGTACCCCGTCTAAGAAAAAGGTTGGAGTTCCCCCAACGCCATAACCGATACCACTGTTATAATCATCCTGTACTTTTTTCTGCACGGCTGCACTCTCGTAATCTTTTTTAAACTGCGCAATGTCAAGTTTCAGAGACGCTGCATGCTCAAGGAGTGTCTTATCAATGTCTTTGCTTTCCTTCCACTCATCTTGTTTCTCAAATATGAGATCATGCATAGGGAAAAACGCATCTTGTTTACCAGCTGCTTCTGCTGCACGCGCTGTGTGACGTGAATATTGGTGCTGCTCAAGCGGGAAGTGACGATAGACCAATCGAAGATCGCCGTTTTTTTCAACAAGGCTTTTGACAATTGGCGCATACAAGCGGCACGTTGGGCACTGGAAGTCGCTGTACTCAACAAGCGTCATAGGGGAGTTGGGGTTGCCCTTTATCATGTCGCTTGTGTTTACTGGTAAGTCGATAGGCTTGCTACTTTGTTCAGGAGTAGATGTTGATGTAACCTTCCAAGCTCCCCATAAAAGTGCAAATATGGCAACAACTGCGACAATGCCTAAAATGATATTTGTGCCACGCTGTGTCATTTCATAATTATTTAACTTTCAATAGATATGATTCAATCATACGTTACGAGTTGAGATATTGCAATATGAGCATTAAAAATTTGCCTGCCTTCAAAAGGCCAAGGGAGAAGATAATTGAACAGGGTCCGCATGCTCTTAATGATACAGAACTTCTTATGATCCTTTTGCGGTCAGGAACTTCAGGACACGATGTTACCCATTTAGCTAAAAGCATCCTGCCATCAGGAAACATAAGTGATATCCATCATTATTCTTATAAGGAACTTCTGGCTAAGAAAGGACTTGGTGCGTCTGGTTGTGCAACTATCCTAGCTGCCCGCGAGATTACAATGAGGTTACGTATGACATCACAACAACCCAGTATAGAAAATGTTGATGATCTGGTGCAAATAGTCTCCCATATTCGCAATAAGAAAAAGGAATACTTTATTGGGATATATCTGAATGCGCGTAGACAACTCATTCAAACCGTGACCATTTCAATTGGATCTTTGAACGCAAGCATTGTGCATCCACGAGAGGTTTTTGAACCAGCGATACGGCTAGGAGCGGTAAACTTGGCTCTTGCTCACAATCACCCGTCAGGAGACCCTCAACCCTCACATCCGGATATTTTACTTACACAAAGAATTGCCCGTGCTGGCGACGTGCTGGGGATTGCACTTATCGACCATATTATCGTCTGCGAGCGAAACTATATCTCACTACAGGAGCAGAATCTTTTTAAGATTTAGCTTTATCTGTGACACTTTTGACCGTAAACTGAGCAAGACTTAAACCAAAGCCCGTCAGAATTGCTACCCAAAATGCCGTAATGCCGACACCGACTGAACTTTGCAGTGGCGTTCGTGCAAGCACATATAAGGTAACAATGTTCACGCCAAGCTCGAGGGTCAAATACCGGTCTGATTGCAGGGCAATATTAAAGTCTCGCAGAACAAGGTCAACAAGCATGGCGGCTAATGTCAGTCCAAAAGCTGTGGTTAACAATGCCTGCGCTGCTCCGATTTCTGACCGGCCAAACACTACAAAGTTGCTCGCATATACAGATACGAGATAGAGCACGACAGCATTCGCAACATAGTAGGTAATGAATTTCTTTATATACATACCATCACCTCCTCTCTTAATGCATCATGCATAGTATAGCCATGAACTCAGCACAAATTCAAGGAGTTCTACAGCTATGTGAACGTTAGTTGAGTTTCAAAATCAGGTATGTTATGGTTAACCCTATGAAATCGATCTCATTCTTTGGAGCTTCAGGGACAGTGACGGGCTCCTGTTACCAACTCAATAAAAATTACGAGCCTTATTTTCTTATTGATTTTGGCATGTATCAGGGAACAAAAGAAGTGGAGTCTCTCAATCGAGTCCCTGTACCCTTTCAACCATCAAAGCTCAAGGCGGTATTACTCACTCACGCCCATCTTGATCACTGCGGTCGTTTACCCATGCTGTACCAGATGGGGTATAAAGGGAAAATATATATGACAGAGCCCACCCTTGACCTTATGGGCATTGTCCTGCATGACGCTGCGAAAATTGCGAGGGAGAGTGAGGACACTATTCCCCTTTATACAGAGGATGAGGTTGATTACGTTATGGAGCAGGCAGAAATCATTGAATATGACCAAACTTTTCACCTTGACGGATTTGATATTACTTATCGAGATGCTGGGCATATTATGGGGGCTGCAAGTATTGAGCTTAATGATACACATACCACTACGCAAACGAGAAAGATCGTTTTTAGCGGTGATATAGGCAACTGGCCACATAATATGATGTCTGACCCTTATCTCTTTACGGAAGAGGATGTTGTGGTCATGGAATCGACATATGGTGGGCGTATGCACCCGCATGAAGACACAAAGGAGCTTATGCAGAAAGAAGTAAACGCTATTGAATTATCTGGTGGGGCACTGCTCATTCCCGCATTTGCGATTGAGCGAACGCAGGAGGTTCTTTACCTTCTCAAGCAGCTTAAGGATAGTGCAAAGATTAAAGCCCAAACACCAATTTTTCTTGACAGTCCCATGGGAATTCACACAACCGAAGTCTATCTTCGCTATGGAGCGCTCTATAATGATAATTTTCATGATGTAATTTCTCGAGGGAATCCTTTTGAGTTTACTGGCCTGCATGTATTGGAGAGAAAGAAGCAGGGTCATGCGATTGAAGCTGTGCATGGGCCTAAAGTTATTATTGCAGGAAGTGGGATGATGACAGGAGGGAGAATTGTAAGTCATGCGGTGCAATATTTACCTATAACCTCCACGCGCATTCTCTTTGTTGGGTATCAAGGGGAAGAAACGATGGGACGTGCAATTGAGGAAGGGGCTCAAAGTATACGCATTAATGATCAAAATGTCTCAATCCGCGCTACTGTTTCTCGTATTGACTCACTTAGTGCCCACGCAGATGAGTCTCAGCTTCTAAAATGGCTTAAACCAATTCAAGGCGTCCATCAAGTTTTTTTAACTCACGGTGAGGATACAGCACGGGATGCGCTGGAACAGGCAATATTGGCAAATGTCGGCGATATGACTATTAAGAAACCACAAAGGAACGATGAGGTTTTGCTGAAGTTAAACTCTAGAAGTTATCCTGAGCTTTGAGATGACGTCTACGACTTCTGTCTTCCCAGTTTTGCGTTGATCTCTATCACATATGTCTGGCCATCATCCATAGAGGCTAGCTACACAATACAGGAGTGATGGAATGCAAGAGGTTGTCCGCAAAATTATTACTATGGCAATGCTTTCTGAACTCTCATGCGCATCGTTTGCCAGTGATATTCCAAAGCAATCTGGCTTAATAAGGCCTCAATATTTTGAGGAGTTCCCTTTGTGGCAACGGCATATACATCTGATAACACATGATTGTCCTCAAAATGATAAGATTGCATGTAACTAACTCTATGCGGATAGGCTCCCGACAAAGCAACGGGAGGATAGTAGTCAACCAGGCTATGATATTTTCCTCGTTCTTCTTCAAGAAGCTTAATCATATGAACAATATCTGCATAATCAACATTGTTAAATTCACGTGCAACGACATTTGCGATAATAAAATCAATCTCATGTTGGAACATCTTGTTGGAAGCAATGCCCTCTTCCATAGACATGCGTATATACCGTACGGTTCGTTCAATGTGTGATTCATCAATGTGATCACTGGCATCTTTACTATACAAGGACTCTGCAGCAAGAATTGCACTTGACGCTTGTATTGCATCTATATTAGTCGACTGACTATTGGGATCATCTTGAGCAAGTTCTGCACTAACCCTCTTAAGAAGCGTTAACATTGTCCCCTTAGACAAAAAAGGGACTTCATCGCCAGACCTGCTCAGCATTGCCAAAAGTTCAATCATTACATATTCACTGTCAATCTTCATCTCCTTTAAGCTTTCATTTAGCATACGCTGCTCATCTGGAGTGAGCTCAGTATGCTGTATGATGTAAAGCATTGCCTGAATTCCCTCAGGACTAATCTGTGCAAGAGGAGTATCGGCTAAAATCTCATCAAGGCTCTTGAAAGCCTCTTCAGGTGCAGAAATTCCTTCGACACCATTCCAGTTGTCCTTTCCTGGAATCATCCAGATAACGGAATAGCTTACTGTTCCATCATCTGCCATCTTCACAAGAATCAAACTATCTCGCTCCCTGATAATAGTAATGTTCTTAACAGGTCCTACCATCTCCATATGTAGAACATACTTCATCACATCCTTATCTATATCTCTCCAATATCCTTCATACATTCCAGATCTTGTCATGTAGGCTCGCGAAATAGCGTGCTTTACATAATCGGGGAGTTCTTCATATTGTTTTTCTGCCTCCTCATGGGTAAGAGGATGGGGTGAAGCTTGTGAGTAGTCAACAGAGACTCCTCCATCTGTGTCATGCAGAGTTGTTAGTGAGCTTTCTACAAACTTGGCCGGTGGTTCTCGCCAGGCTGCGGGCGACACATCTTCAGATTGATTCTCCACACGACTATTAACGACAGTGAGATAGTCATAATAATGAGAAGGGGGATCAAGGAGTCCTTTAGCCTTTTCCATGGGACGAATTATTTCCCCGACAGTCCCACCAAGGATTGTACTAACGCCTATTACTGATGCGACTTTCTGCCTGAAAGAGAGGCGGTCTAGCCTCTTACTTGGTTGTGAAGTTTTATCAAGCGAACCAGTTTCTCGATCCATTCCAGTTTAAAGTATACAAGAATATATAATCCCAGTCAATGGCATATATCAGGAATCGTCAAGAGAAAATTGTTGCTGAAAAACATGAACATGTTACGTGATACAATACCCTACCGTGATATATGAATAGGCGAGAATTCCTCAGTCAGTCAGCACAATGGGGTAAAAGAAATCTTGCAAACGGTCCTCAGCAGATTGTTGAATCTCTCATTTCATTTTCAAGTCCAGAAATTCCCCTTTCTGCCATAGATGGAAAAACAGTTTTCTCATGTAGAGCTATACCAATAACTGCCTATCAACTCGGAACATCACGGACCAGATTTTCAGCTACGGCTCATGCAATTGACCTATGCCTTGCGAATCCTGAACTAAGCGAGCCTTTTCATGCAATTGAATATGAAACTGATAAGCCTGTGCAACAATGGAGAATTGTCACAGCTACAATCCCGACGGTGACAGGAGTAGCAGCTCACTACAAGGCAAGGCTCGGCTATCAAAACGATGATAGACACGTGCTGTCCGTAGTAATTGAGCCCGATGCTGTGGCTACATATGCTATGGCAGATCACTTCTATGATAATAAAATTGTTAATGCGACAACTGCTTTACTAGCTCTTACTCAATCAATGACAAGGCGACCCATAATGCCCGGGGAGGAGTTTTCGTATCTAGACTGGGCTCAAATCGGGCCCCTATTAAATAGTGGGGCAGTAGTGCCAGGATTTGGCATAGATACACGTTCAGGAAAGAAAATTCCAATGAACGCTGGGGGGATCTGCAGCTCTGTGACAACCATTGCAAAAATGGCACGTCGTGCGGAAGCTGCCAATATGGTGAGAATTGGCTTTCATCGAAAGCACTCCACGGGGTGGGAATATTTTTATAACCCTGATGATCCTATCCCTCAAATCGATGCGACGGCATATTATTCAACCGGCCCTGCCAGGACTGACTTTACCTTTACGAATATGGCAAATTGCTCCTTGTTCATTGTCCCCAAAGTTCAAATAATTCCTACTCATGATCCTGGACTAGGATATAACTCTTTGTATGACTCTACTGGACTACTTGTATTCTCTGTCACACTTCGCTACTCTCCTCCATCCCCAATTGAAGTTGCTATGATAGAGAAGGAGCTTGAAAAATTCCGAAACGCTCGAGGAATTTAATCTGTTTGTGCAGGGTGTGTTTACTTATAAACTACGCCTCTATTTACACATTACAATCGTCATATCAGGGCTTTAGTTCATCTGGAATTTCCTGGCATTTGTGTACATATTGAGCTGATTGTAAGCAAACAAAGTCCATGCACTAGTGACAAAACCAATAGTCATGTGCATATGCCTATTAGTAAATTTATTCAGCGCGGTGTAGCAAGAAATTTTGCGAGCCTAAAGGCCTATAGGAAAGGCGACTTCGAATTAAGGCCCTGTGACAATCTTCCGAACTCCGGAGGTTATTTGTGACCCCGACGGGAATCGAACCCGTGTTGCCAGGATGAGAACCTGGTGTCCTGGGCCTCTAGACGACGGGGCCTTGGCGCTATAGGAAGCGATGGTTGACAAAAATGGCAAGCTGGAGTATATTGTAGCACATAAAGCAGCGGCCATAGGGCCCTTTTTTTTTAACACATATGCCAGATACATATAAACTATCACAAGAAGGTTATGACAAGCTTGTCAGGGAACTTGATGAGCTAAAGAAAGGAAAACGACCAAAAGCAGTAGAGCGTCTTGCTGCTGCTCGTGCTATGGGTGATCTCTCAGAGAACAGCGAATATACAGCCGCAAGAGAGAATCTTACACTTGTTGATACGCGCATTGCTGAGATAGAGGCAGTTATGCACAATGTTGAAATTGTTCAGGTTCAAGCAAATAACGGAGCTGTTCAACTCGGCGACACTGTTCGTGTAAAAGTTGAAGACGGACATGAAGAATACTCCATTGTAGGAGAACTTGAGGCGGATATCGCAAAAAACCAGATATCTGACACCTCTCCAATTGGAAAAGCTTTGCTTGGAAGCAAAATCGGTGATACTGTCACAGTAGCAACTCCCGCCGGAGAGGTTGTCTATAAAATTGTTGAAATTAAGTAATAGAAATCATCTCAAAACCTCGATCATGTCTGCAACATCGATGCCCAAAATCCTGAAGGGCTGAACCTACCTGTTTAGAAGTCATTTCAAAATTTTAAAACCAAGATTTATCTAGAGGTGTGATATTTTAGCGTGATATAATCAATCTATGGCTCAGATAGATGAAATCAAGAAACAACGTCTAAAAAAACTTGAAGAAATTCGTCAAAAAGGTTGGCAGCCGTATGCATCATCCTTCGCAAAAGAGCTTCCTGTTAAGGAAGCACGTGAGAGAGAGGGTAAAATAGTTACAACTGCAGGCAAGGTAGTGTCTTTGCGTGAACATGGGAATATTATCTTTGGTGACCTGAAGGATGAATCAGGGAAAATTCAGCTTTTCTTCAAAAAAGATACTCTCGGAGATGGTGCTTATCATGACTTGCGACTTATTGATATTGGCGATATCCTTGGTGTTTGCGGTGAGGTGGCAAAAACCACCGCGGGGGAGATATCAATTATTCCATCATCGTATACATTACTCACAAAATCGATTCTTCCTCCACCGCATGAATGGTATGGCCTCAAAGACATTGAAACACGCTATAGGAAACGCTATCTTGACCTGCTTGTGAATGAAGATGAGAAACAGGTTTTTTTCACTCGCAGCCGCGTTATTACACTTTTGCGTTCGTATCTTGACCAGTACGGATTTCTGGAGGTAGAAACCCCAGTTTTGCAGCCAATCTATGGTGGGGCTTATGCAAAGCCATTTGTGACACATTATAATGTTCTGGATACTGACTTTTACCTACGTATCGCTGTTGAGTTGTATCTAAAAAGGCTTATTGTAGGGGGCTATGAGAAGATATATGAACTAGGGAAAAACTTTCGAAATGAGGGATTTAGCCGCGCCCACAATCCTGAGTTTACAATGCTTGAGTTCTATTGGGCCTATGCAGATTACGAAAAGCTCATGACCTTTACAGAAGAGATGTTGACATCTGTGATACAGGTAGTAAAAGGCTCGCTTAAAGTTACCTTTGAAAATATAGAATATGATTTTACTGCTCCATGGCCAAGGCGCACATACAGGGAACTTTTTAAGGAATACATGCAACTTGATATTAACGAAACGAATTCTGAAGAGGCATTACAAAAAATTATTGCAGATCGAGCGCTTCTTGAGAATCCTGTGGTTGGGTATGGTCAAGCTCTTGACGAGCTCTACAAAAAATATGTCCGTCCGCATCTTGCAGGTCCGCTTTTTGTGACGGAATATCCTTTGGAGATCAAAGCTCTTGCTAAGGCACACGAGGAAGACCCGACTAAAGCTGCGGGTTTTCAACTGGTTATTAATGGAGTGGAAATGGTCAATGCCTACAATGAATTGAATGACCCTCAAGAACAGCGGGCACGATGGATAGAAGAAATGAAACTGGCAGAGCGAGGTGGAGAGGATTATCAGATTTTGGATGAAGATTATATTGAAGCTCTATCCTATGGAATGCCACCAACTGCTGGATGGGGTATGGGTATAGACAGATTTATAGCCTTTTTAACAGACAAGCACACAATCAAGGACGTCATCCTTTTTCCGACATTACGCCCTGAAGGGCAAACCACCTTATCTCAGGCTCATCAACCAGCTGTATCTCTCACTTTGACCAGGGAGAAAGCGTTGGAAATAATTCAGACGCATCTTACAAGTCCAAACTTAATAAACCACAGCAAAGCAGTCGAGGCAGCTATGCGAGCCCTTGCACAACGCTTGGGTGGCAACCAAGAGCTTTGGGGTCTTGCCGGCATTTTACATGATGCAGACTGGGATGAGACAAGCGATAACCCTCAACAACACACAGAAAGAACACGAGCATGGATTAAGGAGGCTGGAGAAATGAATCAAGAGCTTGTAAACTGCATCCTTTCTCATAATCACACTCATAATGGCTTTCGAGGACCGCAAACTCTTATGGAATGGGCACTGTACACGTGCGATGAATTAACAGGTTTTATCGTGGCCGTTGCGCTTGTTAAACCAGATAAAAAATTATCATCAGTAGATATAAAATCTGTTATAAAGCGTTTTCCAGAAAAGGCCTTTGCAAAACCCGTTGATCGTGAACAGATAAAACTGTGCGAGGAAAAGCTCAACATTCCTCTTGAAGAGTTTGCTGGCATAACATTAAAAGCAATGCAGGGCATTGCTGAGGAGATAGGCTTATAGAGTTATTATATGGCTGCATATGCTTGATATCAATTTCATTAAAGAACATAAGGACGAAGTTATTCAGGCAGTGAAGAATAAGAATAAAAACGTGGATGTCGATCAGCTTTTGTCTTTGGATGACAAGCGACGAAAGCTCATTCAGGAGATACAGGCGCTGCGGGAAGAAAGGAATGTGCTCGCAAAGTCGCAGGATAGGGAAAGTGCACAAAAACGGGGAAGGGAAATCAAAGACGCCCTGAAAGGGCTAGAAAGTACACGCGAAGAGGTAGAGAAGAAATATAACATTTTAATGGAGAGTCTTCCAAACGTGACCCATCCGAACATGCCTATCGGGCAGGATGAGTCAAGCAATGTGGTCTTGAGAAAATGGGGAGAACCTTCGCATTTTGATTTTGCGGTCCGTGATCATATTGAGCTTGGCAGGATGCTGGATATGATTGATATTGAGACAGCGGCCCATGTAAGCGGCAACCGCTTTTACTATCTGAAAAACGCTGCTGTCATGCTCCAGTGGGCAATTATTCAATTAGTGATGCACTCACTTACGAACCAGACAATTGTTGGTGATATTGCCAGGCAGGTTGGCAACCCATCTAATAGGCCATTTATTCCGGTATTGCCTCCATTAATGATGAAATCACAAGTCATGAAAATGATGGACAGGCTTGATCCTATTGATGATCGATATTACTTTGAAAAGGATGATCTTGTGTTGATTGGAAGCGCCGAGCACACGCTGGGCCCCTATTACATGAATCGTGTTCTGGCACAAAAGGATCTTCCCATACGTATGATCGGCTACTCTTCTGCCTTTCGTCGTGAAGCTGGGAGCTATGGGAAAGATATGAAGGGCATTTTGCGTGTCCACCATTTTGATAAGCTGGAAATGGAATCGTTTTCAACAGATGAGCAAGGCGAGGCAGAGCAAGACATGCTTGTAGGTATTCAGGAATACTTTATGCAACAGCTTGAGATTCCTTATCAGGTTGTTGATATTTGCTCAGGTGATACGGGCAAGCCGGATTACCGGCAAATTGACATTGAGGCGTGGGTTCCGTCACAGAAAAAATATCGAGAGACACACTCAGCCGATTACATGACTGATTTTCAGGCTCGCAGGCTCAATATTCGTTATAAAACAGCTCGGGGTAAGAAGAAATTTGTTTACATGAATGATGCTACTGCCTTTGCAATTGGTCGAATTCTTATTGCCCTGATGGAAAATCATCAGCAGGCAGACGGCAGTATTCGTGTACCCTCTGCCCTGCAAAAATATACGAACTTTGATACAATTAAGGCCTCATAATTGAGAATTTATATGCTTGGACCATTCAAGAAACTCTTTGATTATAATCAACGTGAACTTGACAGAGTCAGTAAGATTGTTCAACAGATCAACTCCTTTGAAGTTGATGCCCAAAAGCTTAAGGACTCTGACTTTCCTCAGGAAACAGAAAAGCTTAAAGCAGCAATAACCTCTCACAAACAAACCCTTGACCAGGCACTTCCGTGGGCATATGCATTAGTAAAAGAGGCAGCAGGGAGAGTTCTTGGTATGTGCCATTACGATGAACAACTTATGGCAGCAATTGTACTTCATGAAGGGAAAATTGCTGAGCAGAAAACAGGGGAGGGAAAGACACTTTCTGCCACCGCTCCTTTATATTTAAACGCTCTTGCTGGACGTGGGGTTCACCTTGTAACAGTAAATGATTACCTTGCGAGGCGAGATGCCGGCTGGATGGGAACTGTATATCATTTCTTGGGGCTGAGTGTTTCTTCAATGATTTCTGATGTTTCCTACATCTATGATCCAGACTTTACAGACAAATCTGTTACAGACTGGCGACTTATTCATCTGAAATCCATCACGCGCAAAGAAGCTTATAAAGCTGATGTAACCTATGGTATCAACTCTGAATTTGGATTTGATTATCTGCGTGACAATATGGCAAAAGTCCCGGATCAACTTGCTCAGCGCGACTTTTACTATGCTATTATTGACGAAGTTGACTCAGTTCTCGTTGATGAAGCACGTACTCCACATATCATCTCAGCTCCATATGAACAGGATGTATCGCGATACTACGAATATGCCCAAATTGTAGATAAACTCAGTGATGCTGATTACACTATTGATGAGAAACTACGAACGGCCCATATTACTGAACAGGGCATCACGCGAATTGAAAAAATACTTGGTGTTGAGAATGTCTATGAAAAAGACTATGAAACCTTGTTTCATATTGAGGCTGCTCTGAAGGCACGCACGCTATTCAAGAAGGATAAAGATTATATTGTGCGTGATAACGAGGTCATTATTGTGGATGAATTTACTGGCCGATTACTCGAAGGCCGTCGCTACTCTGAAGGTTTGCATCAGGCTATCGAGGCTAGAGAAAACGTAGAGATCAAAAGGGAGTCTCGGACTTTGGCAACTGTTTCGCTGCAGAATTATTTCCGTATGTACGAAAAGCTTGGTGGTATGACAGGAACAGCCCAAACAGAAGCTGAAGAATTTCACAAAATTTATAATCTGGATACTGTGGTCATCCCAACGCATACGCCAAATATTCGCCAGGATCATCCTGATTATATCTACAAAACAGGAACAGGAAAATTCAAAGCTGTTGTTGAAACGATTGCGGGTTTGCATAAAGAAGGGAGACCTGTTCTCGTGGGGACATCATCCATTGATAAAAATGAAGAGCTATCGAAATTACTTAAACGTCGTGGGGTCCCTCATGAAGTGCTGAATGCTAAAAATCATGAACGGGAGGCCCATATCATTGCGGCTGCTGGTACTCGTGCTGCAGTGACGGTTGCAACAAATATGGCAGGTCGGGGAGTTGATATTGTTCTAGGAGGAGAACCGCCCAATCGTTTTATGATCGATCCGGAAAAATCTGTTTCATTGGCGGAGAGAGAGTACGAAAAAGCTCGTGCTGATTGGCAAAAGAAACATGATGACATTGTGACGCTTGGAGGCCTTTATGTTATCAGTACAGAGAGGCATGAGTCGCGCCGTATTGATAACCAATTTCGAGGCCGCGCGGGTAGACAAGGTGATCCAGGCGACACACGTTTTTTTGTCTCGCTGGAGGATGATATGATGCGCATCTTCGGAGGAGAACAGGTTTCAAAGGTGATGACTTTTTTCAACATGCCTGAAGATACTCCAATTGAACATGGTATGGTCAGTCGAGCTCTTGAACAGGCTCAGCAAAAAGTTGAAGGATTTAACTTTGATACGAGGAAAAACCTGGTTGAATATGACGACGTCCTCAATAAACAGCGCGAGATTCTGTATAAATTACGTGCATCAATTGTGCGCGCCGTTGATGACAAAGAGGGGACACTTGAGGAAGTTGTTAATGATGCGTTTTCGCAGCGGCTTTCTACATTGATCAATATATATATGTATGGCCAAGAGGAGCCGGATTTTGATGCCCTTACTCGCGAACTTGATCTTATATTTCCGGGCACGTCACAAGATGTTGTACAAAAGTTGCGAGGAGCTACTGGAGATGAGGAAATCCGTGCTGTTATGATGAAAGCTTTCCACATGCTCTATGAGAATCGAAAAAAGGAGTATGGGCCTGAGCTTTGGCATGAAGCTGTGAGGTATGTATATCTTGATACGCTCGATGAGCATTGGACTGAGCATTTAACAGCCGTAGACGATCTGCGCTCTGGCATTAACCTGCGTGGTTACGCCCAACTTGACCCTTTGACAGAGTACAAAAATGAGGCCTTTAAGATGTTTGAATCGCTTCTGTCAAATATTAATTTTGAAGTTGTACGACGTGTCGCCCAAATGCATATTGATGTTCGTGCAAAGGAACCTGTTGAGAAGGAGCAAAGAATGATATACTCATCAGGCACCGACGCCGAAATTTTCAGCAAAATGCAAGAAAAAGGGGAGCAACCCAAGGAATCAGCTCCGCAGCAGCGTGTTGCAGGAGCTCCTGCTCAAAAGAAACTTGGTCGTAATGATCCATGCTGGTGTGGAAGCGGGAAGAAGTATAAAAAGTGTCATTATCCAGATTAAAGCGCAGATATTAATGGTGGCTTCCATCAGACAATGATAAACCTAAAAAAACACCTAATAACTCCACATAAAGCTGTCCTCACCCTTCA
>Ga0155863_124_pt1 | contig 19993 bp, 20 predicted proteins | sample RifCSPlowO2_01_FD_107517 | JGI IMG/M metagenome (GOLD analysis project Ga0155863, IMG submission 107517) | Candidatus Roizmanbacteria bacterium RIFCSPLOWO2_01_FULL_42_14 | reverse complement strand
GGGAGCAACCTGGCGATCCAGGCGGCCATGCAGCAGGCGGCGCAGATCACCGATGGCAACACGGAGGATCAGGCGTAGCAGCCTCTGCAGCTCACAGAGGAGGGGTAGGCCTGCACCCTGCCCCTCCGTGAGTTTGCAACAGACAACAAAACGTAAAGGAAATTGTGGGGACCATTGATGGTTTCCCTTGTGAAACTTTGTGTGAAGACATTTGCAGTCTTTGATACGAGGCAGTTACGAGGGCACCGGAGGTTCCCATTTTTTGTGTAAAATTTGTTTTATACCTAACAACCTAATCTTTACACTCAGATTAGACATATCGAAAATACGTTCCCACTTCGTCCACTAGTCCCCGCAGAACCTCCGGAGTTCGGAAGAGCGTTCGGGCAAGCTAAACAAGCATCACCTTTGCTATAGGGTAGAATCCTGCTGTGAGTTTCTATGCTTTTGTATACCCTGTAGTACACAGCACCTCCATAAGCTTATATCTCCGAGTTATACCTTCTACGTCAGCTTCATTGCCACTTTTTATTGATATTTCAGATATGTATTGGATTGCCCCCAAACATCGCTCAAGGCTGAACCATTTGAGGGCATCAATATGGGTAGACTGTATTGGTTTCACGTTGGTGTAACTTTCCAAAAAAACATTTTCCATTTCTTTCCATCGCTCAACAGAAATTTCCCCCTCCCTAAATAGTTCTACAAAAAAGATGGCAACATCTTTCAAAGCAGGACCCACTACAGCGTCTCCCCAGTCAAAGATATATACATCCCCGTTTTGGAGTAACTGGATATGTTCTAATGTAAGATCAGCATGAATAAGGGTCTGTGCAAGATCAGTTGGGACTGTAACGTCAGTCAGATATCTAGTCGCACGTGCATCAATGTTTTTAAAGTTTGTACGTTGTACCGAACTGAATGCAGAACTATTGGGGGATTGAGAAAAGAAGCTGAAGGATTGAGTCGACAAAGTGGGCTTATATTCAAAAAAACTGGCGTCTGGATAACCCTCTAGAATTCTATGCAAATGGGCAATTGCTGATCCGATTAACGTGATATCTTCATTTCGTATCGAGTTTGCCCACAGCCTTCGAAGCTCTTCAAATTGCATAAGAACCCCAAAGTAGGTTGTTCCCTCATGGTTGAACTGAACAACCCTCTCCTGATTGTGTGCAGCTTGGACAACAGGAACTTGAATCGGTAATCCAGCGGAACGCTCATTGACGTAGGAATAAAGGTTGATTTCTTGCTCAATCTGATCTTGAGATATTTCTTTAGGAGCATAGACCTTGAAGACATATTGACTTTTTCCATCTCTGATTTTCCATACACCGCTTTCTGTCCCTCCTTCAAACAAATGAATTTCAGATCCGACAATCCCATATTGGGATGCAAGGACATCAAGAATCTCTTGTTGTGAAATAGCCTTTGCTTTAATCGCTGGTTTGCTCATATAGAGACTATTGTAGCAAAATACGTTCTCACCTCGTCCACGAGCCGACGCAGATCAACCTCCAGAGTTGCCCGGAGCGTCCGGAAATCGTAATTGAGATACTTCTCCCCACTGACATAAGTCGGCTCAAACCTCCAAACACCCTACAGTTATCAACACTCAATCAACTTTGATATAATCACCTCATGGATAAGGAGTTATTAGTCCAATTCCTATTAAGCTCAAATATGGCTGGCTATGCCGGCGGTGAGGAGAAACAGTGGATTAAGGAATCTGATGGATCTACAACAATCCCTTTCAGAGAGGGTGCTTGGTGCTCGCATGACAATTTTTTTGGCGGTGAACCATATGGCGGCAGAGTTGTTGTTTTTTACGAGAATAAACCCTACTGGATGATGGTATATTACGGTTGGGTTGAGGGAATGGTGGAATCGAAACCTATTTATGAAGTACTTCAGCACGCTCTGATGGAGATGCCTCAAGATTATCCTTATCGAGGGCCTGAAAAATATGAGGAGGGAGATTATGTCTATTCCAATTCCTGGCAAGGAGAGGTTGATAGGTTTTCGGGTTCTGAGCAGATCACCAAAAATGGCGTATTAGTGTACAAAGCAGATTATCTTGGTGGACTGGTAGACCAAAGAAATTGGGTTTAATATGAGTTCAAATTTGAGGCAAAATACGTTCCCACCTCGTCCACGAGCCGCCGCATAAAGTGCCTTTGCAGCTCTCCCCCGCTATTATGCTGCATATGCAAGTGCTTCTGTATTCTCTGATATTGGAGCATCATGCTCATGTGCTGCAGATTTTGGGAGATATCCCCGCAGTCGTAAAATGCGCACAGATTCTGTGACAGGATATAATTGGCGTACAGAGGTTCCTACAAGACCACGCCGTGCCAGATTTCTTAAATCGCTGCTTCCACTAAGTAGTGTCCTGAGCTTGCTTGCATCAAGCTGGTAACTTTGAGCAAGGGCAGCAAGGGTTGTATATACCGTATCATCCGCTTCCTGAATTCCAAAGCGTTCACTAGGCTTGATGAGAGGCGGTAAGGGGCGAGTTATGTCAACCCTATCAAGTGTTTGTTTCACCCTGTTGAAAATTGAAGATACAGCCTGTTCAGACATCCCGTAAAACATAGCAATCAATCCTATATTCTCACCGTTCTCTTTCATCCTCCACATTGCCATCTCCTCTGTTGTCATAATATGCTCAAGGAGCCTTTCCCTTCGACGATCAATAATTTCTCCCTCTCCTTCTTGTTCTTCCCCATTTGATGGTTGCATATCCCCTGTGGCAGCTTCAAGTTCGTGAAGCACTCCCCCAAGATCATCTGCGCCATTTTCCTCATGCATACTATACAGGTATACAACAGGGGTCGTACTCTTGTCAACTTAAAAGTCATCTTACACTCTTCACATTCAGAAAAGTCATCCCCTCTGATCTGGTTTGATGTCTTGCAAACGTTTTGAGTGTTGCTATAATGGCTGTATTTTAACGGGCGTGAGTTTGTTGATACAAACTCCGGGGAGGAGGTGAACATATGGCACGCGACTATACACAAGAACTTATTGCAAAAGTGAAAGAGAACTATCTTTCTGTTGCACTGGGCATATTGGTATTTCTTGTTGCAGTGACATTAGTATTCCGCTCCGGAAACTCCACAAATCAGCCATCACCGGAGAAGGAAGAGACTCCAAAGGTTCGTACATATACGGTCAAAAAGGGCGACTCTGTCTCAAGTATTGCAAGAGATCAGCTTGGTTCAATGGATTATACAGATGAACTTGTAAGGGCTAATAATATAAAAAATCCTGATCAAATAGAGGTTGGCATAGTACTTGTACTTCCAGAGATCTCAGGACAAGTAGCTAGGGACGAGGAAAAACCAACAACAGCACCAACGCAGGTTATCAAACCAACACTTGTTCCGCAGATTGTTTCAATTACAGGTAACGAGTATACCGTCAAAAAAGGAGATACTCTATTCCTTATTGCTCAACGAGCCTATGGTGATGGGTACACATACCCCACTCTTGTTAAGGCAAATAAACTGCGCAACGCAAATAGAATTGAGGTAGGAATGATCTTGAAGATTCCACGGGAGACTACAAAGTAACATATTGCCCGAATGCACTGGTCATGAGCAATTCGGGCAAGTATGTTTAGACTTTTTTAGCCCGTATGCTTTGTGTAGATTGATCTTTAGTGCAGCGGCTTGCTATACTGGCACTCATGCTCATGAGCAGGAATCTTTTTATTGTCATTGTCATAGCTGTTGTAAACGCACTTGGTTATGGCATTATCATTCCAGTCATCTACTCATACTCTAGAGCATATGGCTTAAGTGACTTTCAAAACGGCTTACTGTTCTCCCTTTTCTCTATCTGCCAATTTATCTCTACTCCAATTATTGGACGTATGTCAGACAAATATGGTCGAAGACCTCTACTAATAGTTTCAATTGCGGGGACAGCTGTGTCTTTCTTTATGGCTGCATTCGCCCCAAGTGCTATCTACCTTTTTATTGCAAGAGCTTTGGATGGTCTTACTGCAGGCAACCTTCCAGTCATCTCTGCCGTTATTTCAGATACTACTCAATCAAAAGATCGTGCCAGAGGATTTGCGATCATGGGCGCAGCCCTGGGGTTTGGATTTGTTTTTGGACCTGCAATTTCTGCTTTGACTGTTGGCTATGGCGAATCAGTTCCATTTATCATTGCTGGTATTATTACGCTTATTGCAACACTGCTAACTGCTTGTTTCCTTCCCGAAACAAATCGCCACATTGGCGAGGTGAAAAAGGGGAAGCTTTTTGACTTTAACAAGCTTACGGAAGCCATTAAATTTCATGATATTGGTCGAATTTTTATGATTTCCCTTGTCTATTCCACGGTATTTGGTATTTTTATCTTTGCATTCCAGCCCTTTTCAGTTGAGTTACTTGGGTTGCGATCAAACAGCATCGCTATCATCTTTACGGCAATTGGTATTGTTGGGGTTGTTACTCAGGTTTTTCTCCTACCCTATGCCTCACGAAGATTCGGAGAGATCAAGACATTGCAAAGCTCTTTTTTGATCATTTCAGCAGGATTTGCTGCTTCATATATTACTCGTTCTCTCATTCCATTTTTCTCTGCAACCGTAGTCATTGCTCTTGGCAATTCCTTTGTCTCTCCTCTTGTACAGACGCTTCTTTCTAAGGAAACTGATGCAAAGTCGCAGGGAACTATTATGGGACTTAATTCTTCGTATGTAAGCATCGGAAGTACCATTGGTCCTATTATTGGAGGTGCCCTTGCTTCTCTTGCTATCCCTCTTCCTTTTATATTGTGCAGTCTCCTTAGCGCAACATGTTATATACTATCGTTGCGCGTTAAGGCAGTGCCTACTCATAAAGAATCAGCGTTTTAGATGTGGTTACTTTTACTGCGGCGGTAGTTCAGGGGTAGAATGTCTCCTTCCCAAGGAGAAGGTCGTGGGTTCAAATCCCATCCGCCGCTCAATAGGACACATAAAGCGCTGCAAGCATAACCCCAGCACTTATTCCACACCCGGCTAGAAGTTGCAGTGGTGTATGTTTCTTAAGATAAAGGCGTGACCAGAAGATTAATGGAATGACAACAAGCACCGGGAGATATGCTCCGTGAAAGAGTGTATTGAGAAGAATTGCTCCGCTTGTGTTGACTGTCATATGCAGGCTAATCTTCCAAAAAAAAGTAATGACAAATACTGTCAGAAATACCATGGTTATTGCCCTTGAGAGATTTAACAAGGTTGCATTCCCATATAATGATGCTAATACTGTTGAAAGGCCCCACACTGTCACCATAACCAGCATAATGCTAAAACGTTCACGCCGTTTTGTAATGTCAAAATCTGAAATAATTCGTTCCTTGATTGCCCATACCATATATATCATAGGGCATGCTATGTGTAATATGGGCATGACAAAGGAAAAATATTGAATTTGACTTTGGTTTAGACCTGTTTTGAAGATGAGAAGCCAGTCAATGAGAAAAAACCAGGGCACTCCCAAAATTAAAGAGATAGCTTGCGCTAGATGTCTCATATCACATGAGTGTATAATATTGTGGCTTAACAGTGCAACATTAGAAGTTATAAAGGTTTTGGAGCACTACTTTAAAAGTCATTTAGTGCCAGCGTAGCTCAGTTGGTAGAGCATTCCCTTCGTAAGGGAGCGGTCGGGGGTTCGAATCCCTTCGCTGGCTCTCGTTAATTACAAGTCATTCATACACATATATGGATTCCCGTCTGAAAAATACCTATGCATTGCGCAGAACATCACGATCTCGGTCAAATCAAAACCTGAAGTATCTTATTATTACTGTTTTGCTTATTGGTTTTTTTTCGACTGTTGGTATTCAGCTGCTTGTCAAGACATCATTATTCATTTCTGGTGCTTCCAAGGAGACCCTTGATCAAGGTTCACCTAATGCTATACTCGATGCGCCTGAAATATACAACCTTCCTGATGCAACAAATTCTGCCCAGCTTGAGCTGTCCGGTGTTGGTACGCTGGAAACAACTCTACACATTTTTGTTAACGGTGAGGAAACAGATACGTTTCAGATGAGCTCTGAGGACTTTTCAGCGTCAGTATCCTTGCAAGCAGGTGAAAATGAGATTTATGCTCAAACTGAGGATGCTAAGAATAAGAAAGTAAAGGATTCCCCTCTATACAAGGTCCTGTACATCAATAGCAAGCCGAATTTAACTATCGGTACTCCTACAGATGGGCAGACTATTGCTTCCCAGGAGGTTGAAGTAACAGGTAAAACTGACCAAAATGTTTCAATACGAATAAACAACTCTCCTACGGTTGTGGCATCAGATGGGTCATTTAGACAGTCCATACGATTAAAGGAAGGCGGGAACATGATTACCGTTGAAGCTTATGATATAGCTGGGAACAGCAACAAAGTTGAGCTGCGTATAACGTATCAAAAAGAGGACTAATAAGAGGTGTTCTTATTCTGCAGAAGATATAGCTTGCTCATTACAAGGAACGAGTGGAAACTCATCATAAAAGAATATACAAATCCAGCTGCTCCGTCGAGAAAACCAAGAAGTATAAAATAGGTGTACAGAAACTTTGTGCATGGATAAAGTGCGATATGAAGAAACGTCGCTCTATGACCATTAAAATAAAGTTCCTTAGCCTTCAGAGTTGAAAATTCATTCACTGAAGTAAGAAAATCTGCAATGCTTGCATGGGAGTAATGTTTAAGTTGGTATTGCATCGTGAGTACTGGTATATGGGATATATATTCCTCATGCACATCTCCTCTCCATTCACCGCTTCCTTTTTTTACTAATCTCATAATTCCTTTTGTGCGGGCCTTCCAAACCTCGCCAAATTTCACATCCTGCCCCCAGAAAACATCAATTCGAGGAATACGGTACGAAAAGTCGTTATTCTTGTGGACAACATTCTGGATCTCGTTTATCAGCTCTTGTGATAGGCGCTCATCTGCGTCGATAAATAGTACCCAATTATTTCGAGCTTCATGCATGGCTTTGTTTCTGCGATTACTAAAACTCGGATCTGAGGATGATATGACACGTGCCCCGTGCTTTTTAGCCACTTCTACTGTTTGATCATAGGAGTGAGCGTCAATAATAAGTATTTCCTGGGCGAATGAGAGAGAAGGAAGTAATTCTTTAAGATTTTCCTCTTCATTTTTCGAAAGTATCGCTATTGATAGCATAGCATATTGTAGCAAACCACAGGGTCGTCGGAAGTTCAATAATTAAGTGCGTATCCATCGCACCTTAAGACAATGTCCCTGCAGATTGCTCGGATGCTCCTGGCAACTCCGGAGGTTGCCAGCGTGGCCGTTGGAGGACTTGAACCTCCGACCTTTCGAATGTGAATCGAACGCTCTAGCCAGCTGAGCTAAACGGCCTTTATCATATGAATGAGCCTCATTTTGAGATCATTCCAAAGCCCATTATACCATTTTGAATCTTGTAAAAACCGAAGGTGATAACGTACAATAACAGAATGGAAATTTTGAAAAAGGTCTTCGAGTTTGTCATGGACATTCTTGAGACTGTTACGTTTGTCGGTTCAATCTTCATTGTCGTATACCTCTTTGTTATGCAACCAAATGAGGTCCGCGGTCAATCCATGGACAACACATTTCGCAATGGCGAATATATACTTACCAATAAACTTGCATACAAGTTTGGAGAGCCCCAACAGGGCGATGTTGTTGTTTTTAAATCACCTGAGGATAAAGACATTGATTTTATCAAACGTATCATAGGTATTCCTGGCGATAAAATTATGATTAAAAATGGACAGGTGATTATTAATGGTATGGCACTATCGGAAACCTACATCTTACCGCCAACATACCCGCTTGAAGGCGGTTACTTACAGGATGGAACAGAAATAACCGTTCCAGAGAATCATCTATTTGTCATGGGTGATAATAGACCACGATCATCAGATTCACGCGCCTTTGGCCCAGTCCCTATTCAAGACATTATTGGGAAAGTATTCTTTCGATATTTTCCTACACACCGGATAGGAACAATCGGAAGGTTATATAATCAATAAGACTGTTCTTTCTCAGAGACAAGTTTTAATTCTGTAGAACCTTTTTAAGGATTTTTGTAGTATCATCAAGATTCCCTTGCATCTCAATAATGATTTTTGCCCTTACTCGTGATTGAATGATCTTCACCTTAATGCTTTCATCCAGAAGCATGAACTTCTTCTGTAGCGCTGTTACCAAGGTACTTGTAGCATAGACACCCTTTGTCTCAATGTGATATAACTGCTCACGTACTCTCTCTTCAAGCCTTATCGTTGAATAGTCACCCTGGAGAACCTCTTCATAGGTTCGGATCATTGATTCCTGATCCTTCAGGCGAGCTAGAATAAAAAGGTGAGTCGGAGAAATCTGACCGGAATAGTATCCATCCTTAACAAGATCAGGTAATTTTAGAATGCGGAGCAGGTTACAAATGTAAGAAGAGGACAGCGATATCCTCGAAGCGACAAATTTCATTGGGTATCTCTTTTCCTTAACCAAAAAATGAAGAATCTTTGCTTTTGCAAAAATGTCCTGCTCATGTTGAAAGCGTGTAATACTGGCATCAAGCTCTGGATCCATATCTTGATTATAGAGCGAAGTTAAAGTGAAATGAAAGGCGGAGTTTGTGGAAGTTATTGTTGTACAACGGTAATCAATTTCTTGCCCTCCCGAGTGATAAATTTAACCACTCCGTCCTTCTGTGCATGAATGGTAAAGTCCTTGCTCATGTATGTATTTACCCCCGAGGCAAAAGTCATCCCCCGCTGTCGCGCAATAATATTACCTGCACGCGCAGCTTCACCGCCATAAAGCTTCACACCAAGCATCTTTGGCTTGGAGTCTTTATTCCCTCTTGCTGCCTTCTGTGATTTTGTATGCGCCATGGTTGGGGTTAGTTATAACTAGGTGAACTAGGTGAACTAGGTGAACTAGAGATCAGTATAAATCCACACTACGCTCTCTATTCTTCCACACCTCTACGCCTTCTACACTCCTACTCTTCTATCAAATCCCTACGATCTTAATTTTCGACAGCATCGGTCGAAACCCACGAACCTTTCTATAACGAGTTTTTGCCTTATACCGCGCAACACGCAGTTTATCACCCTTTATATTTTCAACAATTAGCCCTTTTGTTTTTGTTTTAAGCAGAGGATCACCCAAAGTTATAACATTCTTCTCGTAATCTCCTTCTGCAAGCTTATCCAGGGTTACTTCAGAGTTTGGCTCCTGGTTGATGTGGTCAACTATAATTTCATCATTCTCTGAAACAATATACTGCTTTCCACCTGTTTTAATAACTGCAAATTTCATAGAGTAATTATAGCACACTCACCATTCCAAGTATAATCATTGTCGAAATCACTGATGAGCCACCGTAGGAGATAAATGGCAGGGCAATGCCTGTGACTGGCAGAAGGCCCATATTCATCCCAACGTTGATGGTAACCTCTAAAAGGAGAAGTACCAACACGCCAATCAAAAAAAGATATTCAAAGCTCTGGGGTTTTTGTATCATGATTTTACGTAAAAGTCTCACAGAAATTATTGCAAAAAGTATAAGAAGCGTGAGTCCGCCAATAAATCCGAATTGTTCCGTCAGTGATGCAAATGCAAAGTCTGTATGAAACTCCGGCAGGAACCGGAAACGTGCCTGTGTGCCAAGCCCCATTCCCTTGCCCAAGAAACCACCTGAACCAATACTAATAATGGCTTGATTGAGATTATAGGTGATCCCCTGAGGATCTGTATTTGGGTTTATAAATCCAATAATACGCAATTTTTGATAGTCTTTTAGAAAGAACCATAGCAGTGGTATTCCGGCGCTCAGATATAGGCCTGCGCGAATCACCAGTTGTGTTGAAAGGCCAGAAAAGTAGAGCATAACCATGCATGACACAAGTAAAATGAGCGCTGTTGAAAGGTCAGGTTGTATGAAGATAAGAAGAAAGGGAATAAAGCATAATCCAAGAGAAATGAGTAGCTTTCTGGGTGTGAATCTGTTGGCTGATCCAAGTACAGATGCAAGTGTTACGAGAAAAAACGGTTTAAAAAATTCTGAGGTTTGAAAGCGAAAAAAAGGTAAGTCGATCCACCTGCGCGATCCTCTCACAGGGTCTACAAGAAGGAGCGTGATAACAAGAAGTATGATAAAGAGTGAATATAGAAGTTTATAATTTTGCTCGACAAATGGAACCTTTATCCGTGCAAATAACGCAAAAGCTATCCAACCAAGCACAATGAACAGGAGGTAGTTTTTGAGTAGATCAGGACGTATGCCTAGTATGTTGGCAAGACCAAAGATCTGGATCCCAAGGAGCGCAATGAGCATCCATACATCTGGCCTGTGTTTTTCCATATATCATGAAGTCTTAGCAATGGCATATTCTTCACCTATATTTATAGATTTTGCCATGACTCGCTGTTTAATATAGTCTTCATATCCTGAAGGTATTTCTGGTATGGTTAATACAATATAATCTGTCGAGACAAGACCTTGTTCTTGACGCATCTGCTGAACATTTCTGATAAGTTCACGAATCTCACCCTCTTTTTGCAGAGTGTCTGTTATGTGAGTATCATATTGTGCTGTGGGCCCACTTACTTCCTCAACACGAAAATAAACATCATGTATGTTAAGTTCATCCTTAATAAGGGATTGGATATCGGGTGAAAATTCGGGCTTTACTGGTAAAGTAAATGTAACTGATTGCAAAGGTTGTCGGACTTTTATTTTTAACAGCTTTCTTTCTCGATGGCCTATCTCAATTAATTTGCGCACATATGCCATAGTGCTAAGAATACTTTCATCTGTCTCCTCTTTTACCACGTAAGGCCATGATGTCAGATGAACAGATTCCTGTCCAGTAAGGTTCACAAAAATTTCATCACTCATAAATGGCATAAAAGGTGACAAAACGATAGAGATATGAACAAGGACATAGTGAAGAGTTGCATAGAAATCGTTCTTGTCTCCATCGTCCTTGGAGTTTGTCCAGATTCTGTTCCTGCTTCTTCTGATATACCAAGTTGAAAGATCTGCAATAAAACTTTCTAGAGCATTTGTGGCTGATCGGGCATCGTATGCATTCATTGCCTCCTCAACGGTAAGAATAGTTTGGCGCAGATGAGTGAGAATCCACCGATCGAGCGGGTGTTTTGTACCTGGCGAAGCATCTGTCCGAGTATAGTTATCTGCTTGTGCGTACTCAACGAAGAATTTGTAGATATTCCACAATACAAGGATAAAGGATCGGCGCACCTCGTTTGCTGCTGTGTACCCAAAGACCATATTTTCGGCAGGATTTGCTCGACAGAACATCCAGCGCATCACGTCGACCCCAATTTTTTCAGCACCCTCTCCAAACTCAATAGCATTCCCCCAGCTTTTGTGCATTGCGCGCCCGTCTTCGGCAAAAAGAGTACCAAAGCCTAAAACGGTTTTAAAGGGTTTTTGGTCCTCAAGTGCAGATGACATTGCAATAAGAGCATAGAACCAGTTTTTAAATTGCCCTGGGAATGATTCGGTTATAAAATCCGCTGGGAACCAGTTTTGCCATTCCTCCCTATTTTTGCTGTACAACGGTTCCCCATGATTTTTTTCAGTAATAGTTGAATATGGCACAATACCTGCATCCAGCCATGGATTACCAACATCGTCAATACGTGAAACAGGTTTAGAACACTTCTCACAGGATATTTTTACAAGATCAATATATGGCTTATGCGGTGATTTCCCCTCAAATTCTTTCCACCATTCTATACTCCTATCCTTTAATTCCTCTTTTCCTCCCAGGACATTAATGTATCCACATTGAGCGCATTCATAAATAGGCAAAGCAAGACCCCAATATCTGTTCTTTTTGCTGATAAGCCAGTCCTCCATATGTTCAAGCCAATCAAGCTCTCGATCAAGTCCAAAGCTAGGAAGCCACTTAATATTTTGAGCATTGCGAATCATTTTTGTACGCAATGTTAGGGTGTCTATGTTTGAAGGAATATCCATAGCTATATACCATTCATCTGCGACTTTCCAGACAAGCTCTTTTCGACAACGCCAGCAGGCTGGATAACGATGCGTATACATCTCTGTCGTAAGTAGTGCTCCCTGATCCTTCAAAGCATCAATAATGAGTTCCGGATGGGTTTTTGCATTTTTTCCTGAAAATTCTCCCAGACCATCAAGGTATGAAGCATCGTCTGCAATGACTGAAATTACGGCTAACCCGAGCTTTTTCCCTATTCGAAAGTCCTCAGTCCCCGCCCCTGGAGCAATGTGCAAGAGGCCAGTCCCCTCGTGCGCATTAATGAGCTCTGAAGCGTCAACAACCGTGTGAAATGTTTCGGGTCTTTCTTCTTGAGCATCCTGGACACGCGGAATGTTATCAAAAGGACCGTTATATCTTAGGCCAAGCAGATCTGATCCCTTTATGACATTGATTTTATTCCAATCCTCTTTGGCATCGTGCAAAATATATTCATTAATAGGCAAAACGCGTTCCTTAATGGTTCGTTCGGGAATTTTCTCCTCGTCATCCTGATCAAGGAATATAATCCTTTCTCCACTTTCATTTTCCCAGACGCCATATACATAATCAGTATGAACACCAACTGCAACATTAGCAGGCACCGTCCAGGGGGTTGTTGTCCAAATAAGTAATGCCGTATTCTCCCACCCTTTTGATGTAATAGGCAATTTGAGGTAGATTGACTCATGGGTTAGCTCTTTATAATCCTCTGTCAGCATCTCATGCTGTGATATTGCTGTTTCGCAACGAGGGCACCATGGCACTGCATCACGACCTTTGTAGATCCATCCATGTTCATGACAGACTTTTAGAAAATGCCAGATCATATAGTTATTTTCATCTGCCATAGTAAAATAGGAGTGCTCCCAGTCCATGAAGTTTCCCAAGCGTTTTGTCTGTTCAGTCTGAATGCCTGCAAATTTTATGACTCTCTCTTTGCATAGCTTGACAAATTGTGCGATTGAAGCGATACGATCTCCAGGCACTAAATTTTCAATGTCCTTTTTATTCCTAATCCCAATTTCTTTTTCAACCTCAACCTCTACCCATAAGCCCTGGCAGTCAAACCCATTCTGAAATCGCTGCCTATACCCAAGCAAATTGTAAAAGCGTTGCCAGACATCTTTATAGGTGCGACCCCACGCATGATGCACCCCCATGGGATTGTTTGCAGTTATCGGACCATCAAGAAAAGAAAAATATTGATTGGCAGTGTCATTTTTATGAAGATATTTCGAAACAATGCCTGTCTCATACCATCTTTTCAGAAGTTCTTGCTCCTTTTCCGGAAAGTTCGGGCGCGCTTCAACAGGTTTAAACATAAGAGGTATTATAGCGAAGTACCCTTCATTTACCAAGTTGAAATTGCAAAAATGGGGTGTATAATCTCGAATATATGACCGTAGAGACTTCACACAAACAAGATCCTCTTATATTGAAATATGGAAGAAGGGTTACACAGATAGCTGGAGACATCTTCAGGGATGAAAAGTGTCCAAAGGGTACCACACTTGATAGTATTACACAGGAGTTATGGCTAGGCCTATGTTCCGCAGCGCAAAGAGGAGTGCTCGATCCATTAAAGTCAGCAAAGGAGCATGTTAGAAGAATATATCTCTCATCACATGGAGCAGCTCATGTTATAACTGTTCCTAACGAACTTCTGGATACCTTGGAAGGCCCTGATACAGATATGAGAGCCGCTGAAGAGGAACTTAATGGTGTTTCTGAAGATGATGCCCATCTCATCAGCATACTCCTTTCAGAAGTACAGCTTGCAATTCTGGAAGCTAGACTTTGTGGAAATTACGATCCAGAGCACATCGCAGGACAATTTGGCTTAACTATGGATGAGGTTGTTGAGAATGAAAGAAAGGCATTAGACCGACTCAGAAGAATTGGAACGTTGTAAACACCTTCCTGTTATATTTTTCTCCTTAAAAAAGCTGGTACCCCGAATTCATCTTCATCAACTAGGTTATCTTCCTCTGAGGAAAACTGCCTGGTTCTTTTCTCCTCTTCATGATGACCTTTGCGTAACATATGGCGTGGTTCTGGCTCCAAGCTAATTTCTTCTTTACGAGTATCCACCGCATCTTGGGAGATAGGCCGCGCGTGGTCTCTAACATGAGAAAGCCTTAGGCGTCCTTCATCAATGCGCGTTGCAATAACAGTGATGCGTACCTGGTCCATCATTTTCTCATCAATCACAGCTCCGAATATTATATCCGCATCAGGATCAACAGTCTTTGCAATAACAGACGCTGCTTCATCAACTTCCGTCATTGACAAATCCGCTCCTCCTACAATATTGAAAAGAACCCCCTTTGCACCAGAAATTGACGATTCTAGAAGTGGAGAGGATATTGCTTGTTTAATGGCATTAATTGTTCTATTCTCCCCGCTCGCTGTTCCAATTCCCATTAACGCAGTACCGGCATCTTTCATAATGGTACGAACATCAGCAAAATCCACGTTAATGAGACCAGGGACAGTAATAAGCTCAGCAATGCCTTTGACTCCCTGATGCAGCACAGAGTCAACCTTCTTAAAAGCCTCTAGTATGCTGACTTTTGAGTCGACAATCTCAAGGACCCGTTGATTTGGAATAACAATAAGTGTGTCAACCTTATCTTTCAGGTCATCAATTCCCTCACTTGCCGTCACCTTCCTTCGCGACCCTTCAAATACAAATGGACGTGTAACAACCGCGACAGTCAAAGCCTCAACCTCCCGACTAATTTCAGCAATAATTGGAGCTGCGCCAGTGCCCGTTCCGCCACCCTCCCCTGCTGCAATAAAAACCATATCAGCACCGTCGAGATACTCCTTGATTTTCTCTCGAGATTCTTCAGCAGCCTGACGACCAATTTCCGGATCGCCACCAGAGCCCAAACCCTTAGTCAGACTCTCGCCAATTTGAATTTTGATATCAGCATTATGGTTCAGAAGAGCCTGGGCATCAGTGTTCATCGCAATAAACTCGACCCCCTTAATGTCCTCTTCTTTAATCATGGTGGCAAGAGCATTACCTCCCCCCCCTCCGACACCAACGACCTTTATCTTTGCAGGTTGCCCCGCATGAGGTTTGATTAACATAAATTTAGTTGTAACTAGTTGAACTAGTTAGAACTAGTTGTAACTAGTTTTAACTAGGTGAACTGGGTGAACTGCGGGGGCAGATCTGGAAAACTTTTCCCACCCCACCCTTCTACAATTCTATCCCTCTATGCTTCTATATCTATCTACGGCACAAAATTCTTAAACAAATCTCTCACTTTTTTTACCGATCCTTTCATTGAAATATTCCTGAGTATTCTATCAAAATCTTTAACGTTCAACTGCTTTTCTGATGCGTCGGTATCTTTTGCATATAAAAGCAAACCAGCTACGCACGCATACTGTGGATACATGACCTCATCAGTAAGGCCAGTAATATGTTGGGGGGCACCAATCCGAGCTGGGAGGCCAATGACCCGTTTTGCTATCTCAAGCGCTCCTACACTGAGAGCTCCGCCACCTGTAATAATGAGTCCTGATGGTACAAGATTCATACACTCGTTGGTATCAAGGGCAACAAGGACTTGCTCAAACATTTCTTCAAGCCGTGGTCTGATAATGCCATCTACAACTGTTTTGTATGAAAATGAGTTTAGGCCTTCCTTAAGCCTTAAACCAGATATGTCAACATCGTCTTTTTTGTCTTTGAGATATTTAAGCTTTGCAGAATCACTGAGCATGAGTTTTATATGTTCAGCTGAATCCAGCGACACACGAAGACCAACTGCGATATCGTTGGTAATATGGCGTGCCCCAATAGGAATGGACGAGGAATGGGTCAACGCCCCTTCAATATAGACGGCAATATCAATTTTCCCGCCACCAAGATCCACCAGCACTGCGCCAAGCTCTTTTTCGGTTTCAGACATGGTTGCTAGGGCTGATGACAGACCCGAAAACACATAGCCGCGTATTTCAATCCCAAGATCTGACATACAGCGCTCAAGATTCTTAAGATTGGTCATACTAGCCGTAATGATGTGCGTGTTCACTTCCAGGCGCACTCCACTCATTCCTAAGGGATTTTTAATACCACCCTGTCCATCAACGATATACTCCCTCGGCGAAACCTCGATAACCTCCCTTGTTGAGGACAAAGAAATAGCCTTTGCCGCATCAATCACCCGCGAAACATCATCATCTGAGATCTCCACATCAGGATGCGAAACAGCCACTACTCCTTGTGAATTAATTGATTCAATGTGTGGACCCCCAACAGATGCAAAGGCAGATGTCACTTTCGCTCCAGCCATACGTTCTGCTTGTTCAATAGCTTGTTCAAGGGAAGAGGAAACTTGGTTGATGTCAACAATTTGACCTCTTTTAACCCCCCGCGATGGCACACTTGAAAATCCCATAACACGAGGGGTTGGTTCTTCTTCGCTTACTCTGGCAATGATACAGGACATTTTGGATGATCCAACATCAATACCGCAGAGAAGATTTTGTGCCATATGTGGTTATATCAATTTTATGACTGGTTTTTCAAACCGTATATCAATTGATGTAAATTTTTTTCCTCCAATTCTCAGCTGTTTATAGGTATACTCAAGTTCCTGAAACTGGCGGGCAACATCTTTTTGAGACGTTGCAACAATATCAAACTCATCTGCTCTTAATAGTATCATATTTTCGTTTGTGATATCAATTGAACGTACACGAATACCAAGTTCCAGGACCATGGCTGTCAGCACCGACGCTGAGTGTATTTCTGAGATGTCAAGTTTTTCACCAATAGCATATTGGTTATAAAAAAGTGGTTGATAGTACCTAATAAAAGGTAATGAAGCATCTGGCTCTTGTTTGTTCTTTTCCAAGACAGTGCCATCGTCTGAAAGATACAGAAGCCCATCAGCAAGCATAACTATAACAGCAGGTCGTTTCTTTGAAGCCGCAATATAAAGACTTTGGGGATAGTGTTTTTCCACAATAACATCAATTAATGATGGATTTGCAACAATAAGATTTTGTTTGATAGTATCTGGGGCAAGAAAAAACATATGCTTTCCATAGAAAGGCTGAATCCCTTTCATATCACGTACTCCCTCAATAAGAATATTCTTAACACGAAAGATGTTCCAAAGAGATACGCACATCACCCAGACAATGACAGTGAGTATCAGAAATATAACATAGTAAGCAGTTTTCCGTTTCCTAGACATTAAGTACATTGTATGCTTTTACTCGAAGATTTCATGAACAATCATTTCTGCAGCATCTTTATGGAGATACTTTTGAAGAAGGGCAAAATTCTTTTTATATGATTGATACTCCTGGTACACCTTGATGATTTTTTCATACAAAGCATCTGACGAGTCACTTTGGTTATAGACTTCCCCGGCACCAGCTTGTGTAATTAATCTGGCGTGTTTTTCCTGTTCACCACTTGCTGACCACGGAAGTGGGATGAGAACACATGGTTTACGAAACAGAATTAATTCGAATGTCGTATTTGCCCCCGCACGAGTTACGATAATATGGGCATTTTTGAAGATCCAGCCCACTTCATCAGACGCAAAGTGCTCTCGCACAATATAACCCTTCTTTTTGATACGAGACAGACGTGCGTAATCACCATATTTTTCAACATTCCCAGATTGATGGATCACAGTGAACGCCTTAAGCAGCTTTGGAAGTAACGTTTCAATTAAGACATTTATACTATGCGACCCCAAGGAGCCACCTGTCACATAGAGGATGGGTTTTGACGAAGGCAACACACATGGTTTTCTTAGCGTCCGCTTTGCTTCTTCACGAATAGGGTTGCCTGTTAAGCGAGTTTTGCGAACAGTAAAGTATTTCATTGTCTCAGGAAACGAAATTAAGACCTTGTCTGCAATAGTGCCTATAATCTTATTTGCAAGTCCTGGAGCAATCGTTTGTTCATGCGTAATAACTTTGATGCTTAGCACCTTGCCCACGATACATATCGGTAACGCAATATACCCACCAAACGACACAATAATATCTGGCCTGACATGTCGGACAATGTTAAATGCTTCAATAAAACCCTTTCCCGTAAGTGGAATATCTTTGAATGATTCCCGTGTGACAACGCGAGTGAGTTTGCCAGCTCGTAATGTATGAAATGGAATACCTTGTTTCGTAACTTGTTTATATTCATATGAAAGCGCCATGCTGCCTTCCTGCGTATATTGCTTACCAACAAATTCAATGTCTTGATATCCCTGTTTTAAAAGTTCATGGATGACGGCAAGGGCTGGAGCCGGATGACCTCCGGTAATAAGGATTTTCATAAGCAGACTTTATTGTATCAAAATTCCCATATTATAAGCAGCTTAACCTTTTTGGCCTTTTGCAATATTAATAACAATCCCCATTAATGCGTAAAATACGAGCAGACTTGACCCCCCATATGAAACAAACGGTAAAGGTACTCCTGTGAGAGGTATGACACCAATCATACCACCGAGATTGATAACAAGCTGGAGGCCGAGAATGATCAGTGCTCCGCTTGCTAAAAGATATCCAAACCGATCCTGAGCTTTTAGCGCAGCTTTATATACTGCATATAGAAGCATGATATAGATTCCTATAAGTAGTATTGCTCCGATAAAACCCACTTCTTCCCCAATTATCGCAAATATCGAATCTGTATGCGCTTCGGGCAGAAATTGGTACTTTTGCCGTGAGTTTGTAAAGCCCTTGCCAAAAATACCACCAGAGGAGAGTGAAATTAATATCTGGTTGATGTGGTAGCTAATACCCTTGGGATCTGAAGCCGGGTTTACAAAAGCCATAAGTCTGCGAAGCCTATATGGGGACGTTACGACCAGCACAATCCCACCTATACCAGCAATTGGAATAAGCCCCAGAATATACGTTAGATTACCTCCAGATAAAAAATAAAGAGTAACAAAAAGGGAGAATATCAAGATTGCAGTCCCAAGATCGGGTTGAATCATGATAAGAGCAATCATGAGACCTAATATAAACATGAAGTGTAGAAATCTTGCACGTTGCTTGTAGAGAAACCAGGATGAAATGTATAAAATAACGGCAATTTTTGCAAATTCAGTAGGTTGAAAACTAAAGAAACCTAGATTAATCCATCTTCGGGCTCCATATACGGTTGTTCCAATACCGGGAATCAGAACAATAGTGAGAAGCACCAATGTGAGAAGTAAAAAAGGAAACGCAAGGTAGTAAAATCTCCGATAATTAAATTTGCTTAAAAATGTCATCATACCTACTCCCAGTACTCCCCACATCAGCTGTTGTTTTAAATAATAAAAACTATCGTCAAGCTGCCTGAATGCTGTTACCGAAGATGCTTCAAATATGAAAAAGATCCCAATCACAGTAAGAAGAATGGGCAATCCAAAGAGAAGTGAATTTAGGCCCTGTGAGGTTTTCGCACTAAGCTGATGTTGTTTTTTTCTGTGCGAATGTCTGACTTTGTGCATATTTTTTTACGAATTCGACAAAGGTATCTCCTCTTTCACCAAAATTGTGAAACATGGTATAACTTGGAGCTCCTGGAGATAAGAGACAGATATCACCAGTTCCAGTTTGTTTTAACACTTCTTCCATAGCTTCTTGCATGGAATCAACTTTTGTTATGTGGGGGTCATAATCCTTAATATCTGAAATACAATTATAGAGCTTTTCCTGAGTATCAGGGAAAAGGATAATAGTGCGCACATCTTTACGTGCAAGTTGCTGCGCAAGCTCGGAAAAGTTATAACCACGATCCTCCCCACCTAAAATGATAGTATCAATCCGAGGCAGAACGGAAAGTGCAAAAACCGTTGAAGATGGATGGGTAGAGGCAGAGTCATCAATGAAAGTAATATCGTTGTAAACCCCCACGTTACGCAGTCGATGAGGTAGGGGCATAAAAGACTGAATGCTTGTTT
>Ga0155863_107_pt1 | contig 35580 bp, 29 predicted proteins | sample RifCSPlowO2_01_FD_107517 | JGI IMG/M metagenome (GOLD analysis project Ga0155863, IMG submission 107517) | Candidatus Roizmanbacteria bacterium RIFCSPLOWO2_01_FULL_42_14 | reverse complement strand
CATGCGTGATATTCCTCTCACCGTCGACTTTTAGATAAAAGTAAAAAAAGTTTCTCTGAGGATTAAATGAAAGAGCCGATGTGTATGGCATATAAATGTAAGAATCGAAATCCGGACCGCCCAGTCCTCCCCCACCTTTTGATGAAAGCACTCCAATTACGCGATATAATTGCTTGTCAAGTTTAATGTTACGACCTATGGCGTTTTCTGCTTTCCCAAACAATTTTTCAGAAACCTTAGATCCTATTGTGACGACTTTACTTCGCTTACGCAGATCTGATTCAGTGAATACTCTTCCTACATCGGTTGTAAGATTGCGAAGAAGGAAAATGTTGTCTGATGTTGCAAATATGTCGCCGATCTTGACTTTTGTTTCGTATGTGGCTTTAACGGTTCGTGTGTACACAGGAGCTACGCCTGAAAGCAATTTCACTCGAGCAAGCATTTTTGCATCTTTTTCATCAAATAGCTGCCCTAATCCTGTTGCTTCACTACGTCTGAAACCGCCTTCTTCATTAAGGACCTGACCGGGAAAAACGATGAGTAAGTTTGTACCAAGGCTCTCAAACTGTTCCTGAATGTAAATTTTTAACCCTGAGCCAAGTGCAAGAAGCATAACAACAGACGCTACTCCAATAAGGATACCAAGAGAGGTTAAAGCAGTACGGACCTTTTCACGTCTGAAATCATCAAAAGATGCCTTGATAATAAAGGCTAGATAGTTCATACATGTTTTATAATTTCTCCATCCATAAGAGCAATCTGTTTTTTGGTCATAGCTGCGATAGTTTTATCATGAGTAATAATTAAAACGGTTTTTTTATCACGTTGATTAAGATCTTGCAATAATTCCAGGATAATATGCCCTGTTTTAGAGTCAAGGTTTCCTGTGGGTTCATCGGCTAATATAACGTCAGGATCAAGGATAAGTGCCCGAGCAATAGAAACCCGCTGCTGTTCACCACCAGAAATTTTATTGGGATATGACTTTGCTCGATGGTCAATGCCAAAACGTTTCATTAAGGTCCAAGCTTTCTCAGTAGGGTTGAAATCTAACGGACCGCTGCGGTAAACACTCGGCAAGAGAATATTTTCAAGCACAGTAAGTTTATTTATCAAATTAAACTGTTGAAACACAAAACCGATGAATTTGTTGCGCAATTTAGATGTTGCATCATCAGATAATTTGGCAACGTCAATATCCCGGATGAAAACTTTGCCGGATGTTGGTGTATCAAGAAGGCCAAGGATGTACATCAATGTAGATTTTCCTGATCCTGATGGCCCAAGAATAGCCATGAATTCATGCTCTTGAATATGCAGGTTAATATTCTTAAGAATGGTGAGCTCTTCATTGCCGAGGGTGAATTTTTTGTAAACATTGACGAGTTTAATCATAGACAACATCCCCCTCTGATAAGCCAGATATGATTTCAATTGACTCATCAGTCTCCATGCCTGTTTGCACAGAAAGCTTTTCAAGTTTCCCTTTTTTCATGACGTGAACATATTTTTTTCCCTGCTCGTCTTGAACAAAGGCAAAGGGAACGTACAGAGCATTATCTTTTTGCGCTGTTACAAATGACACGTCCCCGGTCATACCAACTTTATACTTCAATAAGCTATTACTTTTGTTCATGAAGGAAAATTTTATGACATAGACGATGTTTGACTCCCCTGCCTTTGGTGTAAATGAGATGAAACTGATTGTGCCCGGCAACTTTTCGTCTAAATATGCATCCAGCGCCAGCTCCCCTTCCATACCATTTCGCAAAGTCGTTACCTCGGTCTGGTCTGCAGTTAATTCAAAATAAATAGGATCAGGCCCAACAATATCGACAATGCTCGTAGCGGCGGTCACATTCATGCCGGGCTGGAGATTATATGTGGATGTAACAATGCCATCGGTGGGTGAATAGAGGTTCGAATATTCTATAACCAAGTTTTGAAGCTCCACATCAATGACAGCATTATTCACATCATTTTGGGCTTTTTCAAGAATACGTTTAATGGTATCGGATGTGATAGTATCGTCATAAGTATCCCGTTGTTGGTCAAGATCAAGCCGTGATTTGACAAATGTATTCAGCGTTTTATCAAGATTTTTCTTGACACTTCTTTGGTCAAGCGATGCTATTACTTGGCCCTTTTTAACAATATCACCTTCGCGGACAGCAAGGCGGCTAAGTTTTCCAGCTGTTTGGAAGTTTAGGGTGATATCGCTATCAGATTTAACTGATCCAGATAGGGCTAGAGTTTGAGTAAGAGGCCCACGCTGGACCGTTGCTGTAACCTTTTCTGGCTTAGCAGCTTGGGTTGAGCGGTAGTAGAACGTGCCAGTAACTGCCGCAATAATGGCAAGAGCAATAATGATTTTCTTGCGCTTATTAATGAGCTTTTGGAGCACAGAAAGGCGATCTTTCATACGAAGATATCATACCATATTGGGCTTACGGCTGATATAATTAAGCTCTGGAATGCAAAGGCACGGTGGCGAAGTGGAAACGCTGCGGTCTGCAAAACCGCCATGCGCGGGTTCGATTCCCGCCCGTGCCTCAAGTTATCTTGAAATGAGACCGTTGCGAAACGGTCTCTCTTGAAATGCCCTCTACAAAAATAGAGCTGCAGTAAGTGTGACCAACGTGTTGTGCAATGCGTGAATGAGCGTCACAATAACAAAAGCCTTGATGAGTCCTTCTTCCTTTTTCTGAATCCAAGCCCACCCAAGAATAAGGCCGATCATGAATGCCGAGGGGAAGAATTCTATGACTGGAAAATGCATAATCATAAAGATGGTTGCGGAGAAAACAATGAGATTCCGTTTAATATGAATAAATTTCTTACCTATCTCGATGGGAAGATATTGAGCAAACAGAGTTTCAATGATGGGTGCAAATATAATAGCAATGAAAGTATCGCTTATCGAAAGCACAGGTTCCTGTTGCATTGCTAAGAAAAGAGGGTTATGAATGCCAAGACTTTGAACAATAAGCCCACCCACGATACCTGCCGGAATTTTAATGATAAAGGCAAGAAAACCAAGCTCCAGAATAAACCGAGTTGTGGTAACCTTCTTGAGGTGAGATAGATACTTTTTCATACACTTTATTGAATCAGTATAATAAGATCCATGCCACTAATACAGGTCATCCGTAAACATCCCTACGCAGCGATGCTTGTTGGGCTAACGTGTATTGGGCTTTTCCTGAGACTATACAAACTTGATGCTTTCGCGCAGTTTCTCGGGGATCAAGGAAGAGATGCAATTGTTTTGAAAAGAATTGTTACTCTAGAACACTTCCCTGCAGTAGGCGCACCATCATCGATTGGGCAAGTATACCTTGGCCCATTTTATTACTACTTGATAGCTCCATGGCTACTACTTGGCAACTTTAACCCGATTGGTCCTGCAATTGGCGTTGCGGTCTTCTCTACACTTTTTATCCCAATTATGTATTTTGGACTCTCCCAGTTGTTTAATAAGGAAACAGGACTTGTGGCCGCTGTTTTTGTAACATTTTCCTCTACACTTGTTTCGCTTTCTAGATTTTCCTGGAACCCAAATCTTTTACCACTCTTTGGGTTTCTAGCCATTTTTTCCCTCCTCAAGGCTCTTGATACGCATAAAAAGGTTTACTGGGCTCTCGCGGGTGTGTTTTTTTCATGTGCTATGCAATTGCACTATATTGTTTTGGCTGCTGGTCCAGGGGTGGTGTTTCTACTGGGGCACTATCTATATCAGCAAAAGAAAAAGCTGCATAGAGCCATTTGGAATGTGAATAGTATGGTTGTAGCGTTCATTTTAACGTCGTTACCTTTGATCGTGTTTGACCTGCGCCATGATTTATTAAATATTTCTAACTTCCTTCGCATTTTTGAACAATCGCAAGCAGCTTCTACGTCAGGAGGAATATGGGAAATTGTAAAAACATTCGCAGTTCTCAGTAATTTTGCGTTCAATATATCTATTCAGACAGCACTTGCCATTCTCTTATTGATATTCCTTATGCTCATGCCTCTGAGTAAACCTGCAAAAAACAATCGGTTCTTTCCTAGAATTGTGCTGATGTTTTTTTTAACCCTTATTATTACATCATATTTCACTCTAAACAAATATCCACACTATTTTGGTTTTCTCTATCCATTATTCTTGAGCATTTTTGCATATATCCTTGCAACCACACTTTTTTACAAAAGTAGATCTTTATTATTTCTCATCCTAGGGATGTTTATTACCTTTCAGATTTCTGGGTATGACTTTCTATGGCAAAAGGGAACGTATCAAATAAAAAGAGCTCAAAGTATTGCGGAAAGCATCTACCCGCGTATTCAGACAAAAAAATATCAGATCACTTCTTTGCCAGATCACTATGGCGATTCAACGCAACGCTACTACCTAGAACTTTGGGAAAAGAGGCCACTTGACAAAGACTCAAGGGAACTTGCTGATGAGTTATTTGTCATGTGTGAGCAACCATGTAAGCCAATTGGAGATCCGCAGTGGGACATTGCATACTTTCGCCCAAGGAGAATTACTGATACGTGGGATGTTGAGGGTGTTACAATATACAAATTAGTCCGATAAGATTTTCATGAAAGCACCACAAATACATTTATCACTTGTTGTGCCATGTTATAACGAGGAGACCAATTTACAAAAAGGAGTTCTTGACAAGATCGGAAATTATACAAAATCAGACAACCTATTCCATGAAGTTGTCATTGTTGATGACGGATCAACTGATGCCTCAAGGAAAATTATTTCTTTGCGCTATCTTCCAAAATTTCCTAAGTTTCGACTGATTGAAAACGAGCATCAAGGAAAAGCTCTTGCTGTGATTACAGGGATCGAAGAGGCGAAAAGCCCATTTGTAATGTTTACAGACATTGATCTGGCAACTCCGCTTGAGGAATCTGAAAAAATGATACAGGCATTTGAAGACGGACATGTCCTTGTTATTGGTTCACGCGCAATGAAAAGACAAGGAGCTCCATGGTCACGACAGCTTCAGTCAAAGGGTTTTGTCTTCATGAGAAATATGCTCATTGGATTATCAGGAATTCAGGATACTCAGTGTGGATTTAAGGGCTTTCGGACCGATGTTGCCCGAGATATTATAAAAAAAATGAGAGTATTCACACATCAGATACATGTCCAGGGAGCGTCAGTATCAGCGGCTTTTGACTTAGAGTTTCTTTTTATTGCCCGAAAGTCCGGGTATCCCATTTATGAAATTCCGGTAAAATGGCGCCATGCTGAAACGAAAAATGTCAGTCTTGTAAAGGATTCTATTGAAACAATTCGGGATCTTCTAAAAATGAGAATTTACGAATTGCAGGGGAAGTACACATGATCAAAAAAGCTATCTTTCTGATACTTATCCTCGGTCTCATATCACGTGCGTACTTTATGAAAGATGTCTTTTTCTATGATTGGGACGAAGGAATTTATGCAGAAACCACGTCTGAACTTTTTGCACGGCGCACTCTCCAACCTTATTTTAACGGCCAAATATATCTGGACAAACCACCTCTTTCAAACTATGTCATTTCCGCAGGATGGTTTTTGATCAAAGATCCTGAATTTGGGGCCCGGCTTGCTATGGTTGTTTTTGCTGTGCTAATGCTCATACTCACATACCTTTTGACAAAAAAAATATATGATACCCTCTCACACATTTCACTTCAAAGCATGCCCTCGTGGGAAAGAGAAATAATCTATATGTTTCCAGTCTTACTTACGGCCTCTACTCCCCTCTTCCTTGAACGATCAACTCAGCTGAATACTGATGTGATGTTGGGTGTGGCATGGCTTGCTTATTTTTTCTTCTTTGATCAATATGCCTATAAACTCGTTGCGGTTAGTATTGGTGTTTGGACTAAATCACTACTTGGATTTTATCCGCTTGCATTTGAAATACTTAAGATAAAAAAAATCACTTTTACCAAGCGGGGGTATATGAAAGGAGCTGCTTTGCTGATTGTGCCATCGCTGTGGTATTTATGGCACTTTATGCAGTATGGAAACTATTTTCTTCGGATCCACCTTGTAGATCAGATTGTCAAGCGTGCGGCAGTGCCCATTGAGCTGCATATGGGGAATAAATGGTACTATACTGAGCTGCTCATCAAAAATTTGCACGTTTTTCTCATTGTCCTAGGTGTAAGTTATATATGGATGCTATGGGACGTATTCGATTTAGGAAAACTCTGGAAAAATCCGTTAAACCTTCTTAAAAAAGCACAACAGGTTCAACAATCGAAAAATTTCTCCATGTTTCTCATTTTATTTTCGGCTCTTCCATTTTTCGTTTTTCTTAATCTTGCAAAAAGCAAAATTTCCTGGTATCTGGCAACTATTATGCCGTTGTTTACACTTGTACTACCGTATGTTTACCTTAAAATCCGTTCCAGAAATGTGCGATACATTTTTTTTATTCTCATTGTAGCCTATTTTATGTATCGCTTTGTGCCAGCGACATTTGCGCTTCGTGTGAGTAACGTTCAACCAGCAAATCATGTAAAAGTGGCCTTATGTTTACGTGAAAGGCCGGAACAGACAATCTCAGTGCTTGAACCTGAACAGGAGCGAAAAAACCGTAATTACCTTGAGGCTTCACATCAGCAAACTGAGACGTCATTTATGTATGGAGGCATGCCGTCATTTATTTACTATACAGGGAAGCACATAAACTTCTACTGGAAACTTGAGGAATTCCAGAAAGTTTTAGCGCAGAAAGGCGTGACTGTTCTTTCAAAGTCAGACTATGAGAACATTGTAAGTATTAGGACAGCCGCTGACACCATGACGCTTATTCCTGAATGTTCATTTGGTATGTGGAGAGTGTATAGTAGGTAATATGTTTGATATCACCATTTTTTTCAGATGGATACAGACCCATGTCACAAAGCGAGATATCCTGCTCATGGGTGGGCTTTTACTCTTATTTCTATTGACCCGTCTGATTAATCTTACTCAGTTTCCGATCTTTACTGATGAGGGTATATATATTCACTGGTCGTATGTAGCCTGGAAAGACGCAACCATGCGCTTTATCTCGCTTACAGATGGAAGACAACCACTTCAAACATGGGCAACAATCCCCTTCTTAAAACTATTTCCTCAGGACAAACTTCTCGCCGGGCGGCTTTTTTCAGTTATGACAGGTGGCATTGCACTTGCCGGATTGGTCAGCTTTATTTGGTATGAGTTGGGTAAAAGAGCAGCGTATACGTCTGCGTTACTTTATATTATTACTCCATACTTTCTTTTTTATGACAGGACGGCTCTTGTTGACAGTGCAATTAATGCCTTTGTAATCTGGATGTTTTTCATATCTATTTTGATGGCACGCAAGATGCGACTCGATATTGCGATCATTCTTGGTCTTGTCAGTGGCCTTGCCCTCTTAGGAAAATCATCAATGAGGCTTTATACGGGTCTTATGTTTTTTTCATTTATTTTTGTTCTTGGCAGTGATCAAAAGAACGGCTTAAAGCAAGGGTTTAAAGATTTAAAAGAGAAACTTTTTGGGAAAAACCACATACGCAGATCACTCTATAATTTCTGCATACTTTATGGCACAGTCATTATTCTTGCTACAGTTGTCTACAACGTTCAAAGGCTGTCCCCATACATGCATTTTATTGAACAGAAAAATACAACGTTTGTTTTAACCATTCCAGAACTTATTGCACATCCGTTCAGCTATTTTACATTTAATATTTGGAGCATACCCTACTACATACTGTCTGAGATGGGATATGTGGTTGGTGTGATAGGGATTATCGGAATAGGGATCTTGTATAAAAAGCATCGACTGGTATCTACATATCTCTTGCTATGGATAGTTCTAGGCATTACGATGCTCTCTTTTGTCGGCAAGGTTGTATACCCCCGGTATGTGCTCCCATTTGGTGGGCTGCTCTTAATTCCAGCAGGATACCTTATATCTGAGATACAAAATAAGAAACTCTTAGCAGGTGTCTCTGTTGCTGTTCTAGCTTCAGTTCTCTATTTTAACTATACCATCCTTTTCCAGCCTGCTCGCATTCCCTTCCCAGAAATTGATCGGGGTCAATACCTTGAAGGATGGCCGTCAGGCTGGGGAATTAAAGAAATTGCAGAGTACGCACGAGAGAAGGCCACTGATAAACCAGTATATATTCTTGCCGACGGAGACTTCGGGATGTCAGGAGATGTCTTGCGCGTTCATGTACGGGATGACGATCAGGTATTTGTGAAGGCATACTGGCCTCTGAATGATGAAAATCTCAAAGAAAACCAAGCGTTGCTTAAGGATCATTATGTGTTTGTCGTGTACCCACACTGTAAAGAGGCGAATTATAAAGATCCTTTATCAGATGATATGAGATGTATGAACTTTGAGAAGAGAAGGCCCCTCAAACTTATTCAGGCTTATAAGAAGCCTGGAAATTCCGCAGCGATTTACTTATTTGAACTTCTTCCCGCAAAGGAGTAATGAAAAGATCAACACTCATTTCTCTTCTCATTATTACAACAGCTGTTGCTGCATTGAGCTGGGGATCACTTATTGGGACCTCAAAAATGTTTGCTTTCCACGATGTTACACAGGCTGCTCGGGTACAAGATTTTACAGTGAATCTTCTTGCAGGAAACATTCCTCCTCGAATCGCGCCAGATTTTTCGTTCCACATGGGGTACCCTGTCTTCAACTTTTACGCTCCGACTGCATACTGGATTACAGCGCTTATTAACATTGCGGGATTTTCTGTTGCAGGTGCAATGAAACTCTCTCTTTTTCTAGGATTATTGCTTGCTGCAATCGGCGTGTTTTTGCTGTTGAGGTTGTATGTATCAGAAAAGGCAAGCTTGACTGCTGCAATACTTTTTATAACATCTCCGCTCTTCCCTCTTGAAATATTTGTGAGGGGGAACCTTGCAGAACTATGGTTTCTTGCCTTTTTGCCTTTCACTCTTTTTCTCATGACTTTTCAGGACAGAAATATGGACAAATGGAGTTTTATCCTCCTTGCGATTTCAAGCCTTTTCCTGTTTACCGCACACAATGCGCTTTCTCTGGTTGCCTTAATGGTGTGTGCACTGTTTCTCCTGATGCAGAAGCATAAAATTTCCGTTGGGTCTGCTCTTATACTGGGAATTTTGGGTGGTGCGTATTTTGTACTGCCAGCTATTTTTGAACTTCCACTTACCTATGCACATGAAGTTGCACAAATGACTCAATATCGTGACCACTTTGTATGTATCCGGCAGTTGTGGAGTTCCCCATGGGGTTTTGGAGGGTCAGTACCAGGGTGTGCTGATGGTATGTCGTTTATGCTTGGTAAGGCTGTGGTTGCTTTTGCAAGTCTAGGAATTATTACTTTGGCATGGAGATTTAGGGAAAGAAAACGTCCCCTTCAACTCAATACTTTTCTATTTTTTGCGATCATGGGAATTGTATCCACGTTTATGGTTACACAATATTCAGCTTTTCTCTGGGAGCCATTGAAGGTTTTTCAATTTCCATGGCGCTTTCTCACGTTTTCGGTATTTGGACTTTCGTTCGCGTCTGCATATATCTTCCATATACTCGATACCAAAAAGTTTGGGAAATATCTTCTTGCAGTCATAGTAATAGTACTGCTTATTAAGGGAAAGCAATATTTTATTTCTAATCCTGAGGGTCAGCTGGATGCAAAAGTTTATGATAAGACATTTTCTTCGCAAGAGTATCGTGAACAAAAAGCTGCATTCAGAATTCCCGAGTATCTTCCAAAGACTGCAAACTATAAAGCATGGCGATCATTAGAAAATTCTAATTTTGATATCAGGAATGTGTTGTCCCCGCTTGATAACGGATCGGTTAATACCCTGCAACAAGGCCTTTTTACCCGTGAAGCTCAAACAAGTTCGAAAATTTTTCTCATAAATATCCACTATTTCCCGAATTGGAAAATTTTCATTAACAATAAGCTTTATGTGCCAGAGAAGTTCGACCAATTGGGTAGACCACTTGTAAGATCAAAATCGCCTGTGACAACAGTCCTCGTTCAATATTCTCAGACCCAAGTGCAAGCTGCCGGTAACCTTATATCTTTCACCTCTCTTGCCGTGCTATTATTAACGATATCATCACCCCTATGGCACAAGATGCAACGCTTAAGCGCAAAAGCATAGTGAGTACTTTGAGTCTCTTCTTCCAGAGCGGATATTCAGCAGTGCTTGGTTTTGCGGCAAACGTCGTATTAACGATCTACTTAAGCCCGGAAATTTTTGGCATTTACATCACAGTTCTCTCAATTATTGCGTTTCTCAATTATTTTTCTGATATAGGCCTTGCAGCATCTTTGATTCAACGTAACGATATCTCGGATGAAGATGTATCAACAGCTTTTACCATTCAACAGGGGATTATTGTATCACTTATTATTATTGGATTTCTGCTGACTGATCCCATTCTACGCTTCTATGAGCTTGGGTTTGATGGGCGTATCCTTTATTGGGCTTTGTTGGCGAGTTTTTTCATTTCTTCATTGAAAACCATACCCTCGGTTTTTCTTGAGCGCTCAGTAAGATTTCACAAAATTGTGCTTGTGCAGGTAATTGAAAATACCTGCTTCTATGTCGTTGTGGCAGTGCTTGCAATTAAAGGCTTTGGATTGCTCAGCTTTGCATATGGGGTGCTCATAAGAGCTGTAATTGGTCTTGTTGTGATGTATAGCATCTCTTTCTGGATGCCTAGAGTAGGAATTTCTCGTAAAAGTGCAAAGCATCTGTTATCGTACGGTGTCCCATTTCAATCAATGTCTTTCCTTGCGCTTTTTAAGGATGAACTGGTTAATTTATTCTTGGGGAAGATCGTTGGTTTTCAGGTTTTAGGATATATTGGCTGGGCAAAAAGATGGGCTGAGAGTATGTTGAGAATTATCATGGACAACATCAGCCGTGTGGTCTTTCCGATTTTTTCCCGAATACAGCATGATCATGAGAAGCAAAGAAATGTTATTCAAAAAATTATTCGTTATCAAAGTATGATTTTAATTCCAGCAAGTTTGGGGATGATTGTTCTCATGCCGCTGATCGTGGATATATTACCGAAATACGAAAAATGGCGTCCAGCTTTGCCGATTTTCTATATCTTTGTATTTTCAGGATTACTGTCCAGTTATTCAACACCGTTTATCAACTTTTTCAATGGCATTGGCAAAGTAAAAATCTCGTTAACATTTATGCTCGCTTGGACTGTTTTAACCTGGCTGCTCATCATTCCATTGACTCGCATGTTTGGCATGTATGGATTTCCCCTGACTGTCCTCATGCTCTCCCTTTCCTGTGTTATTGTGATCCTTAAAGCACGATCCTTAATACCATTCGATTTTTTAGGTAGTATGCTGCGGTATGTTGTATCAGGAGCTGTCATGGCAGTTATGCTTCTTCTAGTCAAGGCAGGAACATTGCATATGGGGGTTGTAAGCGCGGTTATCATGATTGTAGTTGGAGCTGTAAGCTATTATGCCGCACTTCTTCTGATCTTTAAAGAAAATCTGATCACTGAGTTATATAATGAGTTCAAATCATCATGAAGATATCTGCTGTTATTGCCATCAAGGATGAGCGAGAGACGCCTCTTAAAACACTTCAATCCTTACGAGATTTTGCTGATGAAATAGTTGTAGCAGATATCGGAATGTCACAGGATATGTTGAAACAGATCAAAGCAATAAAAAATGTTAGGATTTTAACATATCCTACTCCAAGTTATATTGAGCTGTTCCGCCAAAAAATTATTGACGAATCTCATGGCACCTGGGTTCTATACATTGATCCGGATGAAATCTTGACAAAAGATTTGCAGGCCTATATAAAAACACACATGTCTGACTGTGATTACTTTACGATACCCAGGAAAAATATCATTTTGGGACACTGGATGCAACATTCGCGCTGGTGGCCAGATTATCAGGTAAGATTTTTCAAAAAAGGGTTCGTAAAATGGGGTACACATATTCATACCCAGCCAGAAATAAAAGGAAGGGAACATCTGGTTCCTGCTGTAGAGAGCCTTGCGCTAGAGCATCATAACTACCAAACCTATGATCAATATCTTGAAAAGTCATACAGGTACGCAAAAGCAGAGGCAAAAAACCTCCCAGATTTGACACTCATGCACGCACTGCAAAAAGGCTTATCAGAGTTTATCAGCCGCTACTTTAAGGATGAGGGATATAAAGACGGCATGCATGGATTTGTGATGGCCTTTTCACAGCTTGTGTATTACTTTCAGGTGTACGTGTATGTGTGGGAGGGGAGAAAGTATAGAAGTGCTGAAGAGCATATTGAGAAAGTTCCTGCTCAGTTTTTTTCTAGGGCCTTATATGAGACACTGCATTGGATGGAAGTGAAGAAAATAGATGGCAAAAATTTATTTCTGTATCTTTGGATGAAACTGTCTAAGTGAGGCAATGTATGTCTATAAAAATGGACTGTAATTGGAAATTGGTGCCTGGTTCTGCAATATGAAATTAATTGCATAAAGATATATTGCAGGTAAAAGAAATGCAAACGCTATCTTCCACTCTCTTGAGGTGAAAAATTTATGAAAAGTAAGGAGAAAGAGGGGGTAGAGTGGAAATGAAAATCTTGTTATGTCCCGCTGTGGTACAAAAATAAGAAAAGCTGTATAAAAAAGAGAGAAGTAAAACCAGCTTCTATTTTCTTGAGATTTCCATAAAGTGGCAGTAAGTATAATCATTCCTGCAAAGTAGAAAACAACATCCTCGATCCAGGCGGTCCCAATCCAGGTGGATGCAGAATTGAATTGTGAAAAAGGAAAAGCCACAAATAAGTTATTTCCCTTTTCAGCATTGAGAAAGGCAAAGAAGTCCCCTGTTCTTAATTTAAAGAAAGTAAAAAGGGCAAGTAGGGTTAATGGTATAAGGGCAGTCCATAAAAGCTTTGCCGGTAGGTTTTTATGCTTAAGAAACATCTCTTCCAGACTTGATGCAATATAAGCTGGCAGCAAAAAACCTGCTTTAATTTTCGTTAGAATTCCCAAACTCCCCCACACGCTACTTTGAACGTATCGGTGCTTCTCCCAACAATACAGTGATAAAAGCATAAAAAAAACCATCATGGTTTCTGGGGCAAGAATAGCACGAGTTACCAGGAAGCGCCCCGGAAACACCGTGAACACTGCAGTAAGAAAGAGAGCTCTCTTAGTATATCCTTTTGCAATTTCATAAAAAAGAATATTTAACAGAACACCAAACGAAATATTCACAAAAAGGCCGGCATAGAAATACCCTAAAAGGGGGGCAAACAGAGCAATAAATGCTGGATATAGAGGGAAGTGGGCAGGATAATATGTTGATGGGACGCTTGTAAAAAGGAGCTTTGTGATAGCTTCTAAATCATACCATGTTCGTGCAACAATAATGTAATGAGGTCCATCCCAGTTTTTTAAAATATTCAGCATTCCAGGTTCAGGGATGTGAAGAAAGAAGAGATCCGAAAGGTGAAGAGCAAAAGGAAGCAAGATTGCAAACACAGGAAGGACACTGACAAGAAACACATTCCCCCATTCTAAAGTGCGTTTCTCAGTTAATAATTTTTTCATATTTCTTATATACTACCGAACTGAGCAGAATCATAACAAGAGCACTTGCTGAAAATGCAAATCCAAGCATTCGTTTTTTCGTAGGGACAAACTCTATAAGTACCCTATGATCTCCTTTTGGTAGTTTGAATGTGGTAAGACCTCGATAATTTATATCCTGAAATTCAATCGGCACTTCTCTACCATTTGATTTGACGTGCCACCCTGGAAAATAAAATGTATAACTGACAAAACGAGCATCTGAATCAACGCGGATGTGGTATTCCCTACGAGTGTTTTCATACAGCAACTGCTGAATTTTTGCACTGCCCTCGATAGTACGTATGGAATCTTTGACACGTGGATAATCCTCAGGCTCTCCTGCCCATAGAGTGACCATAGGATTCCCATGGAGATTTTCCTTTGTAAATGCGTAATGTGAAATGGGATAAAGTGTGTAATTCTTCGCATACAGTTGTGGTGCAGCAAGGAACATGACAAGGCTACACAGAGCAATACTTATCAATGCCTGAGCTTTTCGCGCACGGACTTCGTGCAGAATATGTGCTGCCAGAATAGAAACGGCAAGCGAATAACCTGCCATCATACGCCAAGGATGCTGGATATTCCCCAAGAACGAGCTTGCTTGGTATAAAGGCTCAGAAATCGGAAGCATGAGAATAATGTAGATAAGACTAGCCAAAAGTGAAACAAACGGCAAAGATAGATTATGTGGACGCTTAATCAATGTGTAGTATGCTGTTGAAAAAAGTACGATAATACCCTCGAGCAACCCTCCTAACAGTACATGCGGTCGTGTGAAGCGATCTGTTTCTGTAATATAAGGCCAAGTGGATGAAAGAAAGTTTTTAAGTTGTAAAAATTGTCCCTCTTTATAGTGATTTGGCTCAAGCCCATAATAAAAATAATTAATTTCAGTAATCAAAGGCACTATATAATAACCAGCAAGAGCTATTCCAAGAATACCGGCAATGCCTAATATTATTGCTTGGCGCATAGTCGGACGTGCTGCAAGAGTATAAAGAAGGGCAAATGGAGCTGTAATAACGATCATAAATGTATGAGTGAGCACAAGAAGTGCTGTGATAATGGTAATAAACACAAGACTCCGGAATTCTCTTGAGTTGATAAACATGTGAATACTGAGCAGAAGATACGGGGCAAGGGATTGTGCCGCGAACTCAGGAAGAGCCCCGCGGACATAAGTGTTTAATATACGATAAGGTGCAAACATAAAAAGAATAGATCCAACAAGTGCGGGCAAAGGATCTGTGTGCCGGCGCAGTAATAGATACATCCCCCACCCTCCTATGACTGAAAAGATAAAAGCTAGAATTTTAGAACTAAGTACTGGGTCTTTGAGGAAGAGGGATATTACTGCACCAAAATACATCGTGGTTTGGTGAGCATACAAGGGAATAGGGGCACCATAATGTGCGAATTTTTGCAACCATGTCACAGGGAATTCCCCACTTTTAAGTCCTTCAGCAACCTGGTACAAGGTTGTAATGTGTGTGGGACTATCAAAGGTAGCTGGTTCGCCGGCATGTACAAAAAGATTAAAGGTGAAGATTAAAGAAGAAATACAAATAATAACGAATGAAATTTTATAGTCTGAAAGTTTCATAAGGACCTCTTAAATGTGATATAGTATACAGCAATAAAACTATGAGACCTTATTACCTTCTTCTTTTTGCTCTTATAGGAATATTTCTTCTTCGGTATCCGCGTGCACAAGTAAGAAAATACATTGAGCGCATAACATATGAGAAAAAGGTACATGTGTCTGAATTTTGGAAGTTTCGTGAGTTGGTATCTCCCGGTAATTTTACATTTCAGAGTGATGGTCTGAGCAAAAAAAATCCCATTCTACCTATCATTGATCAAAACGCAAAGCTCACATTACGATTTCAGTCCTCAAAAATTAAAAGCATGGAGCTTCTTACAAAGAAGTCCCAATTTGGAGATGTAGTGAAGGTTCCTAGAAAAGGGGAGATTTTTTTTAAAAACGATGTGAATATGCTTGTCAGATCCGGGGACGCATATTACCTTGTCTACATGCAAACAATTCCGGAACTTTTAACAGTGAACGGTTGGTATAAATACCCAGGAGAGCATGAAAAAATGCTTGTGTCATACAAAAATGCTGTTACCGTGGCACGAATCAACGTTCAATAATATAGCCTTTCTCAAGCAGTGTTTGAATAACTCGACTTTCAAGATCAGCACGAAAGTACAAATCTCCGCCAACGCCAAAGTTTGTGGGAGATTTCAGGATCTTATATTTCTGAAGACTGTCAATAGTCACGTATTTTCCCTTCATCCACGTAAGGAAAAAGGCTCCGAATTCATCTGCGGGTGTATTAAATATTGATGCACGATGGAGATATATGATCATGGCAGGCTTGCTCTTCTCAAACTGGTCAATAAAGGTTGATGCAAAGTAGGTGTTTTCCCGAAATTGAGGTAAAAGGCTGATATACTTGCCAGGCAATTGATCAACAGAAATGTAAAATAAATCCGTTGGTTCGTATGGGCCGTCCCAGTAGATGCGCTGCTCACCTGGAAAAATGTCCTGCGTAAAGTTGGCAAAGTCTTTTATCTCCCCAATGCTTGGCAAAAACTGTGTATAGCGCTGGAAAGTTTTGTCATAAGTATTTTTTATGAGGAAAATACTGGCAAAGATCAGGTACAGAGCTACAAAAAATGTCGCAAGTTTTCTGAATATTTCATATAATTCGTCCTGAAATTTTAGTTGTTTTACTCTCCACAAGCTGACAAGTGCGGAAATCAAACCAAGTCCAAGATAAACAGCGATTTGATAGTTGGTCTCATCAATATCAGAAACGTCGCTGCGCGGAGCAGAGACAGATAGGATAAAGAAAAATAGGAGTGCAAGTATTTTATTCTCAAAAAAGAGCAAGGCAAGAAAGGCAAAAGTGCTCCAAGCGAGCATCGTGGCAACAGGAAAGTATATGTCAAATTCTTTAATTGCCACAACTTGTTTCCAGTAAGTTTGGTGAAAGTTAAAGATGAGTGTTAAGACAAATTTAAATGGATTAAAGTGAGTTCCTCGCGTGTAATTCGGAAGACTTAAATATAACTCCGAGTTGTAGGTGAAGTTAGCAGTCCAAAAGTCTTGAAACGTGCCACTTACAAACAGATACATTCCGTACAAGATGTAGGGAGATAAACAAAGCCCTGCAAGATACATGACTTTCTTTATGCCCCATTCTTTCCATGTAAGATATCCAAGCCAAGCATATAAGCCTAAAGCGAGGTAGAGGTATGTTAACGAGGAGAATACAAGGGCCCATACCATAACACCTGCGAAAACTACAGTGCGAAAATTTTTGCGAGGTGCATATGTCTGGCTCAGCAAAAGCCAAAATGCTGATGAAAAAAAGATCAATGCGAGACTATCGGCAAGATACAAGTGCAACCAGTAATAGAGAGCAAAAAATGGGTATAAAAGAAGGAAGATCCAGTAGAGATGCCCAATTTCCCTATGTTCCTGCCGTATATAGAGACCAACGCCAAACAAAATCGAAAAAGCGGCAACAGCCCACAATAGTCGAAATATAACAAATGACTGAGATGAAATCAGCAGCATCGGGGCGCTCAGATACCATGCAAGGGGCAAGTGATGGTCAAAGAAATCCCTATATGGCAATTTTCCTGCAAGGATATACTTACCTCCAAGAAGGTTAACGAATTCATCAGGATAACTTACATATCCAGTATTTATGACCATAACTATCAAGGTAATAATGGGGATGCCCAGTAAAAACAGAAGTGATGGAGACTTTTTTAGATGTTCAAATCGCGCCTTGATATAATGGATTGTATGCATACAATTGCAGTAATAACAGTAGTATACAATAACTACGCTGATTTATCTGATTTTTTCAGCTCCTTTAAAAAGCAAACATCTGGGAAATTTCATATTTTTGTTGCAGATCTGTCTACAAAACCGGCCTCCTATACATGGCCTGCATTTTGCTCTGTCATGACAGGCCCAAATAAAGGATATGCGTATGGGCTTAATCTTGGTCTTAAAGAAGCAATGCACGATGGATACCGGCAGTTTGTTTTTATGAACAATGATACTGTTGTGGCGGAGGACTTCATTGAATCCTGCCAGAGTGCACTGGAAAAGCACCCACGAGCTCTTATTGGAGGAAAGATTTATTATGCAAAAGACTACGAGTTTCATAAGGGTCGATATGACAAGGCTGACCTAGGAAATGTACTTTGGTATGCAGGCGGAGTTATGGACTGGAAAAATGCCTGGAGTCTACATCGAGGAGTGGACGAAGTAGATCAGGGGCAATATAATCGGGTCGAGGAAACGGATTTTGTGACAGGATGCCTTATGGTCTTTCATGAAAATGTAGTGAAAAAATTTGGGATGATAGATGAGTCATATTTTATGTACTATGAAGACACTGACTGGTGTGCCCGTATAAAAAAGCGCGCAGGAAAGTTACTCTATGATCCATCCATCGTGATCTGGCACAAAAACGCTCAATCTACAGGAGGAGCAGGATCGAGGCTTCATGAAAAATTTCTGAAACGCAATCATCTTATCTTTGGTTTACGTTATGCTCCTTTTCGCATAAAACTCCATCTTCTGCTGAATTTTTTCATGAAAAAATAATGCGCAATCTGCAGTAGGGCAAATATGATTATAATCATGTGCTTGAGCTCAGTATTTCCAGGTCTTCCCCAGTCCCCAAGGGCGATAAAAGGATAATATGACATAAGAAGACCAAAGGAGAAGATATATGTTGATGAAAGGCCACCGAAAAAATAGGGTATGAATATAAGAAAATTAAGATAATACCAAGATTGTGGTTCGCCGGTAAGTGATATATATAAAACAGGTGCGGTAACTCCGGCAAATGCGATATATCTTCCGACGTTTCTTTTAAGCGGGATCAAAAGTGCAAACAATGCTGAGGTAAAATATTTAATCCCAGCCGATAGCCCAAATAAAGCAGTTGCTGCGAGCCGGTTTTTAAGTGCAAGGAGTCCCATCAATCCAAACCAGACTGAAATGAGATCGTTATGACCATTCACAAGTCCTTCAATCAACACAAGCGGGTGAGTCGCAAAAAAAATCGCCCAAGTCCGATCTCTTTTTTGTAATGTCAAAACGGTGAAAACATATGCAACGACAAATAAAAGCTTAAAAAGTATGAACCCCATTGCGAATTTTCCAAAACTTAGGAGTGAGGGGATGAGTGTGAGTGGTAAAAATATTGGCCCATACGGATATGGTCGGTGTGTCCAGTGCATAAACCGCAGCCATGAATCAGCCGGAAAGTCTGCTGCTCTATGCGTATATGGATTTGCTCCGTAGGTAGTCAAAATGCGTGCGTCAAACATGTAGTTAAAAAGATCGCGGGAAAGAAATGGATAGGCAAAGATAAGTATCAGTCCAGCAACGAGCGCAATATGCAGGGGCGCATATTTTTTTGCGTGTTTAACGAAATACATGTGGAAACTAAAAAGTGCAATAATGAGAGCAATGAAAGCTAGCCAAGAGTGCGGTCGATCATAATATCCGAAATCGACCATGACATTTCGAAAATTGGTCCAAAGAGCATGATTTACAAAGGTAATATTGGGATCAGTGAGGGAAAAAGAATAGAGAGCAAGAAGAGCGATGAGGATTGCATACAAAATCACAGCGAATCTCTGAAAGAATTTTGCCATACTTATAATTTTACTCTACTCGTGTTAGAAGTTATTTCTAGGCCTAGGTTAGCATAGTGGGAGCGGCAGGAGCTGGCGGGTGAAGAATATCCCAAACATCAAACTCGGCCTGCCGTCTGAATAATGGATGGACAAGTCTCAGTGCCTCTCGTAAATCCGAAGCTGAGTATCCGGCTGATGCCATCTCACAAATCTCTGCAATTGCCCTTCTTCGGATCTCTGGACATGCAAAATTTAAATAAGAATCAGGGTTTTCTGATTGCTCTCTAAGATGTAAACATATAGGCCCATCAATCTCATAAACGGCCTTTGTTCGCTCATCGTCAGGAGTCCCAAGCTCATGAAGACCTGCAAGGCCTAAAAGTATGCTTGCCCTAACAGCAGGGCACTCAAAGCGGTCGTCCCGAGATTTTGGAACCTCGTCTCCAACCGAGACACCACACTCAGCAGATGTTAATGACATGCTGGCAATTCTATCAAAAATAGGCTAATATGACAACAGATGAAGAAGCCTTGGCTTGTTGCAACTATAATTATAGTCATTCTTTTTCTTGCCCTTCGAATTCCGTCAATCATGCGTGAAACAGTGCCCTATACTTATGACCAAGGTCGTGATTTTCTTGTTGCAAAAGATATAGTTGTTGATAAAAACATCACTCTCCTGGGGCCCACAACTGGAGCGCAGGGGGTTTTTCACGGCGCTTGGTGGTATTACTTTCTGGCCATTCCATTTGCTCTCACCAATGGAGCCTCACAATCTTTTTATTACTTCATCACATTTGTTGCACTCATCGAAGCACTTGCCTTTTGGTACTTTGTGAGAAAGGAGCACGGCAATGCGCTTGCTCTACTTGTTTTAGCTGTTATTTCAGTTTCGCCTTACTTTATCAGGACATCAACATTTCCTATCAATAGCATCCTGACAATGCCTTTCATTATCATGCTGATCATCGCATCAAAGAAATACCTTCAAGAAAAGAAACTGATATACCTTTTTACCATAGCAATTTCTGCAGGGATGATAGCTGAAGCAGAGGTTGCGTTTGGAACTTTCCTCTTCCCAAGCCTCTTCTTAACCATTATTCTTACAAGAAACACAAAACTTTTCTTTGGATCAGTGAAAAAGGTTGGTGCAATTTTATTGGGAATAGCTATTCCCATGAGTCTGCGCATTCTTTTTGAACTGAAACACGGTTTTTTGCAGACGAAATCATTTCTTGCGTTTAGAAATATCCCCGGTACCGAGCCCCAAACATGGTTTGGCGTATTCAAGGTAAGACTTTTTCAATTCAAGGGTTTCTATCAGGATTTATTTCCCGATGAGCTTGGAATATTGGTATGGATCCTTCTCATTTTTGCGTTGTATGGACTTGCAATTAGTTTTAGAAAATTTTCATCAACTCAAAGACGTTTTGTCGTCTTTATTACCACTCTCTTGATCCTCTTATTTCTTATCTCTCTCACCTATAAACAAAGCTTCTTCTGGGCATATTATTTGGAAGGAATTCACTATGTATTATTGACCCTTCTTGTTCTTGGACTGTATGGTCTTATAAAAGAAGTCAAGGGAGTAGCACATGTACTTCTTATCCTAATAGTCGTCCTTGTTTCAGCAGGGGTCTTAAGATTGAATACAGATATTCGCACAAAACAGGAAAACATTGGTCTTAGAATGCACACGGTTGCAATAGATTATCTCTATAAAAACGTACAGAAAGATGATTTCTGTTTGCATATGTACACACCCCCTGTTCTAACGCACACGTACAATTATTTGCTGAATTTGAAGCAAAGAATAAATGGCATGGCTTACCCGAAAACAGAATTTGTGCATAATGAGTGCTGGTATTTTATTGAGTCAGACTTATTTGTGGAAAGAAGACAGCAATGGTTGAACAACAATATTCCAGAAAAGGCTTATAAGGCACAAGAATATGAAGTAAGTAAAGATTTGCTCATTCAGAAATGGTCTCTTAGTCAATAAACTCCCGCTTCTGCGTTAACTCAAATACAGCATTTCGGGAAAAGCTTTCAGGTTTTATAATAGTTCGCTTCTCTACAATAAACGTTCCAAAAGGAATTTTTCTGACTAAAACTGATCGAGTATCTTCAAATAAACTATATGCCTGAATGTATTCGTCAGGAATCCCGGGAATGGGCTCAATTATGAGATATAAAGTATTGCCGGGGTCAAATCCTGTTGGATTAAAAGGTATATCCCAGCCTGGATGTCGTGCATCAATGGGCTCGCCTGCCCAAAAAGGTTTCCGGCCGTATTTCGGTTGGGCATAATGTTCGAATAAATAAGCCCAAGTAGTATTAATGAAGAGTGGGTTTGTAACTGTATTAACAGCAAAAACCTTACCATTACTGTCTGCATAGATCCAATCAATAACTTTCTTCTCTGTTTGCAGATCAACTGCTTTTTGCACTGAAAAAAGACGCTCTCCCTCCCAGCTATATGTGTTAATAAGCTGCATGTTAAAAAAGGCAATCACAAGTGCACATATTCCAATGATCATGTTCTGGTATTTCTTTCCAACAGGTTCAGTTATTTCAAAAATCGTAAGTGCAAAAAGGGTAATGAGCGGATAACTATTTCCAATATTTAAGAAATAGGAGCCATTTTTTTGGATCGGATAAATAAGAACTGGCGAAAGGAACCACATAAGTAGAAAAAGCTTGGCAAAACGAGTGGGCGGGTACTTCCACGCTGTGTAGAGAGTATATATAACAAGCGTACCTAAAGCTGTTCGAGCAAAACCCTGACTGGCTCCAGCGACGGAATAAAATACATTTTTTACTAAGCTATTTATATAGAAGTCTACTTTTTGGGCGAAAGGCGCACTCTCCTGGGCATGTCCCAAAAAAAACCCGAGCAGCGATTGTGTTCCCTGAAAGCCAAATTTAATTTCTGAAATAAAGAACGGAAGCAGAAAAAGAGATCCAAGCAGGAATAAAATAACATTTCCCCTACTCCTTAATACTTTACGCCTCCACCACCCTACGCTTCTACCCTTCCATCCATCTATACTTCTACGCCATCCTCCCACAAGCATAAATACTCCGAGATATACGAGAAAAAACTGAAATTGGATAGAGATAGCCCACATACAATACATAATCCCGAGGCCGTATGGTTTTTTATGAAGGACCCTCCACAACCCATAAAAGAACATTGCTACAGTCATAACAGCAAGTGTTGGATTTGACATCCAGCGAGCATATTGTATGGAATCAAATGACATGGCTAATATAAATGCTGCAAATAACCCAATCTCTTTTTTCCCTGTTATCTCTTTTGCGAGAAAGTAAATCAAAGGTATGTTTATGAGGTGCAAAAGGACTAGAGCAAGTTTGGGAAAGAGGGGATCACCACGAGATACAACATAAAATGGCGCGATAATATACCAGTAGAGTGAACCATGGAATAGTCCGCGGATGTCTGTTGTTGGCCCAATAAGCTTAATTGGGTCTTTCCCAAATATTTCAAGAGCATTAAAAGCATCACGGGCTTGATCATAAGCCCATGTTGTGTGGCTAAAGTTAATTAATCTTGTTATCAAGGCAAGAAGGGTAATAAAAAGGAGCAGGAATAATGGCATGTACCTTGATGATAGAGGCATTATGCTATTATATAGTATGCCTGACAAGAGCTCAATCTGCGTTGTTATTACTGTCTACAATGAAGGAGATACTATTGTTCCTTGTATTAGAAATGCAAAGAAACTCACTGATAGTATTGTGGTCATTGATACAGGGAGCACAGACCATACTGTCCAACAAGCTAAAAAGGAACATGTGCCCGTGTATGCCTTCCCATACAGCCAGTACGTGGAGCCATCGAGAAACTTTGCTCTGTCCAAAGCACAAGCTGAGTGGGTTTTTATTCTGGATGCTGATGAGCGGTTCTCTCCAAAACTCATCAAAGAGATACAAGAGATAATTGCTCAGACGTCCAAAACGCATTTTAAGGTGAGGCGCAATAATATTTTTGCAGGAAAATGGCTGTTAAAGTATGGTGGTTGGCGAAATGACAGTATCATTCGGTTGATAAAGACAGATGCATTTGTGAACTGGCCCGATCGAATCCATTCAACACCAGAAATCACAGGAGACTGCGGTGTCCTAAGCAAACCTCTGGAGCATCACTTTCACCCGAATCTTGAAAACATGGTATCAAAAACTGTGCTATACGAAAATATTGAGGCGGAATTGCTCTATAGGGCAGGACGTAATGTACACATCCACACATTTTTCAGAAAATTCTTGGGTGAACTATACCGAAGATTACTTAGGGGACAAGGTTTTCGAGATGGCACGCCCGGCATTTTAGAATCAATCTATCAAGCATACTCAAAAACCATTACCTACTTATTTTTATATGAAAAAAAGAGCACTTCTCTATAACCCGTATCTTGATGTGCTTGGAGGTGGGGAAAAGCATGTTTTGTCAATCATGGGGGTTCTTGCAGAACACGGGTATGCTATAGATATTGCATGGGATGATAAAAGTATTTTAGAGAAACTACAAACTCAGCTGCGATGCAATGTGACGAATTTTTCTATAATTCCCAATTTTATTAACACGAATGACAGGAGTCTGCGCTTGCAGAAGACATCGAATTATGATGTTTTCGTATATGTTACAAATGGAAGCTACTTTCAAAGTAATGCACAGCGTAATGTTATCTTTTCAATGTATCCTCAGAAAAATCTGTACAATCTTTATCCGACAAACTGGTTGAAACTTCGCAACTTTGGAATCATTACAAATGGCGAATTTACTGCAGAGAAAGTTGATATGTGGCTCCATAGAAAGTCTTTTGTGGTGTACCCGTATATTGACCAAGCGTTTTTTGCTGAAGGGCAAGGTAAAGACCTACTCATTTTATCTGTTGGAAGGATATTTAAGCACCTCCACTCTAAACGGCAGGATGTTTTAATAAATGCGTTTAAGAAACTCAAAAGCGAGAATCAAGAATTTACCAGGTTTAAACTGATGATCATTGGCGGGCTCAAGGACGAAGACACGTCTTATTTCCAAGAGCTGCAAAAGTCAGCTGAAGGAAGTCCTGATATTGAATTTCACACAAATATTTCGTATGAAGACCTTGTCGGCTATTATCATAGTGCTCTGATATACTGGCATGCGGCTGGATTTGGATATGATGAAGATAAGAATCCCGAAAATGTTGAACATGTTGGCATATCGCCGCTTGAAGCAATGGCCTCAAGGTGTCTTACTCTCTGCTATGATGCCGGTGGCCCCAAGAGATATATTCAGAATGGCAAAACAGGGTATACATATACATCTATAGACGATCTAATTCAAAAAACCATTCGTGGATATGCGCAGATTAACAAGGACGAAGGACTTGTAGATGAGGCACGAAAATATGTAAGTACCCACTTCTCGTACCCAGTTTTTAAGAACAGGGTTGAACAGTTTTTTCACCTATGAAAATCTCGGTTGTCATTCCAGTCTATAAAAATACTGATATGTTTATGCAAAATCTTCGTCATAATATGCAGTATTTTAATAACTATGAAATCGTTATTGTAGATGATGCTTCGAATGAACACATTAAGGAACGTGTCCATGACGATTTTCCCAATGTGACGGTAATTGAGAATCAAAAAAATCTTGGATTTGGTCCGACAATGAACATTGGTGTAAATCACTCACAAGGAAATTTTCTTCTTTTTCTCAATTCTGATGTCCGTTTAATTCGCTCTCTGCCAGTAGATACATTAAAAATATTTCACAAGGATGAAAAACTTTTTGCTTTATCATTCAGACAAATAGAGAAAGACGGAAACTTCACCGGTAAAAATACAATTTTTTTCAAAAACGGATTTCCACAGCATTCAAAAGTGGAAAATATGCATAAAGGGTTGAACGCATGGGCAGAAGGCGGTTCATGTATCATTAAAAGGGAATACTTTGAAGAACTTGGCGGATTTAATGAATTACTGGAACCGTTTTATTGGGAAGATAACGACCTTTCCTTCCGAGCTTATAGTAGAGGGTGGCACGTTCTATTTGAACCACATCTTTGTGTTGAGCATCACCATGAGTCCACGACTCGTAAATATTTCTCAAAATCCTTTATTCAAACCATTGCGTTTAAAAATCAATGTATTTTTACCTGGTGTAACATCACAGACAGAAATCTACTCAGACAGCATATCAGGTATCTTCCTAAGTACATCATATCAAATGTACTTTCAGGGAATATCTTTGTATTAAAAGGATGTATCAGGGCATGCACGAAAATGCGGGCAATTCATGAAAAACGGAGGGTAAAGTCTAAGCAACAAGTCAGATCTGATCAGGAAGTATTGAGTATGCTACAGGTACATCAAAATAGCAATATTGTAGATCGCATGAATGAGAATTGGGGCAAGGAGACTTTTTCTGTCAAGAAAAATGAACGAATTGATAAGAGAAAGAGTAAAATCAGTCATAAGAACGATAATAAGTAGAGTCCCCCTGAGATCCGGAATAGTAAAAAGAATGGGAATATGAAGGATAATAAATAAAACGCTTGCGTTGAAGGCAGACAAATATATATTTTTTGATTCCTCATAAAACTTCTTCAAAATAAAACCACGACTCAGAATCTCCTCAGATAAGGCTGTAGCAAAGGCTAGAACTACCCCCACAATGAATCCTCTTGACATAAGGAAATCAATTGCAAACTGGCTATGTTTGATATACTGCACAAAGAACGCAGAAATAATGAATACCGCTCCGATAGACAGGCCAATATACATATCTCCAGATAATTTCTTTGTATGTAACCAGATATCTTGCAGAAAGGATTTGTTTTCGCGATGAGTGATATACCAGTAAACCGGGAGTACAAAAATGAATGGTTTTGCAAGGAGCTCGTCAAACCATTCTGGCATCGCCAACTTCCACCGATAAACACTCCACAAGATAAGGATTACCCCGTAAACATTCAGTACTTGCTGAGTCCGGGAAACAGATTTCATTATCTCTTCATACTACTTCTGTTAATCATAAAAATCAACTTTTCCTTGGTGTTTTCCAGATAATCTTATTGTACGTGATATAAGAGTATGGAATCACAAGAACAGCGATAATAAATACTTTGTATATCATCCATGAATGAATCCCGATGAATGGCAACGGAACAACTTGATCCCCAAAAGCATCAAGCGCAAGTTTCATACCGACCCACTGGATTGCGATAGAACCTGATGCAACAACGTTGAAGTGTAAAAACTTTTTAAGAAAAGAGTTCTTGATTTTTTTGTGTTTAAAACTCCAGAAGTTGTTCATCAAGAAATTGAATATAATAGCTATTTCAGCACTCATAGCATTTGCCGTTGGCTTGAAAATGTTAAACAGGTAAATGAAAAGAGCAGCGAATCCAAAGTCAACAACTGCACCAGAAAGTCCGACAAATGAAAAGCGGACAAATGACGATTGGGTTAGGATATACATTAACGCTTTTGTAATAAAAGCAATAGAATTAAATTTTGATACGCCATCTTTTCGATCAGTGAAAACAAGAGGGACCTCATCGATTTTAAGATGCTTCTTAAAAGCTTTATCAAGGAGAGCAATTTGAAATTCATACCCATTATAGTGATGCATGTGATCAACAACATCCTTTAGAAAGAAAGTTTTTATACATCTATATCCAGATGTCCAATCCTTTGCTTTGAAATTCATAAATCCTACTTGGGCTACTAAACTACCTACTCGTGAGAACATCTTTCGGTCAATACCCCAGTTATCTGGCACAGAACCGCCTTTGATGTAACGTGAACCAATCACAAAATCTGCACCAGCTTCAATTTTCTCCAAAAAAGCTGGAATAAGTGATGCCGTATGCTGGCCATCAGCATCCATTTCAAACATTACATACGGATTATGTTCAGCAATGGCGTGCTTAAAACCCTTCACATAAGCACGGCCAAGACCCTCCTTTTTTGTTTCAACAAGGAGATGCAATTTGCCAGGATGCTTTTTCTGAAGCGTGTTGATTTCATTAATCGTTCCATCAGGAGAATTAGCGTCAACAACAAGAATCTGTACATCCCAGCGGTCAAGGTCTTGTGTTGCTGTAAAAATTTGAGGGATTAATTCTTTCAAACCTTCGCGCTCGTTGTATGCAGGGAGGATCACAACCGCTTTCTTTTTCGTCATACGAGCAATAATACCCTAGGGGTGAGCTAGTTGCAACTAGTTGAACTAGTTGCAACTAGTTATAACTAGATTTAACTACATTTGACTTTCTCCCATTTTTATATCACAATAATTACATGCTCGATTCCAGCCAAATCCTCATAATTGCAGCAATTACTATCATGACAGCTATTCTCACGGTCATTGGTGTGCAACTCATTCTCGTCCTAAAAGATATTAAAAAAATTCTCGGCAGAGTAAATGCACTTATAGATGCTATTGAAGGAATAGGATTTAGCATTACACATGGATCTGCAGAGATTATAGGTTTTATTACAGGAGTGAAGAAACTTCTTGGTATTGTTGATGCCATTGCGGAGAAGTCAAAAAGGAAAAAACATGGCACATCAAAGTAGTGCTCCTCAAACACAGTCCGGATTCTGGTTCGGCATAACTATGGGCAGTATTCTTGGTAGCGCAGGCCTTTACTTTTTTGGCACACAGCATGGTCGTAAACGGCTGCGAGATATTATTGATGCGTGTGAAAATTTCGAAGGGTCAATGCTTGAGGAATTGGGGAATATGCTCACGGAACATGAGGAGGTAGAAGGTGAAAAGAAAACAGTTCCGGCAATTCATGCAGTACTTGATAAAATTCAGTCTTCGATCCCATCTCAGAAAGAGATTGAAAAATTTTTTGTGAAAGATGGGAAGATACTGAAATAGGGATTGACATCAAGCTCTACCTTTAGTATAGTACAGCTTGCACGATGGATTGTGAATCGTAGTTCCCGAAACTCATTATGAGATAGGTCGTTGTAACGGCCTGTCTTTTTTTAGTTTGTCAAAATCCTTGGATGAAAAACTCAAGTGGCTCTGATACTAACTCTTCCATTTCACGGCGTTACATTGGAAGTACGGATACAGAGACACTTGCGCATTTTGATCTCATTCAAATTCAGAAGGACTCCTGGGGAAGGTTTTTGGAGAAAGATCTTGCTGATATCCTTCGTGAATTTTTCCCCATTGAAGACTATACGAAAAAAAACTTTATTCTTGATCTTCAGGATATTTCTTATGGTGAGCCGCGATTTTCTGAGTGGGAATGCATAGACAAGAAACTCACCTACCAGTTCCCAGTCTATCTTAAGGTAAAACTTACAAATCTCCGTAATAATAAAGAAAAAATCCAGAATGTATACTTCCTCAATTTACCGAAGATGACCAGCAGAGGGACATTCATAATCAATGGAATTGAAAGAGCAGTTATTAGCCAGATTGTAAGAGCTCCGGGAGTCTACTTCACTGCAGAAGCAGATAAAAATACTGGAGCAACTGTTTTTAATGCTGAAGTCAGGCCGTACATTGGAGCGTGGCTTGATTTCACCATTTCAAAGCATAATCTTATTGAGGCGAAAATAAACAAAAAACGTAAATTTTACGCGACGTCCCTCCTTAGATCCTTCAAAAACCTGCCTGATAACGAACTCCTGAAACTCTTCCCAAGCCTTGACCAGGAACTTATCAATAAGTACATTGTCCCTACTTTAGAAAAAGATGGGCAAAAGTCAAAAGACGAGGCAGTTTTGGAAATTTACAAAAAACTGAGACCAGGAGAGCCATTAGTTCTATCTACAGCGTATGACACGCTTGAAAATCTGTTCTTCAACCATAGACGATACACACTTTCAGATATTGGTCGTTACAAGATTAACAGAAAGTTTAGCATAGATATCCCTCTGGACCAGGAACACTTTGTTTTAAGTCTGGATGATGTGACAAGGATTATCTCGTACCTTATTCTTCTCACTGAGGGTAAGGGCGAATTTGATGACATTGATCATCTATCCAACAGGCGCTTACGAACCGTTGGAGAACTTGTTGCAATGTATGGCATTCGTGTCGGTATGGTACGAACAGAGAGAGATATTAAATCCCGTATGAGTATGACATCTACGGAAGATGACGTAACTCCCTCTCAAGTTATTAATAGCAAATCCTTAATATCTACAACGAACTCGTTCTTCAGAACTAGCCAGCTCTCTACCATTGTTGATCAGACAAACCTTTTGTCGGAGGCAGATAATCTTAGGCGATTAACAGTTGGTGGTCCTGGGGGTATTAAGAAAGAGCGTGCTTCATTTTCCATTCGTGATATTGCAGCTTCACAATATGGACGCATTTGTCCCATTCGATCCCCGGAAGGACCCAATATCGGTGTGGTGACATATCTTGCAATGTTTGCCCGGGTAAATAAATTTGGTTTTATTGAGAGCCCATATCGAAAAGTTGAAAAGGTTAAACAAGGGGGAGTGTCGAAGGTCCGAGTCACTGATGAAATTGTATACATGCAAGCCGATGATGAGGAAAGGAAGTTTATCACACACAATGGTGTGCGAATTGATGAAAAAGGTTTCATTACCGATAAAAGGGTTACTGCCCGATACAACGGCGATATCACTGAAGTTCCTGTGGAGAAAGTTGATTATATTGACATGTCGCCTCGTCAGGTATTTGGACTTGCTGCAGCGCTTATTCCATTTCTTCAGCACGATGATGCGCAACGTGCCCTTATGGGTACACATATGATGTGTCAAGCCGTTCCACTGGTAAAGGCGGCCTCTCCCTATGTGGGCACTGGCCTAGAGGAGTCTATCGCAAGTATTATGGGTAGAACCATTTCTGCGAGTGAAGAAGGAGAGGTTGAGTATGTTGACGGAAAAACGGTTCGCATCAAAGGGGCTTCCGGGAAGAGACATGAGTACAAGCTTGAGCGATATTTCCGGACAAATAAAGATGTGGTATTTGACCAAAGACCACTCGTGACACTTGGCCAGAAAGTGCATAAGGGAGATGTCATTATCGACGGGCCTTCAACTCAACAGGGTGAGCTTGCCGTTGGCCAGAATCTTGTTGTTGCCTATGCGTCGCTTGACGGGCTTGGTTTTGAAGATGGGTTTGTGATATCTGAACGACTGGTGAAACAACATCTTTTGACCTCAACAGTCATGGAAGAATATATCGCAGATATTGTTGACACAAAACTTGGTCCAGAGGAACTTACGAGAGATATTCCCCACGTTCGGGAAGAAATTCTAGCAAATCTGGATTCTACAGGGCTTGTTACTGTCGGAGCTGAAGTTGAAGCAGGAGATGTTCTTGTTGGTAAAGTCGCACCAAAAGGAGAAAAGGAGCTCAGTGCTGAAGAACGACTTCTTCGCGCAATTTTTGGTGAAAAGGCAAAGGATGTGAAGGATACCTCATTGCGCATTCCATATGGAAAAAAAGGTGTGGTTGTTGATGTCAAGATAATTGATGCAAAGAAAGAACCCAATGAGCTTGATCCAGGTATCATCAAACGCATTATTGTGACTGTGGCTCAAATGAGGAAGATTAAGGTTGGAGATAAGTTGGCTGGTCGTCATGGAAACAAGGGAGTTATTTCAAAAATTCTTCCTGAGCACGATATGCCATATCTTGAGGATGGAACACCTGTTGATATGGTAATCTCACCACTATCAGTTATCTCACGTATGAATTTGGGACAACTGTATGAAACAATGCTTGGGATTGCTGGGGAAAAGCAAAAGCAAAAGTATCGATTAGCTGTTTTTGAAAAGATCAGTGAAGATTTTATAAAGTCAGAACTTAAAAAAGTTGGCATGCCTGTAGATGGAAAATCCGAACTTTATGATGGTCGTACAGGAGTAGCATTTGAAAAGCCTGTATTGGTTGGTGTGGGCTATATCCTCAAACTTATACACATGATTGAGGATAAATTCCATGCTCGTTCAACTGGTCCATACTCACTTGTAACCCAACAGCCTCTTGGCGGGAAGTCACAGATGGGAGGACAAAGATTCGGCGAGATGGAAGTATGGGCTTTGGAGGCTCACCAGGCTCCATATACTCTTCAGGAAATGCTTACGGTCAAAAGTGACGATGTTCAAGGAAGGCGTAAGGCATTTGAAGCCATCATTAAAGGTATCGACATTCCACAATCAACTATTCCAGAGTCATTCAATGTTCTGGTTAAAGAACTGAATGCTCTTGGTCTTGACGTTAAACCAGTCGTATAACCATGATAGATACACAAGAAACAGGAAAAAAAGACTTCACCATGGGAGACTTTTCCGGTCTTAAGTTAATGCTGGCATCACCGGAAACTATCATCAACTGGTCATATGGGGAAGTGTTAAAGCCAGAGACTATTAACTATAGAACTTTTAAACCAGAAAAAGATGGTCTGTTTGACGAGCGAATCTTTGGCCCGACAAAAGACTACGAATGCTATTGTGGTAAGTACAAAAGAATCCGCTATAAAGGAATTGTCTGTGACCGATGTGGGGTTGAAATTACTTCAAGTGCAGTGCGGCGTGAACACATGGGTCATGTTAAACTCGCAACACCGGTTGCGCATATCTGGTACTTCAAAGGAGCCTCAGCGCCATTAAGCACACTCCTTGGTATTACTGCTGCAAACCTTGAGCGCGTGATCTATTTTGCTTTATACCTTGTCAAGAACGTCCATGAAGATGGCAGAGTAATTGCTGAAGAACGGATGAATGCAGTCAAAGAAAAAGAACTTGAGGAGATTGCACAGTGGCACAAAGGAGAAGAAGCCCGTATTAAAGTGGAAGAAGAAGATGCGACCAGTAAAGCACAGGCAAAAATGAAAAATAAGGATCAGCTCGATTTGACGCTTCACGAAATTCAATTTAAATTTAGAGAACGTTACACAGCTCTTACCCAGCAGTTCACGGATAAGAAAACCGAGAAGGAAATTTTCTATGAGAGGATGGCTAAGGTTATAAAAGGAGCCAAACCTATTGAGACTATCGAGGAGGAGGACTACCTGTTCCTTAAGAGTATTGAAGCGCATGAGTTTCTTACCGTTGGCATGGGATCGGAAGTACTTCTTGATGTTTTGGCAGCTCTGGATATTAAGGAAGAATATGCCAAGGTTATGAAGAAGTTAACAAAGATAAAAGGGGATAAACGCAAAAAACTCCTGAAAAAAGCACGCCTCCTGGAAGCGCTTATGAAATCCAAGATTGAACCGAAATGGATGATTATGATTGTCCTTCCAATTATTCCTCCGGACTTGCGGCCAGTTGTACAACTGTCGGGGGGAAAATTTGCAACATCGGATTTAAACGACTTTTATCGGCGGGTGATTAATCGAAATAACAGATTGAAGCATCTCATTGAACTTGGAGCGCCAGAAATTATTCTCAGGAATGAGAAGAGAATGCTTCAAGAAGCTGTTGACTCTCTTATCGACTTGTCGAAATCTCGTGGATCACAAAGAACCATTCGGGCAAAGGCGCTGAAATCTTTATCAGATATTTTAAAGGGAAAGCAGGGGAGGTTTAGACAGAATCTACTTGGGAAGCGTGTTGACTACTCTGGAAGATCGGTTATTATTGGTGGCCCTAATCTTAAACTGCATCAATGTGGTCTACCAAAGGAGATGGCTATTGAACTCTTTAAGCCATTTCTTTTGCGCGAAGTAATTATTCGTGGTCTTGCACAGAATATTAAGAGTGCAAAAAACTTCCTTGAAACAAAAGATCCAATTGTATATGATATTCTGGAAGAAATTACAAAAGATCATCCTGTCCTTCTCAATCGTGCTCCAACCCTGCATAAGCTATCTGTGCTTGGATTCTACCCAGTTCTCATAGATGACTATGCTATTCAACTGCACCCAGTCGTATGTGGCGGATTTAATGCTGACTTTGATGGAGACCAAATGGGTGTCTATGTCCCTCTTTCTCAAAACGCAATTCGCGAAGTAAAAGAGAGAATGATGCCGTATCAGAATCTCCTTAAACCTTCAGATGGCGCTCCTATTATGGTTCCTAATAAGGAAATGGCCTATGGTTGCTATTATCTAACTTCTATTAATGCCAACTACGCAGACAAAAAAGATGAAGAACTTGAGTACTTTAAAGACGAAAATGAAGCATTACTTCGGTATGTAAAGACAAATCTAAAACTTCGAGAACCAGTATTTGTGCGTCTTAACAATGAGATTGTGAAAACAACAGTAGGAAGACTGATTTTCAACCAGCAGCTTCCTGAAGAGATGCGATTTATGAATAGCGAAGTGCGAGGGGCAGATTTAAAGGAGATTGTCATTAAAGCAGTCAAAATTTTTGAAGGAAATGAAGAAAGAGTCGCTGAGCTTATTGATCGATTAAAAGAACTTGGCTTCTGGGCAGCTACGCGCTCAGGAGGAGCGTCATTCTCGGTTTTTGATAACAGCATTGTCCCTGATAAGAAAAGCATCATTTCTGAGGCAGAGAAAAAGGTTGGAGAAATCGAGAAAAACTTCTTCAAGGGTCTCATTACAGAAGAAGAAAAAAAGAGATTGTCAAACAATATCTGGATTGAAACAACAGAATTGCTTGCGGATAAAACATGGAATGCTATAGATGATGAAAATCCGGTAAAAATTATTATCAAATCTGGAGGCGCCCGTGCCTCAAGAGAGCAGCTTAAACAGCTTTCTGCCATGAAAGGTCTTGTTGTGGATCCTTTGGGTAAGATTATTGAGGTTCCTACAAAGTCAAACTATCGTGAAGGATTATCTGTGCTTGAATATATTACCAACGCTCGTGGTGCTCGAAAAGGTCTTATTGATACAGCTCTCAAAACTGCAGATGCCGGTTATCTAACCAGAAGACTTGTTGATGTCTCGCACGATGTTATTATCAGAGAAATTGATTGCAAGGCAGATCAGGGATTTCTCATTACGCGCGATGGAGACAGGGGTGATAAATTTATTCAAAGAATTAAAGGGAAGATCTTAGCCAAACCTGTTAAAGATGCCAAGAAAAAGACCCTTCTCAGAAGAGATGAGCTTTTAACAGCAGAGGCGCTTGCCATTATTGAAGAGCACGCTGTAGACAGAGTTGAGGTAAGATCACCGCTTTTTTGCAATACTAATTACGGTTGTTGTGCAACATGCTACGGAATAAATCTAGCAACAAGCAAGATGGTGGAGATTGGAACCCCTGTTGGTGTTTTAGCAGCCCAGTCTATCGGGGAACCTGGCACGCAACTTACCATGAGGGTAAAACATTTTGGTGGTATTGTTGTTGCAGACGTAACACAAGGATTGCCACGTGTAGAGGAGCTTTTTGAGGTAAGAACGCCGAAGATATTATCTCCGATTTCCGATATTTCAGGCAAAGTTAATATTCAGGAAGACACTGAGAAAGATCTTTACATCGTGAGGATCACGTCAACAGATAAAAGTAAGGAAGTTCGGGAGTTCCTTCTACCAACAAACAGAAAACTTACTGTTCAAGATGGCCAGCTTATTGCAGCAGGCCAGAAGCTTTGTGAAGGATACCTAGATATTCGCGAAATTCTAGCGATAAAAGGGCTGAAAGAGGCGCAGATGTACCTTTTGAATGAAATTCAGAAGGTTTATGAATCCCAAGGAATAGGCATCCATGACAAGCACTTTGAAGTAATTATTCGGAAGATGAGCGATAAAATTATTATTGACAGCGAAGGAGACACGAAATTTGTTCTTGGTGAGACAATCTCCCGGTACCAATTTGATCGAGAGAACAAGAAAGTGCTAGCTCAAGGTGGTCAGCCCGCAATTGGCAGAGTATCAATCCTCGGTGTATCACGCGCAGCAATCTATTCCGATTCATGGCTTTCAGCAGCGTCATTTCAACATACTACAACTATTCTTACCCAGGCGTCATTGCGTGGGCAGGTCGATAGTCTACTTGGATTAAAAGAAAATGTTATAATTGGGAGACTGATTCCAGTCACTGAAGATCTACTCAATCAATATTACGGCAGTAGTGTACAGGGGGAAACACCACTTGTTGAAGGCACAGAAACAGTTGATGCCGGTTCGGTGGTGTCGGAAGAGGAGGAGAATAAAAGCGCAGAAAGTGTAGAGGCTGTAGAGCGCGTTGAAGGATAGACGAGTAGAAGTATAGAAGGGTAGGGTGGAGGAAATATGGATTAGATAACTTAGTTCACCTAGTTCACCTAGTTCACCTAGTTCACCTAGTTCACCTAGTTCACCTAGTTCACCTAGTTACAACTAATTATAACTAA
>Ga0155863_118_pt1 | contig 37059 bp, 36 predicted proteins | sample RifCSPlowO2_01_FD_107517 | JGI IMG/M metagenome (GOLD analysis project Ga0155863, IMG submission 107517) | Candidatus Roizmanbacteria bacterium RIFCSPLOWO2_01_FULL_42_14 | reverse complement strand
AAGGATGTAAGTAATTCATCGAGCAGATAATTTCTAACTGGAGAGATAATTCCAATGATAAGAAGCATAAGAGAGATGGTAAGCAAGACCGGACCATTTCTGGAAATCCTTGCCTTCCAGTGCGACTGTGCAATAACCTGCGCAAGCAGACCGGGAATAATAATAAGCTTTATAAGTGTCAAACTCATACTCAGAATATCCAGATGAACAGATCGCCCAACAAACGTGAACACAACCAAGGGCAATATCAAAGGACTTAAGAAATTGGAGAGAAACGTGATAACTAGGGCTCTGGAAGGATCCCCTTTATACATCTTGCTTAAAAAGATTACCGCAATCCCTGATGGTGCTGAAGATGCAAGTATGAGCCCCAGGAAAAGATCATCGGAAACAAATGGTTTTAATGTGAGCATTGTAAGTGGTGGGACAACATGAATGAGAAGAAGTGCAATAACAGTTTTACCCGGATGATGTACCTCTGACAAAATCGATCGAACGTTCAGATTGATACTGCTTAAGAACACCATAAACATGAATAAGATTTGGACAAATGGACTTAGTAAAGTTCCTGCGGCAGGGAATGCAAAGCTTACGAAAAGGGCAAGCCCAATCGAAGCCCAAATATTTTGCTGGAGATATTTCATAGTCTAAGTATAGGGGGATAGAGTGTGGAAGTATAGAAGGATGGAGGGATAGGGAACGTAGAGGCCGTGGAAGTGTGGAGACAAATAACCTGCCTTCTAGTTCACTAGTTCCAACTAGTTCAACTAGTTATAACTAAGCCCACCTCTTCAACACAAACGTCACCACATTTGTCGCAAGAACTGTATGAATGAATGCAAGGTCGGAAGAGATAAAGGGGACACTATCTAGAAGTAACATATACAAAACAATTCCTCCAAAAATCCCCACGATCACCTGCTGCTTGGGTGAGGAGGGTGAAGTTTTTGGCTCAGGAATCATGACCAAGGCAAGAAATGCAAAAGAGTTAAAGAAAGATGCGATGATAAAAGCAATTGTTTCAGCTGAAGAACCAGTTGTCTGGAGAGTTGTATAAAAAATAAAGAGAAGATGGGTCATAACAAAAGATGCAATATATGAACTTTTATTAAACTTCCATGCGAAGTATATAAACCCTCCTAAAAATATCACCGCAAGGCTGTAATACACAAGCACATTCCCTTTTGTAAAATTCTGTACCATATCAGCTCCCCACCATGACATGAATACGGATTTACGCGCTAATGCAGAAAGATAAAAGGTCAAGGCAATGCCAGTAGCTGCTGGGTTCAAAATAGGTTGACCACGAAAGCGTATGAGTTTAGAAGAGACAGCTAAAGTTAAGGCGACAACAAACAATATGAGCGACTGTGTCGGGTGAATAATAAGAAAAACGATAATCCCTGAGATAGCAATATGAAGCGGGTTGAGTTCAGTGCGCTGGAGAATACCGTGTACAATGTATACAAGCCCACTGATTGTAAGAATGATTGCTGCCAACACGATGAACATGTGTATCCGTTCAGATCGCGTTGAAAATAAATACATATCAGCAAATGAAATCAGAGCAAAACATGAAAGGAAGATAAAGAATTGCGTGACAGCACTTTTAAGTTTGAAGTACGGGGAAAGCTTGGATATCATACTACAGATAGTATCAAATTAATCACCTGGGTATGAATCGCAAATACTAAATATTTAACCCCTTTTTTTATGGAACAAATTAAACGAAACTTTACGCGGATCGTTTTTGCACAAGTTATAGCTTTTGGACTGTCGTGGCTTGCCATAAACTACATTTTTCTTGGGCCACTCCCGCAAATACGGCCGCACTTGAAGGAAGACATACAGGAAAGCCCTGCAAAAGTATATGCCGTGGCAAAACAGACGTTTACATCAATAGCCCAATTCACATCGTTTCAAGCGCGCAAAAATCAGGAACAGTCTCAAAATAATCAACAAAGCAAACTCCCCCCACCATGGTTTGGTGAAGCAGTGCCAGCGGGCTCATCTTCTACTGGCACTCTAACAGCAGCTCCTACATCAAGTAACCCCCTCCCATCGCTCTTTCAGCGCCCAAGTGAATCTCCAACTCGGCAACCATCTTCGCTCCCAAACAGGCCCACCCAAGTGCCGAGACCGACCGCAACAACAACTCCGATCCCTGAGCCTACAGAGCCTGTAAATCTAGCCCAGATGGAACAGGGAATTTTGGACGAAATCAATCGTCGTCGTGCTGCTTCAAATATTGGAAGGCTCTATGCGCAGTCCCAGTTGACAAAAGCTGCTCGCAATCAGGCGAATTATCTTGACAGCAATGGCATTTGCCCACCGTCGCACACTGGCGAGGGGGGCTCAAGTCCACAGCAACGTATCAAGGCTGCAGGATATAAGGGGGTGCCCTTGGGCGAGACTCTCCTCTGTGCTGGTCGCACAGTCCAAATAGCCGTTGATATGTGGTGGAGTAGCACACAGCACAAAATGATTCTCACAGATCGATCTGCAACCCAAGCTGGGGTTGGGTGGGTGGATGGATATGCTGCCGTTGTCACCGGGCGCTGACCAAGTGCGCTAGAAAAGACTTCTAAGCCTGGATTTCTTGCTGCGGCTGTATTAAGCTGAATGTTATGACAGACTACGAAAAAATTGCCCGGCTCATCCGCTATTGGATCATTCAGTCCACAACGAAAGCAGGCTCAGGTCATCTTTCCTCTTCCCTTTCTGCTGTCGACCTTATGACTGTACTATTTTTTGGTGATTTTTTTCACTATGATATTGACAACCCAGCCTATCACAACAATGATCGATTAATTTTTTCCAAGGGGCATGCCTCTCCCCTCTTGTATGCTATGTGGGCTGCTGCAGGTGGGATAGAGGCTGAAGAACTTCTCACACTTAGGACATTTGGTAGTCGCCTTGAAGGACATCCAACACGTGCATTTTCTTTTGCTGAGATTGCAACCGGCTCGCTTGGGCAAGGACTTTCTGTGGGGCTTGGTATGGCCCTGAATGCAAAATATCTGGATAAACTCTCTTATAGGACCTGGGTGCTTTTGGGTGACAGCGAAATGTCTGAGGGGCAAAATTGGGAAGCGCTTCAAATTGGGGCGCATTATTGTTTGGATAATTTGGTCGGTATTATTGATATTAATCGTCTTGGCCAACGTGGTGAAACAATGCTTGGATATGACATCGAAATGTATGCAAGACGATGCGAAGCTTTTGGCTGGCATGCTCTATGTATTGATGGTCATGACTATGCACAAATAGAAAGTGCGTATCAAAACCTGCCAAAAGGGAAGCCAATCATGATTATTGCCAAAACAGTCAAAGGCAAGGGCGTCTCTTTTGTAGAAGATAAAGACGGCTGGCATGGAAGGGTGTTGTCGGAAGAAGAGGCGCGAAAAGCTCTGGATGAGTTGGGTGATGTTGATATCTCATGGCGCGGGGATTTGCCAAAGCCCACACAGGAAGATCCAGCGCAATACCACCCAAAGCCGCACCCGCAAGCAGAAAACTTTACGCAACCAATAGCCCCGCGTAAAGCATATGGACATGCGCTAGTAAATCTTCACCCAATGTACCCACAGATGGTAGTTCTGGATGCAGAGGTCAGCAATTCTACGTTTGCCAAGGTGTTTAAAGAGGCTTATCCAGAGCGCTTTTTTGAGATGTATATTGCTGAGCAAAATATGGTGGGCGTTGCTGTGGGATTGGCGGCTCGTGGAAAAATTCCTTTTGTGTCAACGTTTGCGTCATTTTTTACACGTGCAGTTGACCAGATTAGGGTTGCACAGTATTCACAGGTGAACCTTAACTTGATTGGTTCCCATGTTGGGGTTTCCATTGGTGAAGACGGGCCCACACAGATGGGGCTGGAAGACATAGCTATTATGCGTGCAATCTTAAGAAGTGTGGTGTTGTACCCTGCCGATCATGTTGCATGTGAAAAATTAATAACATGCATGGCAGATTCTGCCGGAATTTCATATCTGCGAGCCACACGAACCGATACACAACCAATCTACCCGCCTCAAGAGGAATTTCATATTGGCGGCAGCAAAACATTAAAAAATTCTAAAAAGGATGAAGTAACGCTAATTGCAGCAGGAATAACGCTCTATGAAGCCCTAAAGGCGTATGATGAGCTTATACAGGAAGATATTCATGTACGTGTCATCGATCTCTACAGCATTAAACCTCTTGACATTTCAACCCTTCAGCAAGCTGCACAAGAAACGAAATCACTTATAACAATTGAAGATCACTTTGCAGACGGTGGCTTGGGAGATGCCGTGAGAGCAGCTCTGTATGATAGACCAATTCGGGTATACTCTCTTGCTGTCTGCAAAATGCCCAAAAGCGGGACGCAAAGGGAGCTTCTTGATTACGAGGAAATTTCAGCACCATACATTGTTTCAAAAGTAAAAGACATCCTGTCTAAACAATAATATGCAGATACATTTTCAAAACACATGCGGACTAGACAGTAGGGAGCTGGCAAAAGTTGCATTGTCTCTTACGGACTATCTAGCTCATCTACAGTCAATCACAAAGCACTACGAATATGATGGTAAAGAGACGGCAATGAATCTGCCCTTTGATAAGGGCATAGCTGACGAGACGTGTGAAATCGCAAAAAAGTTTTCGAGCAATAACCTTAAATTTATCTTTGTTGTGGGAATTGGCGGATCAAATCTTGGCACCTCCGCTGTCTATGAAGCCCTGACAGGAAAATATGACCTTACAACGAACACTTACCCGAAAATGATTTTTCTTGATACAGTCACCTTATTGCCGCATATGCACGTTGAGTCAATTGTAGAGGAAGATGCCGAAGATGCTTCAGATATTGTTGTCAATGTTATCAGCAAGTCAGGAAAGACTACAGAAACAATTGCGAACTTTGATGTGCTCTACAAAATGCTCACAAAAAAATTTCCGCACGTTCACGAACGCGTTATTGTGACAACGCTCAAAGACTCCCCTCTCTGGAAGGCTGCAGAGAAAAATGGGTTTATGTGTCTTGATCATAGAGATGTCACGGGCAGGTTTTCTGTCATGTCTGCAGTTGGGCAGCTTCCCCTCAGGCTTGCGGGTTTTGATGTTGATAGCCTGCTTAAAGGTGCGACAGATGCAACACAACCCGGACTGAGCACAGATATACACAGCAATCCTGCTCTCGCATGTGCAGTAAGCATGTATCTGAATGCCATGCACGGAAAAAATCTCCATAATGTTTTCTTCTTCAATCCTGAATTGGAGTTGCTGGGCAAATGGTACCGGCAGCTTATAGCAGAAAGCTTAGGGAAGAACACGGAGGCAGGCATTACTCCTCTAGTCTCCATTGGGTCAACAGACCTGCACTCAATGGTTCAACTCTATTTTGCCGGCCCGCGGCAAACGTTTACCAATTTTGTTTATGCAAAGGAAGATGATAACCTAGTTGTGGAAAACGCATCAGGAATTGTGGAGGTCATACCTCAGCTTGAAGGTAGAAAACTTGGTAGCATTATGGAGGCAATTTACGAAGCCGTTACCACGACCTATGCTAAAAAGGGTCTGCCATTCATGGAAACATTCCTCCCAGACATCTCTGAATATACTCTGGGGCAGTATATGCAAACAAAGATTATTGAGATCGTGCTTTTAGCACACCTTTTTCATGTACATGCGTTTGACCAGCCGCAGGTTGAAGATTACAAGTCTATCTTGAGGAATATTTTAACGTAACCATGCAATACATTATTTGTGACATAGGCGGGACAACCACACGCATTGCTCAGGCTTCAGAAGAAAGTCTTACCATGGATCCGATTTTTTTCCCAACAGAGCAGGATTTCACTAAAGAACTGCATTTGTTGAAAGAGCATATTACAAGCATGCATATGAACGAACCGATTCACAGTATGGTTGTCGGATTACCGGGAGCTTTATCAAAAGACAAAAGCACTCTATACAAAGCCCCACACCTTCCTGATTGGAATGGAAGGCCTTTAAGAGATGAATTATCCCAGGCTTTTCAAACACCGGTTTTCCTTGAAAGTGATGCTGCGCTTGTTGGTCTTGGAGAGGCTGTGTATGGCGCTGGAAAAGGACAAAGAATTGTTGCATATTTAACCATAAGCACGGGTGTTGGTGGAGCTCGCATTGTCGATGAAAAAATTGATGCTGCAACCTATGGCTTTGAACCAGGGCATCAGTTTATTGCATTACCTGATTTACAAGGGGCATATCTCCCGCAATGTACGGTGTGTCCTCTGCCCGGGCACCTGGAGGCTTTTGTCGGTGGCGAGGCTCTGCATCACAGACACGAACCAGGAAGATTGCGGGATGTCCTTACAGATCAGGAAAAGACCGACGCAGCACGGTATCTCGCATTTGGTATATACAATATGCTCATGTTTTGGTCGCCAGGCATAGTTGTTTTAGGTGGTGGGCTTATTGTTCATGACGTTATTGATTTAGACGAAGTGAGAAAAAATCTTCGGATAATTAACAGCATCATCCCTGAACTCTCTCTGCTTGTGAAAGGTGAGCTTAGAGATGTTGGGGGGCTCTATGGGGGTATTGCATATATGAAAAAAAACACTTTCTAACATGGCAAAGGCATACACACTCGGAAACGGCACTATGATGATCGGTCTTGGAGAGCGGGGACAGATTGTGGATATCTACTTTCCCTATGTTGGTCAGGAAAATCACACAGCAAACCAGCAAAGTCACCGAGTTGGTGTTTTTATAGACAATCACCTTTCATGGATGGACGATGGATCATGGGAAATCCATTGTGCTACACCAGACGAAACTATGGCGACCAATATCACGGCTATTCATCATGAAAAAAATGTTGAGATAGATCTAGAGCAGGTGGTCTACAATGAAAAAAACATTTTTCTCTCAAAAATTTCTGTTAAGAATCTTTTATCTGCAAAAAGAACCATAAAGCTCTTTATTCATCACGAATTTGCCATTTTTGAAACATATCGGGGCGACACAGCTTATTATGACCCACAGCGCAAGGCTTTGGTACACTACAAAGGCAGACGTATCTTTTTCATCAGTGCCGATTATGACAAAATTGGCATTGATGATTACAGCATTGGACTGCACAATATCGAAGGCAAAGAGGGCACATTTCGTGATGCTGAAGATGGTGTGCTTTCTCAAAATCCTATAGAGCACGGACCTGTTGATTCCACAGCAGGATTTACCTTAGAGATTAAAGGAAACAGTACTAATACGCTCTATTACTGGCTGTGTGTGAGCAAGCATATAAGTGAAGCGCATGAGCTTAACACCTATGTTCTTGAAAAAACGCCGCAGTACCTCATTGATACAACAAAAAATTTCTGGCGCGCATGGGTAAATAAACAGAACTTTACCTTCTATAAACTTGATCCAGACATTATTAAAGTTTTTAAGCAATCACTTTTAACTATCCGTGCGCACACAGATGCACATGGTGCTATTATTGCCTCGGGTGACTCTGATTTGCTCAAGCAAGGACGGGATTACTATAACTATATGTGGCCTCGGGATGGTGCATTTACTTCCATTGCCCTCACAAAGGCAGAATATACGCACGTCACGAAAATGTTTTTTGCCTTTTGTAAAGACGTTATAACGGAAGGTGGTTACCTCATGCACAAATACCGACCAGACGGTTCACTCGGTGCATCGTGGCACCCATGGCTAAGAAATGGCGAAAAGCAACTTCCTATACAGGAAGACGAAACAGCGCTCGTGATTCATGCCTTGTGGCACTATTATGTCGGCTCGAAAGATCTTGAATTTATTGAAATGATGTATAACCCTCTTATTAAAAAGGCAGCCGAATTTATGGTGGATTATATAGACCCAGATTGCGGCTTGCCTATGCCCAGTTATGATCTTTGGGAAGAAAAATATGGAACATTTACCTTTACGGCATCTACGGTGTACGCAGGATTAATGGCAGCCTCGCGATTCTCCGGGTTATTGGGTAAAGCTCAAAATGAGCTGAAGTACCGCACATATGCTGAGAAAGTAAAAAAGGCAATTATTGATGTTCTGTATGATGATAAAGACGGCTATTTTTGCAAATCAATTACAAAAACACGGACAGGTTATGAAAAAGATAAAACATTAGACGTATCAAGTTTCTATGGTGTTATGCAATTTGGCATTCTCGATATCGCAGACCCTCGCCTGGAAAAAATCGCTGATCTTATCCGTGCTAGACTTGAATGCAAAACAGACATCGGTGGTATTGCCCGATACGAGGGAGATTACTACTTTCGTGTATCCACTGACTTACCCGGCAATCCCTGGATTTTGACGACTCTTTGGCTGGCTCAATACTATATAAAAAAGGCTAAGCAAGAGGCTGATTTTGACCAGCCACGAAACATCCTTAAGTGGGCAGTACAACGTGCGCTTTCTTCAGGTTCGCTTTCTGAACAGATGAATCCCTATACAGGAGAACAAATATCAGCCTCGCCTCTCGTGTGGAGCCATGCGGAGTTTGTCACAACAGTTATACTGTATTTAGAAAGGTTACATGAGCTTGGTATTGCAGAAGTTTCACACCCTATGGTTACATGAACATGCGTGTCCTTATGTTTGGCTGGGAATTTCCACCGCATAATAGTGGAGGTCTTGGAACAGCCTGCCACGGGCTTACACGGGCGCTTGTTGACATGGATATCTCAGTAAAATTCGTGCTACCAAAAGAACTTCACTACTCTGATAATTGGATCGACTTCATTTTCGCAGGTAAAGGGAGCATACAGCGCAAGGTGGTTGGGTCTCCTCTGGCACCATACATGACGCCAACAATGTATCTGCAGTGGAAAATGCAAGCGGGCAAAGGAGTGAGTTTTGCCTCGAGTTTGGTTGAGGAAGTATACCGCTACGCTGAATTAGCCGGTAATATTGCGCAAGAAACGCCTCACGATGTGATACATGCCCACGAGTGGCTCTCTTTCTATGCAGGCATCGAAGCGAGAAAGGCCGCCGGAAGGCCCTATATTGCACATGTACATGCAACAGAGTATGACAGAAGTGGTGGAAACATGAACCCGGAGGTATGTGCCATTGAGGAAGAAGGCCTACGAAAAGCAGATCATGTTATCGCCGTTTCTCAGTACACAAAAAATATCGTGATGGATCAGTATAATATTCAATCACACAAAATTGACGTTGTACATAACGGGGTGCATCAACCAGGTGATGATGGATATCTTGACGTTGAGAACGATCGCGTTTTGGGACTAAAAAAATTAGGGTACAAAATTGTATTATACGTTGGGCGGTTAACTTTGCAAAAAGGCCCCGATTACTTTGTCAAAGCAGCACGACGAGTGCTTGACTATTATCCCAAAACCATCTTTGTCATAGCAGGATCTGGAGACATGGAATATAGCCTTGTCGAAATGTCTGCAAATCTTCATATGTCGCAAAACATGTTATTTACAGGCTGGGTGCGCGGACGTGATCTTGCCAGAATGTATCGCGCCGCTGATGTCTATGTATTACCTTCTGTTTCAGAGCCATTTGGGATTACGCCTCTTGAAGCAATTACGTATGGGACTCCTGTTATTGTTTCAAGGCAATCAGGCATTTCTGAAGGACTTTACCACGCCCTGAAAGTCGATTTCTGGGATATTGATGATATAGCTAGCAAAATTATCAGTGTGCTGCAACACGATGCGTTACGTGATGAACTGCAAAGTAATGCTATGCACGAAGTGGAAAAATTTAGCTGGCACGCCGCTGCGCAGAAATGTGTGGATGTGTATAGAAAGGTTGATGGAGGGTATAGAAGTGTAGGAGCGTAGAAGGATGGAAGTATAGAAGGATAGAAGGGAAATGGCGCGAAAGTTATCCACATTTCAGTATCAAGTTCACCAGTTCACCTAGTTATAACTAGTTAAAACTAGTTCAACTAGTTACACCTAATTCATGCCGACAGTCTGTTTATATCTCAAAGCTCATCAACCTAGGCGTATCAAGCGATACCGGGTGTTTGATATTGGTGTGGATCATGAATATTTTAACGATGCAAGCGAAACAGATGTCAATAATGAAAAAATTCTAAAAAAAGTTGTTGAAAAATCATATGTTCCAACAAATACATTACTTCTGAAACTGCTTAAGAAATATCCATCTTTTAAAGTGAGCTTTTCACTTACAGGAACCTTACTGGACCAATTAGAAGAATACACACCCGAGGTGATTGCACTTTTTCAGCAGCTTGTCATGACAGGCCGAGTCGAAATCTTGGGAGAAACCTATCATCACTCATTATCCTTTTTTTACTCATTGCCGGAATTTGAGCGACAAGTGGAGTTACATAAGAAAAAAATTAAACAGCTGTTTGATTTGGAACCCCATGTTTTTTCAAACACTGAGCTTGCGTACAATAACGATCTTGCAAAGTGGGCAGATACGAAAGGATACACGGGGATTATTGCAGAAGGCTGGGACCCAATCTTAGGCTGGCGCAGTCCTAATTATGTGTATCAACCGTCAAACATCAAAAATCTTAGGCTTTTATTAAAAAATTATAAACTCTCCGATGATATTGCTTTCCGTTTCTCAGAAAGATCTTGGCAAGAGTATCCATTAACTGTCCCAAAATACGCAGAATGGATTTCTGCACATAACGGGGATGGGCAAGTAATCAATCTTTTCATGGATTATGAAACATTCGGAGAGCATCAGTGGAAGGAAACAGGAATTTTTGATTTTCTGGAAAATTTACCAAAGGAAATTCTCAAGAATCAAGACAATAATTTCATGACGCCATCAGAAGTAATTGCTGCATACTCTCCCGTTGGTGAAATAGATGTGTCACAAGTGATGACATGGGCGGATACTGATCGGGATTTGACGGCGTGGGTTGGGAACAAAATGCAGCAGGATGCAATTGCAGCTGCTTATGCGTTGGAAAAAGAGATTCTTGCGACAAAGGATGCAAAACTCATTAATGACTGGCGACATTTATTAACTTCAGATCATTTCTACTACATGTGCACAAAATGGTTTTCAGATGGCGATGTGCACGCGTATTTTAGTCCATATGAGTCGCCGTATGAGGCTTTCATTGCGTATATGAATGCGATGAAGGACGTGCAGTATAGAGTTGCGCAGAAGCGAGGAAAAAGACGGGTGTCAGGCCCCCCTCGAAGGAGGGCCTGACAGTCGGTTTCAGGGCAACGGTGCCACGGGACTGTACCATGCCGGTGTTGGAGTCTCCGATGGGCGATGGCGCGGGGTGGATGTCACCCGTGTCGGTTCAATTGTGATGATCCTCGGCGGTTTTGCTGTGATCTGCGAGTGCGGCTCGGGGCCCTCGTGGTTGTGCAACAAGACCGGCAGGAAGAGCCGCTGTGGCTCCACAACCTTTGCTGTAGGCTCGGGCTCCTGCGTGGCCGTTGATGTCGGGAGCGGTTCCGGCGTTGGTGACTCCGGCGCTGGGGTGGAACTTGGTGTGACTTGACTGCCACACTCGGTTGTACTCACAAGCTCCGTTACCCAAAGGTGCCGGACTCTCCAGTTGGGAGTTGGCCGGCTGTCAAGGCCCTCGGCTTCGATAACCGAGAGCGTGACGGACTTTCCGTGCAGCTGCTTGAGCTGCTCGGTCAGTGCCGGATCATGCTCGACGATGAGGTAGAGCGCTGGCCGCTGGGTGGCTCCATCACAACGCTCAAGCCAAAGTTCCGGCAGGCTTCCGGGCTTGTAGTCAAGCCTGCCCGAGATCTGGAACTGCTCCCCCGGTGGGTAGGGCTTGTCCTGCGACTGTACAACGACCCACCAGAATGACCAGAAACGATCCACATCGCAGATCTTCTGCGTAACCCCGTACATCCACAGAGTCTCGCCGACGAAGTGCCGGATGTAGAACGAGAAAGGCCCCTGCGGGATTCCCACGGTCTCGCGGCCTGCGCTGGTTTCGATGTAGTAGAACTGGTCTCTGCCGTAGTGGCAATAGACCGTCCCCGTGACCAACTGCCCGACGCGAGTAGTGATCGTGTAGGGATCACCTTGCATGCCGTTCGGGAGCAGCTCCCTGACGGTGCGGACGGGCTCATTTCGCCGCGCGCTCACCGTGTCAGTGCTCTGAAAGAGACACGCGACAGGGATGAGCAGCATGGCGATGGTTGTTAGCAGAACCCGCATTGGGGTGTTCATGTCTCCTCCAGCTTTCATACCTGAATACCGATATGTACTCAGGATCATGCACTCCTCCAGTCGCCTGAATAGGTACATGATCCCGAGTAACCCTGAAACCATATATGTCAACGAATACTCTAAAAAAGCGCTTGCGTATGCACTTTTTCAAGTTATTGCGGAGGATATTATACGTAAGATGAGCACCAATGTCAATACTATGGGACATCCTTGCAACCTGGGAATTGTGCACAGACACAGTCAAAATCTATCCACTTCCATTTTTCATGAAATTCTTTACAATGAATATGTTTGATAGGACTGGCCAGCGAGGAGCTTACCCCCTCGCAAAAACTCCAAAAGCGGCCCATAGTTACATTTTAGAGAGGGATAGATGAAACTCATAAAATCAGTTGCGTTTTTCGGGTACTCTATGTCCAAAGAGACAGATGAGGAATTTATTGCTGCCTACGAATCGGCAAAACTCGTTGCGCAAAATGGGCGGCAAATAGTCAATGGTGGTGGGCCAGGAGTTATGTATGCTGCAACAAAAGGAGCCAAAGATGCACAGGGCGCTGTCTCAGTGGTTTATTACGATCCCAAACACGCGTCGCATTTTGAAGGACAGGCTGGGGTGAATATTGCAGACGCGTCAGATAAAGAGTCAAATTACATTGAAAGGACAAAAAAGCTGATGGAACTGGGAGATGCGTATGTCGTGTTCAACGGTGGCACAGGAACTGTTTCAGAGTTTGCAATGTGCTGGGCTGTCTCAAGGCTCTATTTTGGCAGAAATAAACCACTTATCCTATATGGCTCATTTTGGCGAAAGATTCTTGACACTTTTTGGAAAAATATGAAAGTACGTCCTGAAGAATATCGAGTGATTCGCTATGCAACCTCTCCAAAAGAAGTTTTACATTATTTAGAGGAATACGAGAGAATGTACGAACGATATCATAATATTCCTGAAGGAGAATGCGTTGGAGACGAGTGTGAGTTATTTTTGCTGCCTTTGCAGCACCGGCGACCAGCCGTAGTTCCTGTACAACATGCATAAACAGATCGGCCTTGTGGGGCTTGGCAAAATGGGTGGCAATCTTTCCCAGCAACTTTTACGGAAAAGTTGGGAGGTTATTGGCTACAATCGCTCTTGTGAAAAAACCGATGTGCTCGCTGGGCTTGGACTCAAACCAGCATATTCATATGACGAGCTGATTGCCCATCTCTCCCCTCCCCGACTGGTTTGGCTCATGCTGCCAGCTTCCGAAGTAGACGATGCGCTTGGCGAACTTCTTGGGAGGCTTTCTCGCGGCGATATCATCGTTGAGGCAGGAAATTCTTTCTATAAAGCTACAGCCCGGCGGTATGACCTAATTTCGCCAAAAGGTGTTCATTTTATTGATGTCGGCGTTTCAGGAGGGCCAGACAGCATGCTTAATGGCACGTGCCTGGTTGTTGGCGGTGATCAGGAAATGTTTACTTATCTTGAACCACTCTATAGAGATGTAACAGTTGAGGGTGGCTACCACTTTTTCCCCGGCAGAGGGGCGGGTCATTTTGTCAAAATGCTCCATAATGGGATTGAGTACGGCATGATGCAGGCCATTGCAGAAGGTTTAGCCGTTGCCAAGGCCTCGCCATATGGTGTTAAGGCATCTGACGTTGCGCATGTTTTAAACAGTGGCTCCATTTTGCAATCAAGCCTGCTCACTTATCTGTGCAAAGGGTTTGAGCAGTGGGGCGAGGAGCTTGATACAGTAAGCGGATCTGTTGAACAGACCGGAGAGGGCGAATGGACCGTTGAGGCGGCAAAAGAGCTGGGGCTGGATGTTCCTGTATTGGAAGATGCAGTAGCCTTTCGCAAAGCTTCACAATCGACACCAAGTTATACCGGCAAGATGCTCTCGGCAATGCGGGGACAGTTTGGGGGGCACGTGGTCGCTACAAAGAAATAGACATAAATGCTGTGGAGTGATACAATGATAGCGCCTCAGAGCAACTTATACTTGCCCGGTAGTTCAACGGCAGAACCCACGGCTCTGAACCGTGTAATCGGGGTTCGAATCCCTGCTGGGCAGCCCAGTTGTTTTGAGACCTAACAAAGAGCTCGTTTAGAGCCACACATTGAGCCATTTCGGCGGTTCCAGAATCTATTTCTTCATAGGTTGGCGCTTTGTCAAAAAGTACCCCAAAATAGGAGGCTTTATTCATAGGATCAGAGCCTTCGAGCAATAATTCATCCATGTGTTCCAGAAAGTATTTTATATATGCCATGACAATTCTTATATCTGTAGGTTGTTTTTGTATAGCTTTTTCTTTTTCAGCTAATAACTGCGCAATCTCATTTTCTGTTTTTACTAAATCTTGTTCCATGTATTTGATTGCTACTTCTGACGACAAAAACTTTATCTTATTAAAAGATAGTTTTGCCTGAGTTCTAAGTTCTAAAATTCTTGCGTCAATGTTAATCTGATCTTTATTGGTTTCTGTATGGCGATTATCCCATTCGCTGCTAACAGTGTTGACTAGCGCGTCAATATAGTTTTGCGACAGATTGATGTTCTTAACAAATTTAGAAACAGTCTCTTCTAGGTTTTTCTTTGATACCCTGAAATAATGCCCTCTTTTATTGCAATGATATGCAGGATAGTACTTTCCAAGCCTTCCTCTTGAAGCACTCCCAAATAGGGGCTTTGCACAATGAGGACACATAACTACTCTTTTGTAAGGAAAGTCAGGATTGCGAACTCCTTTTTTCAGTAAATATTCTGGTGTTGGTCTTTGGTAAATCTTCACTTCTCCGTTTTCTTCAGAGATAATAACTTTACTCCTGTTTGCTTTATTAAACGTTTCAATAGAGACAAGGCCGTCATATTGAGCTTTTACCCGCCTGTCTTTTGTCCATTTCTCCATACTCACACCAGCGTAAATGGAATTTTGGATATATCGCCAAAAACCTTTTATATTAAGTGGATTACCACCTTTTTGTTTGATGATTTTTGTTCTATCTTTGGGATCTCGAATAAGTTCTACCCGTGTTTTAAAACCAAGATTATTAATTTCCTCAACGATTTGATGATCATTTAAATTTCCACGACATCTCAGTTCAAACATTTTTATAATCCATTGTGATTCAGTTGGCTCAGGCTTTAAAATGGTTCTTCTTCCATTCGGTGTTTCAATCTTTTCATTCATATATCCAAATGGGGCTTTTCGCACCCAGTATCCCATTCTGGCATAGCGGATTTCAGCACCAATCATTCTGCTCATAATATCTCGCATTTCGTCTTTTGCTCGCTCCGCTTCCAGTATTTCAGCCTTTTTAGTCGGCGAGTACACACTCCAATCAAAAGAAATGCCTAAATGTTCAAGAGTATTGACTTGTTGTGTTCCAATAACACCATAAATGTCGACCAGCTTTACATTGTTTTTCTCAAGCTGCATTTTCAGATGGTCGTAGAGATATGAGCCGCCTCGGGTAAATCGATCAATGGATTTGATTATAAAAACTTGTATATCGTTTTTCGGACTTTTGCAGTAATCAATGGCCTCTTGCACTGGTTGTTCCTCCTTAGATGCTGACTCGAGGAAGATAAAGAATTTCTTGATGTTGATATTGTGCGATTTAGCAAACTGCTCTATCTGTTCCTTTTGTGCTTCAGGAGAATCGCCTTGCGTACCTTGTTTTACGGAAGATACTCGAATTGCAGCAACAGCGTTATCCTGTTTTGATAGGTTGTCCATATCTACATAGAATTTATTTTCTTAAGTAATACTTGCCCGTTTTTCTGATCTTCAAGAATTCTGTCGATAATGAGGTTAGCAAGAAGCCGGATTCGTTCGTCAGTCGATAAAGTAGAAGTGGATGGTCTAGTAATCGAATTTTTGTTTTTTATTCCTTTTAGTCTTCCCATATTCGTTATCCTCTTAGGGATAGTATACTATCCCTATAGACACAATGTCAAGAGTAAATTAGCTTAGATTATGATAGTTCTGGGATAGGCTGTCGTAACAGGTAAAATGTCGTTGACAATAGTACTATAGGTGTTATATAATAGCCTCATATGTCAGAACGTGTAGGAGCAGAACAATCTCAGTTTCAAGTAAACTTGGATCTTATTAGAAATCGTCCGGATGCCTATCAACGAGTAAGGCAGGCTGCGGATGCTTTCAAACAACTCACAGATCCTACTCCGGGTGATTATTCTGATTACTGGAGCGAGCGCTGGGAAGCATTTGGAACTATTATTGGAGCCGATATCCCACGAGCTCGTGTCGATAGATCACGCGACGAGGTTCAGGAACTACATGGCCAGGGCCGTAAATTAGTTTTACGACCTGAAGGTATCACTCTTGCCCATTTAGGCCAAATACACACTTCACTTGGAAGCTGGGCCACCCAGCCAAATTCTCCCGTAGAAAGCGATGCTCGATTTGGGTATCTTGATATAGAAAAATCTACAAAAGCTCCTAATCTTCGTACAAATGTAGCCGATCTTGCACGAATTGCACAAGAAACAGGTAGACATGGTATGACTTTGGAAACGTACATTATTGGCTCAGAAGATCATTTTGATCTTACTGGTGAATATTTTGATCATGGGTATCAAACATGGTCTCGTCTTCCGGGTTCTCGCCGCGATGGCAGAGTTCTCCATGCGTACTTCTATGCGGATGACTACCTCAGTGCCAGTTCGACTTGGACTCCTGACGATCGCCATGACGGGATAGGTGGCCGTTTCGAGGGAGTGAAATGAGCTTAGATCTTTGAATTCTTTGTTCTTCCTTTTTTCTTTTGAACTTCGCGATTTTTTTGATATCATTCACCATGAAAGTAGGTAAATGATTCTATCTGTCTATAGTGACAGAGAGACACCGAAATTGTTGTTTTTCAAACAACGTGTCAGAGTTTTTGAAATCATACAGATTTCAAAAAGCGTACACGAGAAAAGCAAGACACTCCGTGCTTGATGCTTGCTCCCGACTTAGTCGGGACAAATAAAATTCAACAGCGAGAGAAATCAAGCTGTGGTGAGTGTTCACGGTATTAGGCGCATGAAACGTTGAGGGGTTCTCGCAACGATGGCAGAGTTCTCAATGCGAACTTCAATACGGATGGCAACCTCAATGCCAATTCGAATTGGAATCCTGACAATCGCAATGACAATATAGGTGGCCGTTTCGAGATAGTATCTTGCTTTCTCTATAAAGGAGGGAGGATGGATTTTTTCCATCCTCCTAGCATTCTTCCTATTTCTTGCAAATCTTGCTGGAGAGTAACGTATTTCTTACCATCTAATGCTTCAATATCTTTTGCAAGTCGAAGGAGAAGTTTAAGAAGATCAACAGAAGTATTTGCTTTTTCAAGATATGGCAGCTTCTTTTCTTTAGAACTTGTACCCGCTATAATAACAAGCTCTATAAGATCGAGGGCGAGAGTGTCAATTTTTTGCCCAAGTGTATACCTATCTTTTTTGGGAAAAAGACGAAGATATTGATATAAAAGTTTATAGAATTCATATATCTTTGAAAAGACAGGAATATCGAGTTGATTCCAACCGCTGGTATTTGCTATAGGTGTGTGTGTGTGTGTGTGTGTGTGTGTGGCTCTCTTTTAAATGTTTGATTGTTTGACATATGAGTACAAAAGTAATTTCTTATGAGGGTATTATAGCAGTTGAAAGTCTATTTGGGGCGTGGGAAAGGTTTCAACTAGGAAAAAAGAAAAGAAAAGATGTCCAGATATTTAACTATCACCTTGAGGATAATATTTTTGATCTGCATACTTCTCTTAAAAAAAGCACCTATACTCACGACAAATATATTCCCTTTTATGTCAATGATCCGAAACAGCGGCATATTCATAAAGCAACGGTTAAAGATCGTCTTGTGCATCAAGCCATCTATTCTGCGCTATATCCAATTTTTGATCCGACGTTTATCTTCGACTCATATTCATGTCGAAATGATAAGGGAACTCACAAAGCAATACAGAGATTACAAGTATTCCTAAAAAAATCGAGCAAAAATTATTCGCAAAACACGTACGTACTTAAATGCGATATAAACAAATTCTTTGCCTCAGTTGATAAAGATATTCTCCTTTCAATAATTATCAAAACAATACAAGATGGAAAAACTACTTTGCTTATTAAAGAAGTTCTGGATAGTTTTCCGCAGGGGTTGCCGCTCGGTAATCTTACCAGTCAATTATTTGCTAATGTCTATTTAAATGAGCTCGATCAATATATAAAACATGACCTAAGAATCAAGCACTATATTCGCTATTGCGACGATTTTATTATCGTAAATCAAGATAAAGAGTTTTTACTTTCTTTAATTGTAAAAATAGAAGGATTTTTATGGCACAGATTGAAATTACAACTCCACCCACGAAAGGTAATCTTAAGGAAGTTTTCATGGGGAATTGACTTTCTTGGTTATGTTGTTCTGCCTCATTATATTTTGCCACGGACTAAAACAAAAAAACGCCTCTTCCATAAGTTAGATAGGAAGATGGAAGAACTTACACGAGACTACATTTCCTACGACTCATTTAACCAAAGTTTTCAGTCATATTTGGGTTATTTAAAACATGCAAATAGTTTTAAATTAAAGCAACGTTTGAGGAACCATTTGTACTTTTTATATTCAAATATTTCCAGTAAATCTTCCCAAATTTAAGAGCGTTTGTCTCACCATGAGTATGGTGAGAATTGCCGCTAAGCATCTTCATATTTTTGTCCCACCCTTCTGGGACAATTATCAAGGTCATTTAGCCTTGAATTTAGCAGAATATGTGGTATATTATCTATTTAAATATATAGGGGGTAGGGGCCCCCAAGATATATCACTATATACCAAGAGCACTCAATTACAGACAACATACATAATACATACACAATAAACATTCATACATATAAACCATTAAATAAAATAACTAAACAAACTAATCAAAACTCACATCACTCCTCAATCAAAAATAATAAAAACAACATGGCTAAAAAAATAGTAACAAAAAAAGAACATACAATATTACTCCTGTTATACATATTCAGATTCCTAAACAGTAAACAGATACAAGAGTTTTTAATACATAAAGATCATAGACGAATCAATAGCTGGCTTAAGGATTTAGAAGAAAAGGAATATATAGTTAGAGAATATACGCCAATCTATGGAGTATTAACAAAACCAGCGGTATGCTACCTAACAACAAAGGGAAGAAAACATATCAAAGAAAGCTACAATTACTACTTTCCTCCGTATTTGAAACGAATATCACGTGATCACAAAGTATCGAAAGCTTTTAAAACTAGATGCCAGATTATCGCTGATTGGTATATAACACGTATCCCTCCTACAAAAGCTGGTATTAGTATAGTCGATACGCTTATCAAGCACTGCATCACCGCTATAGAAGAGAAGATGCCCTTAAATACCGTACAATTCTTCACTCCATCATATTTCCCCACATTCAAACTGCTTAAACATATTAAGCCTGATGCATATATACGCAAAAAGGCACGAGAGGGAATAGCTCCTGGGTTTCTGTTTGTCGTAGATCCCTATGTCTCCCGTCTGGTCATCCGCTATACCATTAAACGTATTTTTACTACTTTAAATGAAGAATACTGGGAAGATGATGTAATCGCCTTTCATATGTATTTCCTATGTCCCAATAACCAAGTTATTATTTACCTGAGAAGAATGCTTCCAACACAGCTGGAGCAAGAGTATGCAAGCGGCACACCCCTTCATTTTCATTTGGCTACCAGAAATCAGTTGTACAACTACAAACAAGGGAAAATAGAGACCATTAAGTGGATTACGATTTCTTCAGAGGATGAGGATGATGAATAGTAATCGTGAGATATGCGAATTTTTCTGAAAGAAAAATTAAAGTCCTAATAACCTGAACCTAGATGTATGAAGAAATGGTAAAATAGTGCAATTACTAAGGCACTATGATCCAAGACTATATAAATCATATTAAACAGGAACTCGCTACTGAAAATGCTCTAGAGCATAGCTATCGGCCCGCTCTCAAAACTCTCGTCGAATCTTTAAGCCCGAATATCAGAGCAGTCAATGAACCTGCAAGGTCATTGCACGGAGCGCCTGATTTCGTATTTCTTAATGAAAAGAATAATACATTGATTCGTGGTTACGCTGAAACAAAAGATATTTACGTCAGTTTAGATCAGGTTGAAAAAACAGAGCAGTTAAAGCGCTATCTCGGATATTCGAATCTGGTTCTTACAAACTACATAGAATTCCGCTTTTTCAGAAATGGAGAAAAGTACCAAACAGTAGTTCTTGCTACAAAAGAAGGTAATCAATTAATTCCACAAGAAGATAATTTTGAACAACTCGAACGAGAACTCAAAGCATTTCTTGAGCAAAAGCCAGAAAATATCACCAGCGCTAAACGACTTGCCCAAATTATGGGTGGTAAAGCTGCTCGTATTAGGGCCAATGTCATTACGTATCTCCAAACCGAAAGTCAAAAGAACGAAGAACTCTTGCGAATCTACAATGTCATGAAAAAACTGTTAGTTCATGATCTTGAGATTGATAAATTCGCCGACATGTACGCTCAGACTTTGGTGTATGGACTTTTTGTTGCTCGATATTATGATAAAAGCCCTGACAGTTTTTCACGCCAAGAGGCGCGCGATCTAATCCCTGCTTCAAATTCATTCTTACAGCACTTCTTTGATCATATTGTGGGACCTAATTTTGACAAACGACTTACCTATATCGTTGACGAACTCTGTGAAGTATTTACGGTTTCAGATGTTCTGACCATTATTCAGAGGCACTACAACCTATTCGGCGAAAGCGTTGACAAAGATCCTATTATCCATTTTTATGAAGACTTTCTTAAAGAGTATGATTCTAAGCTGCGTAAACAAATGGGTGCCTATTATACCCCTGTTCCCGTTGTCGACTTCATCATTCGTGCCGTTGATGAAGTTTTAAAAACTGAATTCAACTTGCCAGATGGGTTAGCATCTACAGAAAAAATTGACCATCAAACGATTGTTCAGGGGAAAAAAGGAAAAGTGCAACTGCATAAGGTACAAATACTTGATCCGGCAGTAGGAACAGCAACATTTTTAAATGAAACAATCAAATTCATTTACAAAAAATTCAAGGGCCAAGAAGGCTTATGGCAAAGCTATGTCGACAAAGAGCTTTTACCTCGAATATATGGGTTTGAGCTGATGATGGCTCCTTATACTATCGCGCACCTTAAATTGGCAATGACGCTTAAAGAAGCCGGTATTGACCGCTTTAATCGGCGTTTAGGAATATATTTGACCAATACATTAGAAGAGGGCGTAAAAATCGGAGACGATCTATTTAGTTTCGGTCTGGCAGAGGCAATTAGTGAAGAAGCACAATCAGCGAGCATTATTAAAAACGAACGACCAATTATGGTTGTGATGGGAAACCCTCCGTATAGTGGTGAAAGCTTTAATAAAGGTGCATATGCTATGAAATTGGTAGGAAAATATAAGTTTGAGCCAGGTGGCAAGGATAAACTGAAAGAAAGAAATCCAAAATGGATTAACGATGATTATGTAAAGTTTATTGCCTTCGCCGAAGAAATGATCTCGAAAACTGGCGAAGGCATTGTCGCCATGATAACTAACAGTAGTTATCTTGATAATCCAACCTTTCGGGGAATGCGCTGGCACTTAACAAAAACCTTCTCTTCAATTTATGTCCTTGATCTGCATGGAAGTGTTAAAAAACAAGACAGGGGGCTTGACGGTAGTAAAGATGAGAATGTATTTGATATTCAGCAAGGCGTATCTATTATCATTGCTGTAAAACATAAAGCAAAAAATAAACTCGCGGATGTTTATAGAGCAGATATCAGAGGTAGGCGTAAATCTAAATTTGAATTCTTATTTAGTAGCACTATTAAACAAATTGGGTGGGAGAAGATTAGGCTTAACGATTCTTCCTATATATTTTTAAACAAAGATGAAAAGTTAGAAAAAGAATATATAAATGGAATAAAAATAAGCGATTTATTCCTTAAAAACACGCTTGGATTCCAAACACATCGTGATTCCTTTGCTATTTGTAATGATAGAGAAGAAGTATTGAAGAAATTATCAGATTTACAAGATGAATCTACCTCTAATGAATCATTTGAAGCAAAATACTCTATGACAAATAAAGGAAGCTGGCAATTATCAAAATCTCGAGATCGCCTTAAAAATGAAACAAATATTGATAGATTAATTACTTCCTGCTCTTATAGACCATATGATTACAAATGGACTTATTTTGACGAATCTTTCTCAGATCGTCCGAGAATTCTCTTAAAATCACAAATGCTTAACCGCAAGAATATTAGTATTGAAGTATCCAGACAAATTGCTAATGTGCCATGGCAACATATTTTTATTTCCGATAGGCCAGCAGAGAGCTGCCTTGTTTCAAACAGAACAAAAGAAGGAAACTACTCACTCCCTTTATATTTTTATACTAATTCTGATCAAACTACTCTTAACGATATTATTCGGACTCCAAATCTAAATATAGATTTAGTAAAACAACTACTTTCTAATATCGGTAATTATGAATGGATAAATGATCACGAAATGAAGAAATTATACGACAATAACGCTGTCAGCCCTCTTGATATTTTGGATTATGTCTATGCCACGCTACACTCACCATTATATCGAGAAAAATATAAAGAGTTTCTGAAATCGGATTTTCCCCATGTACCGGCAGCCAAAAATAAGTAAAGTTTTTGGGAATTAGTCAAGCTGGGTGAAAAACTGCGGAAACTACATTTATTAGAAGATCCGGATTTATCGACAGGCGATATTTCCTATCCGGTTACGGGTGATAATTTAATAGAAATTGCTGAACCTCGGGGAGATAAAGTATTTATTAATGAAACACAGTACTTTGGTAATGTCACCAAGGATGTTTGGGAATTTTATATAGGTGGTTATCAACCGGCACAAAAATGGCTCAAAGATCGAAAAGGTAAAAAGCTAGAGTATGAAGACATTACTCACTATCAAAAAATAATATCTTCTCTGACACAAACTATAGAAATAATGAAAAAAATTGACCAGATTATTCAAATATAAAAAATGGATGTCAAATTACAAAATTTCAAATTTATGTTTTCTAATAAAAAATACGATGACGATTTCGGTTATTCTCCTGAATGGAATCATGAGATAGAAAAATGGCTTTCATTTGCAGTCACTATAGACCCAATCTGGCACAAAAAAAATCAAAAGAGATCAAAAAATAGCAAGCAAAGGGACGAATTATTAGGAGAATATAAAGCTTTATATTATATTGGCAAGGTTACCGGTTGTCAGATAACAAAAATTGAACCTCCTGGGAGTGAGAATAAAAAGAATGATTTTTCATTCAAAGATAAAAAAGAAACCAATTGGAATGTTGAAGTTAAATCTCCATCATGGAGAGGTGAATATTCTAAGGAAGTTGATAATAAATATTTGGAAGAATTAAGGAAGAATCTAATCATTATTGATAGTTCTTCATGGATAAAATGGAAAGCTGAAGTAGAGTGTCCAAAATGCTCACATTCTATTGTAATAGAATATCCTTATAAGCGAGATGATCATAATGTTGTAGACAACTTACTAAAAACTACTATTTGCACCAGCTGTATGCAAAACATTTGGAAATATTCAGAGAAAGAGCGAGCCGAATTGAAACGTAAAAGATTAACTAAGAAACAATTTATAAACGGAGATGGAAGATCGTTCTCCGGGAAAGAGGGGGTTGAAGATGCTGTTAAAAATTCAATTCCTCAATTCAAAGCTGGAGGAAACAATTTACTTATTACTACTCCTAATATGTTCGCTGGTATGGGTATTGGGATGCTTGCAAGTATGGATGAAGGTTATCAAGTAAAACAAATTGTTGAAAAATATGATACCCAAGGTCTTATTTCCTGCATTTGTATATTAGATGTTCAATTAGAGAAGGATAAAGCCAAGTTTATACCTGTGTTTGTTCCAATTACAAATGAACCCGACATATAACTAACATACAAGAGAAATGGAAAAGCTGCAAACATTTTTAAACTCCTATCAACTATGGCTCGGTATTATATTGGGTTGGGTTCTTACACGAATAATGGAAGTATTAAGAAAGCCGACTATAACTTTTAGACCGGCAGAAGATTCTGAGTTTGCAAGAGGAGGTAAAAAATTCAAATTCATTAATATAATTGTGAAAAATAGCAAACAGAACCCAATCAAAAAGTTTCTTATTGGAAATTCCAGTCTGAACAATGCAAGAGTATGGTTATTGTTTAGAGATTATGCTTCAAAAATTGAAGTGCTTAGGATAAATGGCAGATGGGCCTCTACGAAAGAGCCGGTTGATTACAACTCAGGACAACCAATAATTTCTGAGACGTTGATACTCTCTAGAGACACTATACCTCCTGGAGAGGAAGCTTCTGTGGCTGTAGCAATAAAAGAGTTTAGTGAAAATATTTTTTTCGGCTTTAATAACGAAAGTTATTTACATAGTTGGAAACATCCCGATTATGAACTTAAGGATGATAAATATTGGGTACAGTTACATATACTTGCTGATGGTGAGGAGTATTACCATGAATTTTTATTATTAAATTCGTCAAAAGGTTTAAAAAATTTTAAGATATTAAAAAAATGAATTACACTCTTCAACTTACGGAACCGGTAAGAATTGGTATTGGCAAAATGCTTATCGCACACGAAATGGTTAAATTATTCCCAGAGTTTAATAACTATGACGAGATAAAAACTCAGATTAACAATCGATGGGGAGATTTTAGTGATGTGGTGGATATTAGAGACTTTTGGAATCTAGTTGATTCGATAATGATGGGCTTCAAACTGAAGGATATAGTTACGTTGATAACCACACAAAAGATTGAGTGGGAATTAAAGGAAAGGTTTTCAATAAACGAATTAAAATTCACTTGGGATAAAAAAGTAGGGGATTTTGAGTTTAATAAAAAAACAGTAAAAGAAGTCGTTGCTTACCTTGAAGAACACAAAGATGTTTTGAGAGTTATAGAAGAAGAGACTCAAAGAGAGTTTCTTATTGCAAAATCTAGGATAAAAGATCCGATTATAGTAGAAAAATATTCAAGCGATAGTAGTCTACATGTTCACGATGGAAATGGAAGATTACTAAAAGCTACTATTGAAAATCAGAAAACTATTGATGCCTATGTTGGAACACAAAACAATGCTCGAAAATCAAATCACTGGGTATCTACTGCTTATCTGCAGAGACTGTCAGACGCAAATTGTGGTGGACTATTAGTAGATATATTGAGAGAATCTGATAATGCAGTTTTTGAATTTGAAAACAGAGTGATGGTGGATGATCAATTTAAACAAGAGGTGCTAAAGGAGGTTGGGTCATGAGGAGGTACAAATTTTCAGATTTACTTCTATATGAAAAGAGAGCCAAGGACCTATATTTCAAGCTTGGACTAGGCTTCAGTTCATCTAATCGTATCAGTAAGTATTTTGCGTACTTATCGAATATAGAGAAAAGTAGAAAATTGGATAAGGCTAGTTTCTCTCAACTGATCCAAAAAGATAAAGCAAAGTATTACTACAGCCAATTCAATGTTTTAGAAATGTGCAATATAATCGATGCTATCGATGGTTCAATCCAAGATGAGAAGATTCTAAAGAAAAAATTAGTGGATCTATCTAAAGGAACATACTTACTTTCAGAAGAAAGCAGCAATAATACTAAAGCAAGAGATACTACTTTTGAATTGAGCCTTTTTTCTTTTTTCCAAGCTAGGGGTCTAAACATTAAACTCGGCGATCCAAATCCAGATCTTCAATTAGTGAGTAATAACTTTACTTATAATATCGAGTGTAAACGCCCCCACTCACTAAATTCACTAGAAAAACACATCAAAGAGGCAGTTAAGCAATTAAAGAAATCACCTGGAAGCAATGTGGTCCCAACAATAGCTTTGTCTCTGGAGCAAGTTCTATTGCGAGGTGACTTGATCCTCGATTCTAGAGACGAAGAGTCTGCGGCTAACTTTTTAAATGCAACTTTAGAGGACTTCTTGCAAAGTAATCTAAAAATGGTGCAAAAAATATGTGGAGATGAACCTTGTTTAGTTCTTTACTATCTATCTTGTTTAACTGGTTTTAAAAGTGATATTCCAATGGCGAACGCAACATTTATTACTGGAAATATTTATAATTTTGGTGAAAGCTTATCAAGCTCAATATATAAAAATTTAAATACAATAATCCCTCAAGAAATTTATTCAAGTGTCTGAGTGATGATAAACTTGCCGAATCCGGAGAGAATTGTGATGATTGCAGGTACCGGCAGGCGGTCAAGCAGTTCGAATGATGGTATACTAAGCTCATGGTTACCAAAGAGGATAAAAAAATCAATTTAGAAATAGTAGTGAAGATTAAAGCAGCCCGTCTTAACAAGAATCTGACGCAAGAAGAACTCGCAAAGAAGGCTGGGATCAATGCTAATTTTTATGCAAAGGTTGAGAGGGGTAAAGCAAAGCCATCTGGGGTAACTTTAACAAAGATAATAAAAGCACTCGGATTGAAGTCGACAGACATCTTGTCTGTTTAATTCGACGTTCTTTTTTCTTTCTTAAACTTTTCGTACATTTCAGCCAATAATTCTGGATTTGTATGGCTCAGATCATGAATTTGTTCATGTAAATACTCTAAAAGAGCGATCGCCATCTCCGGTGTCGCATTTTCTGGATCAGTAAGTTTTAAAAAGTTAAGGACACTATCAATATCTTTTTCGTTTATCTGGTATTTGTCTGTGCTCATAAGGATAGTATACATCAAATTATATTTTTCAAGCCCAAGAAATTATACATCTGCTTTACTAACTCTTTTGATTCAATTCTTCTCATGATCTCACAACTATATGTTTGAGAGAGAATATTCAGACTTCCTTCCCAAAGTATTTTCTTGTCAAGTATGGCTAACTTTCGATGATGGTTTCCCCGAAATAAGGTTATATTAATGCCCATCTCTTTACTTTCAAGTATTTCATTTGTTGCTTGATGGCGAATATTTTCATCATGTTCCATTGGATCTCTGGTAATTAAGAATATTTTCACCTTTTTACTCAAAAGTTTCTTAAATACAGGTTTAAAGATTTCCATTCTTGAACAGGTGATGTAGGGGCTTTCGATAATAACATCCTTTTTACATTTATCTAAATCTTGGATGAAAGCCTTATAGAAGGTCTTCTCATCAAATAATTTTGAGGTCAATAAATCAGAAGTCGGCTTTAAGAGACGGGGCAAACTAAACATGGTTCTCCTCCTTTTCTGGTAGAATTACAGAGACGTTGCCGTTGTAGTAGGTAAAACCGAGCTTCTTTAATTTTTCAAATGTATTCAGGAGACTGGGGAGGATTTGGTGCCACCTACGGGCAACTTCGCCAGCCAATGGTAAAATTAAACCATGACTTTAGATAATTTTCTCAATATTTTTAAGGACAGGAAAATAGTTGCATTTGGCGAGACTCATCATGGGCAGCATACGTCCTTTTTTAATAAACTAAGTAACAACCTAGACCGATTTAATGGAGTTTTTCTAGAAATGCCTGTTAGTGATCAACCCTCTGTCAATTATTACTTAAAAAATGGAAATTTTGATGATAGATTAAAGGGGTTGATTGCTGGTGCGATGGGTGAGGGGAAGGATATCGAATCAACCACAAAAGCAATACTTGATTATGGGAAAATAGTACCAATAGTTTGTATTGATTCCAGTAAAAAACAAGACGATATTTATAAGAATAAATCTATACATGGATATTATTTTCACAAAGGTAACTCACGCGATGAAGATATGTTTAAGAACATAGTAGAAAAATATAAAGAGGGAGAAAGGTGGGTACTAATTAGTGGAGCAAAACATTTAGAATTAGGTAGTCACCATAGAAGTCACGAAAAGACTTTAGGTACAAGACTTAAGGAAAGGTTCGGGGAAGAACTATTTAGAGTATGTTTAACCACAAATGAGGATGGTACTAAAGAGATCGATGAAGTTGCGTGCTACCTAGATAGAGAAGGTGGAATAACGGAGGCTTCATATTTATCCCAGTTTGACGCATATATTGTTACACCATCCTATTTAGCTTTGAGCCCTGTTTTTTCTTGAGGGGTAAATTGTTGACTGTTTAGTGGCCATTGGGTTTTAGGGATTGAGGAAATGCCGATCGATAAGGCTATATTACCATAGATATTCTGTGGGTTCCGATAATTTTTACACGAACTGGTAGAATTCTCCTCGATGAGAAGTATCCATAAGGGATATGTTTTAATTGCTATTCTAATTGGATTCGGAGGCACCTTTTTAGAGCACTACTATCTAGTAGTTCAGGAAACTTTTCAGTTGCGTTAATAACCTAGATCTTTGAACCAGCAATAACCGCGTCTAATTTTGCTTGCTCACTATCCTAGGATTTACAAGTCCATTGACTAATGTGATCCAGTTCTCGCAGACTCCATTTGACTCGGATCCAGGTATGACAAACAGCGAGCATGTGCTTATTCCTGAGCTATGCAATAATTCTCACTATCCCCTCATCGGCATTCACCTCGAGTGTGTCGCCATCTTTTATCATCTTTGTGGCCGATTCGGTCCCGACGATGCATGGAATGTTAAACTCCCGTGAAATAATTGCAGCATGGCATAAGGCTCCGCCTTCGTCTGTCACAATGGCTGATGCTTTTCGGCATGCAACAATCAAATTTGGACGAGTCATCTCAGATACAATCACTTCTCCGCCTTTCATATCCTGTATCTTAGCCGCGTGCTCTTCTGTGTGTTTATAAGAGAAGACTATAGCTGTGCCTTGAACAAAACCTGGGCTGGCCGATCTTCCATGCAGAAGTGATGTCTTTCTCACTTTTGTCTCAAGATGATGCTTGACATATTCAACAGCAGCTGCCCCTGAAAAAGTTTTAATGTGTCCATCTTTTAAGACTTTTAGGAAACCTTTTTTTCGTTCTTTCAAAACATCCTCAGGAACGAGGATCCCCTTTGCAATAATGTCATCGAACTCTGAAAGATCGTACATGCGCAAATCTGACTTCAAAATGCCGTATCTCCGTTTCAGTTCTATAAGGAAAAGCTCATTAAAATATATCGCCAACATCCACGAAAATCTCATTTTGAGGCGTTCTTCAGCGAATGTTGAAAGAATATAGGACATATGTTCAATGTAAGGTGGAACATTTAAGGTTTTCATTAAGGTATTTTTTTTATCCTGCGAAACATCTTTGATTGTATAGATTGATTTGTCCATTATAGTCATATCAATCTTGGCATCTTCGGCTTTGATAGACTCTGCAAATGTCTTGAAAATGTGGGCAACTTTTTTTGACGTGCTGAATGTATGCAATGGTGTCGATAAGACTTGAATTGCTTGCGGAATACTTGCAATAGGCTGATCCTCTAAATATTCTTCAAGCTTTTCTTCAATATACACAGTTCTATCTGGTTGAGTCATTGAGTATGCAGTGAAGAGTGGTTTGAGTCTCGAGGCAGTGCCGACATATACATCGAAAAATTCGGCAGGAGTGAGTTTTGATAAATCTAACTTAAGAAGTTTTTTACACGCTTTCTCAAGATCTTGACGATGAGCCCCAATTGCTTTAAGGAGTAAATCACAATTACTTTTTTTCATAAAAAACAGATATCCCTTTTCTTTATTCCTTTCAATGTCATCCTCAGATAGATAGAAAGTTGCGGCAAAGTCTTTCCCAGATATAGCTGCATTTTGAACCCCATAGCCAAATCTCATTTCAGCATGTGGTCCATAATTGAGAAGAGATGGTTCCAAATCAAAATAGTTTACGTTTTCCTCGACCCACACGAGTTTATATTGCATAGGTTTATTCTTAAACCATTAGACTATAGTTTTCGAAGCTCTTCAAGGGGAATGGAAATGACTGAACCGTCAACGACAATAGAAGCAACTTGTGGGCCATCTTTAGAAGCTGGTATATGAATATCAATTCCATCATTATATCCAAATCGTCTATCACGAAGCTTTTGTGCAAGCAATGGGTTCCCACTACTCTCAACATATCGAGCAAGACTATGCATAAAACCTCCGAGATTTTCTTCATGCGTTATGCCAAGGATCACATGTTTACGTGGTTCGGTCTGGGGTGCCCCGGAAGTTATGTCATCAGTTGTTGTGGCAATAAATGCCGCCATATTACGAGAGAGATCTTGTGCAGAAGAGAGACCGCATGCATCAGATGCCTCTTGAACAGATTGGCTAAGATGTCCTTCGAAAAAATCTGTCCAGAACTGAGGTGTCGTTCTGCCGTAGGAAGCTGAAAGTGCCTTGAAGTATTCCCCCGGTGGACGGTTGCACGTTTCAAAATAATCTCCGAGTAATTTCTCTTGCTGCCTGTCCTCCAATACAACGGCCGAATCCCCTGAGCCATCACCACCCTGGGAACTTGACGCATCAACCAATGCTCGACGATAAATACTTCCTGTCATTTGAGCCCGAGCTGGCATTGGAGTATAATCTCGGCCACCTCTTTGAATTGTTGCTCCAGGCATCGGTGAGGGACTTTCTACAAGGGTAACATGCGCATGAGCAGGTAAATGATGAACCCACTCGGCAGCTGCACTCTGAGTAGCAGGAATTCCTTCAGTGGACAACCCCCCTCTTGGCTCAGCGGCACGCTTTTCTGCATGACGTCTTAAGGAAAAGGAAACTGTCTGGGGGTCCTGCCAGAGGATTTCTGTTTGATGAAGTATATCTGTGCCTCCTTCTCCACTATCTACTTGTTGAGGCATATCTATCCCCCCTTCTCCATTAGACATATAGATAGTATACATATTCGTCCTGAATATACAAGGGCAATGAACACTTTCTAACGATGCTCTATCGCTTCTTGCCAGTTGACAAACAATACAGAAATAGTACAATGGTACTATCATGAGTAGAACAACCTTGCAAATCCCCTTGGACGCAACTCTACGTGACAGAGCTGAACAAGCAGCAAAAGCCGCAGGGTTTTCTTCTGTCCAAGAGGTTGTTCGGGTTTTTCTAAATAAGTTTTCCCGTCAAGCAATTGAGGTTGGTTTTTATGAAAAAGAGATGCAACTTTCAAAAGCAGCAGAAAAACGATATATGTCCCTGATAAACGACGCAAAAGCAGGCAGGAATATCGTAGAAGCGAATTCATTTGATGAGTTAATATCAATCCTGGATTAACTCATGCAAGTTGAGTATCACAAAAACTTCATCAAAAATTACAGAAAAAGATACGGGAATAATTCCAAAATTCAAAAACAGTACGCAAAACGACTACGGATCTTCTTAAGAGACTCCAATAAGCCTTTATTAAGAGATCATTCACTTAGAGGAGATAAAATCACACTCCGCGCGTTTTCAATTACAGGCGGCATTCGGGTTGTATATAAACAGATCGGAGATCGAATAATATTCTTGGATGTTGGCACGCACAATCAGGTTTATTAAAAGTTTTTCTTACAAAGGCAGAGCAAATGCTCCTTAATGGTGACGACTCAAGCTATTACTTTATTTTTGAAACTGCGTTGGGGAATACTATTACCTTACGAAGTGATCCTGCCAAACTGAAGGCTTTGTAAGAGCCTCCTGAAGCGAGATAAATATTTCTCGCAGGTCTCACTTTGCCCATTTGTTACATAAACTTGCTCCTGCGAACGTGAGTGCCCAGATGTACGCACTAAAGGTAATGATCCCTACGATAAATGTCCCCAGTGACATAGGCTCTGCTGCGCGAATTGCTTCAAGATTCACAGAGTGAAACCATATGTTTGCGATACTCAGGAGGATATCAGGAGCAACATACGCAAGTAGTCCACATAGGGCAAAAGCTACACCTCCCACAGTTGTTGCAGCATGTGCAAGCGCTATTGGTTTGAGCATGATTCTCACCTCCTTTCGAACGCTACTTCTTTTGTATTTGTTTCCATAACCAGACACCAAGAAGCATCAAACAGGGACGGCATTATATCGCTCATCAAGACTATTTATAGTTGTAACGATCTTATCTACGGAAATGGTCTCGGGATTAAATGTCACTCTTGTTTGCTGCCGTGCATAGCTTGTTCTGGCTTCTATGACTCCCTCTGTGTCTTCAAGCTCTCCATCGATATTTAAGGCACAACTTGTACAGTGCATGCCACAGATATCAAATGTTACAGTTTTCATAACTAAATGACATTAATGGTTCCACGATACATACCCATACTACACATAAAAGCCAGCTGTGTCCCGGGCTCGTCTGGAGCAGTAAACGTGATAGTATCTGAAGACCCGATAGGAACTATTTTTTGGATGTTATATCTTGGCAAGGTAAATGCCTGAGCGCAACCACCTCCGTCTGTATTAACAATACGGAGCGTGACCTGTGAGCCAGCTTTCACACTAAGCTCATTAGGGGTATATCCGGCACTACTTATGGTGATTGTTGCATCCGTTACAACTGCTGCAGCCTGAACTTTAGATGGACCGAAATCTCTGTCACAGAAACTTATGACACAGCTGATATTTGTAAGTATGTTTTCAAAAGTAAAATTGCTTCCAGTAAGTGCTATTGCCCCATTCAGGTTAAAGACAGCCAATGCGATAAGAGCATACGCTGCCACTTTCAGAAATTTCTGATGCATGGCGTCTCCAAGTTTTGTTGCAAGGTACCCAAGAGTGAAGAAAACGGGAGAAGTCCCGAGTGTGAAAGCAGCAAGTATCGCAGCACCATACAAAGGATTACCAGATGCAATTGCCAAAGCCATCATTGCCTGAGTCGTGCCACAAGGAATGAACACTGTGAATGCACCAAGAATCGCGGGAGCAAAAATGCCTCGACTTTTTGATTGATTCCGCACAAGCCGGGTAATAAATCGAGGAGGTTGAATAATGAAATAACGGAAAAACGGATGAACATTGAGGAGATTGAGGGCAGTCCCAATCATGAATATCGCAACAGCAACAGTCATAATAAGTCTTGCGGTTGCAGATAACTGTACGACTGATCCCAACAATCCAAGGAGGTAACCAAGGATGGTATAGGCAATAATTTTTGCGACAAGGAACGAAAGAATAGGTAGTGCGTTGCCAGAGACTTTAACTTTCTCTTTAAATTTCTCCTCTTCCCGCTGTGCGATTGTTGTGGCAAGAAGACCTCCTTGCACAGCAAGGCAGGTCAATCCCCCCGTCAATAGCCCTGTGAAAAATATTGTTCCTAGATCCATGGTTATTCTAATAGTTTATCAATTTCTGATTGAAATACGCTATATGGTTGAGCGCCTACAATTTTTGTACCAGTAATAACGCCTTCAGAAGTAGATTTTCCAAGGAAAAAAGTCGGAGTGCCTGTCGCTTCGGCAGCAGTAGCATCTGCCAAATCTTTGTCTACTTCATCCTTGTACTTCTCTGAGTCAAGACATGATTGAAGCGCATCCCCATCTAACCCCACCTCCTGAGCTATCACGGGAAGCTGATCAAGGGAAAGGCCAGTTCCATTAGAAGTGGTCCTCTTAAAAATCTCATCGTGAAATTTGAAATATGCAGTGTCGCCACCCTGCTCTCTGGCACATTCAGCAGCCTGCGCTTCTTTATGAGCATTTTGGTGGAAGTTTAAAGGCAGATCTCGGACAACCATTTTAACCTTACCTGTATCAATATAGTCTTTAATAAGCTGTGAATACGTTTGCTCGAAATGCCTCCGGCAGAATGGACACTCATAATCTGTAAAGTCAATGAGTGTAATAGGAGCATTTTTATCACCCAATACAGGGTCATTATCAATGGAAACCTGCTTTGGACTTGTGTCCTCTGTTGGAAGAGCCTGCGGGGGTGTTGCTTGTTGACCTGGCCCTTGAGTATTAGGTGTTGTGGTGACTCCTTTCACAACACTGCTGCTCTTTTCAAGGTATTGCACTTTTGTCCAAAGTGAACCAATCGTAAATGAGGCAGTCATGAAGACGATTGTAAGTAGTAGTTGTGCGCTGTTAAACATAATGATTATTTATGAGCAACTTCCATAATGCAGTGTTCCAACTTTCCAAAATACCTATGTTTCATGCTACATATTGTAACAGGCATCTTACCTGTTGAAAAGCGTTATAACCGATACCGCTTCAGAAGGAGTGAATTGGCCACAACAGATACACTACTAAATGCCATTGCAGCACCTGCAATCGCCGGGCTCAGCATGATGCCAATGAAAGGATACAATGCACCGGCAGCGATTGGTATACCAACAATATTATAGAAAAATGCCCAGAAAAGGTTTTGTTTAATAACCCGCATGGTCGCACGTGCGAGCTTAATTGATTTGGGTAATTTTGAGATATGGCCGCCGAGAAGCGTGATACCAGCAGATTCAATAGCAACGTCAGTCCCTGTTCCCATAGCAACACCAACGTCAGCAGTTGCAAGCGCAGGCGCGTCGTTAATGCCATCACCTACCATTGCCACTTTGTATCCCTTCTTCTGTAGTTTCCTGACTTCATTTGCCTTATCAGCCGGGAGAACTTCTGCAATGACTTGGTCGATATCCACCTGCCTGGCTATATGCTCTGCCGTCTGTATGTTATCGCCTGTCAACATTGCCACTTTGACACCCAGCTTGTGAAGTGCTGCAACGGCCTCTTGAGCATCTTCTTTGATCGTATCAGCAATTGCGATATATGCAATGATTGATTTTTTGGCTGCAAAGATAACAGGGGTTTTCCCTTGTGAAGTGAATTCCTTAATAATATTCGTATCAATTTTTAATCCAAGCTCCTCAGCGAGTTTTATATTTCCAGCAACGTAGTGAACGCCAGCAATAGTTCCTTCCAACCCTTTGCCCTCGAGTGCTTTAAAATTTGACACAGGGAGAAAGCCTATATTCTCTCCTTGAGCTTTCTCAACAACTGCCTGTGCAAGTGGATGCTCTGAATGTTTCTCCAGTGATGCAAGCAACTGCAAGGTTTTCTTCTGTGCAAGTTTTGCAACGATCTGTATATCTGTGACAGCAGGTGTCCCATTAGTGATGGTGCCTGTCTTATCCAGAACAACAAAATTGATACTTTGAAACTTCTCAAGACTTTCGGCGTTTTTAATCAAAATCCCGTTCTGTGCTGCTTTCCCTACACCAACAATAACAGCCGTTGGGGTCGCAAGTCCCATTGCACAAGGGCACGCAATCACAAGAATTCCAACAAAACCGATAAGACCAAGAGAAAGAGCTTGGGAAAAGGGCATAAATTGTGAGCCAAGTGTGAGCCATAATAAAAGAACAGCGACGGCTAAAACCAGCACAATAGGGACAAATATCCCAGACACCTGATCAGCGATTCTTTCTATAGGTGCCTTTGAACCTTGTGCAGACTCAACCATCGTAATAATTTGAGACAAGACCGTATGACCCCCCACCTGTGTCGCTTTCATCTGAAAAGACCCATGTTTGTTTATAGTTGCGCCGATAACCGTATCCCCCACAGTTTTGTCAACGGGGATTGACTCGCCGGTAATCATTGATTCATCAATGGAAGATGTTCCCTGTGTGATCTCTCCATCAACAGGAATTTTCTGACCAGGCTTTACAATCACAATATCCCCGACAACAACCTGATCAATGGGAATTTCAACCTCTTTGCCATCTCGAATCACAACAGCTGATTTTGCCGCAAGTCCAAGGAGCTTCTCAATCGCCTCGCCAGTTTTGAGCTTAGACTTTGCCTCAAGATACTTTCCAAGCGTGATAAACCCGATGACAATAATGGTGACATCGTAGTACAGGCCTTCAGGAGCTTGCAGAAGCGTTTTTATTGAAGGAAACAGCAGCATAATACTACTGTAAAAATATGCTACGAGGGTGCCAATTCCGACCAACGTATCCATATTTGCTGCTTTATACTTGATAAATCGCACGACCCCATCAATAAATGGTTTACCAATCCAGAACATGACAGGGGTTGCAAGGATAAATGAAATTTTATTAAAAGTATCCATTGAAAGAGGAAACGGAGGGAGAAATGACACTTGCGAAAGAAGAATCTCCCAAAGCATTAAGACAAAAATAACTCCCGCAATCGGCATGACAAACATTGTTTTTTGTCGCATTGCTTCAAGCTCTTTGAGTTTCTGTTCCTTTGGCTGATTTGCTTGACCCATGTGTGAGTGATCAGAGGTATGTGCTGCTTCTTGATCTATCAAGGAATATCCAAGCTTTTCAATCTGTTCATTCATCAACGTAACCGGTACGGCGCTGCTGTCAAATGATACATCTGCTTTTTCAGTCCCAAAATTGACCGAGCACGCAGAAATACCATCCAGCTTTTCCACCTGCCTCTTGATAATGCTTGCACATGATGCACAGTGCATGCCTTTTACTCGAAATGTTTGTGTTTCCATGTGTATTTACAATGCTTTATTAAACTGGCAGGTTAGTCACATTCCACAAAGTGCTAAGATTTTTTTCTGAAAACCTGCATAATTTCCGTGATTGCCTCATCTTTTCTCCCCTGATTTATAGCGTCAGCAGCGCATTTCTTTAGATGATTTTCAAGTATAAGGTGGTCGGTCTCTTTCAATGCATGCTGAACGGCTTGGGTTTGATGGATGACATCAATGCAATACGCATCCTCTTCAACCATATGAATAACCTTCTCAAGCTGTCCCCGGGCAATTTTCAGCCGGTGAACGATGCGTTCTCGTATGTCCTTTGGTCTGTATGCCATATATACCCCCCGTGGGGATATTGTACTACATGATAGAGGATTGTTGTCAAGGATATTATGGTGGGGATATTGTACTACATGATAGAGGATTGTTGTCAAGGATATTATG